>SDBU01004069.1_pt1 | contig 18219 bp, 15 predicted proteins | sample 2277071 | NCBI WGS metagenome assembly SDBU01 (sample SAMN10397929, study PRJNA504765) | marine sediment metagenome | isolation source: marine sediment core GS08_GC12, 126 cmbsf | place: Arctic Ocean: Gakkel Ridge, Loki's castle | collected 2008 | reverse complement strand
GCGCATGTCCAGGCTGGACGGCCTGCGTATCACCGGCCTGTTCAGTCACTTCGCCTGCTCGGACGCGGACGACCTGGGCTTCAGCCGGGAGCAGGTCCGACGCTTCCGATCCGTGCTCTGGCAGTTGAGAAGGGCGGGCATGAGGCTGCCGTTCGTGCACATGGCCAACAGCAACGGCGTGCTGCGGCTCCCCGAGGCGCACTTCGACGGCGTCCGGCCGGGCCTGGTCCTCTACGGCCTCTATCCCCGGGAAGATGTCCGCTCCGTGGTGCACCTCAAGCCCGTGCTCTCCATGCGCACCCGGATATCCCAACGCAGGAGCGTCCGCGAGGGGGAGAAGATCGGTTACGGTCACACTTTCACCACCTGGCGTGAATCCGTCATCGGCACGCTGCCGGTCGGCTATCACGACGGCTTCATTCGGCAGTTCTCCAACGCCGGCGAAGTCCTTGTGCGGGGTAAGCGCGTCCCGGTGGTGGGGCGCGTCTGCATGGATCAGACGCTTGTGGACATCACCGACGTGCCCGGCGCCCAAACGGGCGACGAGGTGGTCATCTATGGGGAGCAAGGGGGCGAGCGCATCAGCGTGGAAGAGATGGCCCGGCGCGTGGACGGGATTTCCCACGAACTGACCTGCGCCGTGGGCCGACGGGTCAGGCGGGAGTTTGTCCTGAACGGGGCGGTTGTGGTAGAGACTCCTTTGCGCTCGGTGGTGCAAGGGGCTGCACTGAGCCGTATCCTCGGGACTTCCGCCGCCTCGCCCGATGAAGAAGGTCGCGGAACACCTCGCAAACGTGGAGCCGCTTGACCTCGCTGCGGCGGCGCGCGGCGGAGAGCTTCCCTTCCTTTCCCGCCTCAATGATTGCCCATTCGGGGGCCGGTCGCTATTCCTCACCGTGGGGGTGCTGCGTCTGGCGGTGGAACTCCTGCTGAACCGCCGGTATGATCTCGTCCGCCTTGATGGCGCGCATCTGGCGTGCCAGCTTCTCCACCATGGCGTCGAAGAGGGACTTGCCCTTCTCGGCGCTGGCCGTGCGGGCGTCGCCCGCGTAGTGCGTGGGGTGCTCGGCGTACCAGGTGAAGGGGTGGCGAAGGCCGGCCAGGTGCTTCGTCCGGCCCGTCGCCACGCCGTCCTGCGGGTCGCCGAGGTCTTCCATGCGGACCAGGTCGGCGCGGACGTGGAGCATCAGGCTGGTCTCCATCTCGTCTGCGTGGCCGCCGAAGTCCGTGTCGCGCATCTGCTCCCACTGCTGGGCCGCCTCGCCGTCCAGTTCGTAATACTCGGTCGCGTAGACGACGTAGTCGTGCGGTTCGTCCAGCAGCGTGCGCAGGAAGAACGACACCGGCTCACGGTTGCCGCCGTGGCCGTTGACGATGAGTATCTTGCGGAAGCCATTCCGCGCGATCTCCTCGCACGTGGCCTCCAGCAGGGGAATGAGCAGCTTGCGCGTGAGGGCGATTGTGCCCGGGTGATGGCGCGCGGTGAATATCTTGCCGAAGTAGTAGGAGGGGAACACGACGGCCGGCTCCCGCTCGGCAGCGGCCTTGGCGACAGCGTCCGCGTCGATCTGGTCCGTCCCGAGCGGCAGGTGCGGGCCGTGCCGCTCGATCACGCCGAAGGGCAGCAGACAGAGGCCGCCGGATTCCTTCACTGCGTCCCCAAACCTCTCCGATGTCAGCTCAAGCCACTGCATCCTTGTTCTCCCATATGCTGGTCCCTACATCGTCATGCTGAGGCCGGCGCGTTCTTGAACATGCCACTGCGCGCTATGGCCCTTGCTGTTTTCAATTCATCATTCATCATTCATAATTCATCATTTCGTGCCGTCCGCCTTCGCGTAGAACTCCCGCTGCATCTCGGGCGTGGCTTCGTCTGCCTTGACGGCGCGCATGGCGTTGACCAGCCTCCGCACTTGCGCCTCCATCATGAACTTTCCCTTCTCGGCGGTTGCCGGGCGGGCGTCGCCGCCGTAGTGCGTGGGGAAGTTGGCGTACCAGCCGAACGGGTTCGACACCCTGCCCAGCGCCTTCTGTCGTTCTCTGCGCCGCCCGTCGTCGGGGTCCTTGATGTCCTCCAGGTGCACTGTTTCGGGGCGCAGGTAGAGGATGACGCTGGTCTCCATCTCGCCGGCGTGCCCGCCCTGGGTCTCCGCCATTTCGGCCGCCCGCTCGCGGTCCTCTTCTTCCAGCTGCCACGGCATGACGGCATAGGTGAGGTATTCGCGCGGCTCCTGCCGCAGCCACGACATCAGGAAGCCCAGCAGGCCGCTGTTGCCGCCGTGGCCGTTGACGATGAGGATCTTGGAGAATCCGTTGCGATGGATCTCCTCGGTCACGGTCTTCAGGAGCCTGAGCAGCAGATCGTGCGGGAGCGAGAATGTGCCGGGGCAATGACGCGCTTCCGATATCTGGCCGAAGTAGTAGCTGGGGAAGACGACGGCCGGCTCCTCCTCCGCGGCCAGGCGCGCCACCTCATCCACGGCGATCTGGTCCGTGCCCAGCGGCAGGTGCGGACCGTGTCTCTCGAGGCAGCCGATAGGCAGCAAACACAGGCCGCCGGATTCCTTTACTGCGTCCCCAAACCTCTCCGAAGTCAGTTCCATCCACAGCATGGTCAGGACCTCCAGACATCTGCGTTAACCTGAATGTCGCCGGGCCCGCGAAAGCCGCCGAAGCGAATGGCCGAACGCGGCGCCGGTTCCAGAAAGAAGGACAGTGTTACGTTTCTCCCGCGACTCTTCCTTGTTGTTCACGTGTTCTACTCGCTCATTTGGTCGAGTCTGGCGCGCAGCATCCGGTTGGCCAGCTTGGGATCGGCCCTGCCGCGCGTGGCGCGCATCACCTGCCCCACCAGCGGGCCGACCGCCTGCTTCCTGCCGGACAGGTAGTCCTGCACGGTCTTCGGGTTCTCCTGGATGACCTGTTCGATGACGGGCTCCAGCGCAGACTCGTCGCTTATCTGTTCGACGCCTTCCTCCTCGACCAGGGCGGGGGCGTCCTTGCCGGTCTGCACCATCTTGCTCATGATGTTGCGCGCTACGTTCGCATTGATGGTGCCATCATCGGTCAGGCGGACCAGTCCGGCCAGCCGATCCGGCGGCACCTCGAACTCCCCGAAGGAAATCTTGCGGTCGTTGACCTCGCGCAGCACCTCGTTGATGATCCAGTTCGCGACGCTTTTCGGCGCGTCGTGGGCGCCGAGGGCGGCCTCGAAGTAATCGGCCACTTCCCGCTGGTCGGTGAGCACAGTCGCGTCGTATTCGCTCAGGCCGAACCCTTCGCAGAACCTGTGGCGACGCTCAAGGGGCATCTCGGGCACGCTGGCTTGGGCGCGTTCGAGCATCTCCTGCTCTATCTCGAAGGGCAGCAGGTCCGGCTCAGGGAAGTAGCGGTAGTCCTGTGCCTCCTCTTTGCTCCTCATGCGCGCGCTGCGTTCCCGGGCCTCATCCCAGAGGCGCGTCTCCTGAGCGATGGCCTCGCCTTCCTTCAGGGCCGCCGTCTGCCGCTGGATTTCGTAGGCAAGCGCGCCGCGCACGGCCCTCATCGAATTCAGGTTCTTGATCTCGACGCGGGGGCCAAGCCCATCCGTGCCGGCAGGCCGCATGCTGATGCTGGCCTCGAAGCGCAGCGAACCCTCCTGCATCTTGCAGTCGGAGACCTGCGTGTAAAGCAGGACCTGTCGCAGCGTCCGCATGAAACTGTCGGCCTCTTCCACGCTGTGCATGTCGGGCTCGGTGACTATCTCCAGCAGCGGCGTGCCCGCCCGGTTCAGGTCCACCAGGCTGTAGTCCGCGCCGGCCTGCTCGCCATGCAGGTTCTTGCCGGCATCTTCCTCCAGGTGGACGTTGTGAATGCGCACGCGGCGCACGCCCTCCTCGCAGGGGATGTCGAGGTGCCCGCCTTCGCCCAGGTTGCAGTTGCTCTGCGATATCTGGTAGTTCTTGGGCAGGTCCGGGTAGTAGTAGTTCTTGCGATCGAAGAACGTGGTGCGGTTGATGTTGCAGTGGAGGGCGAGGGCCGCCCGCAGCGCGAGCTTCAACGCGTCGGTATTCAGCACGGGGAGCACGCCGGGCATTCCGAGGCAGACCGGGCACGTCTGGCTGTTGGGCGCCTGCCCAAACCGCGTACTGCAGCGGCACCAGAGCTTGCTGTCGGTCAGCAGCTCGGCATGCGTCTCCAGGCCGATGACGGGTTCGAGTTCGATTGAGCCTTCTCCGTAAGCTTTACTGTCCAGCCGGGCTGTCGGTCCGGCGATGTCATCTATGCTCCGTGGCTAGCGTTTCTCGCCGGTGTCGAGCATGATGGCCACTGCTACGGCAACGCGCCGGTCAATCTTCCTTGTGGGGTCGGCGCTCATGTCGAGGACATAGCGGTCGAGGATCGTGAACTTCCTGTTGAACTCCCCCAACACCTCGCCCGTCTGGGGGTCGCTGAAGATGAAGTTGGTCCTGAGCGCGCCGAGCAGGGGACCCAGGTAGCGGCGCATCAGCGACAGGACAACAGAGTCCTCCTTGACGGTAAAGAGCAGTTGCCAGTCGGGCCTATGGCAGTACCAGCGCTTGCGGAAGATGTTGTAGACGTAATGCTTCCGAAGGATTGCCAGTGGCTTCTCGTCGGCGTCTCGGACCGTGTACGTGGCCGTCAGAAAATACAGTTTCCGCTGCTGAATGATGTCCAGCAGCCGCTCCTGCTTGGTGTCGTCGCGATAGAGGGTGACGTGTCGTTTCTTCATGCAGAGCACGCATACCGAGAATGCACCGGCGAAGCTGCCCAGCACTGCCAGAACACCGAACAGGATCTTGAGGGCGGGCACTTTGAATGCTGCGATAAGCACGGCGAAGGACAGCGCCACCGCTATGAACGTGGCGCCCGCCGCCAGCGCTGCCAGCAAGCCCCTCAGCAGATGACGGGGCCGTTCGATATAGAGAAGCGGGTTGCCGTCCTCGTCGTGAACGTAGTACTTCTCCGACGTGATGGCCAGGTGTTTCTGGCGGAGGAGGAACTTGTCCCGGTCGAAGATCGGGTCCGCGCCCTCCGAGGGCGTCGGAGCGGCGGGCGCTTGTGTGACGGCCCCGCACTGGGGACACTGGACCGTCTTGGCTCCGAACTCGTCCTTCAGGTCGTAGGTCGCGCCGCATTCACACGTAACGCGAATAGCCATTGCTCCGCCGCCTCCTGAATTGCGTGCAGGGAACAGTCGTCATCGGTTCCGCTCCGGCAACTGGCACAGACTATTCTGACCGGGTACGCCCGTTTGTCAAGAAGCTCTTACCTGCGGCCGGGTCTGCTTCACGCGTCAGTGCGCAGGCGCCGCAGTGCAGGCAGCCGGCTGTGCGGCAGTCAGGAGTCGTTTCGCCCCGGAAGGCCTTCGCGCGTTCCTCCAGGAGGAACTCCTTCCGCAGACCGAAGTCTATGTGGTCCCAGGGAAGGATTTCGTCGGCGGGGCGAGGGCGGCTCACATAGAACTGTGCGCAGAGCCCTTCCTCTTCAAGGCTGCGCTGCCAGCGCTCGAACGAGAAGTGCTCACCCCACGCGTCAAACTGGCCGCCCGCCTTCCAGACACGTTTGATGACCTTGCCCAGTCGCCTGTCCCCGCGGGCAAGGACGCCCTCCAGCAAGGTGCGTTCGGCATAGTGGAACTTATAACGCACGCTTTTCAGTCTCGCGTTCCGCAGTATCAGGTTCTTGGCCTCACGGATTGCCTCGGGCGACGCCATCGGTTCCCATTGGAACGGCGTGTGCGCCTTCGGCACGAAGGGGGCGATTGTGACGTTGACCTTGCCGGGCCCGCCGCCGAACTCGCGTCGTGCTTTGCTCACCTGCTCACTCAACTCAACGATGCCCGCCACGTCGTCGGGCGTCTCGGTGGGGAGGCCGATCATGAAGTAGAGCTTCACGAGCCGCCACCCCTCGCCGAACGCCGCCCTTACGCCCTCCATGAGTCCTTCGGTCGTGATGTCCTTGTTGATGACCCGTCGCAGGCGTTCCGACGCCGCCTCCGGGGCCACGGTCAGCCCGCTCTTGCGCACCTGCGACAACGCCCGGGGCACGAGCCGAAGCTGATCGTCCACGCGCAGGCTCGAGAGCGAGATGTTGATGTGGCGCGGCTCGGCGAAGGCGTTGACGCGTGCCAGCAGTTCGTGAAACCCCGGGTAGTCGCTCGAGCACAGCGAAGAGAGGGCTATCTCGTTATGTCCGGTGTTGGCGTAGGTCTGCTTGCACAGTTCGACCAGCTCCTCGATCGGACGTGGCCGCAGCGGGCGCCGCAGCATGCCCGCCTGGCAGAAGCGGCATCCGCGCGTGCAGCCCCGCAGGATCTCCAGCGTGATCCGGTCGTGCACGGTCCGGACGAACGGCACGATGGGGTCGGCCGGAAAGGGGACGCCTTCCAGGGAGGGCAGTCTGGCGGCCGTTATCTTCAAGGGAAGGCCGGGCTCGGTGGGCCGGAAATCCTTGATGGTCCCGTCCGCGTGGTAGTCCACCGCGTAGTGGGCGGGCGCATAAACGCCGCGGATGCTGCGGGCCGCTTCGAGGATTACGGCCCGGCGGGGCCGGCCCTCGGCCTTCGCCTTCCGCATCAGTTCGGCGAACTCAACGATCACCTCCTCCCCGTCGCCAATGAAGAACAGATCAACGAAGTCCGCCATTGGCTCCGGTACAGCGGCACCCGGCCCTCCCGCTATGACGATGGGATCGTCCGCATCCCTCCGGGCGCTCTCCACGGGGATGCCGGCCAGGTCCAGCATGGCCAGCACGTTGGTGTAGAGCATCTCGTACTGGAGGCTGAAGCCGACGACGTCGAACTGGCGCACCGGTCGAAAGCTCTCCAGCGCGTAGAGGGGGATCCCGTGGCTGCGCATCTGCTCCTGCATGTCGGGCCAGATTGCATACGCGCGCTCCGCCGCAGCCCAGTGGAGGCGATTGAGGATGGAGTAGAGGATCTGAGAGCCCAGGTGTGACATGCCGACTTCATAGGTGTCCGGGAAAAGCAAGGCGAAGCTGACGTCCACGTCGGCGGGGTCTTTGCGCACCGCGTTCTTCTCCCCGCCCAGATAGCGGGCGGGCATCTGCACCTTCGGCAGGATGAGCCTGTCCAGGAGCTTGTGGATCTGTGCCGGGTCAGTCACTTGCGGGCGCATACGCCAACTCGGCTCAAAAGGCAAAAGCCGCCGAAGAGGGCAGCGACACCCCTGGGCGGCCGAAGTTGCTGCTTGGCCAGGTTGCGCGGCAGCGGCCTCTGGGCTGTTGCCCGGTCCGCACGCTTGCCGGGCCGCGCCGCCATCGGGCAGTCTATCACAGCCCCGCCGCCAAGTCCACTGAACCGCCAGGAGGGGTCCCTCCCGGTGACAACGCGGTCTTGCATGTTGCAAACAAAAGCCCTGTGCCGGTAGAATATGCTGGCAGGAGGGCAAGCTCGTGCGGACCACTGTGCCGGGGAACACCGTGATGTTCCGGTGTGTGTGCGGCCGGGAGGTGGGCGTCATTGCCCAGCTTCTCAGCAAGGTCATCGTGTGTCCGTACTGCGGGCGGTATGTGCGCGTTGCCCTCCGGTTTCTGCTTATTGACCAGTCCTTTGCGCCCAACCTGACGGTGCAGTGCGGCTGCGGTCGTTTCATCGTTGAAAGCCCGGACAGGGCAGGCAAACCCGTGCGTTGCGCCGCATGCAAGAGAAGCCTGGTCATGCCGCGGCCGGTCATGAGGTCCGACAGTGACGGCGTCGTGCGCGTGCCGCGCAGGATTCTGCAGAACCAGCTTGAGAAGATCCGCAAGAAATGGCAGGAGGACGCGCGGGGGATAGGCGGTCCGCGGATGGCACCTGGCGTGGCCCGTCCGGCCCTGGGAGCGGGGGAACATGCCTGCCTGAATGAGGAGTGTGCGAACCGGTTGCCTCCGGGGGCCAACGTTTGTGCCAGATGCGGCACCAATCGCCTGACCGGCGACGACTATGTCGGCCCGGGACCGGCCGCCGATCCGCTCGGCAAGTGGAAAGCGCCCTGACTGCCGGCGCGGCGCCTTTGCTGCCAGTTGGCGCCTGGTTCTCTGGGGCATCTGGACGCAGCCGGTTCGCCCTTGTGTTCGGGAGCGTTCTGTCATGTCTCCGGCCCGCCTCGAAACCCCCGAGTTCGAACCCTTGAGCGTCTCGTGCGCCCTCTGCCTTCTGGGCGAGCACCAGCACTTGCTCGGGGCCGGCTCGATACATATTGCCACGAACTTGCGGGTGCGTGTGAAGGTCGCTGAGTGCGAGGATGGGTTCTCGCTGTCCGTCGGGGGACGTGCGCCGGAGGGTGAGGGCGAAGCGGAATGGGGCGCGGCGCAGGAGTTGGAAGGACCGGTCCCGGACTCAGTCGCAGGACGCTTGCCCTGGCCCGACGCGACTCCGGTCAGTCAGTTCGCGGCTCGCTGGGAGAAAGCGCTCGCGGGTGACATCCTCAACGAACCCGAACTGGTGGCCGGGCTGGACATAGAGGTGGATTTCGGCCCGCTGTGGCACATCTGTCCGCCCCAGGTTCTCCTCACGTCGCCGGCGCTGGCGGTGGGGCTGGCCGTCGCCGGGACTTCGCTCCGGGGCCAGGCGCCGGACTACGCGGAGCTTGCCGAGCTGGCACGCCGACTGCGGGCGGAGGTGGTGGCCGAGGACGGCGCCGAGGCGACGCGTTGCAACAACGACGCACTGATGGGCATCACCGGAGGGGCGGCCTACGTCGAGCAGGGCGCCGATCTCTTGAACGTTCAGCAGCTTCTGCCGCCGGAGTCTTTCATTCTGGCGCTGGCTTCCGGCGTCGGACCGGAGAACGGGGCGGGTGAGGGCTGTCGGATTATGCGTCAAGCCCTGCGTAAGCTTGGCGAGACGGGCCGTGGCATCAGCGGAACCGGCGACGAGGCGGATCTCTCCCGGGTCTTCGAGCTTTGCGGAGACGTCCTCGACGAGCAGGAGACCGCCATGCTTTACGGGCTGATGCGGGCGCGGCAGATGGTGGACTCGCTGCTCGAGCGCCTCGGCTCCGCATTCGTGGACAACGACCTGCTGGCGGAGGTCTGCGACGAAGAGAGCGCCATCCTGGCGGACTACCTCGGATTCCCCGCTGAGCCCTACGACCGGGTGCGCGCCGCGGCCGCCGAAGCCGGGGCGCTCGGGGCCAAGCTCACCTGGGCCTTCGGCAGCTACCCCGCTGTCATCATCCTGGCTCCGGGGCGTCGCGAGGAGGTCCTCGGCAGCCTGTGCGGCAGGTTCCCGGAAGCGCGTTTCCTGCCAGTTGACCTCGATCCGGACGGGCTGCTGCGCGGGGACGAGATCCTCCGCGAGTCCGGGGCGGAGCCGGAGGGATGCTGATGTGGCTGCCGCGCCGCCCGGCCTCGATGGCGCCTATTCCGCGACGGTCGGCTGCCCCTTGGCGGTCCTCTGGATAGGCAGGCTTACGACGAACGGATATCGTTGCTGGAAGTCTTCGCGCAGCCGTTGCATGAAGAACGCCGCCAGGTCCGGCGGGCCCTCCACCAGCAGCAGGCCGTTGCGCTCCTGCACAACTTCCGCCTCGCCGGGGGGCAGCCATCCGCCCGTCACTTTCTCAATGTGGGTGTAGCCTCCGGCGCGCCTGGCGACCTCTTCGAGCAGATCCGCCAACTGCTGCGTGGGCGCCGTTCCGTCGGGCAGCTCCCTGGGAACAACGATCAGATGGAGGACGCGATCGCCGCTGTGCGCGGTCGTGTGCGTCCACCGGGCCTTGTGGCAGGTGTGGCAGCCGGCCGTGGCCGCCATCAGCGCCGCCGCAGCGAAAACAATGAAAAGGCGTCGCCAACGATAGGGCGTCATCGCTTCTCTCCCTCATGCCACGAACTTCGTGGCGCGGTGGTGAAGGTCAGCAAAGAGTTCGGGGTCAGCCTCAGTTGCACGGTTCCTCCCTGCACGGGCACCTCTCCCAAATCCTCGAACGACTCGGTCTCGCTGGTGCGGACCGCCCGAAGCTGGGTAATGCCGGCCGGGACACCTGTGATGCGCGCCTCGCGCGACGCGCCGAAGTTGGCGATGTGGCACGTGAAGACAGGACGTTCGCCGGCGGCGTTCCGGAAAGCCGTCATCAAGACCCGGGGATTGTCCGACGCGGCACCGAGCACAATGGCGGGCGTCGGCGTCAGGTTGCAGAAGTGCTTGACGAACCAGAACCGCTTCTTGGGCTTGAGCCTGGGTGGCCCCGAGTCCGAGCGCTCGACATCCACGGTCGAGTAGTCCGCGGTGAACTCCCACTGCATGGTCCCTTGCGGCTGCGCGTGCAGGATGAGTTCCTGATACATCCTGACCTCCCGCAGCGCATAGTGGAAGGTGTCGAGAGGAACGGCGCGCCAGTTCGCGTCCACGCCCAGTTCGGTGACCAGGAGCGGGAGTTTGAGTTTGCGGGCCAGCTCGCGCCATGCCGCGTACTGCTCGGGGGTCGCGCCGCCCCATGAATGGAACGCGAGCGCGCCGACGTGCCGCATGGCCTCGGGCTCGTCGGCGGCCGGCAGGGGGTAGGTGTCAGTGCCGCGTGGGTTGGCCACGTCGGCCAGGAGCATCTTCGTCTTGAGTCCCAGGCTTTCGAAGTGCGCCCCGACGGATGTGATTGCGTCGCGGTGCTCTTCGGGCGAGAACAGGACGCGCACGCCGATATCCGGCTCGTTGAACGAGAACAGGTTGGGCTCGACGCCGTAGGTCTCGCGCGCGTAAAGGAGATACGAACCCAGGCACTCCAGCAACTCGGGCCACTTCTGGGGTGCTACCCGGCGGGACGCGCTCCTGGGCTTGCCCGGGTCGGCATAGAGCCAGTCCGGCAGGCGCCAGATGGAAATGACGTAGGGGATGCCGCGGCGCTGGATCTGCTGGGCAAGCAGGAATTCCCGCCGCAGGTTGCTGCCGGGCTTGTCGTTCGCGTTCAGGAATTCCCAGTTCGTGTCGGACGGCGACTCGTTGTCGTTGGTCGGCTCCCACTCGGTGGGCGTCATCTCCGTGCGGGCCCAGGCGACGTTCAGGTTCGCCAGCGTGTACTGCGTCACGGGCGATTCGATCGCGAAGCAGTAGTTCCCGCCGAAACCGTCCAGCCGGTACAGTTCCTGGCGGGGGTTTATGGTCAGCCGCGCGGGGGCCACGTCAACTTCGCCGCTGAGGTGAAACGTAGCGGTGAGCGACGTGCTTTGGCCCGCCTTCATCGGCCCCGCCGCCAACCGAGGGAAGACCTGGTAGGCGGCGCCGCCCCACTCCCGCCCGTCCTGCGCCACGACATAGCACGGGCGGTTGAGGGACATGAGAAGCCTGGTTCTCCCGGCCGCGTCGGACAGCCTGACCGAGGTGCCCGTGCCCTGGAGGAAATGCGGTTGTTGCGGCTTGGTCGCGGGCATCACCGCGGAGGCAACCGCTGTGCCGTCTGCGAAGAGTCCGCAGGAGCCGCCGGCAAAGACCGAGATCGGCAGACTCACGAACAGAAAGACCCCTTCCACGTCCAGGTCGTGCTCTGCCGTCACCTTCAAGTCGAGTGTGACGGCCTCGCCGTCTTCACGGAGGGTCTGCTCGATGCGGCAGAACCTGCCGCTTGACACTTCCAGCCGGCCGGACCACACACTGGCGTCGTCGGACCGTGTGAACTTCAGATCGCCAGCATCGGCCAGGTGCCGCATTGGTTGCCAGCCCCGGCCGGCGATGCGCAGGCGGACGTTCACATCCAGGTATTCGCCGTCGTGCTGCATGGCCGTTATCTGCCCCTTGCGCCCGGCGACGGCGATCTCGGCCGATGCTGCGCCAGCGAGTGCCGTCATCAGCACTGCGAGCACGGCTGCGTGTCCGATGTGGCCCTTCATCGTTTCCCTCGCCGGGGCTGTGGCCGTAACGGGACGGGCGGCAGCATTGTATCCGAGAATGCAGTCCGACGCCCGCGCGCTACTCCCGGCGTAAGGTCGCCGTTCTCCGAAGGGGGCAGGTGAGGGACGTCGTCCGTCAGGTCTTTGGAATGCTCCGTCGGGCAGGCTGATCGCGCGATGGAATGGTGGGCGCAGCAGGATTCGAACCTGCGACTTCTACCGTGTGAGGGTAGCGCTCTCGCCGCTGAGCTATGCGCCCACGCGCAGCCTGCCGACTATACCAGAGGGGCCGGCCGCAGGTCAAACTTCCTCTTCGATGAGGGGCAGCGACTGCCAGTCGGCGGTGCCCATGCCCGCCTCGGCTGCGTTCTTGATGAACCCGATGTCGTCAGGCCCGTAGCCGAACAGGTGCGCGCCGTAGGAGTCCACGGCCACCCGGTCGCGGCTGGCCACGATGCGGCGCGCGCCCTCCCGTGAATTGTCCACGTCCTCCAGCGTGCCGCCGTTGGGTCCGTGGGTGCGCAGCACGCGGTAGCAGTCCAGCACCGTCAGGTCCACCTTGATGACGCGGTGCAGGTCGGCGATGTTGTGGTGTATCTGGCGATGGAGCCGCCCGCGATCCCCCGCAATCATGCCGAACGCATTCTTCAGGCCCATGGTCAGTCGGCTGGTGCCGTGGTCCTTTAGGATGGGGACGTTGATGAGGACGTCGCAGAGGTCCGCGTTGACGAACTCCTGGCAGAAGGGCCATTTGTCCATAGCGAACGCACCGGGGACAGGGAGTTCCAGCGCACGGGACCGGTCAACGTAGGCCACCTGCGCGCCGGCCGCCGCAGCAGCCTGGGCGACGCCGCTCTCGTCGTACGACCGGGACGGGTCCTTCGAAATGGTGTTGTCCATCACCCGGACCCGTCCGGCCTCGGCCTCGACGCACATTTCCACAAGCGCGGCGACCACCCACGGGTTGGTATTGGCGGCCATCTGCGGGCCCCACACCCATGCCATGTTGGGCTTGATGACCACGCGGTCGCCCCGGCTGACGAGCTGGTTCATTCCCCCCAGCGCCTCGACCGCCGCGCGCGTCATGCGCATGACGACGGCCTTCTCGTCGCCACCGGGCGCGTCGCCGTGGACGACGGACAGGCCGGGCGCCAGGTCGTTGGGCGCGAAGTCTCTCAGGGTCAGCTTGGCCGTGCGCCGCGCCGCCAGGCGCAGGCCGGACAGGGCGGCCGCCCCGGCCGCAGCGCCGATCAGGAAACCCCGCCGGCTCAGCTTGCTCTTATCGTCCTTGGACATGGGCACCGTTGGTACGCGTGTCGTTTGCCGCCCCATTATATCGGCTGGGCCAAGGTCTCGGCAACGGCTTGGCGGCCTCTGTATCAGGTCTCCGCCTGTGGCGCCTGCCCCGCGCAGCCGCGGATGGCTATGGCCTCGGCGACGGCACTGAGGGCCAGCACCGGCAGAACGACGAGCGCATAGGTCTGCGCCCGGACGGCGAGCGCATCGAAGTAGCGCGCTGTGCCGGCCTGCACGCCCTGGCCCATGCCTATGCCCATGGCGATGGAGAACCAGAAACAGGGCAGTTCGAGCACCAGCACGAGGACCCCGCAGACCGCCGTGAGAGGGGAGGGCGGTAGCCACTGCCGCGGGGACGGCCTGCCGGCCTGAAGGAGATCCACCTCCCGTCGGGCCAGCCCGACGATGGTGCCGATGTTCATCCCGGTCCAGATGGCGAATATCTTCGGGAGGAGGGGGTGGAACCCGCTGGCCATGTAGACGAATATGGCGAGCGAGTTGAAGCAGAAGATGACGCCCGCCGTTCGCGCAATGCTGGGCGACGTGCCCATCATGCGGATCGCGAAGCGGAGGAGGGCCAGCGGCAGCCGCGCCAGGGCCTCCAGCCGGTAGTGAATCACCGGCCACGACAGGAACAGCCCCACCGTGAACAGCAGTGCCCCGTGCACCGCCAGCCGGAAGTGCGTGCGGAAGACATATTCGATCATGCGACTTGCCGGGCCAGGGAGGCCATGAGCCTGTTGGAAAACGAACAGCTTACGGTTCCTTTTCGATCACCGCAACGTACGGAGAGCTGTCCGAATCGATGAAACGTTCCACGCGCCAGCCTGTGCCGTCCAGGATCTTCTGCATCTCTTCCTTGGAGACCAGCAGATAGTCGAACCACGGGGTGCGGTAGCCCTTGTAGCGGACGCGCAGGCGCAGTTGCCCGGCCATGCGCTCCCGGCGCCTGTTCCGCTCGTGGTAGGCCAGGTGGCCCGGGTCGCGCGTCTGGTAAGGGTCGCGGCTCTCCGCGATGATCCGGGCTTGCGGGCCCGTCATGCCGTGGAGCCGCTTGAGCAGCCACCGGGCCCGCTTTCGGCTGGCCATCAGGCCGAAGTTGTTGCCGTACATCACGATCGTGTCGAAGAGGCCGAGCCGGCCGCTCACCTGCGTGACCGACAGGACGCGCGCGTCCTTTACCCCGCGCAGCTTGCAGACTTCGACGGCCAGGGGCGAGGTATCGATGCCCAGCACGTCCAGGCCCTTCTGCTGGAGGTGCAGCGCCACGCGCCCCGCACCGCAGCCCACGTCGAGGGCGCGCCCCCGGGCGAAGCGGATGCCCTGCTTCTGGCAGAGCGGCCAGTCCGTGTACTCCGCCAGGTAGAGCGCCGGCCCATGCGAGACGGCGACATAGCCGTCGTCCCGCTCAACGATCTCCTGGCTATGGGCCCCCTGATAGCAGTCGTACATGAGGTGCCCGTAGGCATCTTCGGCATCGCTCAGGCGGGACATGCAGAACCCCCTCGGTGCCGTGAGACGGACGCAGGCGCGGGCCGGGCGGTCAGGCCTGCCGGCGGGCGGACTCGACGGTGTTCCGCAGCAGCATCGCCGTGGTGACCAGGCCCACTCCGCCGGGCACCGGCGTGATCAGCGACGCCTTTTCCCTGGCGGCCTCGAACTCCACGTCGCCGACGATCTTCGTCTTCTTCTTGCCGTCCACCTTGACCCTGATGCGGTTGATGCCCACGTCGATGACGACGGCGCCCTCCTTAACCATGTCGCCGGTGACCAGGCCGGCTTTGCCGGCGGCGACGATGAGGACCTCGGCGCGCTGCGTGTGAAATGCCAGGTCGGCAGTGGCGATGTGGCAGCAGGTGACAGTCGGCGATTCCATCAGGGACTGAAGGAGCATCACTACGGTCGGCTTGCCGACGATCTCACTGTGGCCGATGACGACCGTCTCCTTCCCTTTCAGGTCCACGTTGGCATGCTCGAGCATCGCGACGACGGCGTGCGCGGTGCACGGCGGCAGCGAGAAATCGCCGTAGAACAGCTTGCCGATGTTGGCGGGGTGCACGCCCTCAACGTCCTTGTCGGGTGCGATGGCCTGCTGCACCTGGCGGGCGTCTACGCCGTCGGGCACCGGGACCAGCAGGATGACGCCGGTGATGCTGGCATCCGCGTTGATGCCCGCGATGTGCGATTCCAGATCCGCCTGAGAGGAGTTCGGGTCCAGCTCGTGCAGCGCGTACTCGATGCCCACTTCCCCGCAGGCCTTCTCCTGGCTCTTGGCGTAGTATTTGGCCCCGGGGTTGTCACTGGCGAGCACGCCGACCAGTTTCGGCGCGCGGCCCAGCGCCTGGATGTCCGCGCGCACCTTCTCCTTGATGCCGTCGGCGATGGGACCGCCTTCGATCAGTTCTGCAGCCATGCTACCTCCTTGCCCTGATGGGTAACGTAAGTCTCGTTCTCACTGCGGCTTTCGCAGAAGCTTCTTTATCTCCTCGCCGATCCAGTGCTCCGTCTTCGAGAGGCAGAAGGGGCCGTGGCCGGGATACAGCACCTGGGGCGGGTCGTCCAGCAGCCGCATCAGCGTCTCCACGTAGGCCTGCCGATCGTAGTCGGCTCGGTTGCGGAACTGCTCCAGGCCCGGCCAGCGCACTACGTCGCCGCAGAACAACATCCTTCTGCCTTCGCGAGTCACTTCGTAGCCGGTGGAGTCCGCCGAATGCCCCGGCAGGGCCAGGGCCCGGAATTCGCAGGCGCCGAGCGTTATCGTCTCCCCGTCATTCATCTCGGTCGCATCTTCCACGCAGGTGAAGCGGCGATGGTAATGATAGGCAACGGTTGCCGTGCCTCCGCCACGTACGGCCTGCACGGTGGCTGGGCATGCAACCACTTCCACGCCGTTCCTCCTCAGGTCTTCGGCGGCTCCCGAGTGTGGCATGTGGGCATGCGTGAGGAAGACGTGGGTGATGTCCCTGGCGTCGAATCCCATCTCCTTGATGTTACTCAGTATGCCGGCCAGACTTTCCCCGCAGCCGCAGTCAATCAGCACCAACGGGTCCCCCGTGTCAATCAGGTAGGTGTTGGAGTCGTTGGCGGACCAGTCCAGATAGACCATGTTGAAATCCTGGCCGCCTACCAGAAAGACGGGGCCGACCAGCCGCATTCCCATTATGGTCCCCCGCGTTACGAGTAATCTGAGGGCTCGTCGCCCCCCATGAGCCCGGAAACCACCATTTAAGTGCATGGAGCGGACAGTGTCAAGCGATGTGGCCGCCGGCGTCGCCGCTCGTTTGCCAGGCGCAGTTGATTCGCCTATAGTAGTACCGTTGCGCGTGTGGGGCGCAGCACCTACCTTTGGTGCTTCAAGCCTCCAGCAACAAAGGATTCACCGCCGAGAACGCCGAGGACGCCGAGGGTGAGACTCCCTTTGTCGCCTTGTCTCTTGAACTTCCTCTGCGCGCTTCGCGAGCTCTGCGGTTAATGCTGTTGGAGCTTCGTAAGGAATTCCGACGCTTGCGGAGGGTGTTCACATGGTTAGCAGGATCATCATCGGCGAATCCGGCGGACCGACGCCCGTCATAGACTGGGAAGTGGCGGGCGCCCTTGATGCAGCCCAGAAGGCCGGCATCGAGATCTACGGGATGCTCAACGGCCTGGAGGGCCTGCTGAATGCCAACATCGAAGGCAATGTCGTTGACCTGACGAACATGGACCCGATGTCGTTCGTGTTCAACGGTCCGGGCGCCGGCCTCAAGACCACTCGCATCAAACCGGAAGCGGTGGAATACAAGAAGATAGCCGAGAACCTGGATGCGCTCGGCGTGGACGGGGTGATCTACATCGGTGGGAACGACAGCGCCGACCAGCTCCTGGGCCTCACCGCCGTCAGCGACGTGGTGGCCACCCACGCCATCAAGACCGTGGACAACGACCTGCCGGTCACCCATCACTGCCCCGGTTACGGCTCTGCCACGCTTTACAATGCCACCGCCCTGAAGAACGTGCACAGCGACTTCTCGTCGTACCGCGTGATGGCGAACTTCGAGAGGGACGGGAAGGTGGTGCAGGGGCTGGACATCGCGCCGGTCGTCGTGTACCAGGTGATGGGCCGCAAGGCCGGCTGGCTCGCCCAGGGCACCGCCTTCGCCCGCGTGGACCCCAGGGGTGAGATGGTCCCCGACCGGCCGCCCCACGTCATCCTGTGCAAGGAGATCGAGTTCGACAAGCAGGCGTTCCTCGACCGGATGGACGACGTGATCACCAGGCTCGGCCAGGCCGTCGTGGTCGTGCAGGAGGACCTGACCGACAAGGAAACGGGCAAGAGCATCGCCGAGGTCTATGCGACCGAGGTGGTCTACGATTCTCATGGCAACATCCAGCACGGGCGGGCCGGGTCCTTCTCGCCCGCCGTGTTCCTGGCCGAGCTGATCGGCTCCGAACTCAAGGTCGAGGCCGTGCCCGGCGCAGTGAAGGACTGCGTCCTGAACCCTCAGCACATCCAGCGAAGCTGCATGATGTCCCCGGTTGACGCCAGTGAGGCCTACGGGGTCGGCTTGGCCAGCGTCCAGGCGATGCTGGCCGGCGAAACGAAGAAGTCCGTCATCCTCCAGAAGATCGACGGAGCCATGCGCACCGGGCTGACCGATCTGTCCAACATCGCCGCCAAGGATCGGCGGGTGCCGGCGGAGTATATCAACGGCATAGACGGCCCGACGCAGGGCTTCATTGACGAGTTCATCTACCTGATCGGCGGCCCTGTGGCGCTGCCGCACTACTCGACGATGAAGTTCGCGGGCGTGCCCGTGCCGGTCGCCGTCAAGGACAGCCCCTACGTGAGGGGATGACGGGGCCAGCTGCTGAGGGGTGAGGCGAGCCGGGTTGCTATTCCTGCGACCGTACTACGCATGGGGCGGTTTTTCAAACCGTTCCCCCCACGGTTGCTGACGAAGGAAAGGGCAGAGCGCCATCGTCTCTGCCCTCGGGACTGCGAGCGGTCTTGTGCGGCCCTACTCGGCGGCTTCGACCGCGACGACGTCCTTGACCTCGGGTATCGCCTCCTTGAGCTTGGCCTCGACCCCGCGCGAGATCGTGACCTGGGCCATCGGGCAG
>SDBU01004068.1_pt1 | contig 18222 bp, 13 predicted proteins | sample 2277071 | NCBI WGS metagenome assembly SDBU01 (sample SAMN10397929, study PRJNA504765) | marine sediment metagenome | isolation source: marine sediment core GS08_GC12, 126 cmbsf | place: Arctic Ocean: Gakkel Ridge, Loki's castle | collected 2008 | reverse complement strand
TTTTAAGATATCATATCCTATTCGGGAATGGTCTTTGATTAGACTGAATTCTATATCAGTTAATTTTGTGGGCTTACTCAAGATTTCAGTAGGCAGGCTTATCTTTCCGATATCATGGATTAGAGAGGCTATCCTTACCCCTTCAACCTTATCTTCAGAAAGACCTAACTCTTGGGCAAGGGGAACTGCTAATTGACAGACTCGGTGTTGATGACCGGAGGTATAGGGATCTCTGGCTTCTATTATCTTGGACATGGTGTCAATGGTTGCATCCATACTTTTTCGGAGTCTTTCTTCTGCCTTCTTGCGTTCGGTGATGTCCAATCCATAGACGTTTACAAAATCATTTTCAATAATTGGTGCGAATGTCAGGGAGATTATCTTATCACCAATTTTAGTTTCTACGGTTTTTATATCATCATCTTCAAGGGCATCAAGCACGAACCGTAACCACCTATCCTGGAGCGGGTTCCCTTCCTTATAATGCCATTGTCTAAGCAACGACTCGCTTGGGTAGTTGTGGTAAAGTACGGTTCCATCCTTGGAAATACGAAGCACGGGATTCGGGTTCTCGGTAGGGAATTTTGCGAGTTCTTCTATTTCTTCTATGGCCTTCTTGCGTCCGGTGATGTCGGTATGGGCCGCTACTATGATCTTCCCGTATTCGGGATGGTCGAAGAGGGATACGTTGGCGTAGCACCAGAAATGGGTTCCGTCACGCTTGATGTTTTTGACCTCGCCATGCCATTCCCCGGTTTCCTTTAGAACGTCCACGATGGATATCCGGGTCTCGTCAGGTGTCCTCTCCGTAGGCGCATTGACGATGTCCACCTTCTTTCCAACCATCTCCCCGGGATCATAGCCGAACATTCTGGTAAATCTCTCATTGGTCCACTTGATGCGGAGGTCGTCCAGGCCGATCAGGTAAACTCCCTCGGCCACATTGGCCATCATGGCGGCATGCAGCCGTTGCTCCTCCTCCGCCTGTTTGCGCTTGGTGATATCACGAAAGAAACCATAAGTAGCTATCAATTTACCATCCATATAGCGTCCGATTACGTTTCCCTCTACCTGAATTGGATTACCATCCTTAGCTACAAAAGTGGTCTGGATATTTTTGATTGATTTTCCTTTTATAATCTGGGAGAACATTTCTTGGCAATGGGAAAGAGATTGAGGATGAATAATTTTCCATAAATTGATACCGGGTAATTCAGCTTCAGTGTAACCCAGGGTCTCTTGCCAAGCTCGATTTACAAATAAAAAACGACCATCGGGAGATACGCTTTGGACTAAATCATAGGTGCTTTCGATAAGATTACGATAGCGTTTTTCACTCTCTTCCAATTCTTCCTTTGCTCGTTTACGTTCGGTGATATCCCGGCCATTGACAACGAACCCCATTACTTTCTTATCCTTACTATAATATGGGTAATAATTGACATCCATGTAACGCCGTCCATAAGCTGGAAAATCGATCCAATTTTGATGGTTTACTTTTTCACCTCCTAAACAACGGCTAGCGTTAGGCTTGATAACGACATTGAAGAACTCCTCTCCGAACACCTTAGCCACCGAATTACCAATCAACTGTTTGGGAGTTAATTTAAAGGCCTCTATATAGGCTTTATTGGCTGCAAGGTAGGTGAACTGCTTATCCAGGAGTGCCAGCATATCAGTGGAACTGGATACAATATGTTCATATCGCTGCAGTGTTTCCTCTGCATCCTTGCGGTCGGTGATGTCCCTTATAATACCCCACGTACCTACAGATCTTTCCTGTTCATCCTTAATCAACCATAATCTAATGGTGATGGGAAGCGATGTTCCATCCTTTTTTATATTTTCTTTTTCATATTCATCAGAATATCCTCTTTTCATAATCTGATTTTTAAAAATTTCTGCTTCCGTTTTATGCCATCTTTTAGGAGTTAACTTTTGATAGGTCAATCTCTTGATTTCCTCTATACTGTAGCCCAGCATATCTAAGAAGGCCTGATTGACATCAAGAAAATTGCCTTCTATATTACAAAAGGCAATTCCGTCTTTGCTTGACTCATACAAGGTCCGATACTTTTGCTCAGATTCCTTAAGTTTTCTTTCCATGCGCTGCTTATCCAATGCCTCCTCAAGCCGATAGATCACCTCCTCCATTACCAGAGGTTTAACAAAATATCCATTGCTGCCTAATTTTATAGTTATAATAGCAGTTTCAAGTGAGGCGTAGCCGGTAATGACCATACAGGCCATCTCCGGATGGGCTTTTTTTAGTTTACCCAAAAGCACTGTCCCCTCCATATCAGGAAGCCTGATATCAATAAGGGCAACATTAAAGGATTTCTTTTTTATTCTTTCTAAGGCTTCTTGTGCCGTGCCAGCTATCTCTGTGTCATAACCCTTCTTGCCAAATATCAACTGTAGACTTCTAGAGGTACTCTTATCATCATCTACTATTAAGATACTCTCTTTCTGGTTCATTTCTTCCTCTCTTTATCTCTTGCCTTTTGCTTCTTCTTCCAGATCTCCTCAAGGAGCCTTAGTATCTCTTCTATATTGAAGGGTTTATAGAGACAGGCATAGGCACTATTATTCAGGGCCTCTTCCACCAGTTCGTCCATCTCCTTACGATAGGCAGTCATCATAATAGCTACTAATTTAGGGTCGATCTCCTTGATCTTTAAGTAAACCTCCAGGCCGTTTATGGTGGGTAGTTTCAGGTCGATGAAGACAATATCATAGGTCTTCTCCCGGGACATAGCGATAGCCTTCTCCCCATCATGGGCGATACCTATCCGATAGTTCTTTTTAAGGAGTATGTTCTTCAGGGTGGTGCAGGTTCCTGAGTCATCATCAACCAACAGGATGAGCGCCCCTTGTTTTTTCTTCCTGCTCTCCTCAATAAGAGAGATCATCTTTTCTATATCCAGGGGCTTGTGGATGATCCCGTAAGCTCCTTCTTTAAGTGCATCGGCAATCAGGTTCTCTACCGCATAGGCGGTCATCATTATTACTATGGTCTCAGGCCTTATTTTCTTAATCTCTTTATAGGTTTGTACTCCATCCATTAAAGGCATCTTGATATCCATAAAGATTAGATCAAAAGGTCTTTCCTTTACTTCTTTAATGGCTGTTGGCCCGTCTGGGGCAGTAGTGACCTCATAACCCTTACGCTTGAGGATTAAGGACATGGTCTTGGCCAGACTAATATTATCATCTACTATCAGGATATTAGCTCTTTTTTCCATCTAGTCCTCCTCCTTCCCTTTGATAGGCAACCTCACGGTGAAGGCACTACCCTTTCCTGGTTGGCTTTGTACCTCGATAGTACCTCCATGTTTTTCTACTAAGGTCTTGGTGATAGCTAGTCCCAGACCGATTCCTTTTGCTTTGGTGGTAAAGAGAGGCTCAAAGAGTTTTTTTAAGTTATCTTCAGGGATACCTACCCCGGTATCAGCAAAAGAGATAGCTACTTGCGCTGGAGGTGAGACTTCGGATCTTACTTCCAACTGGCCACCATCGGGCATAGCCTGGATAGCATTTAAAATGAGGTTCCCAAAGACTTGACTTAATTGCTCGGGATCAGCCAAGATCTGGGGTAATGATTTATCTAACTTACTTACTACCTTGATGTTCTCTGGTAGATTAGTACGAGATAAGACCTCTTGTGCGAGATCATTGATATTCATCTTGTGCCTGATAGGTGGGTTGGGACGGGCAAAGTCTAAAAGACTGGAGATGATGTGCTCAGAGGTTGCAACTTCCTTATTTAATATCTCCAGGGTCTCTTCTACTTCCGGCTCCGGTTTTTCCAGAGCCATCTTGAGAAAGTAGGCGGCGTTTTTGATGGAGCCTAAGGGGTTACGCAGCTCGTGGCCTACACCACCGGCCAGTTGACCCAGTACGGCAAGCTTCTCCGAGCGCACCAGCTGCTCCTGAGCATCTCGGAGCTCTTTGGTGCGTTCATCCACCATTTCTTCCAGATTTTCTGAATACTTCCGCAGATCCTTCTCTGCCCTTTGCAGACTAGCGGTCATTTGATTAAACATGGTGGCCAGTTGACTAACTTCATCTTGTCCCTCTACTCTAACTTGTTGACTGAGATCGCCTGTCTGAGTAATCCTCCGGCTAGCTTCTGCTAGGTGTTGGAGGGGAAGGGTGATACTTTGTGCAACTAGAATGGTGGCAATTGTTGCCATACTGATGGCAAGTACTAAAACACCCAGTGTTATAGAGGCAATCCTGTTAACGGGAGCTAAAACTTCTGTTTGTTCTTGTTCTACTACGATTCCCCAGCCCGATTGTCCTCCCAGCGGACTGTATGAAGCCAGTAAGCGCGCGCCGCTGATGGGATCGGTGTATGCAGTTCGCCCCTCGTAGCCGGAAAGAACCGGCTTCAATTCTGGTGCAAGCTGTCGCCCGATGTAGACGCGATCTGGATGGGCAATAATTGTACCTTCCTGTGAAACAACGAAGACTCGTCCCGTCTGCCCGATGTGGATTTTATCTACCTTGAGCCAGATGTTACGCAAATCTATCTCGGCTACGACAATCTGGCTCGATCCCCTATCTTTGGCTGTTATAGGAATACCCATATAAACTATAGGAACCTGTTCGAGTCCAATAATATAGGTGGGGGATAGAAACACATTTCCGTTTCTTGCAGCTTTATAGGCAACTAGTATGTCATCTGTCAGAAGGATAGGTGGACGGTTGATGATTTCCGTGACATCCTGAACTGCCAGCAGATCTTCCAGTGGATCGGCAAGGTGTATCAAGAGATCCCCCTCACTATCGAACAGATATAAAGCGCGGTAGATAAGAGGAGAAATACGTCGGAATTCCAGCATCGCACGTGCCTGGAGAGGGAGAGATAGCATATTAGTAAATGGTTTTAGTTGATATGTGAATAAACGCATATTACTCAAAATGTTATCAAAGTGCGCTTTAAGGTCTTGAGCAACGTGCATAGCCAGTTGGTTATTACGCTGATTCACTTCATTTTGTACGCCTGTTCGCCCGATATTTAACGACAGGTAGCCTATTAATACCAGAAAGACAACCACCACTATAATATTTAAGACCAGTAATCTGTGGCGTATGCTCCTACTCCACCACTTTCCAAACCAATTGACTAGATGCATTTATTTATCTCCCTATTTCACTATAATCTCAACGGCAATGATCTGTTGCTTCAAGTCTTCCAATTGCTCCAACATCGCGTCGGTAACAATGTTTTCATCAAAGGGTCCCAGTGACAGGCCTCTCTCCTTTAAACCTAAAGAACGGGTGCCAGATGTGAACTGATCATTTAGAACTTCATGTATTAACGTTAACACGGCTGTATCAACCCGCTTGGGCCGATTACCCACCACATTACCGGGAGCAAGATACCGCTGGTCGCCGCTGGTACCGATAGTCAACTTTCCTGCTTCCTTGGCCGCTTCGATGATACCCAGGCCGGTCCGTCCAGCACCATTGTAAATCACATCCACGCCTACCTCATACTGAGCCAGGGCTAAGGATTTGCCGACTTCTGGATCGGCAAAGGTACCGGCCATGTCAGAAACCACCTTGATACTGCTATCCTTGTAGGCAATACCCTGTTTGAATCCACTTTCAATACGCCGAATGATTTCAATATCCACACCGCCGATGAAACCAACAATCTTACTTTCCGTCAACATCGCTGCCAGGACACCCATTAGAAAATCGCCCTCTTGTTCGCGATAGACAATAGAGGCGACATTGTCTCCCTTGGCCGTTACATCTATAATAGCGAAGTTGTAATCTGGGAACTCGGCTGCTACTGTTTCGATATAGTTCGCATTCTCGTAACCGACCCCAATGATCAGATCGTGCTCTTGTTGAGCAAAGTTGCGTAGTGTTTCTAGATTAATCTCGTCAGAGGCAAAGTCGGCTGTCTCAAAGCGAATCCCGAACTGTCTTTGGGCTTCTTGTAGTCCCGCGTAGGCAGAGTCGTTAAAGGATCGGTCGCCTAGTCCTCCTTTTGCCAGGAGCATCCCTATGTATACCACTCGCTTGGTGATTGTTTCTTCTTTTTTTTCTCTTGTTATAAAATATACAGCAAGCCCTGCACAAATTATCGCTACTGCTAATAACGCTACAATGGTTTGGTAACTCCATTTTGATTTTCTTTCTTTTGCCATTTTTTTGTACCTCCATTTTATCAAGATGACTCTTCAATACTTGAAACTATTTTATTTGATGCTTTTATATTTTTCGATAAGGTTTGTTGCGCCCCTTGGTCTTTCGACCAAGGGGCTATTTTTATTTATTTCTTATTCTTTGGGATAGTTTACTTTACTTTTATCCATGATTTATAGACAAAAAAAGACAGAATAAAAAAATAATAATATTACTTTCTTACTCTGTCTTTCTACCTGAAAGATTCTTCCTAAGAAATTAGGAAATAATTCTTTTTAGTAAACTCTGTAAGGGTTTTCCTAAAGATTAGGAGTTGCCCCGTTGGTGCTTTTTATGATAAAGCTGGCCAGAGTTCTGTCCGGTAACAGTCCTTTTACCTGAAAGTTTGGATACTTTTGGTATCTTGTCTTTTCGGCTACTTTTCTTTCTTGTTTTGATAAAAGAAAAGGTCTCTTCTGTTGCCTTCATACAGGCTAAATTAAATATGTTTTTTTATAATATACAAATTATATATAAATAATTATATCACATGTATTTATAAAATCAATTTTTTAAAATATTTTAAAAGAAAAAGTCCTTCAGCAAAATGCCTGAAAGGCTTTATTGATAAGGATTTGGTGGAGGCTAGTAGACGAGTTTCGCAACTTTTGCATGGGTGATGAGACTGAGAAAGTATATCGTAAGTTAGAGGAAGCATTGATCATCTTTTAAGAAGAAAAAAAGTAAATATTTCATTTATGAAGTTCTTTCTTCCGATTATCTTTTAGACACTCTTTCAATCCATCTTCATCAATTTACCATCGTTTAATTTTCCAATAAAGTAAAATTTAAATTTTTAAGTATATTAATTTAGGTAATACATAACTAAGGCAGAAAAAGATAATAGCTCTAGCCTAAGAAGAGAGGCGATTTCCGCAATTGGACGATTAAGAAATAGTTCTAATAAACGAATTTTATTTTATTATCTAAGTGAGCCTGATCCGGAAATAGCATTACAGGCAATAAGGGGCTTGCTTGTCTTTAAAAAAGATAAAGATGTCCAAGATAGATTAAAAAAATTTGACAATCATCCAAACGAAATAATACAAGACATAATAAAAAAAGAATTTCGTAATACATTTTCTAACGGATTTGATCCTGCTCACATAACATCACCAAATTTCATGAAAAATACAGTTGATCTATTTTGCAACAAGTTACAGACATCCACTGATTTTATTTGTTCGATGATTTCACTATTTCTTGTCAATAGGATTTATCAAACTTTCTCAATGTATATTATACTATCTTTTTATTTATTCCCAATTTTTCCTTTGAAAATACTTTTATAACCATATTGATTTATTTTCTTATAAAATATTTGTTTGTCTGATTCATTCCTAGGAAATAACATCACAGCTTTTTGATAGAGTCCTCCTGTGCCCTTGGTCGGAATGCCACAGTTTAGCATTTCGACAATAAAACGCTGAACTTCTTCGGAATAAACATCTAAGCTCGATAAAACGTTACAGTATTCAAAAAAAAGTGCATAATCAAGTTTTGCAATTTTTTTTATGTTAGCAGTCAATAAATTAGAAAGTTTAGATAAAACCAATGCTTCAGCAAGGACTCTTTGTCGTATTTCTACCAAGGGTAATCCATGCGATTTTGGAAAGGTTACTAATAAATAGTCGCAGATCCGCAAAGATGTATTATGCCATTTTCCCATACCATAGAATCCATCGCATTGTTTAAAATATGAATACGTATCAACGCCACTAGGAACAAATCCGTGTATTGAATGGTCAACTTCATTAATAATTCTTTCGATTGTCCTGTGGTTTTCTTGACCATTTAAATGTAGCCCAGCTAAGATAGAACTACTACCCAAGCCATACCCTAATGGTAAATCTCCACGAAATTCTTTTTGTGTCTGATATCCCCTATGGCTTAAATACTTTTTAACTTCATCTTTTTCAGGGTCATACTGATTGTGCATGGAACTTTCAATATGCTCTGAAGTTGCAAGATACTGACACGATTTTGCGTTAAAACCGTATGTAATATAATGCAGATACTCTCCATAAATTGTTAATCTTCCAAAACGTTTCATAATTACTCTATCCTAATAGACCGTTGTCCGTCAAAACACAAAATTAAATTTAAATTATCCAATGTCACCTCAATTTTTCCAAATCTATCTGTTGCTGGTAAGTACCATGGAAACTCTAGATTAGCTCTTGAGAAGTAACTCCCGATTGAACCTTCCACAAAAACTTCTGTTGTTTTATCAGGAATAATAATATTTTGGCGTATGGTAGAAAATTTTAAAAAGAAAAAGTTTCCGATTGACACCTTAGGCATATAAGTTTTTCGAGGTACAACCAAGAGCCTGCTAAAATTTAATTCGACATCTTTGGTCTCACATGTGATGCCATTAGGTGAAAATAATAAATCAGTCAAAGAATAATGGCTATGACCTTCATAGCATCCAGCTCTACCAACACCCATTTCGTAATTATTCCCTTTAAATAAAACCATATAATTCTTTGCTTGCTTTTTGGGCATCAAATTTAACTCGTCATCAATTGAGAGCAATTTCATTAAGTAACCCCCAATCAAGTTCATGTAAATCTTTATACTCCCATGAGCCGAAACGGCCAAATGGAAATACTCCGTATGATTTCAAAATATTAAAAAGTCGATCTTTTTCTCCTTGGTTTGAAACACCTAGTGGATAGCACCTCTCTACGCTTTTAACAGCAATACATTCAGGCTTAGCCTGCAAATCTAAAATATGGCAAACTCTCTCTGCAACATCCTGGGGATTCATCCCAAAAGATTTTTGGGCTATTTGAACAATAATAATATTTTCTCTTGGTATGAATACTCTATACACAGGGGAAAGCCAATCGTAATCATAGACCATGCAATTAGGTCTCACCTTTTCATTAGTTTCAAAAACAAGAAAATTAGCACCTTCTCCCAAAAGAGAAGATTCGAAAGGCAAATGACACAGTTTAATTAGTTCGTCTAGTGCAATAGTTGATATTAAATGGTCATAGGTAATTTTACATGTTTCTGTCACAACTATCTTGTTTTTTAACTCTATATCTCGTGGAGTTATTCGCATATTAGGAATATCTATCTTTTTCATATAAGTGTAATATGATGAAAAGCCATCTTTAAAACCTACTCTCTTAACTGGTGATGTCCCCGAGTAATTCCTCTTGATTTTTTTTGTCCACTCAGGGTAGTCTCGAAGAAATATAGTAGGACCCAAGTGTTTTTCAGCTAAACAGAGGGCAGTCTGTGAAAACTTGAAAGTCTCGTTAATAAACCGAAACATTTCTGAATCATTAGCATGTCGATAGTGATAATCAATTGATGTGCCATATGACGTCACTTCAAGAGGGGAACAACTTTCGCTACCGCAGAAAGAGCCAAATATTTTAGTTAAAATAGAATCATAAGTTGCGAAGATCGGAATGATGTTAAAAGAAACACCTCTTAGAGTTGTTGGATTCAGCATGCCATAATGCGAATCTGCCAACACTAAAGCATCTTTCTCTTTTACAGACAAAAACATAGCACATAAATGGGCCAAAATCCCGCCTCCCAAAATACATATCTTAGTTCGGAGTTGCTTCAATATTATATTTCCTCCGCCATTATGTCATCGTCCCTCCATTTTGAAATGGATGGATCCAAGTGACTCTGTTTATGCACTCGAGCTGAATCTCGAGCCATAATAATTTTATTTCTAATTCCTTTGTCTGCAGTTTGATCCGTGTATCGCAACAAAGTGTTAAGTATAGCAACTTGCGAGTTTCGATCCATATTAAATGTCTTTTGGACAAAATTCTTGATGCTCTCCTTTGAAAGTGAATCCTGCTTATACCTAAGAAATGTAAGATATGTTTTTATAAATCCCGTCATGCTTTTTTGTAAAAGATAATTCAAAGATTTATCGAGCTGGCTTTCATAAACAAAGACCGCTTTTGCCCTCATGCAATGAATAAGCTGCATTGCCACAGCCTTGTCAGATAATCTTTCTCCATCAGCAAAAATTATGTTGTCATTTATGAATGACTCAAAATCTACTTTTTTGATCATGTCCATTTTTTCATAACAAACATTTAAATTAAATTGGGCTGCTCTGGTTATATTTTGATTAGTTTCTTTACGTAGAATTTTATAAAGGCAATCTATGGCCTGATCTAATTCATCTAGTTTGTCATGGGCTATTGCTTTATAAAGAAGGCGAATACTTTCATCTATGCCTTCTAGAACCATATGACTAATGATATTCTTCATCTCAGATATCGCGCCAATATTTTCCATGAAAATCGCTCTAGCAATCATCTTCTCATGTGGTAACTGTAATTCATTAATTCTGTCATTATACTGATAATGGATTTCTCCCGGATCAAACTTACTCGAAAGTAATGTATGCATAATACTTATGAATTCATTGGAACCTTTATAAATAACCCTACAACGTCGATTAAGAAAACGCTTGGGATTATCCGGAAATTTAACGTCTAATAAGTTCTTTTTGTTTTGTATAGCTTTTATCTTAACAAAATTTTTCGATTCTTGAATGGCTACAGGATCTGTTTTTTTTGCATTATTAGAATCAGCAATTATTTCCAAAAATACATTTGGTAGAGATAACGAAATACCGGTTTTAGGATTGCGAGCCTTTATTCCCATTTCCCTATAATATCGTTCAAAACTCTCGCTATTTATATAGCTTTTGGTAACAGAACCCTGACCTAATTGATTTTCTATAGCTAATATCAATTCGTTAGGGTCAACAACAGTCACTTTCTCTTCAATTTCATGTTGGTAATCTTTCAAATAAAATATCTTAAAAAGGGTTTCAACCGCCAATGGAGATGACATTTGAACATATTTTCCAACCTCACAAATTTCTTTTTCATTGAATACAAGGCTTTTATTGATATCTTTTGCCAGAGCACAAAGGATTTTGCCCGATATATCCGTTATTGATATTTCAACTTTCTCAGGCCAATCTACCGGCATACAAGGTTCTCTGCACAATAGAATACACCTATTCCATCCTCCAAGTACCGTACTCAAAAAATGACGAAGGTTAAAATTAGGACTTCTAAAAGGAAGTTCATGAAAAACAGCCTGCACTGAGCAAATAACATTTTCTATTTCTCCATCATTATACAACTTTTCTATCAACCTACGACAGTACTCAGACTGTTGATAGGCATCTCCAGGAATATATATAATTTTTTTATTCATTTCCTTAAGCCTATCTTGCAATCGAATTATTTCGTTTACTGCAGATGGATCAAATTCTAAGATTAAACCATGATTTATTTTAGAGTTTTTCAAGACATGTTCAATTTCTTCTCCTGTGGAACCTCCTATGCTAAAGTAAACACTTTTCGACAAATCAATATTTTTCTCTTTAATAATTTTAAGAGCACGTTGTCCTTTTTGCATACCAGATTTGCGAAAAGACTCATGATAATCAGCCTGTTCATTTGTCCCAAAACTTTTTTCACCAAGCATATTTTTTATTTGTTCTTCCAGATTAGTCACTTATACCTCCTTAATGTTATCTGAAAAAGTGCTCTTTGAACTCAACAATTCCTGCAAAACTGAGTAACAAGCATCATTTGAAAAAATTATTTGTCTTGAAGTACGATTGATATTGTTTCCATCCCAATCGGTAACCGTTCCGCCTGCTTCACGAAGAATAAGAAATGCTGCTGCATAATCCCATAATTTAGCATCAGCTAGTATTCTAGCCTCAATAGCGCCTAGTGCAACATAACAAATATCTAATGCTGTAGAACTTGAAACTCTTAACCTCATAGGATATGGTGTAATTTTATTGAAAATTTGTCCATTCCCATGTTTTGAGAATGAGCGATAACTTGATAACGCAATAATGGATTGTTCAATTCTTCCAATTTTCGACACTTTGATGCTTTCATCATTAAGCGTTGCTCCACCTCCCTTAGAAGCAAAGAAAAGACGTTTTGTGTAAGGTTCGTATACAGCCCCGAGCAATATATCTTCTTCATAAAACAAAGCCATCGAAATAGAATAGTCTAAAATTCCACGATAGAAGTTTATGCTTCCATCAATCGGATCAATAACCCATGTATAGCCACCCAGTTCATTAGTTCTTGTTGCATCTTCTTCTGAAATGACTTTATGATCGGGAAACTCTCTTTTGATCTCCGACACAATCATGTTGTGAAGTAATAAATCTAAGTTACCTTGATTGACGTTAAGATCCGATATTTCGTTTTTAATATTATATAGTCGTTCAGTATTCATCGTTAACTCAAGTTGTTCTCCCACGAAATGAATAATTTTTTTCATAAACACTTCAAATTTATTTTTGTCGTACATCTGCACACTTCCTATTTAATTTTTAACACTAGTAATTTTTAAGGTCCTTGCTTTATATAACATAGTTTTATTCCTTCAATTTTTACTTACAGCAAACCGGGTTCAGCAAAGCTATAATAGGAATCATCACCTATAAGGATGTGGTCATGAAACTTTATTTTCAAATCCTCACATTTTCGCAATAGTTTTGTGTAAAATTTATATCGTACCTACTTGGTTTAGAATCTCCCGATGGATGATTATGGATGATAACAACTCCGTATGCATTCACCATAATATAGACTCGTACCAATTCGGTAAACTGGTCATAAACTTTATTAAGCAACCTAAAGACACGATTTCAAAACAGATAATCTTTTGCCTTGTATCTAAACTTATGGTAATAATTTTCTCTTTAGGCTAATGATTTTATTTATCCTGGATTTATTGAAAAATATACTTATTCATTCTTTATAAGTGCACTGTTTTCTTTATACTACAACTCTATTTAAAAATCCTTCTTTTTCTAGAAAATAATTTATAAAAAATTAATAAAGCCCTTCAGCAAAATCGCTGAAAGGCTTTATTTATAAGGATTTGGTGGAGGCGGCGAGATTCGAACTCGCGTCCAAAGATATTTCAGTAAGAACCGCTACGAGTGTAGTCTATGATTTGGTTCTCGCTCTTTTTACCTCCCATAGACAGGATGTAAATTGAGCCAGCCCTTAATTTTCTCTTTTACCTTCCAGGGCAGTAAGGAAAAAGATAGTCTACTTTATGTTACACCCATAAAGGTCTCGTAGACACAAAACCATTACAGACGTGCAGCTTAATTAAGCTGCAAATGCTAATTGTTTATCGTTAGCAATTAATGTTTTTCCACGGTTTTACGAGGACATGGAACCTCGACTCGCTGTTTTTACCTCTCTTATCCCTGTCGAAACCTATCGCCCCCATTCTTTATTCTTTAATTCTCTTTCTATTTCTCTTTGGGCATCTTTTTCAGCTAATGCTTGTCGTTTATCGTATAACCTTTTTCCCTTAGCCAGAGCCAATTCGATCTTGGCATGACCTCTTTTAAAATAAATTCGCAAAGGCACCAGAGTTAAACCCTTCTCCTCAACCTGCCCTCTTAAACGGTTAATTTCTCGTTTATGCATAAGTAATTTACGTTTCCTTCTGGGGTCAACATTGAATATATTACCAAAAGCATAAGGCGAAATATGCATACTCATTATATAAAGTTCGTTATTTTCAAATTGAGCGAAACTTTCCCGTAAGCTAACCTTGCCTTCTCTTAAAGACTTTACTTCTGTTCCTTTTAGGACCAGTCCAACTTCATAAGAGTCTAATATATGGTAGTCATGTCGTGCTTTTCTGTTTACAGCTACATTTTTTACTTCATCTCTATTGGCAAAACTCATAATTCTTCCCTCATCTTGCAGTCAAATTATAGCATAAATTAGGGGAATTCTCAATAAGAATAAAATGGTGGATAACATTTGTGGGATTGCCGCGCTCCGAAAAATCGGAGCTCGCAATAACAGAAAATTTTAATTTAAAGGGTTTCTCTTAATTTGGTTGCTTTTTGAAATTCTTCTTTTAAACTGCTGGGATTATTTTTGAGTTTATCTTCTATTACACCAAGGTAATTTCTAAATTCCCGAATCATTTCCAAAATATTTTCTTGATTAGTATCACAGATATCTTCCCATATCTTGTAAGGACTGGAAGCAACCCGGGTCATATCTTTAAATCCCTCTCCTGCGGCTTTAAAATAATTGTTGTTATTTTCTCCTTGAGCTAATGCACCTATCATATTAGTTAGAGAAACTGCCATAATTTGCGGTAAATGACTTACTGCGCCAGCAATTCTGTCGTGCTCGAGAGGGTATAAAATTAATCTATTTGCACCTATCATCTTGATTAATGAAAATATCTTTTCTATTGCTATTAAATTACTTTTTTTAGTAGGAGTTAGGATATAGGTTTTACCTTGAAAAAGGTGGGAATTTGCCGAATCTATGCCATATTTTTCTGAACCCGCCATGGGGTGACCACCAATAAAAAATATATATTTGGACAGTACTTTATCGGCTCTCTCTACAATTTGCCCTTTAGTGCTCCCGGTATCAGTTACTACACATCCTTTTTTTAGAAAAGGATTAATTTGGGTCAATATATTTAAAATCGTTTTTACAGGTGTAGCAATAATTACTATATCAGCTTCTTTTATTCCTTCTTCGAGATTAACTGTTCCTTCATCGATTGCCCCTCGAGTAATTGCTTTTTCGATTATTTCTTGTTTATCTATTCCTACAATTTTGAAATTTGGTTTCTTTTCTTTTAAAGCCAATCCCAGTGAGCCACCGATTAGACCTACTCCGATGATGGTTATTTTTTTAAAGTCGCTTTCCTCTTTCATTTTGTTTTTCTCCCTTATTTATGGATTCCTGCTTTCTCCTTTTCCCCCACACCTTTATCCTGTACAGTAATTTCCTCTACTAAAAACAGGAATGACAGAATTAGAAATATTTTATTTAATATTTTTTGATTTTTTCTCTAATAAATCTTGAAGAGCATGGATAGCAAGAATATAGCTCTGGCAGCCGAAGCCGGCAATCTGCCCTATACAAGCTGGAGCGGTCACTGATTTACCCCGAAAATCTTCTCGGGAAAATATGTTGGAAAGATGAACTTCGATTACCGGGATAGAGCAGTCTCTTAGGGCATCGGCAATAGCATAACTGTAATGAGTATAAGCAGCCGGATTGATAACTAAACCATTTAGCTTTGACGAGTTCTGTTGAATAAATTCAATAATCTCCCCCTCGAAATTGGACTGCATTATGACCAGCTCAATGCCTTCCGTCTCGGCAAAAGATTTTATTTTACAGTTCATTTCTTCTAAAGTTAAATTTCCGTAAATTTTCTGATCTCTTTTTCCGAGCATATTTAAATTTGGTCCATTTATTATTCCTATCTTTAACATAATCCCCACTCCTTTTTAAATTCTTCCAAAGCTTTTATTGTTTCTTCTTTGGTGATGCTATCAACCAGACTGACTTTTCCCAGAGCTTCTGGTAAAATAAATATTACTTTACCTTGAGAATTTTTCTTGTCTAAGGTAAGAGTTTCCCAGAGCTGGTTGTAATCTAAATTTTTAATATGCTTAAATATAGATTCCTGATTTCGTAAGAATAATAATATTCGTTTAATTTTTTCCTCAAACTCTTCTGAACACATCCCTCTATTATGAGCTATTTTAGTTTCGATTAACATACCTAAGGCCACTGCTTCCCCATGATTTGAATCCTGATATCCTGCCCTTACTTCCAGGGCATGGCCAATACTATGGCCAAAGTTTAGTATTTTACGTAGTCCGCTTTCCCAGGGGTCTTTTAAAACTATGTCCACCTTTAAAGAAACGGCTTCTTTAACAACTTCATACAGTAGGTCTTTATGTTTTTTTAATAATTGATCAATATTTTTTTCTAACCATTTAAAGAAAGTAGGAGATTTAATGGCTCCCATTTTTATAGCCTCTATCATTCCATTTTCTATATCCTTGTCTGATAAGGTCTGCAAAACTTCCGGGTCGGTGTAAACTGCCTTTGGCTGATAGAAACTCCCGATTATATTTTTAGCTAAAGGATGATCAACTGCCACTTTCCCCCCGATACTACTATCTACCTGGGCTAAAAGAGTGGTAGGAATATGCACCAAAGGCAGGCCTCTCAGGTAAGTAGCAGCGACAAATCCGGTTAAATCTCCTATAACTCCTCCACCTAAAGCTATAAGGGCAGTGGTTCGGTCTGCTTTCCTTTTTAATAATTCATCATAGAGATATTTTGCCGTAGATAGGGATTTATATTTTTCGCCATCGGGCACTTCTATTAAATCAGAGTTAAACCCACCCTTTCTCAAAGCGGATAAAAGTTTAACTCCGTATAGGTTGTTTACTAAAGAATTAGTAATTATAATAATTCTTTTATTTTCTATTGTCTTAGATAAATGCTCGCCTAAATTATTAAGAATTCCCCTTTCTATGCAAATCTTATATTCTTTATCTTCTGTAATTTTTACTGTAATCTCTTTCACCTTCACCTACTCACCTTTCTAACTTTAAAAGATTTATTATCTTATCCACGACTTCCTGAGTTGTAAAATTAGTGGTATCAATTTTCCATTTTATATTATCATATATTTTCTTTCTTTCTTTCAAGAGATGATTAATCTTATCTAAAATATTTTCTCCGTTTAGAAGTGGCCGGTCATTCTTTTTTTTTACCCGATTATAGATAGTCTGGGAATTGGCATAAAGACAAATTATGCTTCCTTTCTGGCTTAATATTCTGGCATTCTCTGGAAAAAGGAATGTCCCTCCACCGGTCGCAATGACCATATTCTCTTTTTGGGATAATTCTTTCACTAATCTGTTCTCTTGTTGTCGAAAATAATTCTCCCCATATCTGGAAAAAATATCTGCTATACTTATCCCCTGGCTTTCTTCTATAATCTGATCCATATCTATATATTCCATTTTTAACTTACAGGCTAATTGTTTGGCCACTGCACTCTTGCCGGTACCCATAAAACCTGTAATGATAATATTCCTCTTCATATCTTTTGAAGCCTCTTCTTGTAGTTTTTGTAATTTTCTTTAATTTCGACTAATGAATCTCCATTAAACTTTTCTAAAAAAGCTGTTGCTATCTCCCAGGCTGCTACTACTTCTCCCACTACACTGGCAGCTGGAACTACACATATATCAGACCTTTGATAAATTGCTTTTGTCTCCTTTTTGGTGGCAAAATCAATAGAACGAAGGGGATTAATTAGAGTAGGTATTGGTTTAAGATAAGCTCTAATTACCACCCCTTCTCCATTGGTCACCCCGCCTTCTATGCCACCAGCACGATTAGTCTTTCGGTAATACCGGGAGGAATTTTTTCTTTGCTCTTCTTGAACAAAGATTTCATCATGGACAGCCGAACCTTTCTTCTTCGAAGCCTCTACTCCTTCACCTATCTCTACTGCCTTTACCCCTGGTATACTCATCAGAGCTGAAGCCAAGCGAGCATCCAGACGCCTATCCCACTCGACATAACTTCCCAAGCCAATAGGGACTCCAGTAATTACCACCTCAAATACCCCGCCTAAAGTATCTCCTTTCTCCCGAGCTCGATCAATTTCTCTACACATTCCGATTGATGCTATTCCATCTACGCAATACACAGGGGATTTATTAATTTCCTCTTTAACTTCTCGATTAAAAAAAGTGATTCTCTTTGCTTTAATCTGTCCAATCCTTAATACATAACTATAAACTTCTATATTGAATTCTTCTAAAAGGGAGCTTGCAACCGAGCCTATAGCCACCCTCATAGCAGTCTGTCGAGCACTGGCTCTTTCTAAAACTTTCCTTACATCTTTAAATCCATATTTTATCGCACCGGCAAAATCCGCATGTCCTGGTCGAGGAATAGTTAAAGAGGGATATTTTTTATCTTGCCAATTCTCCCAGTCTTTATTTTTTATCATTAAGCCAAGAGGACTTCCTATAGTCTTTCCTTCTACTAATCCGGATAATACCTCAACTCGATCCTGTTCAATCTTCATCCTCTCTCCTCTGCCATACCCCCCTTGACGTCTTTTTAGATCAAGATTGATCTTTTCTTCTTTTAAGCAAAG
>SDBU01004067.1_pt1 | contig 18223 bp, 13 predicted proteins | sample 2277071 | NCBI WGS metagenome assembly SDBU01 (sample SAMN10397929, study PRJNA504765) | marine sediment metagenome | isolation source: marine sediment core GS08_GC12, 126 cmbsf | place: Arctic Ocean: Gakkel Ridge, Loki's castle | collected 2008 | reverse complement strand
ACACAAGGCAGCGGTCTATCCCGCTATGATGATAGGGATATGGGGAATCTTCCCCATTTTATCAACTTCACCAGAAAAGACGGGTTGGCGCATGACATTGTCATTTCCATAAACGTTGGTCCGGATGGCGTGATGTGGTTTGGAACAGCCGTCGGTCTATCTCGCTACGATGGAAATGAGTTTGTTAACTTCACCACAAAAGATGGATTGGTGAGTGACGATGTCCTTGTCATCCATAGCGACCCTGATGGTACCATGTGGTTTGGGACACGCGGCGGCGGCGTCTCCCGATACGATGGCACGAATATGGGGAATTCTCCCCATTTCGTCAACTTTACTACAGAAGATGGATTGGCGGATAACGTGGTCAATGCCATCCATAGCGACCCGGATGGCGTGGTGTGGTTTGGTACGGAGGGTGGCGTCTCGCGGTACGATGGCACGAATATGGGGAACTCTCCCCATTTCGTCAACTTCACCACAGAAGATGGATTGGCGGATAACAATGTTAATGCCATCTATCGCGACCCGGATGGTGTGATGTGGTTTGGAACACAAGGTGGCGTCTCCCGGTACGATGGGAAGGACTTCGTCAACTTCACTGTAAAAGACGGATTAGCGGATAAGCAGGTTACTGCCATGGATTGTGACCCGGATGGCGTGGTATGGATTGGTACAGAAGGTGGTATCTCCCGGTACGATAGCAAGGGTATGGGGAATTCTCCCCACTTCGTTAACTTCACCACAGAAGATGGATTGGCGGGAAACCGGGTCAGCGACATCAATTGCGGTACGGATGGCGCTGTATGGTTTGCCACAGCGAAGCTCATAGTGTGGTCCAAGTGGTATGGGTCGCCCAGCGGCGGCGGCGGCGCTCTCTTTCGCTATGATGGGAAAGAGCTTATCAACTTCACCACAAAAGACGGATTGATGAATACCAATGTCCATGTCATCCATGGCGACCCGGATGGTGTAACGTGGTTTGGAACGAACCGTGGTGTTTCTCGGTATGATGGCAGGGGTATGGGGGATTCTCCCCATTTTGTCAACTTCACCACAGAAGATGGATTGGCAGGTAAAGTGTGTAGCGCCATCTGTCGCGACGCGGATGGCGTTATGTGGTTTGGGATGCGCGCCGGTGGTGTTTCTCGCTACGATGGGAAGGAGTTCGTCAACTTCAGCACCAAAGATGGATTGGCGGGGAACTTTGTCAATGTCATCCATGGCGACCCGGATGGCGTGGTGTGGTTCGGGACTCTGGATGGTGTCTCTCGGTACGATGGGAAGGAGTTTATCAGCTTTACCGCGGAAGATGGGTTAACGCATGATAAAATCTTAACCATCCATCGTGACACCCAGGGCGCATTGTGGATTGGAACAGAGGGGGGCGGCGTTTCATGTTACGATGGCACGGCATGGACTTCATTGGACACACGGGATGGACTGGCAGGCGATGACGTTGGGTCAATTCTTCAGGGTTCGGACGGTGCCCTATTGTTCGGAACGGACCGAGGCATAACGCGCTATCGGCGGAGCGCCACAACTCCGCGGGCATATATCGTTTCCGTCACCACGGATCAGACCTACCGTGATATGTCTGATATTCCAGCGTTGATCCCAGGTGTGCGCGTCACCATAGAGTATGGCTCTGTCGATTTCAAAACTGTCCCGGAGAAGCGGCAGTACCGCTGTTATATCGTGGAAGGTTACGCGTCACGCATAACGCGTAACGGGGATATGGACTTGAATTGGCGAAATCCCACACGCGAGACGAGCTTTGATTGGGTGCCCGACAAGACGGGTACTTATACCTTTGCGGTGCAGGCAATCGACCGTGACCTGAATTACTCTAAGCCAGCGACATTGAGCTTGACCGTCCAGCCAGATCCGAAGCTTGTCTCCATGCAGATAGAACTGGACGACCTGCGACACGAGGTAAGTCGCAAGTATCACTTCAGCAACTTCATCGGAGAGTCGGCCGCCATCCGACAGGTACATAGACTGATGGAACAAGCCATTGACTCTGGATTGACAGTGCTCATCACCGGGGAAACTGGCACTGGCAAGGAACTGGTGGCCAGAGCGATCCACCACAATAGTCCCCGCAAAGGCAAGCCAATACTGGATCGCAACTGCGGAGCAATACCCAGGGAACTTCTGGCCAGTGAGCTTTTCGGTCATCGCAAAGGCGCATTCACTGGAGCCAACGAGGATAAAATGGGCTTGTTCGAGGCGGCGTCAGGCGGAACAGTTCAATTGGATGAGATCGGTGAGATGCCGCAGGATGCTCAGATCCACTTGCTGCGTTTCCTGGAAGAGCGGGAAGTCCAGCGTCTTGGGGAGAATATATCGCGCCACGTGGATGTGCGGATCATTGCCACCACAAACCGTGATCTTGTCAAGGAGGTAACTGCTGACCGCTTCCGGGAGGACTTGTATTACCGGTTGAGTGAGTTTCCTATTCACATACCGCCTCTGCGGGAACGCCCAGAGGATGTTCCACTACTGGCGGAGCATTTCTTAAAAGATATGGATAAGGCGCTGGATGGGTTTGAGTCTGGTGTATTTGAGATGCTTCAGAGCTATTCCTGGCCTGGTAATGTGCGGGAATTGCGTAACGTCATCCGTCGAGCTTCCGCGCTTGCAGAGGAAGGCAAACAGATCCAGACTTATCATTTCCATCCAGACATTACGCAGGGCGAATCACTGATACAGGAGATCATATCAGAGCGAGTAGGCTACAGTGAATCGCTGAACCAGTTCCGGCGACGCCTGGTTGAGGAGGCGCTTCGAGAATGCGATGGCAACCGCACTCAGGCTGCCAAATTGCTGAAGATGAACCGCCCTAACCTGGTAAACATGATAAAGCGGCTGGGCATTGACCTCTAGGGTGTGTAAACGGGGCTATTCAGTTTTCTGAATCTGTGGGGGTAGTGAACGCCGGTTGAGTAGGGCGAAGCCCGTATCGAAACCAAGTGAACGGGCAGACTCAAATGATTCCGCTGGGTTTCGATACGGGCTTCGCCCTACTCAACCGGCGCTCCACAATAAAACTGAATAGCCCTAGGTGTGTAACTTGCATACACCCGGTACTGTGTGGAAATCATACACCCACCTAATCCCCTGTCAAATCTAGTTAAAACCCTCTCAGCAGCCAGTAGGGGTGTGTAACTTGCATACACCCATAACCCTCTTCGCGTCATATATGCGAAACGTTATAAACACGCGTCCTGATTACTTTCAGGACGCTTTTTTTATGCTCTGGCACAACACTTGCCTTAGAGAATGGTCAGAAGCGCTTCTGGTTTCGAGATATTCGCTGATAATACGAGTTTTTCAGGTACGGGTGAACTTGAGCAGTAGAACGAGGCTGCCAGCCCGTTTCCGTAGAACACACTGACGAGCAAGGCTGTACGTCTACAACGGGCTGGCAGCCTCGTTCTACCTAACAACAAGCCAGCGGCATGTTCTGCTATGATAACTGAAAAATGCGTACTGATAACATCCGGATGGTGGAGAAGGAAAAATGACATGCAAAAACACAAACGGCTCGCACCTGATCTCGGATGCGCTATGGGAACAGATCGAGCCATTACTGCCGCCGGAACTTCCCAGACCCAGAGGTGGTCATCCACGAATGGACAATCGAAGAGCAATGGAGGCCATCTTATACGTATTGCGCAAGGGCTTTAAGTGGAATCAGCTTCCGCGCAGCATGGGAGCTGTAACTACGGTGCGCAACCGTTTTCTGGAGTGGCGAGAAGCTGGTGTGTTCCAGCGCATGTGGAAGGCTGGCCTTCTGACGTATGATGAATTAAGGGCGTCGTTCTGGTATGGCAGAAAGCGTAATGATACAAACAGAGGATGACTACACGAAGAACCAGCATATTGTGGGGCGAGACAAAATCCGGTTGGAAGAAGGAGATATGAGAACATGAAACGTAATTTCATTTCGATTCTGGCAGTTTTGATGCTCATCGGGCTTTTGGGATTGGCTGAGATGAGTCTGGCAGTAGAGGGTACGTGGACGAAGAAGGCCGATATGCCAACGGCAAGAAACTGGCTCTCCACCAGTGTGGTGGATGGGAAAATCTATGCTATGGGAGGTATAGGTGGCCTTAAAAAGGTAGCGGAATATGATCCGGCGACAGATACCTGGACAGAAAAAGCTGACATGCCAACAGGAAGGGCTTTTCTAGGCACCAGTGTGGTGAATGGGAAGATATACGCCATTGGCGGTGGAACCGCTTTGAAGGGAGGAATTACGCGTGCCGCCGTAGAAGAGTATGATCCAGCGATAGACACATGGACGAAGAAAGGTGATATGCCAGTGCCAAGAGATGGTTTGTCCACCAGTGTGGTGAATGGGAAAATCTATGCTATCGGAGGTTGGCGGGGTGGGGGTCCTACTTCAACGGTGGAGGAGTATGATCCGGCGGCGGACGCCTGGACAACGAAAACTAACATGCCAACGGCAAGATGGGAAGCGGCCGCCTGTGTAGTAGATGGAAAAATATACGTCTTCGGCGGGATAACAAACGCAATGCCAGCCAGTTCCACCGTAGAAGAGTATGATCCAGTGACAGACACGTGGATGAAGAAAGCTAATATGCCAGCGCCACGATCTTTATCCACGAGTGTGGTGGATGAGAAAATCTATGCCTTCGGTGGAGTTTCAGGTAAGGGTGGCGGCCCTCTTTCCACATTCTTCGAGTATGATCCAGCGGCGGATACCTGGGCAGCAAAGGACGACATGCCAGTCAGAATGACCGGCATGGGTACCAGCGTAGTGGACGAGAAGATCTATGTCATTGGTGGAACGTCAGCAGGTTTTCCCTATAGCCCGGCTCTCTCAACCGCATGGGAGTATGACCCCGGATCTGCCCCTGTCCCTCCAGAAGAAGCTGTCCCTGCCGAAGAAGCTCAAAGTGTCGAACCCAAAGGGAAGCTTGTCACGCTGTGGGGTATGATTAGATCCGAATGAGAGGTGCTTGATGCTGCGAAGCTTTAACGATATGTATCACTCGCAAGGTGAATGTAGAGGGTCCATTTACACAGTCCATCAACAGAAAGCCTATGATGCGGCGGAGGAGGTGATAATGATATAAGCATTTGCCGCAAGAGTTTAGCTGTTCCTTTTTGTTCGTTTTTCAGTAAAAACAATCGTTGCTAAAAAGGAGAATCTGACCATGATTACACGAAAAATCAGACTTTCTTTCGCTTATGTTTTGTTAACCGCCTTTGCCTTCGTTCTTCAGGCGACTGCACAGGGTTTACCACCGGTGCCGGAATATCCACCCATTCCAGATTACCTGGTGCAGGATCAGTTCACCAGCCCAGCTCTGGAAGGTAACCTGCTGGGAGACTCAGCGACGCGGGATGTGCTGGTATATCTGCCGCCGAGTTATGACACGGCGCCGGACAGATATTATCCCACCATCTACGTGCTTCCCGGCTATTTAGGCGACCACAGAGCGTACGTTGGTCACATCAACACCACTATGCAAGCCCTGGCAGGGGTGGATATGGGCATAGATCTGGGCAGTATAGTCCCCGAACTCCTGGCAAATGGCGGGATGGGAGAGGCCATTATCGTGCTCCCGGACTGTCTCAATATCTATGGCGGCACCATTTATGAACGCTCAGAAGTGACGGGAGACTACAGGGATTTCATTGCCCGGGACCTGGTGGGATACATTGACGCACAATACAGAACCATTCCCGACCGGGAACACCGGGGCATAACAGGACATTCCAGTGGTGCAGATGGAGCAATATCCCTGGCAATGGAGTATCCTGATGTCTTTGGCTCAGTAGCTGGTTTAAGCCCTGCCTACCTGGTCGATCGCCAGAGAGAAACAGCATTTCTTGGGTATATGGAGCTGAATCCAGATTCACACGGTGAACCGACCCTGGTGTCCTCTGATACTCGGGATGAGGATATGTGGGATATATGGATGGGCACGATTGGCACGACCATAATATACGCCATAGCAGCCGGATTCTCACCCAATCCAGATAACCCACCTTACTATGTAGATATACCTGTCACATATACAGATGGTACGGCTGCTCTGGACGAGGATCTGTGGGCGCAGTGGGTGGAGCGAGACCTGATAAGTCAGATCGAAAGGGATGGCGCTAGTCTGTCCGATACACCTATCCTCATCGCTGCGGGTACCATAGCCATGGGAGAGCAGCCGGGTGTTGATCTCATACTTACTGCATTACACGGACATGGGATCTCTTATGAATACGATGGGTACCCTGGAGGCCACATGGACCATCTGGGCTACGAGTTGACCTCTGCGCTCAAGTTCCTCTCTCTGAACATCGGCGCTATCCCCCTGGCGGACTACAGTAACACCTTCTTCATGGATCTATCGCCAGGGCTGAACATGATCTCGGTACCCCTGGACCCTGTCGTTCAGTATACCGCCAGGTCCCTCGCTGAAGAGATCGGAGCCACAGCGGTGATCAATTATGACACAACACTGGGTAAGTTTGTGGGATTCACCCCGGCTGCATCTGGTGATGGTTTCGCTATTGATGGCGGCGAAGGCTGTATTGTCAATGTTCCATCAGGCGGAACCGTCGCATTTACTGGAGCGGCATGGGCGAATAACCCGCCAGTGGCATCGGCGCCACCTGCTCAAACCAGCGGCGCGTGGGCGTTTATAGTCAGCGGATCGGTGCTTGACGGCGACCTGATGAGCGCCAGCGATGGCAATTACACCGCCGTGGTGAAAAACCTGCGAACCGGCGAGATGCTCACGGAAGCGGTGGATCCCAGCGGCTATTTCGCGGCGGCTTATGCTGATCTGAATCGCAGAGCCGTTATAGGAGCGGGAGATAGGGTCGAAGTGGCTGTAGTGGACAGCAGTGGCAGCATAGTGTCGGGGCCATTCATCCACGAAGTCACGCTGGATGCTATCAGGGACGCGGTGGTGAATGTGCGCCTGAACCTGGGCGCTATCGTCCCGGCGAAGTCGGTTCTGCTCCAGAACTATCCCAACCCGTTCAACCCGGAGACGTGGATACCGTACCATCTGAGCGGCGCGAATCCTGTGATGGTCAAGATATACAGCGCCTCTGGCCAACTGATCAGAACGCTGGATCTGGGATACAAGGACGCTGGCATATACGCATCCCGGTCGAAAGCCGCATACTGGGATGGCAAAAACGAATCTGGTGAGGAAGTGGCCAGCGCTGTCTACTTCTACAGAATAACCGCCGGCAGTTTTTCTGCCATGCGCAAGATGGTAGTGAAAAAATAGGCTGGGAGGGAAGCCCGTGTGGGTGACACTGTGAACGAAGGTTCCATCGAGCATTCACCACCCACGAAAGAGATGTCAGGGGAGGAGATGGACGTACACTTTCCTCCTCTGCCACCGCTACCAACATTTGGCATTTCGGATTTCTCGCTCTGCCCAGAGCAATACAACCCTCCGTTCATGTATTTTCCGCTTATGAATATGGCATCGTGACGCTGAACAGTCCTCGCCCCCGCGTTGTCCAGCGGCACGATGCCAGAAGGTCAGTTGCAGGTACTCTACCCCTTACCTGGTGTTTCCCTGCGTGGTTATCTCATTGGATGAGATAGTCTTCACCAAAGCCCAGCGCCAGGGTAACGTGATTATGGACGTTTCTGGCCTGCTCCGCCATCTGAATCCGTAGCCCCTCGTCCGTGCTACCTGGATAGTGTCTCCAGAGATATGACGCAAAACTTAAAGTGGACAGATGGCAGAAGTGCGGAAAATGATGGGAAAAGAGGTCGGTAATGCGGTGCTTACTGTATTCGGTGATCCCCGTCTTGTAGTAGAAATAAGTCATTGCTTGCCCAAGAATCGTCTTGAGAGATTCCTTCAGACTCCAATTTTGCCAGTCTGGTTGGTCTGGCTGCACTAGCCATCCCCTGGACGAGCGGTCGAACTCCCACATTTGCCGTTTTGTGGGCGTGGGCAAACGCTCGATGATATTTTGACCATATAAGATTTTAGCGCCCGCCTTCAGCCGAAGGAGTTCGGGTTGTATGCACAGGCTATCGTTCCAGGGAGGCCAGAAGTCGCGGTGCTCAAGTATGATGGGATCGAGTTGAGTGCTGTAATCACGACTGATTCGGCGGTACAGGCTGGATATACCATCCCTGGTCCTGTCTGGAGAGTCATTACTCAGAACCGTAAGTAGGTCAATATCGCTCAACCCAGGCTGGTATGACCCGCTTGCCAGACTACCGGTAAGAACAACAGCCACCACATCCTGGGCATATTGCTCCCTGCACCTATCCACGAATTCATCAACGGTTTTCCACGCTTGTTCATAACCCACGCTTGCTTCCATCCAGCACACTCCTTATCTGAAACTTCTCTAAGCACTAGCAGTTGCTTGAGTTGACGCGCTTCGTCGGTACGCCGGTGTTCACCGTCGGCCTACAAGCGCCTGTGTTCGCGTTCTCACTTTTTCTCGTAGCTCCAAAGAGGGCGACGTATGATTCAGGAACGCAATTCCAATCAAGGCCACCGCCGCCATAACGGCAGATATAATGACAGCCCATCCCTCGCTGCCAATCAAGGCGATGGTAAGGCCTGCCGCTGCGCTCAATAAACTAACTACATATAGAACGATCACGGTCTGTCGTTGCGTTAAGCCAAGATTCACTAATCTATGATGAGTGTGGAGTCCATCTGCTCGAAACGGTGATTTCCGTTTCGCAACTCTGCGCACAATTGCCCACGTTGTGTCAGCTATCGGCAGCCCGAAGATCAATACGGCCACGAAGGAACTTGCTGTGACAGATGCGTTCTGGAATAGGATCTTGGCAGAAGCTGCCGCGAGAATGAATCCCAGAAACATTGCGCCGGAGTCACCCATGAATATGGTTGCCGGGTGGAAATTGTGTGGCAGGAAGCCGAGTACGCTACCAGTCACGACGAGGCATATTATCCCCATAAGTATCTGACCAGTGACCACCGATATTATGAACAGTGCAGAAAAGATGATTATAACTACTCCCGCAGCGAGGCCATCCACACCATCTATGAAGTTGACTGCGTTTATAATCCCGACTACCCAGAAAACTGTGAATGGTACGCCAAGCCACCATCCCAGCTCGACGATTCCTATAAAAGGAATATTGAGTTCGCGCACGACGAAGCCAAAAGGTATCAACGTCAACGCCGCAACGACCTGCCCCGCAATTTTCGTTTGGGCATTCAGGCCCCACAGATCATCCCAGACGCCTATAGCGATGATAATTGCCGCTCCGATAAAAAGTCCGGTCAGGCGTGTTGACAGCCCTGGCAACTCGCCACGAAAGAGCACGTAACTCAGAGCCATAGACGCGTAAAATGAGATACCAATGCCGATGCCGCCAATACGAGGCACTGCATGTTTATGTACCTTTCGCTCACCCGGGAGGTCTAGAAAGCCATTTCTAACTGCTGCGCGTCGCAGTAGCGGCGTGAGAGCCAGAACAGCCAGGCAAGAACTCAGGGGCAAGATTATATACATTTCCACAGGAAAACTCCTTATGCTTATCCGAGCCAGTAAGGTACTTTCTGCAAAACTACAGTTTCATATCATAAGCGGGAACCGTGCCAGCCTGATCCCCAACATGGGCTAGAATGATGTAGACGTATGGTACGGTTGAGTTTGCATTTGATTTATGGGTGTTATTGATGGGGTTGCGTTTGGCTACATGGCTGGATCAAAACGCAACACTGAGCGAGGCGTTAGTAGGGATGACAATCGAAGGATACCATTTTTGTAGAAGAAAGTACAGGTATGCTATAGGTGTGCTGCTTACTGCGACATGATATATGACGCAACAGCGCCGGCGCGGGGGAGGAATCATGCGGAGGTCGAGAGAGTTTTAAAGTCTTTATACAAGGCTTGAGATACTGCTATAGCAATGGAAGTAAGAGGGACAGCTACGATCATACCCAGGAAACCCAACAGTTGACCACCTACGAAGATAACAAAGACCGTCACTATGGGGTGCAGATCTACGCTTTTCCCCACGACCAGCGGAACTAGTATCGCGTTGTCCACTACCTGTAGTGCACCCAGGAAGATACCCGTAAACACCATTCTGGTCGCGCCGTGTTGATACGCCGCCAGTATCACTGCCGGGATCGATATTCCCACAGGCCCAATGTACGGTATGAGGTTGGCAAAGCCGGCAATACCGCCTATAACCAGGTAGTACTTAATGTCCAATATGAACAGTCCAATTATTGTCAATACTGACAGTATGATGGATTCTGCAAGCCTGCCTCTTATGTATCTTCCTATCTGGCGGTCTACCTTTTGCAGAAGCTCAAGGGCGATCTCCGAGTGCTTGCTGGGAATGAGCTTCATGGCCCCTCGTCTGATCCGCTCGCCGTCTTTGAGTAAAAAGAAGGTTATGATCGGGGTAATTACCATAGCCACTATCAGCCAGATGAGCCTGCCGGTGTAGGTAGTGATGATGGCTCCCATCCGACCCAGTATCCAATATGCTCCCTTAGTAGCGTTTTCCTCAATATTTAATTGTTCGCCCAGGTTTACACTCTCAAGCTGGGGGAAGGCCTGTATGAGCCTGGCCTCGATGTTCTGCAGCCCTGACTTTACAGTTTCTCCAAATTGCGGATCGCTGAGACTGTTCTGAATGTTGATCCGCAACTCGTTCACTTCACTCCATAGCAATGGCAACAGCAGAAGGACGCTGGCAACGACTATTGCGACAAACGCTACATATAATAGGCTTACAATCAAGATCCTGTTAATCCCTCGTCCCTCAAAAAACCGAACAGCAGGGCCAAGTACATACGCTGCGAGGAAAGCCAGGGCAAAGATGATCACTATATTGCGTATATAGTATACCAGCAAGGCTAAAATAGCCATGACGATTATAGAGGTAGCCACTGCCGTAATCAGCATATAGGCTTCCAGCCGCTTGCTTTTGACAGGGGGAGTTCCGGCGTCTCCATCTGTTTTATTCATAACTCTGGCGTCTTTTTCGTTCATAATTGGAGGTACTGGCAATCTCAGGGTTAAATTCAGGATAAATGTTGGTAAACCGCTTTGTCCCTGATATAATTCTAGCAGATTACGCCAGAAGATGCAATGTCAGATTTCTGTCGTGTGCTGGCGCCAATATACTTCAGGATCATACAATTTAAATCCAGAGAGGGCTGCGAAGGCCGACTTGAAGGCCACTGATCGCAGATGAAGTTGCATTCAGTTATCCAGGAAAAATAACTATTGACTTACTGATACCAATTCCATTATTTTACTGTGCGTTACAGAGTCGCAGAAAATCCCCCTAACCCCCTTTACAAGTGGGGATCGCGCATTTAGCATGTCCTGTCCCCCCTTGTAAAGGGGGTTAGGGGGATTTAAAGTATGATCCAAAGACTGTCGCCCAGTTACTGGATTAATGCACAATGAAATAATGGAATTGGTATGACAGGAACTTTGTAAAATGTAAATGCTTCATCTATAGGGTAGGCAGAAAGCTGTCAAGACTCAATTATGCTATTGGTGGGAACATAAGCAGTCTTTTAGGCGTTCTTATAGAAAATGGACTGTTCCCTGAAATGGCATAATACTTCAATGGCGGCGCTTTTCTTTGTTGTGCGCATCGGGGCGGTCCTTTACTAGCTGGTTCCATCATTAAATCTTGGTATCTTTGTAGATGCATCCGATGGCGAAGATCGCTAACAGCGGGAGCACACGCAGATGCTTTCCTACAGCGGCATGACTCTACCGATCAGAGAGGTAAGGGTATGAAAAACCTCGCTGGCTTATTTGCATTGTTTATAGCACTCCTTTGTGTGCCAAACTCCACCTATAGCATAGGTGTGTGCAAATCATACACGGTTGCTGATGGTCTGGCGGGTGGAAACATACGCGCAATGATACAGGACACAAGCGGAGATCTATGGATTGCCACTGACGGAGATGGTGTCAGCAGATATGATGGAGAAGACTTTCGCACTTTTTCCACAGAGGACGGGCTTGCAAGCAACTTCGTAAGGGCGATCCTGGAAGATAGGAAGGGTAATCTGTGGTTTGCAACGGCGACCGGCGTTAGCAAATATGATGGAAAGAGCTTCGGAGCGACTCTGAACGTTGAAGATGGTTTAGTGGACAATTTTGCCACTTCGATCATCCAGGACCGGGAAGAGAATCTATGGATTGGGACAAAGGGCGGCGTCAGCAAGTACGATGGCGAGGGATTCAGGAACTTCAACACTGATGACGGCCTGGCGAGTAATTCTGTGATGGCAATCATGGAGGACAGCGCGGGAAACCTATGGTTCGGAACGACAGATAGCGGAATCAGCAGGTACGATGGTGAAAGATTTCAGAATTTCAACACTAGCGACGGCCTGGCGGGTAATTTTGTAGTAGCAATCATAGAGGATAGTGCGGGAAACTTATGGTTCGGGACGAAAGATAACGGAGTCAGCAAATACGATGGGAACAGATTTCAGAATTTCACCACTGAAAACGGGCTGGCGAGTAATAAGATGAGATCTCTTCTAAAAGATAGTAACGGGAATCTATGGTTTGGGTCAGTGGCAGGGGTCAGCAGATATGATGGTAAAGATTTTCAGAACTTCGCCAGCAAAGATGGTTTGGTCGGCGATAGCGTGACCGCAATTTGCGAGGACAGAGCGGGAAATCTGTGGCTTGGGACATGGGGCGATGGCATAAGTGAATATGATAACAGAATCCAACATTATCTGGAAGACAAAACCATAAAATATGTACTCGAGGATAGCAATGGCAATGTCTGGCTTGCGACAGAGGAAGGAAACGTATTCAGATACGACGGCCAGACGTTTCAGGACTTTGCCACCAAAATCGGTCCAACAATCGACGGGCACCACGCAATTCTGGCGGGACGAAATGGTGTTCTGTGGTTTTCTGGACTGGGTGGAATAACCCGATACAACGGGACAGAGTTCCAGACGATTAGAGATATTGGATTGAGAGATATGCAGGTTGAGCCAATTCTTGCAGACAGCCAGGGCAATCTATGGCTTAGTATATTGAACCGTGAGGGCAACAAAATCGGGAGATATGATGGGAGACGCTTTTACTACTTCCCAATCAGAGGTACAATATTTCCCTCCGGCGCGGAAGACAAAATAGTGCTGGAGGATAGAAAGGGAAATATATGGTTTGTCGCAGAAAGAAATGGTATCTATGGATATGATGGTATAAGTTTAGTGCATTTCACGATGGATGATGGACTAGCCGGCATTAGAGCCTCATCCGTCGCAGAGGATAGAGAAGGCAATCTATGGTTTGGGGTCCGTGGCAATGATGGACCTAATGCTAGAGGTATTGGCGGCCTTAGCATGTATAGCGGAGAGTTCAGCGTTGAGCTAAAATATCAAACCGATCTAAACAGGGGCAATATCCCGGGCGGCCTGAAGCAAGCCTTCAAGGATAGTGGATTCCCACTTCCTCAGGATGCCGGTGTCATAGTTAAAACGGCAGATCAAAGGTGGTTGATAAGGAAGTTACTGTTTAGCGTTGGGACGAAGTTTCGCAGCGATCTGAACAATGAGAATATCTCAGAAGCTCTGAAACAAGCGTTTGCGGATAATGGATTTGCCCTATCCCAAAATTTCAAGGTTTCCATGCGGGCAGAAACGGAGAACTACTGGCTAATAGCAGATAACGGCAACAAGCAACCCTATGCTGTATGGGAAAATGGCGATAAACTCAACATTTACGATAACGGACAAACATACGTCGTCAGGAAAGATAGCGACAAGCTCAAAGTTTCCAAATTTCGCACTTACTCCACCAAAGACGGTCTAAGTAGCGATTCTGTGACAGGAATTCTGGAGGATAACAATGGTAACCTGTGGTTCAGGACGTATCATGGCGGACTTAGCAGATATGATGGCAAGAATTTTAAGAATTTTACTATGGGAACAGGAACAGGCTTGGCGGGCAATACAATACGGTCTATGCTGAAAGATAATGATGGGAATCTGTGGTTTGGCAGCCAGGGGGCAGGCGTGAGTCAATACGATGGCAAAAACTTTCAAACGCTCACCACAGTGGATGGCTTGCTGAATGATACCGCGTTCGTCGCGCTGGCTGACAGCAGAGGGAACATCTGGCTTCGCTACGGTGTTCCTGGATTGACAAGATATACGCCCTGCAACGATGTTCCACCGCGTGTCGTGATTACTCAGATTGTTGCAGACGAAAAATCTCCGCCCTCAATCCAACCTGTGAATGTGCCTTCTAAAACCCGTGTTGTATTCCACTACAAAGGACTTAAGCTGGACCAATTTGACAATATTCTGTATTACTATAGACTCAAGGGCTATAACGAGACCTGGCTTCCTACGAGGGAAAGAGCGAAAGAATATGAAAACCTAAGCCCGGGAACGTATGAGTTCCAGGTACAAGCGATAGACAGAGATTTGAACTATTCAGTCCTGCAGAGCCAGGGACTGATCGTGGATTTGCCTTTCTATAGGAAATGGAAATTCATCATCCTTTTCGCGATTGCCGCGATCGCTTTGTGCCTATTTACATTTGAGTTTTTTTCACACCGGAGAACTGCGGTTCAATTGAGAGAAGAGCTGCGGCAGCGCGATGAACTTGAGAGAAAACGCATCACGAAGGAATTACAGGACGCCCATGATATGCAGATGAACCTAATGTCAGAACCTCCCCCGACACTTGATGAGTTCGATATCTCCGGGAGATGCGAACCCGCGAGAGAAGTCGGCGGAGACTTCTTCCGCTGCATTTGGCTAGGGGAGGCAAAGGAGAGATTTGCTATCGCTTTGGGTGATGTCTCCGGAAAGGGCATGAAAGCTGCCTGGACTGCTGCCATGGCTGATGGAATGCTTCATGCCGAAGCAAAACTCTGGTGGTTTTCGACGGGACAAATCCTCTCCGAACTTAATAGAGGGCTTTACGAACGGAAAACAGACGACATAACATACGTCGTTTTCTCTTTTGCGTCAGTATACATCAGAGAGAAAACTCTACAGTTCTCCAATTCGGGACTCCCGTGGCCGCTTATGAAAAGTGAGGGGAATTTGGTCACCATAGCGGAATCCTCTGGCTTCCCATTAGGCATGATGGGAGATTCGGTTTATGGAGACAGGTATATCACGCTGAAAGCAGGAGATACGATTGTATTCTACACGGATGGCATCACTGAAGCCATGAATCAGAGAGGTGAAATGTATACTTCCGAGCGTTTAGAGAATATGTTCAAAAAAGCTGATCCCGAACTAAGCGCCGATCAACTCGTTGATGAGATATTTAGAGATGTTGATAGATTTACGGGCAGAGCGCCTCAATATGATGACATGACAGTTGTGGTTCTGAAAGTCAATGGAAAGGGAGGAGGTGATTTAGATGGCTGAGAAGATCAGAGAGGAGCGGGATGAAATAGTTGCGGATATTGAGACTTCTCTGGCGGAAGTCGAATCAGGCAACCAACCCGGCTACAGGATGACCATTCATCCAAACGGTCTTGTTGAGGTTACTACCGGTGAACTCGCGCGGCAGGCAATATACGGTAATCCCCATCATTCCTGTTGCTGTTGCTGGGGGTAATGTCTAGTCAAAAAAAGAGGAGGGGTAAACCATGGGACAATTTGTGGCTATTCGGATGATTGTTGTGAAACCTAATGAATCAAAGACGTTTGAGACCTGGATGACTGGCACATTTCTCAATGCAATGGGAAAGCTCTTTAAGCCCGACGGTCAGTTGTACCAGCACTACTCTAAAACGCAGGGGAATCCTCTGGACGGGGTTTCTGGCCTGCAGCAGATTATATTTCTCAAGGGAAATAAACAGAACGCGGCAGTATCACCTTATCCGCTGCAGTCGCACCAACATGCAGCAGCGCGGGCTGGATCATCAGAAGCGGGAGCGAACGCCGATTATGCCTGGATAGCTTTCTGGACGAATCGGGCCGCTAACAGGGCGGCGTGGAGTTGTGAGTGGCGTCCTGACACATGGTGCAACGCTACGGCGACAGCAGGTCACTGGAGAGATTTCCGGGATAAATGTTTCTCCAGAGTACCTCCCGGTGGCGGCGCTGCTTCTACTCCTGCCAGGCCTCCACATGGATCGCCCTATGATTATCTTGGTAGCGGTTCACAGCGTGGCGCGGGCGCTGGCTGTCTCGTTGAGGGTTTTGAAGTGATCCCTTATGAGCCTGATTGGTCGTAACGCAACGCCTGTATTAGGCCAGACCAGGCGCAGTTGTATGCTTGGTCTGGCCTAATTGCGATCCAGAAATTGACGTAATATCAGATGTGGGGTATATAAATGATGGAAACGCAGGTTGATATACAGATGCCTATCAAAAAAGGCGCTTTTGTCATCGGGGATGTGATTGATAGGCTTTTGCTGCAGGATGCCGCCTTCACATTTCTTGTGGATGCTGACGATGATTTTGAGTTCTCTCCGGAGCGGGAAGAATTATTGACGTTAATGTCAACGTCCGCTGAACATGCAAACAGGATCAAAAAAAGCACCAAAGCGGCTTTCAAGCGGAACAGACTGCGCACTTGTGGGAGCAGTCCTTACGTCTATCTCGCAGACCCGGATGTGTTGCTTCCTGAAGTTCCGTTTTTTAGCAGTATGATACGCGCTTTTGAGAGGAATCCTCAGCTTGGCGCAGTTGGCCTATGTTATCAGGAGGGTGATCACGTAGCTTGCGGATCAATGATGTTAAGAAGAACGGATTTCATCGGAATCGGCGAACTCAGGGGCACGAGTCGGTCATGTGTTTGTGGCAATATTCGAACGAAACTCCAGGAATCCAATTTCCAGGTTGTTCCTTTGAAAACACTACGTGCAGGTCATCTCAAGCCGCAATATCGCGAGGGATATCCAGAGTATCAGGCAGTCCAATATGAGGTGTCGCCTGATGGTGTTCTACCTCGCAGTTTTCTTGAAGATACAATTGGGCAATACGGTACCGGGTTTAAGTTGTTCATTCATAGTTGATACCACGTTATACCATCCTAATTTGAGACTGTTTTTGTAGAGGAGGGTAGATGGATTCTTGATTGAATCAAAAATCCCTTTACCCTCCCCTACATTACAGGTTACGGATCGTAGACAATATTACGCCTTGCCAGCGCACCCGAAGAGTCTCATCTTTTCGGCGATGGTTTCTGTCATGGCGTCGCGACCTGGAGCGAGGAGCTTGCGAATATCATACTTCCTCGGCTCGCCTGCCGCATCTGCTTTAGCGTAATCTTCCTCGTGCTGCATCACCACGTCGCGGATAGCGCCATAGAAGGCAACCCTTATCTGTGTATCTATATTAACCTTGCGGATGCCCGCTTTGATACTCTTCCTGACATCTTCGTCTGGCACGCCTGTGCCGCCGTGCATGACCAGCGGGAGACCCAAACTGTCACTGAGTTCCTTGACGCGGTCGCTTCTGATTATGGGCTTTCCTTTGAACAGCCCGTGCTTGGTACCGATAGCCACTGCCAGTATATCCACTCCCTGCCCGTCGAATTTTACGTCCTCGACGAATTTGGCTGCCTCGTCCAGATCCGTAAGAGAGACGTCTTCATCCTCTCCGATCTGTCCCAGTCGCCCGATCTCAGCTTCTACGGATACGCCCAGGCTTCTGGCTGCCTCGATGACCTGCTTGGTGACCGCCACGTTTTCCTCGTAACTGCGCGGTGTTTTTCCGTCTTCTTGCAGTGATCCGTCGATCATCACTGAAGTGAATCCCATTTTGAGGAAACGCATGATAACACGGAAGCTGCGACCGTGATCCAGATGCAGCGCCACAGGTATGGTCGTCCTCTCTGCGAGGGTATGAATAACGGCGGCCAGTTCCTCTGGCTCAGTGTATGACATGGTGGTCTGCGTGACCTGAATGATTAGCGGGGAATTTTCTCTTTCCGCTGCCGCGAAGATAGCCTGAGCGGCTTCCATATTCACGGCGTTGAAAGCGCCCACGGCGTATCCCCGTGCTACTGCGTCCTGAATTAACTCACTGCTGGGTACTAGCGTTTTGCCTTTCATAGAATTCCTCCCGGTATGTTTTGGTTTCAATCGCTCTGAATTATAGCTCATAAAAGTAGAAATTGTCAAGCAACAAAGCCATCGCGCCAGGGCTATTCAGTTTTCTGTCATTCCCGTGAAAACGGGAATCCATCAATGATGCGAACACACATGGATTCCCGTTTTCACGGGAATGACAGACGCGTG
>SDBU01004066.1_pt1 | contig 18228 bp, 21 predicted proteins | sample 2277071 | NCBI WGS metagenome assembly SDBU01 (sample SAMN10397929, study PRJNA504765) | marine sediment metagenome | isolation source: marine sediment core GS08_GC12, 126 cmbsf | place: Arctic Ocean: Gakkel Ridge, Loki's castle | collected 2008 | reverse complement strand
AACCAGAACCTCTAATAAGGCTATGCCCTGAGGATGCTCAAAGTCGGGGAATTAAGGATGGTGACCTTACTGTTGTGAAGTCGCCAACGGGAATGATTAAAATCAGGGCTAAGGTGACCGAGGAAGTATCCCCGGGGGTAGTAATAATAGATTTCGGCTGGGGTAACCCCTGGGATGAAGGAGCCAACGTTAATATTCTGACCAGCGACGAAGACCGTGACCCCATCTCCTGCACCACATCCAATCGGAGATTTCGCTGCCAGGTCACAAAGGTGGATTCCTGAGAGCAATCAATAGCGAACGAGCTTGCTCTAGGAGATTCTCACCTCAAAGATGTCGTTGGTTCGGCAATAGATTCCGTCTCCGATACGTCCCACAGCCCCAAATTTAGACGGGTCGAGCTTGCCTGCAACTAACAACTCGTCCTTAACATGCGCCAAAACCACTTCTCCAAAGATAATACCTCTGAGATTCTGTCCCTCGCCTAACTCTAAGCTTCGCACAAGCCGACACTCCAGGCTGACCTGAGCTTCAGCAACCCTGGGTGATTTTACCTTGTCAGCAGCGATAGCGGTGAGTCCGACCTCCTTGATTTCATCCACATCACTTGGGTAATTGGCTGACGTTTGTATGGTGGGCTTAATCAAGGTTTCGTCCATAATGTTGACGACAAAGTCTTGGGAAAACTCGATGTTTCTTAATGTGTCCTTCTTTTGTCCCTGCCGCAGTCCAAAGGAAACGCAGATGATAGGCGGTTTCCAGCATACAGGAACAACCAGGGTGAAGGGGGCGGCATTGTAAACGCCATCCTCACCTATAGTGGAAATCAGAGCGACGGAGAGCGGCACAATAGAACCCCCTACCAGGTCACGTGCACCGCCTGCATCTAAATTTGCCGTTTCAATCTTCATTTTCTTGCACCTCCAACAGAAATTATATATCCACCAAACATGTAGTTAGGTGGTCTCATTGCCCTCCTTACGCACTCTATTGAGACCTTCGGTTATCTTATTAACATCCAGGGCTATGTCCATAAGCGCCAGGTGTTCTTGATAGACCGCAGGCTCAATCTGAGCCGTTATTTCCGGCTCCATGATATGGTAGACAGGTAGCCCCAGAGAGACACCAGCCAGTACTCCTACCCAGCTAGGGTCGCCGTGAACTAGAGTCTCGGCATAAAGCTCAGCACTGTCGGCGTCAGGGGCGCCTAGAATTACCACCAGGTTGTCCCTACCATGTTGTTCGACGACCCGCTTAATACTCTCTTGACCATTCAGGTCAAGTGCACCAGCCGCAGTTCAGACAAAACACTGGGTTTGGACTAGCAGCGGTATAGCCCCGGCGCTCTTCACACAAGCTTCAATGGCTGGACCCTGCACTCCGTCCCGTTCACCGATAATGATAACCCTTTTCCCTTTTAACTCCATCTACAGCCTCCTTGGATTTCCAAACTGTGGCACACTACTGTCTCAGGATACCACAGCCTCAATAGCCTTTTTTAAATCACCTTCAGTGATATTATCCCCGGTTAGGCGGTTAATCTCGGTGCCACCTTTGTAGACGAGATAGGTGGGTAAACCCAGCACCCGAAGCTTAGCACACAACATGCGATTTCCCGCAGCATTAACTTTAGCCACTTTAAGCCTGCCTGCATAGTCTTTTTCCAGCCGTTCCACCGCCGGCATAAGAGCCAGGCAAGGTCGGCACTGAGGCCCCCAAAAGTCCACCAGAACCGGCTCTTTTGACTGAAAAACCTCGTCTTCATAGTTATCCCGGTTCAAGTCTATCGCCAATTTTTACTTACCCCCTTTGTTTCTTTCCAATAAGAAAGATATACCATCAGCAAGCTGAGTCATGCGCCCTAAGAACAGGCTTCCCTTGGCTAGAAACATAGTGTTTTCCATCTCACCGGCCATTATCTTCTTTACCGAGTGCCCCAGAAAAGGCACAGCCGAGGCAATATGCCCTTGGGTAGGCGAAAAGCCAGGCATGCCGTAAACTTCAACGAAACGGTCAAGGTCACTCCTTTGGATCTCATTGCGTAATACAGCAAAGCTGCCAATAATGCGGTAATTTGTCCTGGGGACATTGCCACTTCCTTGTGGCTCAGTGAGCTCGGGGTTGTGCAGCTCGGTGGCGTATTTGTCTACCTGGGTAAGCTTCAACCCCAGACGGTCCAGGGGTTGCACCACTAACTTTTCGAGAATTGCCTGCTGAGCCGAGCCTGAGCCGATTTCATGCTTCCCAATAGAGTCCAGTCGGATTACCGGGCTCTTTCCATCGTCTTGTCCTACCCAGACAGCTATACCGGGGAGAACATCTTCCAGAATCGGCATATCGTGGCGGAGATGACCCTGGAACTTCATTCCTAATTTGGGAAAGGAGCCGCCAGCTACCATGACCACATTGTTAAACACCCTTGATGCAACGAGGCCTGCCGCCAGTACTAGGGCGTGGACTGGAGCACAACAAAATGCCTTTACATCGGAGCCGGTAGCTTTATTGCATCCACACAGCTCTCCAATAGCCTTGGACAGGCTGCCTCCGCCTCGATTGTAACGGTCACCTACTGCCTCCTCACCATAACCAAGAAGATAATCAATCTCCTGGGCTTCCCCCGTTTTAGCCACTAGGTGCCGCAACGCCATCACCCCTGAAGCCCGGGCTGATAGATTCTCTATCAGTACCTCAGGAACAAGGGCGGCATCCTCCTCATGCCCCCTCTGCAGACAACCTACCAATCGGTCGCCGTTAATATAAAGAGGCATAGCATATCCTTCACTCAGTGTCCTCTCAATTTGCTCCAAGGAGACACCCTTGCCCAGTTTCTGAATGTCCTCAGAATTAAATAGAGGATGGTCTTTCAATTGTGAAGCTATCTCTTGCCGAAAGCCCTCTTCCAGCAGGATAAGTTCAAATTCATCGCATATTTTGAGTAAGCCATAAAACTCTTCCTCAGGCATGATTTCCCCGAAGGCACCCCACCGGGAGGCATTAGGGATGAGATTCTGGTACCACGGAAATGAGATATGCCACAATTCATCAGGGTCGATATTACCAATAAAAACCTGGTTAGGTGGATAGGCAACAGCTTGGTCAAAGGTCTCTAGGTGGCTTAGGACTGGTGTTAACAAAGAAGGGTCTTTCTGTATTTCCCGAGACGGTTTGGAACCGTGGCGAATCATACTCGGTACGTGGGCTAGGAAATAAGATGCCCCCTTTACTACCGGCGTTACGTTTTGATTCGGTGAATAGCCTACCATGGACATCCTTTCTAGTCTTTAATGTCAAGTGGTATTCCAGGCTGGGGGTATTATCCTACTTGGGTTGCCCGAACTGCGTCTGCTCTTGTATCTCTGCCTGCAAAGCCTCAAGGGCATTCTCCACAATAGCCCGACGTAATGCCTTTTCCGCCTCTGGGTCCAAATCTGCATTCCCTACCGGATGAACTATGCTAGGCGCGGTTATAATGCGGTTGGAACCCACCATTTGAGCCACCGACGGGATAGCAGTTATATGGGCAGTAGGCAGTCCAGCCCGCTCCAGCTCCCTAGCCAGCGCTGCACCGCAGCGCGTACTAGTTGCTCAGGTGGAGGTCAGGATAACGCCTGACACCCCCTCAGCCTTAAGTTGCTCAGCCATAGCCCGTCCCATCTTCTGGGCATTTTCCACGATACTGGCTCCTCCTGAGGTGGTAAAAAATTTTTCGTGGAGCTTCCCAATCACCCCTTCCTTTTCCAAATCCCGCATAACATCCACCGGGACAAGCCGATGAGGGTCTTGGATGACAAAGGTAGCATCATAACCAATGTGACTTATCTCATAGTCTTCAGGATTGAGGACACCGGCTTCCTTAATACTATATGCACCAAAACGCGTCGCCTTTCTGGACTCAATCCTGTCTGGATTGCCCCTGAGTACCAATCCACCATCGGTGACTAGAGCCATTTTTGCTGAGTGAATATCCTTTATCCCGGGCGCCGGCTTTACCCGGTCGTACTTAGGTAAAGTCACCTCTGACTCAAAGGGTTGCCCCTGAATCTTGGCCAATAACATGGAAATGACCCGTTCCGAAGCAGTCCGCTCCGTGGTCTCGTTGGCAATAAATCCACGGGGGAAATAACCTTCAACGGATGGTTTGCCTATCTTCTGATTGGCAGCAATCTTGCAGGCTATGTTTACCATCTTGGCAACCGCCCCAGCCATTCCCCGGGCAGTATCTTCAGTCTCTACGATGTATACTTCCCTTCGGAAAAGGTCTACCCCTGGGTTTTCTTTATACATTCCGGTAACCGCTGGAATGCCCAGTTGATTTTGTGCCGCCCTGCACACGGCACCGCAAGCGATTCCGTACCGCCCGGCGTCAAAAGCCGGACCAGCTATCACTGCATCGGGTTGATAAGGGCTGAGTAGCTGAAACACTTCTTCAGCGGCTTCTTCCACCCTCTCGGCGAAGTAGTTATCACCACATATTACCGTAGCTACCACTTCCCCCCGGTCACCCAAGGCCTCCTGCACAGCCCTCCCCGGACCAATGGGGCCACTCTTGACTTGGGGTTTCGTATATGCTTTATCTTCCCCGCCTATGCCACCGAAAAACTGATTTAGATAGTGAACCACTTTTAACACTCTGGTCTCCATCCTGTCTCCCTCTGCATCAGATTCTCTGGGTGCGACTAAATATTACAAGTGATTTAGTATCGAGCTGCGGTCAGCCTTGAAGTTCCCAGGTGACCTATTGTCCCTTTAAGCCACCGCTTTACCAACTCTATTCTACCACTAACCGGAAGCCCCCCAGGTAAGGCAACCGGTCTTCCTATAATCCTTTCCATGGGAGGTAACGTGATTGTTTCCCACGGTGTTCCCATGCTAACCATGGCGTTTACCTCAGGTATGCTGAATATGATGCTGCCCTCAAAGCTGACATCGCTGACATCGGCAGTAGTATGCCACACAGGGAGTGCCGTCTTAACCCCTATTTCCTCACACTTTTGGGCAGTCAGCCCTATGTCCGCCTCAGCGGCTCCCCCCCAGCTCTTGGTCAAGACCACCCCATCGGCTCCAAGAACACGTTTAGCCAAATTGGCTGCCATAGCCGCCGCTCTTTCACTGTCACGCTGGTGGCGATGACCTATAGTAATGATAACGCCAACAAAAGACAGTTCCTTCCCATTTCTTCGGATTAGCTCTTTAATCAGGTGATGGTTTTGGATTTCGTATGTCTCCATACCAGTGGCTCTATATGGACCAACCACACCCCCGTCTAAAATCTCATTAGGATGCAGAATGGTAGGCACAGTTCCCTCAACATCACTGCCATATAGAATTGGCTCCCCAGGCATGTATCCAAATTGACCCGAAAAAAGCTGGAAGATGTAAGCCACTCTGGGCAGTCCCTCCGAACCTTTGACAACTTCAGCCAGAGGTGGCAGGTCATATATCTCCGTTTCGTCTGGTCTCAGGTTCTTCCCAGCCCTGGCCAGATAAACCGCCGCTTTCAGTCCAGCCAGCTTGAGGGCTATCCTGTAATCCTGGTGACTCACTCCACTTGCCGGGCTATGCAGCAATACAACATTATGAGTTTTCCCGTAAATACTAGCCTCGGCTCCGGGTCCCGACATATCGATTATTTCCCCGGTCGGATTCCGAGCAAGCTCACTCCCCTCAGTGTAGTCAAGGCTTACCACTGCCGCGCCACGAAGCACACAGGTACTACCCTCACCAACAGAAAATTGTTTACCCAGAACGCCGGGGAAGTACTCATCACTCTCTGCCTTCTTAACCCGGGGCTCGACGATATCAGATACCTGGAGTATCCGGCAACTGTCGCCGGGGTGAGCTAACTCGATACCAATCTGACTGAGCCTCCTATCCTCTTGGAGTAGCTCTTGAAGTTCGCTGCGATTTATATGGAGCACCCCGTCACTGATTGCAGTCTCGTCGGCAAACTGGATATCTTTTATGTTAAGTATATCAAATTGAAGCCTCATGGTTCCCTGTCTCCCTGCTTAAAGCTAACCGCTGCCTTACAGCACAGATTATCATACCATACGAGCAATAATCTATTCAAGCGTTTAATACCTTGACAAACTTTGAAGCCAAATATAGTATGAGACGGGGTGACAATAGCAAATGAGTAGAGTGATTACAAGTGGGGTGGTAAGAAGCACCTGTGGCTTGTGTTACGCAGGTTGTGGCGTGCTAGTTCACCTAGATAATGGTAAGCCTGCCAAAATAGAAGGAGACCCAAGAAGCCCGGTAAATAAGGGAAGGTTATGTGTGAAGGGCTCGGCATCATTGGAGTATCTTTACCACCCTGACCGCCTAAAGTATCCATTAAAGCGGGGGGGAAATAGGGGTGAGGGCAAGTGGCAGCGGATTTCATGGGATGAAGCGCTGGATATAATAGCTGAAGCACTGGTTAAGGCAAAAGATAATTATGGAGCTGAGTCTGTAATTGCTATACGGGGGGCGGCTAAGGGCTTACAAGATGGTTATTTGGGAAGGTTGGCTAATGCTTTTGGTACGCCAAATATTGCTTCCATGGCGCCTATCTGCTTTGTACCAAGAAATAGCGCATCAAGAATTACCTATGGGTTCTTTGCCATTCCAGACTATGAGTATCCACCAGCTTGCTTCGTAGCCTGGGGAACAAACATGGCTGCAACCCGCATCGGTGAATATGGGCAAGTTATCGAAGCATTGGATAAAGGCACAAGGCTTATTGTAATAGACCCCATAAAAACAGAGCTTGCCGCAAGGGCAGACCTGTGGGTGCGATTAAGACCAGGCTCTGACCTTGCCTTTGCCCTAGGAATGTTAAACGTAATAATAAACGAGGGTCTATTTGACAAGGCTTTTGTTGATAGCTGGACGGTCGGCTTTGACCAGCTTAAAGCCCATGTCCAGGACTATCCACCAGAGAAGGTACAGGAGATAACCTGGGTAGATTCAGAGACAATTAGAGAGGTAGCTAGATTCTATGCCATAAATAAGCCAGCCTGTATTCAGTGGGGAAATGCAATTGACCAAAACGTAAATAGCTTCCAAACCGCCCGGTCTATTTCAATTCTGAGGGCAATTACGGGTAACCTTGGCGTACCAGGCGGGGAGTTGCTGTGGTCACCACTTGCAATTCTATCACAGGGCTCATCCAAGTTTGACCTGCGAAGTAAGTTGCCCGCAGATATGCGTGAACGGAGGGTCAGTGCCAAAGATGGATTGCTACCATCTGTCTTTTATGCGCTACCCCGAAGTATATTAAGAGCCATCGTAGACAAAGAGCCTTACGCCATACGTACGGCTTATATTCAGGGGGGTAACCTGCTTCTAAGTTACAGTAATGCCAGAGAGGTATATGAAGCTCTCCAGAAGTTAGATTTCTTAGCAGTAGCCGATATGTTCATGACACCGACGGCTGGTCTGGCTGACATAGTACTCCCTGTTGCCAGCTACCTCGAGTTTGATAGTATTGTCGCTCCTCCATACTATCCCATAGCCCAGGTTCAACAGAAGGTAGCTCAGGTAGGTGAATGCCGCTCGGATTTGGAGATAATAAACGAACTGGCAAAAAAAGTGGGGCTGGGTGAATATTTCTGGGATAGTGTTGAGCAGGCTCTCGATGCTATTCTGAAACCGGCGGGGATGACCTTTAACGAATTTAAAAAGATAGGGGTGATTTCGGGGACAAAGCAATATAGAAAATATGAGATAAATGGTTTTGAAACGCCTTCAGGTAAGGTTGAGCTATACTCAAGTCAGCTAGAGGAGTGGGGATTTGACCCGTTGCCCATATATTATGAACTTCCTGAGACACCATACAGTAATCCTGAATTAGCTAAAGAATATCCCTTAATTCTTACCGCTTGGAAATCGGTCCTCTTCCGCCATTCTGGTGGCAGGCAAATAGCTACACTGCGTGGTAGCCACCCTGAGCCAGTTATTACTATTCACCCGGAGAAAGCAAGCGAGCTAGGGATAAAGGAGGGGGACTGGGTGTATATTGAGACTAAGCGGGGAAGGATAAAGCAGAAAGCCACCTTGTCAACTAGTGTTGACCCGAGAGTGGTGGGTGTTGATTATGGTTGGTGGTTTCCGGAAAAAGGAATATCAAATTTATACGGCTGGGCAGAATCAAACGTCAATATTCTGACAGATGATAAGCCGCCCTATAACCGTGAGATGGGTTCAACTAACCTTAGAGGCATCCTGTGCCGGGTGTATAAGTCCCCTGACACGGGTAGTTAGATTATGGGGGGTGCGAGGTGACTATATCAGAGATGTTAGCCAGAAATGCCCGAATGTATCCTGATGATAGCGCCCTTATTGAACTAAAACCGAGTAATAAGATAAGAAAGGAAATCACCTGGAAGGAGTTTGATGACCGGGTAAATAGATTTGCCAATGCCCTCATAGATAGAGGGGTTAGCAAAGGCGATAAGGTTATCCACTGGATGATGAACTCCATTAACTGGCTTGAGGCTTATTTTGGCATTATCAGAACCGGGGCATGGGCAGTCCCCCTCAATTTTAGATTTACCAGTAGAGATTTTAAGTACTGTGCTGATATAGCCGAAGCCAAGGTAATGATTTTTGGTGAAGAATTTACTGAAAGGATAGAAGCCAGCCGCTCCCAGCTACCTACCATAAAGGATTATATCTTTGTTGGGCAGAACCTGCCTAAAGATATGGAAGCCTTTGAAGATGTAATCAACAATGCCTCGCCTAAAGCTGTAGAAATAGAGTTAAATGATGAAGACGGCTGCGGGCTTTACTTTACCTCTGGCACGACTGGAGCCCCCAAACCAATATTGCTCATTCACAAGAATATGGAGTGTGCTGCCATTACTGAGAACCAACACCACTATCAAAAACATGATGACAACTTCATTATGCTCGCCCCGCTGTATCACACCGGAGGCAAAATGCACTGGCTCGGTAGTCTAATTGTTGGCGGTCGAGCCACAATTCTAACCGAAATAACCCCTCAATATATATTTGAAGCTATACATAATGAGAGGGGAACAATAGTTTTTCTACTGGTGCCGTGGGCTCAGGATATTCTCGGTGCCCTAGACAGGGGAGAACTTAACAAGGAGGATTACGACCTGAGCTGCTGGCGTCTACTGCATATCGGAGCCCAGCCGGTGCCCCCCAGCCTGGTTAAGCATTGGAAGGAATATTTCCCTGATATGCAATATGATACCAACTACGGGCTAAGTGAGTCCACCGGACCTGGATGTGTTCATCTCGGTATAGAAAATGAACATAAGGTAGGAGCTATTGGTAGAGCCGGCTTCAACTGGGAAACCCGCATCGTCAATGATAAGGGTGAGGATGTGGCTCAGGGAGAGGTTGGTGAGCTACTTGTTAAGGGTAATGGGGTAATGAAGGCATACTATAAGAACCCGGAAAAGACGGCAGAGACTATTAGAAATAGTTGGCTATATACCGGTGATATGGCTAGAGTGGATAGCCAAGGTTTTATCTACCTGGTTGATAGAAAGAAGGACGTAATCATTAGTGGGGGTGAAAATATCTACCCGGTGGAGGTAGAAGATGTTCTGCAAGCTCATCCCAAGATTTATGATGTTGGTGTAATCGGAATCCGAGACGAAAGGCTAGGTGAGATAGCTGCTGCTGTAATTGACCCCAAGCCTGGGGTGACTTTAACTGAAGAAGAGATAAACGAATTCTGTGAGCAAAATTTACCTAGATATAAAAGACCGAGGTGCATAATATTTGATAAGGTGCCACGAAATCCCACTGGTAAGATAGAAAAACCGAAATTGAGGCAGAAATATGCCGGTCAGAAAGAGAGTTTTGGGCTCTAAATAATGACTCAGATAAAAAGGACTACTCCTGATTGCTGAATGACCACATAGCCAAAAGGAGCATGGTTACCCCGAACACCGCCAGCACAGCCACATTTTCCCATAACGACATGGTATGCCCAAGTAGGGTAATACTAAAAGACGAGCCTTGCAGCACCACCTGACGGATTGGGGCGATGCCGTAGGTAACCGGGTTAATCTTTACCAGGACATTCATCCACGCCGGTAGACCCTGTAGCGGAAAGAACACCCCGGACAGGAATATCATAGGGAACATCAGCATCTGTGTCACCACCTGAAATGCCTCCATAGACCTGATGCGCGTAGCCAGGAGAACACCTAGAGAGCCTAATGAGACAGCCAGCAGGAGCATCAGCGGCAGCAGTGCCAGCACTGTCCACACTGAAATGGAGATGCCAATGACGGGGGCAAATACCAGGATAAACATCCCCTGGAGCAGCGCTACAGTAGCTGCTCCCAATGTCTTCCCCACCGCCACTGAGGCACGACTGATTGGTGCCACCAGGACTTCCTTGAGGAAGCCAAACTCTCGGTCCCAGACCACGGACATCCCAGCCATGAACGAGGTCATGAGCACCGTCATGCCGATAATGCCGGGGAACATGAACTGGGTGAAATCTATGCCGGGACCAAGCAGTCCCATGCTAGCACTGAGTCCACTGCCGAACACAAACAAGAACAGTAAGGGAAAAGTTATCGCCCCTATTACGCGTGTCTTGTCATGCCAGAAGCGAAGTATATCCCGGTACCAGATAGTATACACTCCACGCAAACTGTTCATTTCTCCCTCCTAGTGCCGCATGCGGCGACCGTGCTGGCGCATCATTGCCTTAAACGTGTCTCTAACTTCCTCCTCCCGTATCTTGCGCCCGGTGAGCTTAAGGAATACATCATCCAGGGTTGGGCGACGCAGACTGACGCTTAGTATTCTGGTGCCAAATCCCCTGATGAAGTCAGGCAAGAACTCCTCTCCATTGGCTATCTTGAAGGTTAGCCCGTCACTATCCCGCTTGACCTCCGTCAGGTAGCGACGCCTAATCTCCTCGGCCGCCCTATCGTCATTATCAGTTTTAACCAAGACGACGTCTCCAGCCACCATCTTCTTAAGCTGTTCTGGAGTATCCAGGACAACAATCTTTCCATAGTCAATGATGGCGATGCGGTCGGCGTTAGCCGCCTCATCCATATAGTGAGTCGTCAAGAAAATGGTAGTCCCTTCCTGCTGCCGTAACTCAAGGATGTACTCCCATAAGCGGTTACGTGTTTGTGGGTCAAGCCCCAGCGTGGGCTCGTCGAGGAATAGCACCTTGGGGTGGTGCAATAGCCCCCTTGCCAGTTCCAGGCGACGCTTCATGCCTCCGGAATAGGTGCGCACCACGCTATTGCGTTTGTCCCAGAGCTCCACCATCCTGAGCACCTGCTCAATCCTCTGCCCGCGCACCGAGGCAGGCATGTTATACACTAAGGCGTGGAAGCGCAGGTTCTGTAACCCAGTCAGCTGCTCATCAAGGCTGGGGTCCTGGAACACCAGCCCAATTGACTGGCGCACTTTTCTTTGCTGGCGTACCACATCAAAGCCATCAATAATGGCTCGCCCTGACGTCGGCTTAGATAGGGTACACAGGATATTGATGGTGGTAGTCTTTCCCGCCCCGTTGGGACCTAGAAAGCCGAAGATTTCCCCCGGCGCCACGCTGAAGCTGATGTCATCCACTGCCACCAGTTTGCCGAATCTTTTGACCAGATTCTCTACCTTGATGATATGGTTGCTCATGCCTTCCTTTTGAGACCAGGTAGCCAATCCTTTCCCCGGTCGATAATATGGGTTACCTCCCAGCCACGCCTCTCAAGCTCAAAGCTGATAAAACGGCGGTGGCAACGCTGTGGGAATCGTTCAGCGCAAACAATGGCTGTTGTCTGCTGCCGAGCTAGTTTGGCCAAATTCCCCACCCCGGCCTGGAACTCAGTGGTAGTGGTGAATACCCGGTACCCACCCTGACGATACCCACCTAGCTCCTGTCCCATATAGATGTAGCTAATGCCTGCCTCTTGCAGTAGCCCTGCCAGCCTTTCCCTGTGGAAATGCTCAAATCGGCTGGTCGGAAACCTCCTCACATCCACCACTACCTTAACACCGTGGCTTTTCAGCAGTTCTAAAAACTCATCAGGTGAGCGGGTGCTGGTACCCAAGGTATAAATGCGATTATCCCGGTGAGCAGTCATCTGGTAAAAGCCCATGACTAAGCAGTTTATGGATAAGCTCTAGCGATGCTTTACCTCGTATGACCCAAAGATGAAGTCTAGGTCATCTTGTAGAGCAGAGACTCTCTGTTGAGAGAAAAGCTCCTCATTTATGTCAAGCATCACAAAGGTTTCACCCTTAGCTGAACCCACGATATGGGCTCTGAGGCATTCCCTTTCAACCTTTTCTTTCTCGTCCTGAACCTTGAATGTCAATGTACCGCGAGAAATAAACGATGATGAGTCACCGGGCAAGGCATAAGTTTCCAGCTTTGCCTCACCTATAGTTGTTCCCTGCTTCAAAACAAAGTCTCTCACTTCATCATAAAGTAGTTCGGGGTTTACCTCTTTATACGTTTTCCTAATCTGCATCGCTGCCTCCAGTAACCGTTTTATGTAAAGCTGACCAAGCTACTCAACTAATACCGATTCCACATTTTATTAAACCACCCTTCCACCCTTGACGTCAAGGTAAGCCTTGCCGGTTTCATTTCTCTCGTTTAGTATTGCTGGACGCTAAAGGGTATGCTATACTGTTAAATCAGCTATGAGAGTTTATAATTAGAAAGGGGTCAAAGCTTGCCAGATACAGTTACTATTAAGGAACTCTTAGAAGCCGGGGCTCACTTTGGGCATCAGACCAGTCGTTGGCACCCCCGGATGAAGAGTTATATCTTCACCAAGCGTAATGGTATTCATATTATTGACCTAGAGCAAACGGTAGCCGGGTTAGACAAGGCTTGCCAGTTTGTTCAGCAAATAGCCGCTGAAGGCAAGGCTATCCTTTTTGTCGGCACCAAAAAGCAGGCTCAGGAGACGGTAGAACAGGAGGCTAAACGCTGTGAGATGTATTATATCAACCAGCGCTGGTTGGGAGGAGTGCTGACGAACTTCGCCACAATCCAAGCCCGTATAGACCATCTAGTCCGCCTGGAAGACCGAAAATCTAGGGGGGAATTTAACCGCCTACCTAAAAAGGAAGCCCTAAAACTTGACGAGGAAATCTCACGCCTAAATAGACAGATGGGCGGTTTCAAGGAAATGACCAGCCTACCCGATGCCCTGTTTATTGTTGACCCGACAAAAGAAAGGATTGCCCTAGCTGAAGCCAAACGAGTAGGCATACCGGTGGTAGCTATAGTGGATACCAACTGTAATCCTGATGATATAGACTACCCTATTCCAGCCAACGACGATGCTATTAGAGCCATCAAACTGGTATGCACTAAAATTGCTGATGCTGTCATTGAAGGTAAAACCGGCGAGGTAGTGACTCTAACCGGGGAGGAGCGGGAAGAGAGCTTAGAGGAGTTTGAGGCTATAGAAACCGGGGAGCCTTTAATTTTCACTCCTGAGGATGAATAGAGGAGGGAGAGTTGAAAATTCCAACGGAGAGGATAAAGGAACTGAGAGACCAGTCTGGAGCTGGTGTTATGGAATGTAGAAATGCCCTGATTGAAGTTGAAGGGGATATGGAAAAGGCACTCCAGATTCTAAAACAACAAAGTCTCGTCAAGGCTCAGAAAAAAGCCGGGCGCTCGGCTACTCAGGGGCTAATTGAAGCCTATATCCATACCGGGGGGCGGATTGGAGCTATGGTTGAAGTGAACTGTGAAAGTGACTTTGTCGCCCGCACTGATGAATTTAAGGAACTGGCTCACCACCTGGCAATGCAGGTAGCTGCTCAAGCTCCCCAGTTTGTCTCAACAGAGGAAGTCCCTGAAGGAGCTAATGTAGAGCCTAAGTCAGCCTGCCTGCTCCTTCAGCCTTACATTAAGAACCCTGATGTTACGGTTCAAGATATTATCACCGAAATTATTGCCAAGGTGGGAGAGAATATCAAAGTAAGTAGATTTGCTAGATTTGAAATAGGTGGCTGATTACAATGACTACTACCAAATATAAGCGTGTCCTGCTCAAACTTAGTGGTGAGGCTTTCGCTGGTCGAGCTGACTATGGCATTAATACCCCTACTCTAATCAAGGTAGCCAGGCAGATCAAGCAGGTGATGGACATGGGGGTGAGTGTAGCCATTGTTGTTGGTGGCGGTAACATCTGGCGTGGCGCCAAGGCTGCAGAGGATGGAATAGACAGGGTTACCGCTGACTATGCCGGTATGCTAGCTACAGTGATAAATGCCCTAGCCCTTCAAGACGTACTGGAAAGAGAAGGAGTAGTCACCAGAACCCAGTCAGCTATAAGTATTCAACAGGTGGCTGAGCCTTATATCAGACGCCGGGCAATTCGGCACCTAGAGAAGGGCAGAGTGGTTATCTTTGCTGGGGGCACCGGCAATCCGTATATGACCACTGATACCGCCGCAGCACTACGAGCCATAGAGATTGAGGCTGAGGTCCTACTTATGACCAAAAATAATGTTGATGGTGTCTATGATGCCGACCCGCTTAAAGACCCTAATGCCAAGAAGTTTGACAAACTTAGTTACCTTGAAGCACTAAATATGCGTCTGGAAGTAATGGATGCTACTGCTCTTTCCCTATGTCTAGAAAATAAGCTACCGATAATTGTTTTTGACCTTCAAGCACCCCGTAGCATAGAACGGGCTGTAATTGGTGAACCTATTGGTACTCTGGTATCGAGCGAAAAGGGAGATGGTTAGCCAAGCTTTATGGGATATTGAAGAGAGGATGCGAACCTCTGTAGATGGTCTGAAGAGAGAACTAGCCACCATCCGTACTGGGCACGCTACTCCGGCTCTAATAGAACACATCAAGGTAGACTATGCTGGTGTTCCCACCCCGCTCAAGCAAATTGCTGGCATTTCTGCACCCGCCGCCAAGCTCCTTGTCATCCAACCCTGGGACCGAGGCAGTATAAATAGCATAGAGAAGGCTATTCTGAAATCTGACCTTGGACTGAATCCGGTTAGTGATGGCAGTGTAATTCGGCTAAATATTCCGCCACTTAGTGAAGAACGGCGGCAGGAGCTAATAAAGGTGATGCGAAAAAGGCTTGAAGAAAGACGGATAGCAATACGCAACCTCAGGCGCGAAGCTATGGATGGACTAAAAGGATTGGAGAAGAATAAGGATATATCGCAGGATGAGTATAAACGTGCCCAAGACCAGCTACAAAAACTTACTGATAGCTTCATAGCCGAGATTGAGCTGATTGGACGGGATAAAGAAGCCGAGCTTATGGAGGTCTAATCAGAGTTAGAGGAGAGTAGCAAAATAATGGCTACCGTGCCAACTATTAAAAAAATTGTTCCTCTCCCCAACCATGTAGCCATTATTATGGATGGTAATGGTAGATGGGCAAAACAGCGTGGACTACCCAGGCTTGAGGGACACAAGGCAGGGGTAAAAAACCTGCGCTCCACAACTAAATGCCTCAATGAATACCAGATAAAGTATGTAACCCTTTACGGCTTTTCCACGGAAAACTGGAACCGCCCCGAGGATGAGGTTAGAGGTTTACTTCAACTCTTAGAAGAGAGGATAGATAGAGAGGCTTTAGAGCTTCATAGACAGGGTATTAGAATTCGTCATCTGGGGCAGCTTGATGAGCTTACACGCAGCGTCCAGTCAGCACTAAACAGAGCCATAGAGTTAACCAAAAACAATACCGGGATGACCCTCAGCTTCGCCTTTAACTATGGGGGGCGAGTTGAGATTTTGGACGCGATTCGCCATATCATAGCTGAGGGCGTCCTTCCTCAAAACATAGACGAGAAACTATTTAATAGCTATCTATATACTGCCGGTCTACCTGATGTTGACCTGGTCATTCGCACTGGTGGCGAACTGCGTCTCAGCAACTTCCTAATATGGCAATCAGCTTATAGCGAATACTACTTCACCGAGGTGCTATGGCCTGATTTTGATAAAAAGGAGGTTAAAAAAGCACTGCTAGCCTATAGCCAGAGGCAAAGGCGTTTCGGTGGCTTATAATCAATTGTTTATAAACCCTGTCCCCTTCCCTCTTGATAAATAATTTCTTTTAGAGGGGCGCTAAATACTCCATGCTCAAGAAAAGGATTATAACCGTACTGTGGGTTATGCCTCTCCTTATTGCTGCTATCTGGTTTAACGAACCACTACCCTGGTTCACCATATTAGTGGCTATCTGGGGAGTGCTGGCTGTCTACGAATTCTATAAGATGGTCGACAGCTCTAAGGCGCCGCCACTTACCTGCTTCGGACTAATCTGGACACTGCTATTCATACTGAGCCCCCACTTTGACTATGATTTTCTTGTGCCATCTTTATTGACCTCAGCAGTAATAGTCTCTTTAATCTGGCTGCTACTGCGTCCGCAGAGGGAGAGAGCTTATATCGGTTGGGCATGGACAATAGCCGGGATTCTCTATGTGGGCTGGCTGTTAAGCTACCTGGTGGCACTAAGGCTGGATAGCGGCAGAAACTGGGTATTTTTCGCCCTGTTTACTACCTTTGCTTCCGATACTACTGCTTTCTTTATTGGCAGGGCGCTGGGTAAGCACTACCTTGCCTCTCATATCAGCCCAGGCAAAACCTGGGAAGGAGCAATAGCCGGTGTCCTTGGCGCTATCGTAGTTAGCCTACTCTTCATTATACCTACGCCGCTTAGCCTGCCTCTCAGCTACGGGCAGGCAATATTCCTGGGCTTACTGGTCAGTATTTTTGGTCAACTTGGTGACCTGGTGGAGTCTCTGCTTAAACGCAATATGGGGGTAAAGGACTCAGGCAAGCTAATGCCAGGACATGGCGGCACCCTTGACCGGATTGACAGCATTGTTTTTGCTGGCATAGTGGTATACTACTACGTGTTATCCTACAATAACGGTTGGCTAAATTGGTTGCAGTAGTAAGCTTAGCATGAAGCCCTGAATTCCAGGCAGGTAAGCAGCCAAGCCATCGACACCCTTTTGACCATAAACAGGTGAGGTGATAGAATTAAAATGAGGTTTGATTAGCGGTTAAGGAGAGCTAGAAATGTCTGGACATTCTAAATGGTCACAAATTAAGCGGCAGAAGGGGGTGACTGATGCCAGACGGGGGCAGCTTTTTACCAAGTTAACCCGGGAGATTATTGTGGTGGTGCGGGAGGGGGGAAGCAACCCTGAGGCAAACTTTCGGCTGCGCCTAGCTATTCAGAGAGCTCGTGATAATAATATGCCGCTGGATAATATAGAAAGGGCGATTAAGCGGGGTAGTGGTGAGTTAGAGGGTGCCAGCCTGGTAGAGATGGTTCTTGAGGGTTATGGACCCAGCGGGGTGGCTATCCTGGTACAAGCTCTAACTGATAATCGTAATCGAACCTTGCAGGAAGTAAGGAATATATTTACCCGTCATGGTAGTAGCCTCGGGGAGAGTGGCTGTGTCGCCTGGCTTTTTGACCCCAGAGGAGTAATTACGATAGAGACCAATGATTTAGATGCTGAGGAATTAGCCCTACAAGCCATAGACGCCGGCGCCGAGGATGTTAAGGTAGAGAACAATTATGTAGAGATTTACACCAAGCTGGAGGAGCTTGAAGCGGTCAGGAGAGCACTGGAGCAGAAAAATCTACCTCTAGCCTCGGCTGAGCTGTCTATGGTGCCCAAGAGTATGGTTGAGCTTGAGGAGAAGGCGGCATTACAGACATTGAAAATGCTGGATAAGCTTGAGGAACTTGATGAAGTGCAGCATGTTTCCAGCAATGCTGACTTTCCCGACTCTATTCTGGAGAAGTATCAGTTGGTGCGATGAGAATTTTGGGTGTTGACCCGGGTACGGTAACCATGGGCTATGGAGTGATAGAAAGCAGGGAGGGTGAAATAGCCCTGGTTGATTATGGTGCCTTAAAGAGTCCAGCGCGCTCCCCGATTGGGGAGCGTTTGAGCTACTTGTACAATGAGCTTCTGAAAATTATCTCGCGCTGTCAGCCCGATGCCGTAGCTGTAGAGCAACCTTTTATGTCAACAAATGTGAAGGCAGCTCTGGCGGTAGGTAGGGCTCAGGCAGTGGCTCTCCTGGCAGCAGCTAACCAGGGAATCCCAACCTACGAGTATACACCAGCCCGGGTAAAGCAGCAGGTGGCTAATTACGGTGCCAGCTCAAAGGAGCAGGTTCAGGAGATGGTCAGGCTCCAGCTCGGGCTGTCTCAGGTTCCTCAGCCAAACGATGCTGCTGATGCCCTGGCGGTGGCT
>SDBU01004065.1_pt1 | contig 18230 bp, 47 predicted proteins | sample 2277071 | NCBI WGS metagenome assembly SDBU01 (sample SAMN10397929, study PRJNA504765) | marine sediment metagenome | isolation source: marine sediment core GS08_GC12, 126 cmbsf | place: Arctic Ocean: Gakkel Ridge, Loki's castle | collected 2008 | reverse complement strand
CTCTCTGTGTAAAATTGAAGAATATGATAAAGAGTATATATTACTTCATTTTAAAACTGGGGCTTTTATTGAGGGTAATTTTAAAAGAAATTTACAAGAGTCATTGACAGACCTTATAAAGGTTGTTGAAGAATATAAAAGGAGACTTGATGAGTAAGAGAAACTACAAAGTGGGTGCTTGGTACTTAGAGTTACCTAAAGTAAGATCAGGGGAAGGAGGGTCTGCTCCTCTCGAATCTTTAATGGATAGTTGGTCTATGGAAACTTATAATGATTGCACTTACGACGTGTCAAGACGGTATGATCCGCTCCGGGCAAAAGACAAGATCTCCATAAAATTCTATGATAACAGAGGATTTATTGTATGGAAGGAAGAATATTATGAGTAAAATATATGTAGTTTATCTTGAAGATTATGATCTTGGCAAAATTATTAAGTCAGTTCATAAAACTGAGGATGGTGCTGTCAAGGAAATAATAGAACTAAACAACACAGAAAAAACTTATTCTGGAGATTATTTTGATTATGAGGCGTTTGATCTATATAATTAATTTAAATCAATTCTAAAGTACCATAGAAAGAAATAAGAGGATTCTCATGGAGGAGAATTCCTATTTCACATGGACGTAAAAATTATAAACTAAAGGTTAAAAACCGGACGTTAAAACAGTAAATAATAATTTTTATAAAAATAAAAAATAAATTTTTAAAGAATTCAGGCAGGCCAAAGGCCTTAAGGAGTAAACTCCTGACTCTGCAACAGACTTAGTTGTGGTCCTGCCCGCTTCCGAAATCCTCATTTAAAGCTCGCCCGGCCCCGTTTTTCTAAAATCTGAGTGTCCCGCTCGGTGTATATCTACCACCCCTAACTTGGAATGGTGGGATGTTCTACCTCCGGCCCTTCTTAAAGTCTAATGTAGTCTTCTGGAAAACGAAGCCTGACAGTGAGTGTATGTCCTATATTGATCATGTTATTTGTAGTGAGTGTGGTGTGTATGATGGTTGTAGTGGTTGCTATTTCTATTTAATAGGCATTATCGTTGGCATGTGTCTAATAAGCATGACTACTATGATTGCTACAATCAGCCCGCTACTATACCTTCTCAGTGTTGAGAATAAACCAGCCAAAACATTTATTATCACTTATATTTGCAATCATAAACCCTTGCTTTTGCAGCACTTACACGCGTTTACGTCCATCACGAAAATAAATTCATTCACTTTCTTCTTTGATATTTGTCTGTGTACCTTATACTATAATCGTATCATGTGTTTGTTTGGTGCTAGTAAGCTGAATTGTGTTTCAAGTTTGTAGAATAGGCATAGCACCTATTGTTAATGAATTTAGGATCTGAGTGATGAGTGCAGAACATAATGTAGAAGATGAAGGTCATACAATAGGGATTTGTATAATAAATGGGTATTGTGGACCCTGTGAGACATGCCCTGATCGAGATAATCCGCGAATGTTGTGTAATATGGATGATTAAATCAAGATTATTTACAATAAGTTGTAAGGCTAGGAGCTATGCTCCCGTTAGGCTCTAAAAAGCCTCTTTGCCCTACAAAAGACTGGTGGTGCTATGATTAGAATCTTTAAGAATAACGACGGAACGTATTGCGTCCGGCAAGGAGTGAAGACTTGGCTATTCACTGATATTAAAGTAGCTCAGAAGATGTATCGGGCATTAAAGAGGATCTGAGATAAGGATGACAATAAGTAGGGTTTGCCAAACATTTCTCATAATTTTATAGATTTAATTTGGCATACCTTAGATATTGTCGTATGCTTTGATTAGTGTTATTTGACAACCAAATACTGAGGTGATTTATGGGAGAGCATTGTGATAGTGCTATGTTTTTGTTGTTAGGTTTAATAATTGGTTTTTTGTGTCTTTTTTTGGCCGTAATTTGTAGTAAATAAGTAATACGTAGGGCCGAGCTGTTGCGTAAGTGGTGGCAACACGCCATACCGAAAACAGCTTCGTGCCTTGTGTATTACTAAAGAAACAGAGTAAAAGAGGAACGTACCATGAACAGGAAAAGAACAGTAGTTATGTCCGACGACAGTGCTCAGAATGTCAAGACGGTGGGAACGTATCGGCTCAATAATGCCTTGGCAAGTATCAAGACTTTTGGGCAATGTTACACTGGAAAGTTTGACTGGACCGACAAGCAAATTGAGACAGCCGAAACCGCCTTGTCTGATGCTGTTGTCTTGGCCCTGAAGAACATCACAGACGGAGTAAAGATCGCAAAAGCAGGAATACAACTTTAGACAAACCAACGAGAAACGGATTAATAATAGGCAACGGAGTGCCTTTACATATTCTTGTAAGGCTACTGAGGTGATATTATGCCCAAAATAACACCAAAACTAAAACGAGAAGCTGGCGTAGTTTTTGAGGATTTGGCGGGGAAAAGTTGTTTTTTGTGGAAAGATGATTTGTGGTTAAAGATAGATGGAGAAAGTCAAAATGCTTTTTCTCTCTCAGACGGCAGCTATAGATCTGAATTGCGTGGAACCGTGGTGATTCCTGTTGAGGTCGAGATTAAGTGGACAAAAAAGAAATAGAGTACATAATAGCCGATTATAGCAAGGAAGCTATAGTCTGCACCTATATACTTTAGAATAGATAAAGAGGCCATAAAATGGAAAGATTTATTATAGAAGCTATTCCAGAAGAAAATTATCTTGACACTAACCCTCACCCCGAGTATAGATTAGTGCAGGTCACTTCTGGACAAGAAGTTGCTGAATTTTCAGAAGAAAAACCATATTTACTGTATATATGGGAGTTAAAATAATGTTTAACTTACAAAAATACTCTGTATTGGAGAAACCTAGTGTTTAATCTACAAGATTACGAAAATTGTTGTGCTAGTGATATTGACCTGCAATGTATTCTTGCAGAACAACAAAGTTTAACAGCAAAAACAAACAAGATATACGCAGCAATACGCAAGAATCTTCTTGAAAAAGAATCTGAGGTGTTGTTGGCAAAAGAAGATAAACACTTGGTGCAACTATAAATAAAGGAAAATAATGTATAATAAGAACACTATTGACGCAGACGCGGAACGTGAAGCCCAAGCGTTATCCAAACAAGGAAAAGTTGAGAGAAGAGGTAAACTAATAAACCGACTACGTTCCGAGCATGATTATAATAAAGTAGAGTTTGATAAACTCTTTAGGAGTTAATTATGTTTGAACATAAAGTGTGTTGTACTGATTGTATCCACCTAAAAATTATTAGTGTTGGTATGGACCCTACATGGTCGTATAGGTGCAGTGTACCTAAAAACCTTAAACATGGAATTACTTGGTTTGAAAGATTCTCTCTTTCAAAGAAACATCCAAGAAATATAAACAGAAATAATGATTGTACTTGGTTTGAGGCAAAAAATGGTTGAGTTTGAAACACAATCCGAGCAAGAGGTTTTTGACTGCATAGCAACAAAAGAGGGAGTTGCAATAAAGAATAGGTTTGACCCTCATACTATGGACTTTGGTGTGCGGAAACATAAATCAAGCACAATAAGTCCTGCAATGCTCTTGCATGTACTTTCAAGAAAGAAGTGTAGACATAGAAATTCAAGACAGGTAGATTTGGTGAAACAAAAGTTTATTGTGTTAGGGCAAGAGATAAAGAATAGAAAGTATAATACTTTGGAGATACAATTATGATGTTTTATATTGATACAAACAAATGGTATAACAAGGTTTGTTTGTGGATAGGTAAGGTATTCTGTGTTTTGTGGTATGTAATTTCAGGACCATTCCGGATGGTCCGTTACATAAAAGATGTGTTAAGTTATAATAGATATGAGAAGAGAAACAAAAACTTGTAATGTTTGGAAAAGAAATAAAAGAACGTAAACATGTTGTTTGGAGTGTGCAATTATGAGTTTAGGTAATAAAACTAATTGTGATTTAAGTTTTGATGAGGCTGTTATTGATAGATCGGAGTTAATTAAATCCCTTGAATATCAATATACTTATTTATTGTTGTGTATTTCCAATTTTGGTAACGATTACAGAAATAGACAACTCCTTTGTGATAAAGGAAAACAATATGGTGTTAGTTCTTTTGTTTCTACTGGAAACAGGTCACTAAATATGTTAGTAGATCAATTGGGGAAAACAGCAGAATTATTACACACAATAAAAGAAAGTATAACAAGAGAAGAAATAGTTTGGAGCGTATAATCATGACAAAAGAAACAAGAATATTAATATATAAAAAGAAGTAATAATCAATTTGAAAGGGAAAAGAAATGTCGAGACTTGTTATGTTAATAGTATTGTTAGTTTTGTTTGTTTCCATTGTGCCTCTTGTTACAATGTGGCTTTGGAATTATGTAATGCCGGTCGTGTTTAATTTGCCGGAGATAGGGTTTTGGCAAGCATTTGCTCTAAATCTTCTATCTTCAATGTTTTTCAAAACATATAAAATCAAATAAATAGAAATATCGCCCCTGTCGACTAATGGTACGACTTATGAGCAGGAGTCTGAGGTCGCCCGGTTCTCAGCCGGAAGAAGGGAGTTCGATTCTCTCCAGGGGTATTGAATATCTAACAAAAGATAAAGTTTGGAGGTGGGTCTAATGAATATTGAGAAAATGATAACATTAAAGCATAAAATTGGTATTATTACAGACTTCTTAGATTTTCAATGCTATAGAATGACCATTGTTTTTGGAAACAGTGAAATAATTACTTCTGATGATGAAACAATGAATGAAATTAAAGAGATTTTTAAGAAAAAGCGAGAGGTTTTATTATTAGGTTTGGGAAAAGAATTCAGAAACAAGGGGATTGATAATGAATAAAGAAATTAATTTTATTACTGACAGGATTATACTTGAGTTTGATGGAAAGGTTTATCAAATTATATATAGTGCCGAGATCGATGTTTATAGGTGTGTACTTTGTGATATGTCAGGTACTGAGTTGATAGAAGTATGTGGGAAGCTTCCTTACTATAAAACCCTTAGAGACGCTGTTGAAGCATTAGAGGTAAATTTATGAAAAATGAAACAATGCAGGTAGATCATTATGATTGTCCAGAATGTAGTTGTCCAGAAGAGTTTGGAACACATTGTCGAAATTGTGGAGTGAGATTAAGAGGTAGTACAGCCCGACTTATAACCACGTTAGATTGTAACCGTAAATGTCATTACTGTTGTAATACAACCACCATGTTAGCACAAGCTACAATAATTACCGATCTTGCAGAGCTAGGCAACTACTCAGAAGTTTGTATTACTGGTGGTGAACCTATGCTTTACCCGGATGAAACAGAGCAGATCATTTATGATTTAAGATTTCAAAACCCTCATAGAAAGATATATCTTTACACCGCACTTGCGACAGACATGATGGTTTTAGACGAGATGTTTTATCAAAAACTGTCTGGGATACATTATACGGTTCATTACAATTCCACCCAAGATGAAGTTGTTGACCATATTTACAATCTTGAAGAATTGTCTTTTTTTTATAAGGATAAATCATTCAGAATGTATATAGAATCGGATGTTGCTTTTCCAGTACAATATACTCCTAACTTGTGGAGTAGAGTTGAGTCGTTCGCTTTTGTAGAGGATTGTCCTTTACCTAAGAATGAAGATTTGTTTATACTTGCAAAGTAGAATTCTTGGAGGATTGATGATGAAATACTATATAATCACAGGTTTTGGACCAAACGGGATTGAAATACCTAGTTTAATCTTTTCTTCAAGAAGTAAAGCCGAAGAATTTCTGGAAGATAATAAAATACCAGATTTGGCAACTCAGAAACAATATGAACCATATTACACAGGATATTACGGAGGTTGTGGAGAATGTACTTCTTTCGAAATAAAAGAAGTTGAAGAAGGAGTGCCCTTTGTGCGTTGGGATTTAGATTGAAGGATGGCGTGGTGATTAACGGGGAATAATTAGGAAAGACATTAAAAGGAGATAATCATGAAAGATTTTATTTTTAATGAGATAAAAAGTAAAGCGTGTTGTGAAGCTTGCTCTCCGAAATGGAAAGAGTTTCAAATAAGTTTACCAAAGTTGTTAGATGGTTTTGATCCAAGAGTATCTAATGATGGAGTTAAAATATCTTATCAAGAAAAGAAAGGAAGATACTCATTATCTATAATGAGATTCCTAACAAGGAAATTAGGGTTGTTGGATTTACTTGTTGAGAATAATGTTAATAAGATAGCAGACTCTATAGCACAAGGTTATTACTCTGATGAATTTAAGGTAAGATTAGATACAGGGGTGACAATAACTGAGAACTATAAAAACAGTGTTGGTGGTGGTTCTTGTATGTGCGGAGATTATTCAAAATATACTAGGTTGTATGAGATGAACCCAGATCGTTTTGAACATCTTGTTGTTACTTGTAAAAATAACTCCGCAAGAGCTATCATAGCTAAGTTGGATAATGGAGAAAAGTTTGCAGGTAGGGCTTACTGTGATAATTCTGCTTGTACGAGTAAGTTAGAAGCTTATGCAAGAAAACAAGGTTGGTATGATGTTAGTAGTGAGGATATGATAGTTTCTGATCTTAAATGGGTTGAAGGAGGTTTTCCATACCAAGATGATCTTGGAGCATACTATGTTCAAAGAGATGGTAACATAACAATAGGCACACACACTGCTTTTAAAGAAGCTGGTATTTCTTGGCACGGGGATACAGACGTTCAGTACGGTTATTTAGAGGACGAACCAACACGCTGTTATAACTGTCGGACACATATTGAAAGTGGTGATGAGTTTTATATTGGGGGGGAAGATTATTGTGAGACTTGTGTTGATGATCTATACACTGTCTGTTCTAGTTGTAGTGAGTATATATATAACGATCATGTTGTGACAGTAGAAGGAGAAGATTATTGTGAGACTTGTTCTCAGGATGTAGGTTCTTTTTGTGAACACTGCGAGACTTTAGTATTGAGTGAGAATATCGAGGTTGTTGAAGATGGAGATGAAGATACTGTCGGAGCTTCCTCCAGAAGGACCATTGAAGTTTGTAATGAATGTTATAGTAATGTTAGTTTTATCCTAATAAGAGAGAAATATTGTCAAAAGATCAAATAGAAGAATGTTAAAGGGGAAAGTGGTATGAGTAAACTAAGCGAGTTTGAGAAATGGTTAGGAAAAGAGTTTGATCCAAACCCGATCAAGAGTTTTACACAAGGTAATTTAGTTGATGCAGCTGCTTTAGAAGGATGGAAAGCTTGTTTACGCCAAATGATCTCAAAAAGTAGGAGTAGAAATATTATTGAGTTTATGGAAAAAGAATTGGAGAAGCTCGACAATGAAAAAGACTAAAGTATTGAGTATGTTGAATTACTGGTTAAGACATAAAGAGTTGTTGTTTGCTGATCATGAAGAGTTTATAGTTGGTGATGGAGAAGAAAGAAGAATCTTTATAGATAGAGGCTCTGATATTCTTTTTGTAGCCCATATAGATACAGTTCAAACACCAGAACTAAAGAAACATCACAAATCTAGAATTTGGGCTGCTGGTTTGGATGATCGCCTTGGTTGTGGTTTAGCTAGTGAGTTATCTAAGTTTATGGGTGTTGATCTACTTATCTGTGATCTTGAAGAGTCCGCAAAATCGAGTGGTCAATACCATAACCTGAAAGATTATAATTGGATTGCTGAGTTTGATCGCAGTAGCGACGATGTAGTGACTTATGATATGGATGATGATGATTTTCTGGCTGCCTTACATAAACACTTTACATTGGGTTGGGGTACATTCTCTGATCTCTGTCTGCTGAATACTAAAGCCTGCTGCGTTAATATAGGGATTGGTTATCACCACGCTCATAGTGAGGATAGTTATGTTGACATCAATCAGTTAAACATACAGCTTGATAGATTCAGGAAGTTCTTCTATGAGTTTAAGAATACAAAGTTTACTCAGGATGAGGATAAAATGAGGAATAATTTGTATATGAACTCACAATATTATAGTCCTTTACCCTGGGATCGTCGGGCTGATTGGAATAACCAAAGAGATATTTATGATACTAGTGAATTCCGAGAGTGTGAGTATTGTGGTAATTTGGGTGCAGAGGATGTATTTAATTACAAGATATGTGAGAGTTGTTTTGAAGGAATGTCTAACGCTTACTTGTATACCACATGGAATAAATAAAGTTAGGGGGTAACATACCACTTGAAAAACCAGGAGGAGAAAGTATGGCTTCAATAAAAAGTACATTAAATACTGCTAAAGATACAGTTACAACACCAAAGAGATGGTTGTGTCCAAAATGTCAAAAGAAAACAAGCGAGTTAATAAGATTCAATCCAACCATAAAATTAGTAAAATGTAGTGAGTGTGGTAAATATTGGAAGTGTCTAAGGATTTTGGAGAAGAGAGTATCAAAATATGTTTGGAATATATCAGATTTTAATTTGGCAAGTGAGGTTTTCAATGATACTCTCAGAGAAATACAAGCAAGGACTTTCGATAATAGGGATTGGTTTGTTGGTGACATCTTGAAAGGAACGGTAGGGCCATAAGTCCTTAAAGAGGTGTGGTGTCAAGGTAATATATTAATTTAGTGCTTGACTTTCAAGGGTGAATATGTTATAATGGAGGTTATGCTTGGTGGAAGAGTAAAACTGAAAGGGATTGAATGATACCAGATAATTTTTGGGTTGTAATAATGCAGGATGCTATAATTAATGCACACTTGACAAAGAAAATAACTTTACAAGAAGCAGGTAGACTGCGTAAGTCGCTTGATATTCCGATAGACAAACTAAGAATGTTTGTTGATACCCAGAGACGGCTCGGTCGTATGGGATAAATTATTTAATTTAGGGAGATAAGAAGATGGGTGAGATAATGGGCTTAGTTTTTCTTTTAGCAATCGTTTTTTATGGTATGTGTGTAATCCTACTTCCTGTTTGTGTCTTTATGATACATGGGACATTGTCTCGGTGTTTGCGAGAATTGAAAAAAGTAAACACCCGTGAGGACGAAGCACAATTAAGGGGGGACAAAATCATTACCAATGCGGCGAAGTATATTTTCAAAGAGGGAGACTATGTGATATTCCCTGATGGGCAAGAAGCAGAAATACGTCAATTGCCACAAATGGTAGAGCTATGTGCTGTAACCTTTAATGATCGGGTACTTGCACAAGGCCAAAAGGAGTTTGAACTTCAGGGGATTACAAAATTCGGTAAAAAACAATAAGGATTAGGTTGGAATTCTAAATAAACAAAGGATAATGATGAGACTAAATGAACATAATTTACCAGACCGAGTTTGTTCTGTTATCGACGGACTTAACCCACCAAGGAAACCACCAACCAGAGATGTTATTCATGTTACGGATTTATTGATGCCAGCCTATGCAAGAAACTTGTTGATAGATAAGGCTGATGAAGTAGAAGTAGATTATTCAGATTGGCTTATATCTGTGCAGGGTGATGCACTTCATCAAGCGTATCAGAAATACCTTGAACTAAAAGGTTATGTTTGTGAGTTACATCTTTCAGAAGAAATAGAAGGGGTCAAGTTAGTAGGTACTTTAGACTCTTATAAAGAGGAAATTAAAACTCTGATTGATCTGAAACAAACTTCTGTTTGGGGGCCGAGTTATAAGATAGACGATTATACCATACAAACTAACTGCTATGCTTGGCTTCTCAATAAAGTAAAAGGAAAAGTAGAAAAGATTTATATTGATGTTTGGTATCGTAACTGGAAGCTGGCCGACCAACTAAGGAATAGAAATTATCCTAAGATTCCTTATGAGAGAATAGAGATAGAAGTGTGGCCTACTAGTAAGACAGAGCAGTTCATTAAAGATCAGATACATTATTTGTTGATGTGCAAAGATGAATGTTCAAGAGAGGATAAGTGGCAGAAATTCTCAGCGATGCGGAGTGTGAATGGAAAGGAGAAAATAACACCAGATAAGAATTTTAGTAGTAGATCAGAAGCAGAATACTGGATAAAGAACTGGACACCCGAAGCCTCTTGTTTGAAGAAAGCTCCCAAAGGGAAAGTATCATTTAGGCTGGTAGATACAGAACCTACTAGCTGTTTACATTATTGTTCTGCAAGATCAGTATGTCCATACGCTAAGAGTTTAAAAAGTGGAAGAATTTTTACAGATAGGAGAGATAATGGAATTTAGAATAAGAAATAATAGTTGTGGGTGGTACATAGCTGTTTTGGATAAATCAGCAGAATACTTATTTAAAAGAGGAGAAGTAATACAATGGTTTTCTGAATTTAAAGATCGAGGATACCCTTATTGTAAACAACAAACATATTTTGTAACAAAAACAGAAGCAGAAGAGTTTTTAACTAATTACGAAAGGGATCAGAATATGAGTGAACGACTTACGCAGGTAGAAAAAGACATTAAGTTGTTGGAGGTAGAAAGAGATAAGATTAAGGCAGAGGAAACTAAAGCGAGTGAAACTTTTAGAGTAGGACAATATTTTAAGTTGGGTCGTCAGATTGTGAGATTGGTGCAAGTTGGTCACATGGAATATTCTATTATAACAGAATATGGGAATAGATATTCATCGCCAGTGAAAGTAAAGGACCACAACATAACACGAAGTGAGCTTCAAATAATGTGGGGTTCTTTTAATAGTTGTACACCAATCAAAATCGAGATCAAGGAGGTAGATTGATGAATGTAAGAGTAGATCAGATAAACAAAGATATTGCATTGTTAAAAAAAGAGAAACAAAGAATCATAAAAGAAAATGAATGGAAGTTTGGAGATACTGCATCGTTTGGTATGTCTGAAAGGATATTGTTGAGTCTTGGAGGTAAATTTGTGTGGTTCGATCAATCAGGAAATCCCTTGTGGAAGACGGCGGAGGCAGTTGATGTAGCTAAGTCGAATAATTATAAAAGAACAGGTAATATATTTAAAGGTGTACAATAAGAGTTATAAAATAACTCAAACCGTATTTACTGAGCGATAGCGTAGCAGTCTTTTGGAAGTCAAAGACTTACAATATGGCTATCCCAGAAAGACATTGAAAGGAAATACTTATGTCTAACTGCACAAAAGAAGAGATAGAACAGCTTCTTAAACAATCAGAGATTATAGAAACTCTTGAAAGAAAAGTGGTCGATTTAGAAAATAATTTAGAAGATCATATAGAAGATTATCTTCATGAACACAGGAGGGATTATTAAATGGGAAATTATTCTAAAGAGGAAATTGAGGCATTCAGGAGGAAAGACCTGCTTAATTCCAGAATGTCCGCAGTAAAAGCAACCAGTGTTAACTTTGAAGGTAAGTCAGCTTCCTTTGAGGAGTTTAAGGAGTTTGCAGACCAAGTATTTAGGTGGGTTCAGCAGGATCAGCTTGCTGCTAGTACCATACCAGAGGTTAAAAGTGGTGTTCTTCCGACTCCGACAGCAGATCAGGAGAAAGTAATCCTTGCTATAGATGTAGTATTACAGAATAATAATTTCTTTATAAGTGTAGAGGAATTACAAAGACAAGTGTTAAGATACTCAACAGAAGTAGCAGGTGTAGATAAACCAACGTATCCAACCAATCTTGCCAGCGTGGATAAGATTTGCAAATGGATACAATATAATTAGAGGCTCTAACTAGAGCCTAAATCAGGCTTCTATGAAGCCTTTAGAGTAGGAGATAGATTATGGCAGGACCGTTAAAGAGTGTTAACAGTGGTGCGATTCAAGGTGCAGTCTGGGATGGGAAGTATGGTTATCAACCTTCCGTAAAGAAAGCAAAGAGAAGTAAGGAGGGAAAGTTTGAGAAGGATGAAAGTGGGAAGCAAATCTATTCAGACTTCTACAACAAGAATGATATGTTGAATCTGGCTTTCGTAGCAGGTGAACTTTATTCATGGCTTGTTAATAATCCAGAACCTAAGCAGGACGCTGTCCTTACAGCGAAGGATGATGAAAACATTGCGTTCTAAGAGGCTCTAGTTAGAGCCTAGATCAGGCTTCTAAAGAAGCCTTTAAGGAGGTATTATGTGGGATTGGATAATAGTAATTACTGCAATATTTTTATGGGTTGTAATATGTATTGCATTAGGTGTACATAATTGGGTTCCAAACGACAGAGACAAGGAGGTTTAAATAAACTGGTGGGTGTGGCTCAACCTCATATAAGGACGCAAGTCCTGGGGCGGGGTCACACCAACTCTAAATAGGAGAATAGATGGGACATATCTCAGAAAATCTTAGTGAGGTTGCTGATAATTTCGTAAGCCAACCCAAAGGAATATCTACAGGTTTTAATTCTTTAGATGATGCCATTTGGGGATTTAGCCCACGTACTCTTGTTATGATAGGGGGTAGACCAGGAACAGGTAAAAGTTCTTTAATGGCAGACCTTATCCTTGCGACTTCTAAAGAAGTGCCGGTAGGGGTGTTCTCTAAAGAGATGCCACTCCAACAATTGCCACCAAGACTGGCTTGTAATATGGCTAATCTTAACTATCACAATGTAAGAAAAGGGAATGTAAGTAAGATGGAACTTGATACTTATCGCTCGGCTATGGAAGAATTAAAAACCTTGCCAATACAAGTAGATTATGAGAGTAATATTGTTGGTTCAGAAGATTTCTGGTTGAAGGTCTGCAAAGAAAGTGAGCCTAACATTGAATCTAAAGTGATAGATTTCACTTTAAAGAAATGGGTGGCAGAACAAGGTTGCAAGGTAATATTTATTGACTATCTTCAAATACTTGATTTGCTAAACAAGAGTGTGAAGGATCAACGGTTGAAGATTGGTAGGATAGCAGAACTACTTAGAGACTACGCAAAACTATACAACATAACTATAGTGCTGCTGTCTCAACTCAGGAGGTTTGATCCATCTAAAGGAAAATCACCTTTGCCCAGCATGAGTGACCTAAAAGAAAGCGGAGAGTTAGAGGCACACTCAGACATTATCCTTCTTTTGCATAGGCCGGAGTTTTCAGAGGATCGTGAGCTAGATTTATATACTGACAAGGTAGAAGATGATGCTTTGATTATTCTTTCTAAGAATAGGGATGGTCCCGCAGGTAATATTGCTGTGAATTTTAATGCGTTTAGTATGAGTTACAGGGATAAACAGGATGTCGAGAAGGTGAGGTTTTAATGAAAATCAGAACTGAAAAAGTGATTGATGTATCTGATTGGGATGCACTGGTGGAAGAGACTTACGGAAGAACATATTCACTTCAACAACAAGATGGCTGTAAGGATCGTGGTCGTGTTCCTATTACTGTGCCTGATGAGGCTGATGATTACGAAGGTGATACGGTTCCTGAGATTGTCAACCACGAGGAAATGGGAGTAAGTTTTTCTGCGTGGCTTGAAAGAGACCCTTTAGCACCGCTGGTCGATCAAAAATATGATTATGAACGCAGTTTGTGGTGGGATCGAAACTTCTATCCAGACATTCAGATGGTTGCAAATGATTTGTATAAAAAGAATCTTCTGGAAGCTGGTGATTATACTATAGATATTGATTGGTAAATATTATGGAAATACAACGAGAGGACGATGAATATCTTTGGGGGACTTGTCTTAATCCCCAACACAAAGATACTAACGCAAGTCTTTGTATAAATAAGACTGACTCTGGAAAATATAAACGAGGTTATGGGTATTGTTACAGCTGTGGTTTTACAATACAATTTAGTGAGGAGGCGATAAAGAAGATATCAAACAAGAAGAGCATAGCAAGAAAGAAAGTTCCTGTGGATTGGAAGAGCCTAACCCATACTTTTATAAGAGAGGGTATAAGGACAGGTAAGGTGTTTGAATTAGAGGATGAGTGGAATATAGATGATTTTTATGAGAACGGTATTGGTTGGGATGGTGAAGCTTGGACCATGCCAATGCAAGATTCAGATTGGAATATAGTGGGGATTAACAGAAGATTTCCTAATGGCTCTAAGTTGTGTATTCATGGAAGTCAGCTTGGTTTGTTCCTCCCTATGGGTGGAGTATCAGAATTGTATGAGTCAATCATAGTTTGTGAGGGGTTTTCAGATACTGCCATCGCTAGACACCTCGGTTATAGTTCTATAGGTAAACCAAGTGCAGGTTTTGGTGAGCAGATAATCAGAGAGTTTCTTGAGAATGAAGGGTACAAAGGAAAGATTATTATAGTACAGGATAATGATTCAGCAGGAAAGAGAAGTAGGATTAAACTTCAAGATGCTTTGAAGGATTGGGAGACTAAGGTGGTAGTTCCTGAAACTGACCTTAAAGATTATTATTTAATGAATGGAGCCAACACAACAAGAGCTTTGTTGAAAATGTAAGGAGAAACCTGATGGGACATTGTAGTAAATGCCATACAAGAGCTAGTCGGGTTGATTCAGATGTTATAGAAATAAATTCAAGGAAGTGTGTCTATGATTGGGACAAACCAAAAGAAAGTATAGATGAAGTTAAGTATATTGTTCGGGCATTTTTGTGTGAGGAGTGTTCAGTAAAATTTAAGAAGGTATTAAATGATTTCTTATTGGAGATGTGATATGATAATATCTTTAGAGACAGCACTAGAAAAGATTGAAGCTTTAGAATCAACAATAAAATTTCTCAAAGAAGAGATTGAAACATACAAACTGGGTGTTTCTGGATGCAAGTCTGTTCTTGAAGAGAATAGGAAGTTGAAGGAGATGTTGGATGGAGCTATCCAAGAAGAATAAGAGGAGAAATTACTTATTGAAAAAGAGGTATGATATAAACCTTAAACAATACAAAGTGATGCACAAGAAACAGAAAGGGGAGTGTGCTATATGTAAGAGACACCAGAAGCAGTTCAAGAAGAGATTGAGTGTTGACCATAACCATAAAACGGGGAGGATTAGAGGTTTGTTATGTCATTACTGTAACACTAAGTTGTTGAGGTTCCTCCGGGATGATAGAGTTAGAGCAAAAGGCCTTGTGGCGTATTTAAATAGAGCAATTAAAGCAGACAAGAGGTGGAAAGATGAACAGTGAAATGTTTCAAGCGATTATTGAATTAGTTAAGCAAGGTGGAACCGCAGCTGTATGGATTGCCGTCTTACATTATGTAGTTATATTGATGAAGTATACTTTTATATTCAGTGGTGTAATGTGGGGAGTTAAAAGACTACATGACTGCATTATAAAAATATCTGATGAGGGTCACATTGAATGTATGAAACGAATAAGTAAGGAGAATAAGAATGAGTGAAAAGATTATTGATATGATAGTTCAGTTAGTTAATACGGGCAGTTCCTCCGCCTTGTGGTTCTATGGAATTTATATTGGAGGTTCCGTGTTGAAATTTATGATTGGTTTTGTATGTGCTTTTATAGGTTTAAAATATTTTTGTAAAACTTTGACTGTTCTTTTGGGAGATAAATAATGAAAGCATTTATCCCTTATTTAAGTGGAACTTTATTTACTGGTCTTAGTGTTACTATTTTGACAGGTGCGTGGGGTTTTGGTGTGGTTGTAGTGGTGTTAATGAATGTAATTTATGCAATGGCAACAGATATAGGAGAATTAAGATGGTAGATAAAATTAAGAAGGTGTTTAGGCACAATCAGTTTCTTACAGTAGCGTTGGTAGTTTGCTTATCTTTGGGAGTATACTTGGTAGGTTGTGATAGTACAGTCCGATCACCTGTCAATCCAGAGATTAAAGTTAACCGAGTAGAGCTGGACGCAGAGCGGGTACATACTCTTGCGAAGTTTAAGTTTGCCTACGAAGATTTGACAAAGCAAGATATTTTTAAGCAGAAGCTGTTTGAGATAGGGTTGGTTGCAGCACAAGGAGGGGCCGTTAATCCTATCGGGGTTGGTGTTTCACTGCTTGGTATTCTAGGGATAGGGGCTATCGCTGATAACAAGAAGAAAGACAGCATCATAAAAACACTCCAGAACAAGGAGTCCGCGTAAATAACTAAAGGATTTAAAGTATGGATATTATATTAATATTCAGTGCTATGTTAGCGTTGACAATATACTTAAAATCTCAAGGAGATTAGATGAAAGTAAATGCTTATAAATGTCCAGAGTGTAATCAAGTTATTTATAGTAGAACAAGACATGATTTTAGAACTTGTGATTGTGGAACAATCTCTGCAGATGGTGGTTTTGATTATTCAAGGATTTTATTTAAAACCAAACCTCCTAATCCAGTATCCTTAGATGTGGAGGTAACAAAAACAGACTTGTACTATGATTGGAATAAAGGTGAAGATAAATATGGAAAGGTCTCCTAATATGAAATGTAAAGAACATCCAAAATATCAAGTTAAAAGAAAACCTCGTGGTGTTTGTGAACAATGCTGGATGTTGTGGGTGTTTAAGAAGTTCTTCCCTAACGCGTCTAAAGAGAGGTTTAAATAATGGCAGGAAAAGGAAGTAGGTATCGACCTATAAACCAAGCTAAATTTTCTGAAAATTGGTCTAAAATTTTTGGCGACTTTGAGCTTTGTGTAAAATGTGGCAGTATAAAAGTGAAACATAGAATATGTAAGGAATGTTTTGGTCGTTACGTTCGAGATTCTAGTGCCAGGAGGATGACCAATGCTTACTAAAGATGAAACAAACAATGCTGTCATTGCACAGCTACAAAACGTGAGAGATCACCCGAATGCAGACAGACTTAAACTAGCTACTGTCTTGGGAGCTACTGTCATAGTAGATTTGGAAGCTAAAGAAGGGGATGTTGTTATTTATTTTGATTCAAATCTCCGCCTTAGTCACAAATTTTTGTTTTTTAATAACCTGTACAGCAATGCAGAAAGAAACTCAGACCCTACACAGAAAGGATACTTTGGTAAGAATGGTAGGGTAAGGGCTCAGAAATTCAGAGGTGAGATTAGTAATGGTTATGTTGCTGACCTTTTTAGTTTGGCTGCTGTTCTTGATGTTTATGACAGAGATATTTTTAGTATTGGAACAGAATTTACTCATGTTAACGGAATTAAAATCTGTGAGAAATATCTGCTACCTGTCACTAACAAACAAGGTACACCAAGACCACCTATCTCTCAGATGTTTCATAAACATTGGGATACTAAGCAGCTTATGAGAGAGTTAGACTCTATCCCTATGGGAGCTACTTGTTGGATAGAAGAGAAGATACATGGTACTTCTGGAAGGACTGGTCATGTCTTGGTAGATGTAAAGAAACCTTGGTGGAAATTCTGGGGTTCAGCAGGAGAGGAGTGGAAGGTTGTTAGTGGTACTCGCAGGGTAGATGCCATAAACTTTCATCTTCCTGAAATCCGAGCGGAGATTGAACGCAGGGTAGCACCACATCTACGTAAAGGTGAAGAGATTTACTACGAGATATACGGGTATGATAAAGGTAAGCATATCCAGGCGGGTTTTCCTTATGACTGTCGAGGTGGTGAGTGGAAAGCTATGCTGTATCGTGTAACTCTCACTACACCTGACGGATTTTGTATTGATCTTGACAGAGAACAGGTATACCAGAGAGCAGAACAGCTTGGTTTAGAGAAACCTTATTTGTTTACACATAATTCTGATAAAACTGTGTTGGATGATGCTCAATTTTATGTTGATGGTGTCTCTACTCTGGATGCAGGAACATTAAGAGAAGGTGTTGTAGTATGGTTCAAAAATAAGGTTGGGAAGTGGACATGCCTTAAACTAAAGAGCCAAGAGTTCTTCCTGTCTCAGGATAAGTTAATGGAAAAAGATATAGGAGATGTAGAAGATGGAAATTAAACTGTCAGGACTCTCGTCCTTAAAACTGTTGTGTGCTTGTGATGGTAGAGCCTGTAAGGGAATCTGCCGAGAGAAGAATCTCTACCGCAAGAGAGTAGATGAGGATATGCCAAGATGTCCAGCGGCATATAATCCCCCGAAGGAGAAAAATGAGAGACTATGAGTTTTATTATGGTGATGAACTGGAAGCAGAAGCACAAAAAGAGTATGATTTGGAAGTTGAATACGATCTCTGGGTAGCACAACAGGAACAAGAACAGCGGGAGATGGAAGATGAAGAGTGGATAGCTCAACAGGAAATCGAAGAGCAGGAAAGACGAGATTTAATCTAAAGGAAAATGAATAAGGAACTATGTTCCTGATCGTGTTTACTTAGAAAGGAAACACTAATGACATCGGAAAAGTTTAACGAGTTTATGGATTATGTAATACAGAAACATATCCTGGATGTAATGTGTGCTAAGTCTGCGGAGTATGCAAGAGGTGGAGATAAGTTGTACAACTTCTACCGT
>SDBU01004064.1_pt1 | contig 18230 bp, 15 predicted proteins | sample 2277071 | NCBI WGS metagenome assembly SDBU01 (sample SAMN10397929, study PRJNA504765) | marine sediment metagenome | isolation source: marine sediment core GS08_GC12, 126 cmbsf | place: Arctic Ocean: Gakkel Ridge, Loki's castle | collected 2008 | reverse complement strand
GTATCGAAAAGGGCGTTTCTTAGCGGCCTGTTAGTCATTATGGTTTCAGCCGATTCGTAATGTTGGTTGACTCAAAGTGGGTTCTTCGGCTTACCGGAAGGTTTTCGTTCGTGCAACCAAGGCGCTAATGACTAATGAAGCTCCGACCCCGCTGCATATGGAAGAAGTTGAGAAGCAGGCAGGGTTGTGTGGGGTCTGATTGCGTCGTGCTGATAGGAGGACGTCTGTGAACCTACTGCAGTTCATTCAGAAACAGCGGTATGTCCTGCTTGATGGGGCGATGGGGACGGAACTGGACAAGCGCGGGTTGATGTCGCGTGGGGAGAACAATCTGCACGCACCTGACGTGGTGCTGGAGATCCACAGAGAGTACGCCCAGTGCGGATGCCGTGCGCTGATAACCAACACGCTGACGATGAACCGCATCTATATCGAGACGCACGGCGTCGGCGTCAGCGTGAAAGCAGTCAATCAGGCCGGGGCTGAATTGGCGCGCCAGGCAGCCAGTGAGGGTCAGTACGTGCTCGGCGATATGAGCTCGACCGGTCAGCTGCTTGAACCGTATGGCACTTACAAGGAGTCGGAATTTTACGACGCGTTCAAGGAGCAGGCCACAATCCTTGCCGAAGCCGGCGTGGATGGATTCATCATCGAAACCATGTGCGACCTTGGGGAAGCCCTGTGCGCGCTCCGCGCGTGCAAGGAGAATTTCTCGCTGCCTGCGATTGTCTCGATCGCGTTCTCGACCGAGGCGAACGGAGGAAGGACCATCATGGGCAACAGCGCGGAGGAGTGCGCGAAGAAGCTGACGGATGCCGGTGCGGACGTCGTCGGCGCGAATTGCGGCGATCTCGATCCCTCTCAGATGGCCGCCGTGGTGTCATGCTTGCGCTCGGCGACGTCGCTGCCCATCCTGGCGCAGCCCAACGCCGGCAAACCCAAATTAATGGCAGGGAAGACGCTATTTGACATGACCCCGTCAGACTTCGCAACCGGCATTGCCGAATGCCTGCGCGCGGGTGCAAGTATTGTGGGCGGCTGCTGCGGGACGTCGCCACAGCACATCCGGGCTGTGGGCAAGCTGTTGCTTGAGATGTAGGCCGGGAGGGGAGACTTGAATGCGCGTCGAAATCGCCCAAATGGCAGACTTCTCATCGTGGCTCGAACTGGCCGCGGAGGTGGAGCCTCTTTTTGGGGCAATGGTCAATGAACCCAAATTTCGCAACTCATTGCAGAGCTGCATACGAAGGAGCGCCGCGCTTTGCGTTAGAGAAGGCGACGGTCCTCCAGGCACGCCGCTCCTCGGCGGGTTGCTTTTTTCAGCCCGTCCACCCCAATACAGGATTGGATGGCTCGCTGTCGCAAGTCGGAGCAGACGGCGGGGGGTCGCGACAGCACTGGTTCGGCATGCCATTGGCCTGGTCCAGCCACCCGGCGAGGTGATCGTGCACACTTTTCGAGAGGACAACGAGGAGGGAAAGGCAGCAAGACTTTTCTACGAGCGAATGGGTTTTCATGCGGCTGAGATGGCAACGGGCCCCAATGATATTCCCGTTCAGGTCTTCAGGCGTGTCTTGCCTTGAAAACCTCGATTCTTGTGCAAAACGGAGGGCTTCTATTGACTAAATGGAACCCACCTTAAACAAGACATGCTCGACTACGACAAACTGGCTTCGGACTACGCACGGCATCGCGGGGTCAATCCAGAAGTTTTGAAGGGACTTCTCGCGACGAGCGAAGTCAGCGCCTCTTCCAAGGTGCTCGAAGTCGGATGCGGCACGGGCAATTATACCGTCGCCATTGAGACCGCCGTGGGTTGCTCGTGCTGGGGCGTTGATCCATCCCAAGAGATGCTGTCACGGGCGAGAGTCCGATCAGAGAGCATTGACTTGAAGCTCGGCAGTGCCGAATTCCTCGACTTCCCAGCGAACTTCTTCGACCTGGTCTTCTCAGTTGACGTGATTCATCATGTCGCCGATCGCGCTGCATACTTCCAGGAAGCCCATCGTGTGCTAAGAGCAAGTGCCAACGTCTGCACCGTGACCGATTCCGAGTGGATCATCCGCAACCGGCCGTTGTCACTCTATTTTCCAGAGACAGTTGAAGTCGAGTTGAGGAGATATCCGCGGATTGGGGTACTCCGGAAGATCATGGCGCGGGCTGGCTTCCGTCAGATTTCAGAGACCATGGTGGAAACTCACGACTCCCTCAGTGATATCCAGCCGTACCGGGACAAAGCGTTCTCAAGCCTTCACTTGATTTCAGAAGAGGCGTTTCAGAGGGGAATTGAACGTATGGAGCGGGAACTGCTTTCCGGCCCCATATTACGTACAATCAGGTACTTGCTACTCTGGGGAGCGAAATAGCATCGTGCTGGGCAGCATAAGGTAAGCGCTTCATTAGTCATTAGGTTTTCAGCCGACTCGTAAGGTCGGTTGAGTCGGATTGGGTTCTTCCGCCTAGCGGAACATTTCGATTGGGGCAATCAAGCGCCGTTGACTAATGAAGCTGCTACCCCTACGCCTCGCGGCGTTTCATCTTCGAAGGAGACACGAGACAATAGCCGCCGTCCACGACGAAGATGCTGCCGACGCAGTAGTCGGCTTCGTCGGAGGCGAGGAACGCCGCGAAAGCGGCGATGTCCTGCGGTCGCCCCAGTCTCTGCAACGGCGTCCGCCGACGGATGGCCTCGCGCCGCTCTTCCGGCATGCCGTCCAGTGCAGCGTTCTTGATCCAGGCGGGAGATATGGCGTTCACGCGCACCCCAAGAGGCGCGAGCTCGAGGGCCATGTGCCTGGTCAGCGAGTTGATGGCGCCTTTCACCATGCTGTACACGTGGGGCCCGCCTACGCCCCTGTCCGCGGCCACGGAGGAGATGTTAATGATCCGGCCCCAGTTCCTCGTCGCCATGTCCCGCGCGCAGCACTGGCTGAGCGCGATCAGCGCGCTAAGATTCACTCTGATCTGCCTGTCCCACTTGTCGCCGAAGCTGATGTCAAAGAAACGTTCAGGCGCCAAGCAGTAAGCGCTGTGCACGAGGATGTCGGTCCTCCCCAGCCGTTGAATCACGCCGTCGATCAGAGTCGGAATTCTTTCGACCTCGAATAGATCGAACACTTCCGGCAAGAACTGCCCTCCGGAGCCGCGAACCTCATCGGCGACCTCATTAAGCCCGTCTTCGTTCAGATCGATGCCGACGACGCGATTCCCGTCTGCTGCGAGGCGCAGCGCGATGGCCCGGCCGATGCCGGAGGCGGCGCCGGTCACGACCGCTACTTTGCTATCCTCCATTCGACGTTCCTCATCATCAAAGCGAGAGGCTGGAAAGGGCTGAAGATCGGCCAGACTCTGGTGTCGCAGCTTCATTGCTAATCAGCGCGTGAGTCCGGCCGGCTTTCGTTTGCTGTCCAATGAAGCTCTGACCTCGGCGAGCTACGGCTTGGTCGCGGCGGTCCCGTTGGTCGGCGAGCGGGGCAGGCCCGGGGCTTCGGGTCGCCGGGCCTTGCGGCGTGAGGTGGCTTTCGCATCGGCCGCCGCCTGTTCGACCGGATTCCACTCGCGCCCGCCTTCCACGTAGTATCCCATCCTGCGGTACTTCTCGTAGCGCAATTCGAGCAGGCGGTCCATGGACACAGCGCCGAGTTCCCTCAGGTTCCGGCAGATGACCTTCCTGAGCGTAGCGGTCATGGCCTCAGGATCGTTGTGCGCGCCGCCGGCCGGCTCGGGGACGGTTTCGTCGACGATACCGAGTTGTTCGAGGTCCGGTGCTGTAAGGCGCAGGGCATCGGCCGCCTTGGGCGCCTCATCTCCGGAGCGCCAGAGAATCGCGGCGCACCCCTCGGGCGAGATGACCGAGTAGTAGGCGTACTCGAGCATGATGAGGCGGTCGCCTGTGCCGAGCCCCAGTGCGCCGCCGCTCCCGCCCTCACCGATCACGATGCTCACAAGCGGCGTGCGCAGGCGGGACATCTCCCTCAGGTTCACGGCGATGGCCTCGGCGACTCCGCGCTCCTCTGAGCCGACGCCCGGATAGGCGCCCATGGTGTCTACGAAAGTGACCACGGGCAGTTGGAACTTCTCGGCGAGCTTCATCACGCGCAGCGCCTTGCGGTAGCCCTCGGGGTGGGGCATGCCGAAATTGCAGATCAGCTTTTCCTTTGTGGTGCGGCCTTTCTGCTGGCCCAGAAAGACGATGCGCTCACCGTCCAACGACGCGAATCCGGCCAGTATGGCCTTATCGTCGCCGAAGCGGCGGTCGCCGTGGATGTCGACGAAGTCCTGGAACATCAGGCCCACGTACTCGGCCGACGTGGGCCGGGAGGGATGTCGGGCGATCCGCACCCTGTCCCAGGCGGGCAGGTTCGAGAACGTCCTTTGGATCAGCTCGTCTTTGTGTCTCACGAGCTCGCGGATCTCGCGCTGCCGCGCCGTGTCGCGGGACGCTCCTCCAGCGCGCAGCGCTTCGATGCGCTGCTCGAGCTCGCGAATCGGCTCTTCGAACGGAAGCGTGAATTTTTCCATGGTCATCGCTCAGCAAAAGCTGATTATCTCGCCCCCCGCGGCCATCAGACGCCAATAGTTTCCCGTCTGCGAGGCGGCGTGTCAAGCTTGCGGTCCTAATCCTGCGGCCACCGCGGAAGAGACACCCTACAGGGATGCCTCAGAAGCCTGGACCAGGCACCTCCGCACTGCATCAACAACAGGCCAGGGGGGTCCGGAGCATCTCATTTCCGGATTGTGATTCTCATTTCCCAGGCGAAGCGCTCGCCCGGCCCCAGGTTCCGCAGGTTCTTGCCGCTGTTCAAGGCGTTGGGCTCGCCCGACCACGGCTCCGGACAGAAGTAGTTGAGCGCCGGGCTGCCCCAGAACACAAACCGGATGTCTCGCTCGGCCACGTACCGTTTCCGACCAGGAGTCACTTCCGCATGGGAGACGCGAATCGCGAGCGAGCCCGGCTCGGATATCTCGGCCCACGCGGTTCGCCACGTGTAGCCGGCCAGAAACGTATCAGCATAGATGCCGCTCCCGAGCGGCACAGGTTTGGACAGGTCCACCTTTTTCGCCCTGCCGGTCGCCACTCCCATGTCTTTCAGAGGGATATGCTTCCACCCTGGCGTCCGAACGGCGCACTCGTCGAACCTTCCCTTGTTCGTGAAAGGCACGCGGAAAGAGATGTGGTTGCCGATACAGAACGGCATGGTCTGGGCATTCGTTCCCGCCGTGATCTCGTAACGGGAGACGACGTCGCCTCGGGTCAGCCTGTGGGTCACCGACATGTCGAAGTTGAAAGGATACATTCTTTTCGTGCGCGAGGAACTGCGGATGGTACACTTGGCCCAAGCCGAATCGGCGTCCGCGCCGTATGAATCGAGGTCCCAGGGCAGATCCATCACGAAGCCGTGGTCCGGCATGGGGCGCACGCGGCCCGCTATGAGGGCGCGACAGGTCTTGGGCCGTTGCCCGGTCTTCCGCCACTTGGCGACCTGCTCGCGCGTGAACGACATTCCGCACGCCGGCCAGAGCAGGGGAGCCCGGCCGCGCCAGCCGTCGGGCGGTGTGCTCTCATAGTCCAAAGCCCGGTACATGATTTCCCGCCGGCTGTTCCCGATTCTGACCTTGAGGCTGCCGATCTCACCCCCCGCTTCAGGAACCACGGCAAGCCTGATTCCCCGTTGCCGGTCGGAAAGGCGCACGAGCGTGGCACGGGGTCTTCCGGGAAGGTCTGCCGTGGTGCGTGTGCAACGAAGTCGCCTGACTCCTCCCATGATCGCTCCTCCTATTGCGCCGCCTCAGCGGCGTTTTTCAGACTGCCAAGCCGGCGTTCCAGCCAGGCGCTCTCTTCCGGGAAATCGTTCTCCTGCCAGAACTGCAGCATCTTCTCGTAACGCTCCGGTATCTCGAAGCGAAGGTTCCAGTGCAGCTTGCGGAGGCAGTCCGGGCACAGGAACATCGGCCGCGCGTCAGACTCGGCGAGATGGTTAGAACCATTTTGCACGCAGCGATAACGCCGGCAGTGCGACAGGCCGAACATGTGACCCGTCTCGTGAATCATCACCTTTATGGAGCGCTTGAGGAGCAGTTTCTCCGCGTCCGGTTCGGCCCGCCCTCCGTAGAATCCAGGGCGATATCGCGTGAAGGAATATACGCCCACCCTTTCGCTGAGGCTGGCCTGGCCGAAGACGAAGTTCCATTCGGACTGAGGATAAAGGTCCTCCATGGTGACGCCGAGGAAGCAGATGGCATCCGCCGGCAGGCGCGGGCGGAGGACTTCGTTCAGGATGACTGTGGTGAGATACTGCGTCCACGGACGTTCCCCGAGCCGGCGGGTCCGCTTCCCTTTGTCCGGAAGCGGCAGAGGTCGCTCGACGCGCGTCGGAGTGCCGAAATGGATTTCGCAATATCGCCGGACCTTATTCAGCAGCGCGGCATGGTCGGAGGAAAACTCTCCCAGCGGCTGAAAAACAATGACCCGGCGTACGTCTGTGCGGCCAGGCGGTCTTGACCGTGCGTACTCATCAAAGCTCGGCTCTCGCTGGTGCCGTCCCGGGCCGGCCAGCCAGTCATGCGGGCCGGGATCGGGCATGACTTCGAAGAGGTCAGGATCACGAGAAAACGCCGTATTCTTCATCGCCTTGGGGGCCTGTGTGCCTTGTGACGCGCTCCTCTCATCCGTCGACGCCAATGCCTGCGTCCAGTGCAATTGCCACCCGCTCAAATGGAGGGCACAGAACGCGAGAACAGCGACTACGGGCCACTGCGGCCCGGAGCCGGACGTCCGCGACGGCCGGGAAAGGCAGCCGCCCTGCAGGAGCCGGCCCCTGACACGCGAGCACAGGCTTGATTCGCGATTCTTTATCAACGGCCTATTGTCCGTTTAAGCGTTTCCGAATTCTATCCCCCCCCCTGCGTATCGTGCAACACACGTTCCGGCCCAGCGGAGGACCGCCGGACGGCAGCTTGTCTCCTCCGACTCGTGTGCGGGCGCTTGCGGCCCGAGGACAATGGCTGGATGAACCAACTTGACAGCTTGCCCAAAACACAGATACCCTCAACATAGAGGTGCGATTCCGATCCACTGGAGGCATCGTCGAAATGAAACACGGAAATCGGGACGTTTGGATCTGGGCGGGGCTGTTGATCGCTCTCTTGGCCGGCGCGCGACAGTGCGCCGCACTCCCTGTGGCGGGGGCGTACCCTTCCGAGCAGACAGCGCTGTCCGAGCCGAACGAACAGGAGCGCAAGATCCTGCGAATTATTCAGGCAGATCGAACGAAACGAGGAGCGCAGCCGATCAAGTGGGACGGACTCGTCTCGGCCGTGGCGCGGGAACACTCCGAGAACATGGCCGAGCGTCATCAGTTCGACTATGCCCCGCCTCACCTGGGGACCATCGAGTACCGCCTGCATCGAGCCGGCGTATCGGCCCCAAGCGCGCGCTACGCCGTCTATTACGTGAGCTCAGCGTCTCGACTCCTGACCGAGCTGAACCGCAAGGGAGACCCGTTCCACATGCAGACCACGGCGCATTTGGGGGTGGGCGTCGTGTTCAAAGGGTTTCCTCCGCGCTTGTACGTCACCCTCATAATGCGGCAGAAGTTCAGCACACTCGAGCGATTCCCGACCATGCCGCTGCTCGGAGAGGCGTACCGGCTGGCCGGAACCATCAACGAAGGCTTCTCCGATCCGACGTTGCTCGTCACCTTACCGTCAGGCAAGGTGGTGGAGGAGCCGCTCAAGCTTCAGGCGGAGAGAAAGTTCGAGACCATCGTGCATTTCGACAAGGGCCCAGGCAAATACACGGTCGAGCTGGTCGCGCGAGGTCAACTCGGCCCTGTGATGCTGGATCTGATGCACTGTTATGCCGGGGTCTCCTATCCCCCTCCCCGGGGCGTCGAGAAGACGGCGACCCCCAAGGATCTGCGTCAGGCCGAACAGCTGATGTTTGAGATCATCAATCGTACACGAGTCGAGGAGGGACTGCCCCCGTTGAGATACGACCGCCGTCTGGCCGTCGTGGCACGATCCCACAGCCAGGACATGATGCAGAACGAGTTCTTCGCGCACGTGTCCCCAGATCGGGGCGACCTTTCACGGCGTCTGGACCTGGCCGAAATCAAGGCCAAAAGGTTCTCGGAGAACATCGCAGACAATCGCGACATCGGCGCGGCCCACCGCGGCCTTATGGACAGTCCCGCCCATCGTAGGAACATCCTCGATCCTGGGCTTCACCGCGTCGGCATCGGGATCGTCAAGGCGGACGACGGTCAGTTGTTCATCACGCAGGACTTCGCCGAGGACTTCACTATCTACGATACTCAGCGCCTGGCCGTTCAGTTTCGCTCCGCGGTGCAGAGGAGCCGGGCCCGCCAAGGCCGCCGCCCCCTGCGACACAGCGAGAGGCTGTCCGGAATTGCGCTGCAGAATTCGAAATGGATGATGGAGCAGAACAAGCTCGGCAACGGAAAGGCCAAGACCCTGATGGACCGGGCCAGGTTTTCGTTCAGCTATATGCACACGGCGCTGTTCAAATCAGTTGACTCGCCAACGCCCGAGCAGATTGCCGAGACACTGAAGGCGAAGTACCACGAGATCGGCGTGGGCATTGTCCAGACCGAACTCCGCGACGGCGAAAAGTACCTGTGGACCACCGTGTTCCTGACCATCAGATAGACCGAATTAGCGAGCTGGCCAAAAAGGGCCGTTTCTCCCATGCGCTCGCGTCTGCCGAGGGCGGCCGAGCTAAGCTCTCGCGGGGACAGGCCGCCGATGGGCATCAACGGCCAATTGCCATCGGCCAAGTGACAATTGAACATTGGCCGTTGGCCGTTGGCCATTGAGTCGCACGTCCGCGCTCGGCATTTTATGGCGGCCCTCTACGGATAAGAATGATTCCGATCTCAGATGAGATAGTCGAAGTCTTCGCCCGGAAGGTGATGGACATACGTTCCGAGTACGAGTTCCACACCTTCTGGCTCGGCACGCGAGTGAGGCAACCTCCTTCGCCGGAGGAGGCGATTGCGTTCAAGCGCGACCTGAACCGCCGGGTGGGACTGCGGGTGCTCGAGATCGCCCCGGACCTCTCGCCGACTCCCGAAAGACCGGAAGCGATAATCACCCTTCATTACGCGGACGGCCGGGTCACCATAAGACCCAAGCCGCTCCTGGTGTACGGCCGATACCGGAAGCTCTCACGGACGTTACCTCAGACCATATGGCACTGCCGTCGCTGTAGGGGCAGAGGCTGCGACCACTGCCACGGAACCGGCCGGGTGTACGAACAGTCGGTGATGGAGATGGTCACCAATCCGTTGTTGGTCGCGTCGAGGGCGGTGGGCGCGAAGATGCACGCCATGGGACGAGAGGACGTAGACGCGAGGATGCTTGGCAGGGGAAGGCCGTTTGTGATGGAGCTGAGCCACCCCCGTGTGCGTTCCATTGATTTTGCATCGGCGGAGACCGAGATCAACCGCACATGGACGGAAAGAGTGGAAGTGCAGGACCTCAGGCTTGCTGACGAGAAGCTGTGTGAGACCGTGGACTCCGCACGGTCCGACAAAACCTACCGCGCCGTCGTGAGATGCCTTGCCCCGGTCGCGCGGGACGCCGTCATGGGCCTCTCCCGCGCCAGAGACCTCAAGATCCAACAGGAGACCCCTCGCCGCGTCCTGCATCGCAGGGCCAACCGTATCCGGGAGAGGATCGTACGCACGTGCTCCGTTCAACTGCCGGACGAGAGAGGGCCTGTTCGGATGTTCTCTTTCACGCTGCGGACCGAGGCGGGGACCTATGTGAAGGAGTTTGTCTCGGGCGACGAGGGCCGCACCCAACCGTCACTCGCGGAGATCCTGCGCGTGCCCTGCGAGTGCGCGGAGCTCGACGTGTTGGAGGTCCATTTCGATCCCGCGTCGAACACCGACCACCCAACACCGAACACCCAAGATCGGTGTTAGGTGATCGGTTTTCGGTGGTCGGGCTCCGTTCCCGTTCAGGGGGCCGAGAAGGAGCGCGTCCATTCCGGCAGGCTTGGGGCCTTGCCACTATTCAGCATCTCCTTCCACGCCTCGTCGGTGAGCCGGTTCGCCATCGGCTGTTTGAACTCGTAGTAACTGAAGACCGGGCCGAAGCCGATCACGACGTCGCCGGTGGGCATGGGATAGACCACAGCGATCGTTCTCAGGAACCCGGTCCCCTCCTCCAGGACCTGCCTGGAGTTCGCGTCCGTATGGACGTCGGCCACGATCGTCGTCTCCAGGCCCTCGGCCTGCACGCCGGCAGCGGCGGCTTTCAGGCGGCCGCCGAATGACCGGATGAACTGATAGTCGTTCTGGCCGAGGGTCTCGTTCTGCAGCTCGCGAACGGAGATATCGAGTAGTCGCCTCAGGATTCCTTCGAGCGCCTGAAGCCTGCTGCGGGATTGATCGTCGAGCACGTTCATGTCATCCAGCCCGGTCCGCGTCATCCGGGTCAGGGCCAGGAGCCGAGCATAGAATTCCGGAACCGGCTCCACGTACCCTTCCACCATCCGGGGCTGCATCGGCATCGCTGTGGCGCGCATGGTGTAGCTCTGCTTGGCGTAAAGGATGGTATCGTGCCGGAGCTGGGCCCAGGAGCCGAGCGCCGCGTTGAGCTGCTTATCCAGCCAGGCCCTGCTGAGCATGAAGGAAGGATAGCCATCCGGCGACGGAGGCAACAGTGATCCAAGGCTGTAGAGCCAACTCCAGTACATGTTGCGGTTCCAGTCGCGTTGCGAGAGGCCCTGAAACCGCTCCCGCGCCTTGGCGAGCTGTTCGTCATAGCCCTGATAGGCGTCGTCGCCGAGTTGACGAAGGATCTCGCGCGCTCTCCCCGAGCCGAGCACGGCCATTACGTCGAGCCCTCTTGGAAAGCCTCGAATTGAATCAACGAGAGTGAACGGGGCGTCGCCGCCCGTGAACTTGCCGACCGACGGATAGACGAGTCTGCCCATGACGTAGGAATCCGGCACATAGCGCTGGCCCATGAAGCGCAGGCCCTTTGTGGCCTCGAGGGCCTCGTCCAGGTCGGCCTCGGTGGCGATCTGAGGCGGCGGTCCGCCCACGTCTCCCGTGCCGCCGTAGATCTCGGGTGAGCGCAAACCCGCCAGGGCCTTTCGCAAATCAAGCCACCGATGGTCAATCAGTTCAGCAACGCCCATAGTCTCGTTCATGGGCATGCGTCGAATGACGTCTCGATATTCCCACGGCGTCAGATCATCGGCAAATCCCACGTAGTAGGCGGTGACGGCATAGATCCTCTCCCAGGCCTCAGAACACATTCGGCCGTCAGGCAGCTTCACTTGCGCGAGCATGTCCGTGATCATGAAGGCGGCGAGGGTCTGAATCCGCGCCTCCTCGTCGGAGATGAGCGCGTTCCGGACGTTGTCCGTCTTGCCCTTGATGAGAAAGGCCATGCGACCGTACCACATCATGGCCCTGAAGTACTTCTTCAGCGTTCCGCTGCGCGTGTAATGGCCGCGGGGGACGTACTGCGAGTAATCCTCCTTGTATTTGAAGACAGGGCTGGGAGAGAAGCCTGCATGCGCTCCGATCAACCGCAGTTCTTCCTGAACCTCTTGCGCCACTGACCTGTGGATAAAGGCGTCCTCTCCCTGCTGCAGTATGAATGCTGCGACCCCGAAGTATGCCATGCAGCGCCTCGCCGCCTCCCTTTCTCTCCCTCCGCTGGCGTCGTAAAGCTGCCGGGAATCTGCGCTCAGGGCAGCGGTCAGGCGCCGAAGATCCTGGAAGAACTGGGTTTCTTCGATGTGCCGAAGGGTCTCGTCAAACTGGATGTGATAGAGGTGAAGCAGGGAGTCGGACGTGACGAAGACGGGAAGGCCCCGCTGCTGCACGGCCTGATAGAATCTCGAAACCTTGTCCCCGCGGAATGCGTCGGTCACCACGAAGGCGTTGCGCGCCAGGAGATCGCGAGCCGGTTCAGGAACGAAGCGCTGGACTTCCTGCCAGTTCGCCGTCTTTTCGAGGTCGAGCGGCAGTGGCGTCTCAGGCACATTCGCCGTGAACTCCATGACCGACACCGGCTCGTAGTAGCCGGCCATGCGCTGCTTCAACTCATGGCCTTCGACCTCAGCCATTGTCAGCGACGCGCCTGTCGCGACAATGAGCAGCGCCATCGCGCACGAGATGAAGCATTCTCTTCTCATCGATGTACCCCCTATTTGACCTCAACATCATCCTCAATCCGAAATCCCCATTTCGAAATCCGTAACCGTCAGACTTTCGTCTCAAACGTGAACGTCGTCAGCAGCCGGTCCAGCTCTTCCTGCTTCCGGCGGATCAGGTCCTGGAGGTCGTCGATCTGTTCGTTTATCTTCTGGATGCGGTCCTCCTCTTCGCCGAACTGCTTCACGTAGCGGTTGCGGAGGCTGCGCTCCGCCTCCGTCCGACCCAGTGCCTGAAGGTTGCGCCGAAGCCGATCCTGGTTCTCGAAGATGCTCTTCCGCTGTCTTTCCTTCTCGTCAATCTGTTTCTTCAGCGCTGCGATCTCGGCCTGGAGGCCGACGACTTTTTCGAGAAACGCTTGCGTCTCCGGGTCTATGTACTTCTGGCGCACGAAGTAGAGGATCTGATCTCTGGCGATGTTGGTGATGGCATAGCGCGTCTCGCCCGGCCGCTCCTCGGTGACCCCGAACGTTGCCTTTTTCTTCGCCGGCAGCTTCGTCTCGAAGCGATAATGCTTTGGCGTCGTCTCAATGGGCTTGGGCATATCAACCAACTTCCAGTTCTGGCGGAACGGATGCTCGACGACGACGGTCTTGTCCTTGTCCTCCAGGTTCGACAGGTTGTAGACCTTTGTCTGCTTCTCCTTGTATTCGGTGATCATCGTGCCGCGCACGATGCGGACGCGGTACACCTTCTGAGAGCGCGAGCCGAGCTTCGTGTTGACTCGCGTGCCCAGGTCCACGGCGAAGGAGATGTACCGCTGCTCGTCCGGCTTCAGCGTCTCCATCAAGGCCTCGCCGGAGTACGTATTATCCTCAATGACCATGACCGGGCCGCCTTCAAGTGTGAGGCCGGTCGTGTTCTTCAGGCGGATCGCGTCCATGGGGTTATCGCGCCGCGTGGATTCGTTGTAGATCGAAACGCGTTCCCCTTCGACGCGCGAACTGGCGATTGGGAGCAGGGCCGAGCGGTCGCGACGGATCGTCACAGGTTCCTTGATGTCATAGACGAACAGCGCACCCGTGGCCTTGGCTACGGCCGCCGCGGCCTGTTGGGCCATGTTGGCGAGCATGTCCGGACTGGGCGCGGCGCCGCCTGCCCTTCGGAGGGCGAGGGCTCCTCTGCCGCGCCGACGCTCTGCACTTGTCTCGGCCTCCTTTCTCACGGCGCGGCTTGCGTCACGTGCCGCCCGGGGCGCTCTTGCCGCGTCGAACATGGCCTCCCCCGCCTCGTGCAGCACAGGCGCCATGGCCGTTTCCCTCTGCAGCCTGATCTCCGGCCGCTTCACGTAGAATGGGTCGTACAGGTTCTGCACAAACGAGATTGGCAGGCCGCTCACCAGGGAGAGCGAGACGTTCTCCCAGTCCTCGTCGCTCACGTTGTCCACGATGGCCCACGCCTGAAGGAGCGGCTTCTCTTCCTTCGCGGTCACGATCCGGTAGGAGACCTTCCACACCGGCTGCTCCTGTACGTAGCTCACGAAGATCCGGCGTTTGCCACTGCCGCTGGACCGAATGACGACTTCCTTCTCGTCGCGTTTATGGCGGCTGAACAGGATTCTGAGATAGTCCTCCATCTCCTTCTGAAGGCGGGGACTGCTGAAGCGGATGTCCGAGACCTCGGCCAGGTCGTAGCTCTTGACCATGCCGCCTGGCATGAGGATGGAGACCAGATAGGTCTCCACCTGCACATCATCTTTGCGCTCGAGCCGCTTCTCCACGGCCAGAAGCCGGCCGGCCAAGTCCTTGTCAACTATCCGGAGCGTGACTTCGCTCCCCTTCATCTGTTCGAGAATCTGCGGCAGGCTCTTGGCCTTTCTGAGGTCGAATGTGTATTCGCCGAGTTGCTGGTCCACGGTCTTGGTGGAATCGTAGGCGATAGTGCGGATCGTGCCGCCGCCCAGGTCCAGGACAGTGAGGCTCTTGAGCAGATCGCTCATGTCCTCGGCCTTGAAGTGGAGTGCAATGCGGGCGTCGCCCTCCACTGTGCCGACGCGCTCAAAATACCCGACGCCGTGCTTGTAAAGGACAACCTTCCGGATCGGCAATTCCGGTCCTTCCGCCTCCGCACATACGAGCCCGGCATGCACGGCCAAAGCGAACGACAGCAGCATGGCAAATTTGCTTGGACGCCTCATGGTCCGTGTCCTCCACAAGAAAGGCCTCATGCGCTCCCCTTGACTTCCTTCTACACCAATCGTATTAGACGCGCAAGGAGCAACGCGGTTCCATGCTGGCATGCGGGCCTTGCGGCCACGGCGGGGCCGTGGTAGTGTGTTTTACCCAAGTTGCGCAGAGAGCAACGGCTCGCATGGCGGAAACGTTTGATGGATCCCAAGAGACTGCTCCGAAGACTGGCCGGCGGTGCCTTGCAAAATGTCGGTTTTCGGGATATGGTCAATCTGGTTGAGGGGTTTGGGTTTCGGTGCGTTCGGATCAACGGAAGCCACCACATCTTCACACGGGCGGATGTCCAGGAACTGGTGAACCTCCAGAATGTCGGCGGTGAGGCAAAGCCTTACCAGATTCGGCAGTTCCTCCGACTGGTGGAGCGGTATAATCTGAAACTGGAGGCATGACCTTGAAAGACTACCACATAAACATCTTCTACAGCGAAGAGGACGGCGGATATGTCGCGGACATCCCGGACCTGGACGCGTGTTCAGCGTTTGGGCAGACTCCGGAGCAGGCGCTGGCTGAAGTGAAACGGGCAAAGAAAGCGTGGCTCGAAGCCGCGAAGGAGGCCGGCAAGCCGATCCCGCCCCCGCGCTATCGGCCCGTGATTTACCAGCTCCCGGGCTAGGACCTGTTCCGCCTGTTGCCCGCTGTGAGCTTTCTTGCGTCCTGTGGCATTCTCGCTGGTTGATTCCAATTCAGACAACGCCCTTGGAGGTAATCCTGCGCGGTGCCGGACTCATCAGTCACTCTCTGCGGCATCTCTCTGAGAAACCCGATCATCCTCGCGTCCGGCATCCTGGGCACGAGCAAGCCGCTGCTTCGCCGAGTGGCGCGAGCCGGGGCGGGCGCCGTCACTATCAAGTCCATCTCCAGAGAGCCCCGGGGCGGGCATCCGAATCCCACGGTCCTCACGTTCGACGCCGGTCTGATCAACGCGGTCGGTTACAGCAATCCGGGCCTGGACGAGGCGCTGAAGGAATTCGTGGACCTCTCTGACGTGCCGGCGCCGGTCATCGGGAGCGTAGTCGGAAAGGACGCGGAAGAATTCAGCTATCTGGCCGAGCGCATGGACGCCCTGCCGTTCGCCGCTTTGGAACTGCCGCTGAGCTGCCCGCACACGCCCGGATACGGCACCCTGGCCGGACACGGGACGCCGGAAGCGACATCCGATATCACCGCCGCGGTCCGCAAGGTCACGAAGAAGCCCATATGGGTGAAGATCTCCCCTAACATCCCGGCAATAGGTGAAGTGGCGAAGGCGGCCGAGGAGGCCGGCGCGGACGCCATAACCGCCGTGAACTCCATGGGGCCCGGAATGCTGATCAACGTCGAGGCCCGCGCGCCCATGCTCGCGTTCAAAGTGGGCGGGATCACGGGCCCGGCCCTGAGGCCCGTGGCCGTACGCTGCGTGTACGACGTATATGAATCAGTCAAGATACCCATCATCGGCACCGGCGGCGTTTCGAGCGGCAGGCACGCCATTGAGATGATTATGGCCGGGGCGACCGCCATCGGCGTAGGCAGCGCGGTCTACTCCGAAGGCATCGGGGTGTTCGAGAAGATATGTCGCGAGATGAGCGACTGGATGGAGAAGAACCAAGTGGAACGAGTTGAGGAATTGGTCGGTGCGGCACACGCTTAGCAGGCCGTTGAAGAAGTGTACAGTGGGCGGAAATCCGAAGTCTCCGTCGATCATAAGTCGGTGTGGCGCCCGCCGCGGCGGGCCCCCGGTTGCGGTTCCTCCGCCGAGGGCGGCGGAGCCACACTTCTTCAACGGCCTCCTAGGAATTGCGGATTGTAAGTCGCGTGTATCGAGAGGGATAGGTTAGGAACGGGGCTGGTGCGTGGCAGATAGGATTCATCTCACAGAGCAGGGCCTGGAGCAACCCGCCATGGCGCACATAGTGGAGGTGTGTGACGAGACGCGAGACGTGCGCACGATATGGCTCGACCGGGAGATGGCATTCCAGCCCGGCCAGTTCATCATGGTGTGGATACCGGGCGTGGACGAGAAACCGTACGCCATCAGCGCCACTGCGCCGGGACGCATCGCCATGACCGTTCGGCGTCGCGGACCGTTCAGCAGCCGGCTCACGCAGATGCGGCCGGGCGACGCTCTCGGGCTGCGCGGACCATACGGAAAAGGATTCGTCATGAAGCCGGGCGGGGTCATCGTCTCAGGCGGTTGTGGCATAGCCATACTCGCTCCGTTTAAGGACGCTATGCCGGACGCGCCCCTGATCTGCGGCGCACAGACCGCCGACGACATCTTGTTCCGGCAGCGCTTTCCGGATATGCAAATCTGCACGGACGACGGCTCCGCGGGCCACCACGGCTTTCCGACCGACCTGCTTCGGCCCATGCTCGAACGCGGGGAGGCCAAAACCGTGTACGTCTGTGGCCCGGAAGTGATGATGCGCGCCGTGTTCAGCCTGTGCGAGTCGCGCGGCGTCGAGTGTCAGGCCGCCCTCGAGCGGTACATGAAATGCGGCTTCGGCGTGTGCGGTCAATGCTCCTGCGGCGAGATGCTCGTGTGTCGAGACGGCCCGGTCTTCGACTCGTCAGCCTTGCGGCAGATGGAGGAATTTGGTCTCAAGGCCCGGCTCAAGAGCGGCAAATGCGTTTCGATCCAGGAATACGCTGACTGGCGAAGTTGTTGACTGGCAGGGGGCGCACGCTTGCGCGCCGTAGTCCGCCAGTCGGCGGACGCAGGCACGGCCGTGCGCGCCTACACGTGATTGAACGCTGATAGCTGAAAGCCTCCTGTTTCCGTGTCTCATTATCATTTCATAGGCATCGCCGGCATCGGCATGAGCGCGCTGGCTCAACTCATGCGCGCGAATGGTGAGCCCGTCTCCGGCTCCGACCGCTATTTCGACCGGGGCCATCTCCAGGACCGGAAGGTCAAGCTCGAGGCCCAGGGCATCCGTATCTTTCCTCAGGACGGCTCCGGCCTTCATTCCGACGTAAGCCACCTCATCGTATCGAGCGCCATCGAGCGAGAGAACATCGACCTCCAGAAGGGCCTTCGGCTCGGCCTCGCCCCGACCCATCGCTCGGACCTCCTGACCTCCCTGTTTCACGCCTGCTCGAAGAGAGTGGCCGTCACCGGCAGCTTCGGCAAGACAACCATCACAGGCATGATCGCCTGGGTCCTGGCCTCAGCCGGCGAGAGGCCGATGGTGGCCAACGGCGGCATCATGCGCAACTTCGAAACCGAGACCGACATCGGCAACGCGACCGCGGGCGACGGCCGAATCGCCTGCGTCGAGGCCGACGAGAGCGACGGTACCTGCGTCAAGTACAGGTCAACCGTCGGCGTCATCACCGGACTCGCCCGCGATCACAAGGAATTGGACGAGCTTCAGCAGCTTTACGGGACGTTCGCCGCGAATACAAGCGACGTGCTGGTGGTGAGCGTCCAGATGGCGGCGAGTCTGTTCGGGCAGCCCGGCCCGCGCCGGATCACGTTCGGCCTGCGCGCCGGCGACCTGCGGGCAAGGCGGGTGCGTTTCGGAAGACGGCAGGTGTCTTTCAGCGTTGGGCGCACGCGCTTCAGAACAAGGCAGATCGGCGCCTACAGCGTGTTCAACGCGCTCGCCGCTGTCGCGGCCCTGCGCGAACTGGGCGTTCCCGACTCCAGAATAGAACCCGGGCTCAGGTCGTTCGAGGGAATCGCCAGGCACATGGAACTCGTGGGTCGAGCGCGGGGAACCCGCATACTCGACGACTTCGCCCACAACCCCAGCAAGATCGAGGCGGCTATCGAAGCGGTCCGGCAGGCCGGGGCGCAGCGCGTGCTCGCCGTCTTCCAGCCTCACGGGTTCGAGCCTGCCCGATTCATGCGGCGGGA
>SDBU01004063.1_pt1 | contig 18233 bp, 19 predicted proteins | sample 2277071 | NCBI WGS metagenome assembly SDBU01 (sample SAMN10397929, study PRJNA504765) | marine sediment metagenome | isolation source: marine sediment core GS08_GC12, 126 cmbsf | place: Arctic Ocean: Gakkel Ridge, Loki's castle | collected 2008 | reverse complement strand
CGCCCCGTTTGACGGGGGCGGTGCAAAAAATTCTGAATTAAGTAAAGAAAAATCAGTTTTTGCTCTAAGTAATGAGTTTGTAGCGTTCAATACGGCTGCCGGGCTTGGATTCGAACCAAGATAGGCAGATCCAAAACCTGCTGTCCTACCATTAGACGACCCGGCAATTAAAATTGCCGAAAAATTAAAGTATACCGGGGCGTTTTTTAACGCTCCACGAGGACGTTCCGCTAAAACGCCCGTCAAAGCCAAGCAGTTGGCTTTGACCCATTAGAGACCCGGCAATGTTGTTGTGAAAAATTTACTATTGACAACTACCCTTGATTTGCTATAATTAAACCATCACGATAAGCGGCCACCCAAAAGGTTCGTCCTGCGGTTATGCCGCTTTTTGTTTTCCTAACTTTTTTTGCGTATTATTCAAAAAAGTAATAAATTTACTAAAACGCCTTAAGAGCGCAGAGTATTTATATTTATTCGGTATTATCAACCTTGCTAACTTATTTTTCTTTTCAAGATGTTGAACCAAACAATGAAAATCACCATCACCTGTCGCTATAACTGCCTTGTCGTAATTTCTATATTCAATCATACAATGCAAAACTAGATCCGCATCTACATTGCCCTTAGTATGAATTTCTCCACCCTGCCTATATTCAAGAATTGGTTTAAAAATAACCAAATAACCCACTTTTTGCAACTCACTATACAAAAATTCATTGCCGCTCACATAACCGATAAAAAGAAATGCCTTTTTAATAGAAAAACGATCGCTTAAATATCGCCTAAATCTTCCAAAATCTAAAATCCATCCTTGGTCACGAATTGCCAAATTTATATTTTGGCTATCTATGAAAGCGTAGTTGTTTTGCTTTTTCGCCATAATACTTTTTTATTTTACTGCATTTTTTGGCAAATGTCAATGAACGCTAATTCTAAAGGAAGCTGTAAAATAGTGGCGAATTTCATCTTATTCTCTGCTTCAGCCAGTTTTTCAATAGCTTGTTTAATTTCAACATCAGAAAAAGCATCAACAAGTTCTTGGAGCTGCTCTTTTTCTTCTTTGGTTAAAGACAAGAGCAAAGGACTTTCTATGTTAGAATCAATCTTCAAAAGCAGAATCTGTCTTAAGTATACTATCAAGGATTTGGCTAGTTCTTTTAGGTCAACGCCTTGGTAAATCAGGTTATTAACCGCCTCAATCACTTCTTTGGCTTGTTTTTTGCTTAACAAAGTTAGAAGCTGAAAAATAGCGGGTTTGTCAGCTGCGCCTAAAAGGGTTTGAACAGTTTCTTGTTTAATACCCTCTCCCCTACCAGAGAAACTAACTACTTCGTCTAATAAGGTTTCAGCATCGCGGACAGAACCACTGGCTGAAAGAGCAATTAAATTAAGAGCCTCTTTTTCAAAATCAATGTTTTCTGCTTTAAGGATTTTCTCTAACCTCGCGACAATCTCGGGCAGCTGTAATCTTCTAAAATCAAAGCGCTGACAGCGAGACTGAATAGTTGCTATCATTTTATGGGCTTCAGTAGTCGCTAGAATAAAAATAGCATGAGCAGGCGGCTCTTCTAAGGTCTTAAGTAGGGCATTTGATGCATCGCGCGAAAGCTGATGAGCTTCGTCCAGAATAAATACTTTGTATTTGGACTTGGTAGGTCTGAAGCGAATCCCCTCTTTTAAGTCCCTAATTTCGTCAATACCACGATTAGAAGCAGCATCTATTTCAATTAAGTCAATAGCATTGCCCTGACTTATCTCTAAACAAGACTGACATTTATTACAGGGTTCAAACTTGCCCTCTTCCCTATTCTGACAATTCAGCGCCTTAGCTAAAAGTCGGGCAATAGTAGTTTTGCCAGTGCCATGAGGCCCAGTAAACAAATAGCCATGGCTGATTGTATTCTGCGAAATGGCATTAGTTAAGGTTTGAACCACATGCTCCTGACCAACCATCTCGGAAAAGGTTTTAGGCCTATACTTTCTGTATAGAACGAGGTTTGACATAGTAGATGATTAAATAAGTTACTAAAACAACAGCTAACACGCCAACAAGGGTTTGCCAGCCAAAGTATTCTTCTATGGCTATACCACTCCAAGTGACTAAGGTAATAGCTGCCCCAGCAATTGCCACGCCAGCTGCAATAGCAGGTAAGGCTTTACGTAAAGGTATTTTGAATAAAAAAGCAATTAAGCTGCCAGTCCAGGCGCCAGTGATTGGCAAAGGAATAGCCACAAAAGGAATTAACATTAACCAGCCGTGCCGTTTGACCCTCTCCCCTACTCTCTGTTGAGTTCGTTCAAAAAGCCAATTAAAAAACTTTTCAAAAAACTTGAAGCGTTTGGCCAGCCAGCCAGAGACCGGCTCTAAAAGTAAAAGCAAAAAAACAACTGGCACTAGATTACCAAGCACAGCCACGAGATAAGCAAAAGCCCAGTGCATTTTAAAAACTGTCAGAGCCACTGGGATAGCTGCCCGCAACTCGCCTATTGGCGTCATTGCTAATAAAAATGTTTCAATAATGCCGTTCATCGTTATTAACCTTAGCAAAAATCCGAACAAATCTCAAATGAAATTGAAAACTTTATATAAAAATGTATAATAAAATAATGACCGCGTTAAAACTTTACAACACACTTGGCCGAAAGAAACAAATCTTTAAGCCAATAAGAAATAAGCAGGTTCGTCTTTGGACTTGCGGACCGACTGTCTATAACTACGCCCATATTGGTAACTTGAGGACTTACTTGTTTGAAGACATTCTCAAGCGAGTTTTGCTTTACAATGGCTATAAAGTAAAGCACGTGATGAATATTACCGATGTTGGCCATTTAACCTCTGACGCTGATACTGGCGAGGACAAGTTAGAAAAAGGAGCTAAGCGGGAAAAGAAAACCGTTTGGCAAATCGCTGACCTCTATACCAAGCATTTTAAAAAAGACTTGAAGAACTTAAACATTTTAGAGCCAGATATTTGGATTAAAGCAACTGATACTATTAAAGAACAAATTACCTTGATCAAAAAACTGGAAGCCAAGGGCTTTGCTTATAAAATAGATGATGGTCTTTACTTTGACAGCTCCAAGCTCAAAAACTATGGCCAGCTCTGGGGAAGCAAGAAGCCGGTTGATTTAAAAGCAGGCACCAGAGTAGAAATGGTCAAAGGCAAAAAACAGCCAACTGACTTTGCCTTATGGAAATTGACACCTAAAGGAATAAAAAGACAGATGGAATGGGATTCTCCCTGGGGCAAGGGCTTCCCGGGCTGGCATACTGAATGCGTGGTAATGGGCATTAAAGAACTGGGTATTCCTTTTGATATCCACTGCGGAGGTATTGACCATATCTCTACTCATCATACTAATGAAATTGCCCAAGCCCAAGCTGCTTATAATAAACAATTAGCTAAAGTTTGGCTGCACGGCGACTTTTTAATAATGAAAGAGAAAATGTCAAAGTCCAAAGGCAATTTTATCATTGCTGATGACTTGCCTAAAAAGGGTTTTTGCCTATTGGCTTATCGCTACTTAACCCTGACTGCTCATTATCGTTCTAAACTTAGCTTTTCTTGGAAAAACCTAGAGGCAGCTCAAAATGCTCTTAAGAAACTTTACTCTCAAACAGCTGAACTAAAAACAACAGGGATTAAAGCTTTGTCAACTCAAGCCAAGACTTTTCAGAAAAGATTCCTGATAGCCGTTAATGACGACCTGAATATGCCCCAGGCAGTTGCCTTAATGTGGCAGATGCTTGATGACCAAAAGCTGACAGATAAAGAAAAGTATGCCTTGCTTTTGGATTTTGACAAAGTATTTGGGATTGGCTTAGACAAAGTTAAGAAACAAAAAGTCCCGAAAAAGGTTTCGGACTTAGTCAAGAAACGAGAGAAACTGCGCCAAGAAAAAAACTGGTCAAAAGCTGACCAGGTCCGCAAACAAATTGAGAAATTCGGTTTCCAAGTTGAGGATTCAACCCAAGGTCCAAAAATTAAAAAACAGTAACTGCTTTCTCAAAAGATAGAGCCCGCTTCTCCTCCTAAGGAAGCGGACTTTTATTTTGACTTACTATAATCGTGCAGTGCCGGCGATTTCTTTGTAAAGTCCAGCTACTATCGCGCTCTCTTCTTTGGTTACGTCACCAAGGAAATTTCCTAGCGGTTCCCATGCTCCGTCTTTTCGCGTTCTTCCTCCTTTCTTGTGATACACTTCAATATCTTGCCTGATTTCTTCAGCTCTGCTTGTTTTGATTCGAACTTCTTCCAGCATACAACCTCTCCTTTTTATCAATATCAGGCTATTTGTTGAATGAACAGAATTAATATATTGTCGCACTTTCAAGCAACCTCGTCAACCCCTTGCCCGTGGAAAACTGAAGTTTGACTCTATAAAAAAGAACGTCTGTGTTGTCACGGACGTTCTTCTTCAATTTCTAAAAGCGCTTCTTCTCGGCTGATTCCCAAAAAACCAGCTAAAGCTTCTGCTTGCGCTTCTATATTTATTGCATTTTGGTAAAGTTCACTCTTTATCCACTCCTGTTCTTCTACTGCCATTGTTGCTTGTCCGCCATCTAATATGAAGCAAAACATATTATTCAAGCGATCGGACGGCATATCTGTTAAATTGGTTAAGTAGTTCTGTTTTATCCTTTGCAGTACTGTTAGCCAGGCATAGAGCATTAACTTAGCCAGAATCCGGTATTCATACTTTGACAGAATTTGTCTTAGCGTCTGGGCAAGCAACCCATAATCTTTTATTTCTTGAGTCAACAATTGAACTAAAGGTTGGTAGCCATTCGAAATTACTCGACTCACTGCATCATTTTCCATAATAAACTGTACAAGATGCTCTTGGTCATCCTCTGCCTCTAGAGCACTAATATTTAGCTCTGCAAAACGTTCCCAAGCGAGCTGGTAATGGAAATTGTAAAATTGTATTTCGCCCTTTAGAGCTTTTTGCCAACAAACCTCTCTTGCTTTTGCAGCAGCTTCTTGTCTTGTCACTTTAATCTCCTTTCCGCCTAGTTGTTAATGAAACCAAGTTATTCTATTTTTCCATAATCAAGAGACCTAGTCAAGAGGAACTTGCTAAAAATGTTAGATAATGCTAATTTAATATAGAACAGTGGCCCTTTAAAAAAGAAAGGAGGTGAGAAAATGGCTGATATAATTGTCACTCTTAGTGAGGCACGAACCTTGGATGTTTTTCAAACTCTTATTGGATTGTTTGAAAAAAGTAATATCTCTTGGTTCTGTAAAGAAGCATTACCTCAGATAAACTTTCGTCCAAAATCTATAGAGAAAAACTCTTATGAGCATCGTTGCTGGCTCTTTTTCATGGCTATGTTAACAGTAGCCAACAATAGTAGCGATGATATATTCTATCGTTCATTAAAGATGTACGAGCGCAATAAAGGACTTTTCTTACCAAAAATTGTTGCCCGTCACATCAATATCGATAACGTAAGAGCTTTTCTTGAGCAAGTTTTTGGCAGGTATAATCTAGAAATGCTCACTCGCGCTTGGAAAGATAACGCTACAATGTTAGGCAGGGATTATCAATGGGAGCCCTTAATGATTTTTAAGGGTGTAGATAAGCATAAAGAGGCCCGAGAAAGAATCCGCCAATTCTCAAACTTTGGCGATAAAATTGCCTCTTTGCTGATTGAATGGTTTGAGGAAATTGAAACAATCCCCCGTTTTTACGGACCACCACCTATTGATTTTCATGTTTTGCGCCTACTAATAATCACTGAATGTATTTTAGTGAAAGGACTTGATTACAACACAAGAGTCCGAGCTGATAAAATCATTAGAAGGGTGATTCCTTTACTTGAACCATTTTGCTATGAACACCAATTTCCTACAGCCCTGGATCCAGTAATGTGGCTTTGGGGTAGAAATGTTTGTTCAAAGTGGCCCCTAGATGGAAGACCACATTCTAGACAGCCAAGAACTAGTAAATCTAGCAGGTGTCATTGGTGTCCTGTAGAAAAATACTGCAAACACTATTTTTCTTATGGTTCCTACAGAAGCAAGGAAGGAATAAGTTTAGAACCTCGGCAAGATTTGCAACTCTATCTATTCGATAAACAAGGACGTCCCATTTTTTAATGAATGATTTATTAAATGGGACGCTTTTTCTTTTTTAAAAAATTGACAAGAGGGGTTGAGGCGAGTAAAATGCATCATAGGCAAACTACAAATAAATCTAAACAAACTTTATGCCAGAGCAAGCACAAAACTTAGATAAACTGCCGCCACAAGATATTGAATCTGAAAAATCGCTTTTGGGTTGTTTAATGATTGACCCAGATTCTATTCTTAAAGTGGCGGATTTTTTATTGCCTAGAGATTTCTACAAAGAAGTCCATAAGACCATTTTTTCAGCAATGCTAGAACTCTTTGAGAAAAGAGAGCCAATTGATGTTTTAAGCATTACTGCCAAATTAAAAGCAAAAAACCAACTGGAAGATATTGGCGGCGCCAGCTACTTAACTCAATTAGTCAACATAGTGCCGACAGCCAGTCACATTGCTCATTATGCTAAAACTGTTCAACAAAGAAGAATTCTACGACAATTGATTTCAGCTGGCCATGAAATCCAACAGCTAGCTCAAGATGAAAGTAGAGAAGCCGATGAAATCTTAGACCAGGCAGAAAAAAAGATATTTAGCATTGCCCAGATGTCTTTAACCCAAGGATTCATCCCGGTCAAAGACGCTCTCGAAGAAACCTTTAAGAGAATTGACGAGCTTTCTAAGCAAAAAGGAGGACTGCGGGGTGTGCCAACTGGTTTTCGCGCCCTAGACAATTTGCTGGCTGGTCTGCAAAAATCAGACCTGGTAATTTTAGCTGCCAGGCCATCGCTCGGCAAGAGCGCATTAGCCGTAAATATTGCCCATCATGTAGCCAGTAAATATAAAATTCCAGTTGGCATCTTTAGCTTGGAAATGTCTAAAGACCAGCTGATTGACCGCTTATTAGCAGCTGAAGCTGATATTGATTTATGGCGTCTGCGTACTGGCAAGCTTTCTGACCAAGGCGAAAACAATGACTTTGAGAGAATTCAAAAAGCAATGGCTGTTTTGTCTGAAGCGCCAATTTACATTGATGATATTGCCTCAAGCAATATCCTACAAATGCGGGCAATGGCCAGAAGATTAGCAGCTAATAAAGGGTTGGGACTTCTGATTATTGATTACTTACAATTAATGGACCATCGCAACCCTAGTTTAAGCATTACCCAACAGGTAACTGAAAACTCAAAAGCGCTCAAAGGACTAGCTAAAGAACTTAATGTGCCTGTCTTGGCTATTTCCCAGCTCTCTCGAGCAGTTGAACAGCGCACCCCGCAAATCCCCCGTCTTTCAGACTTACGCGAAAGTGGAAGTTTAGAGCAGGATGCGGATGTGGTGATGTTTATCTCGCGGGAAGATAAATATAAAGAAAATAGTGAAAGAAAGAATATTGCTGATATTATTATTGCTAAACACAGAAATGGACCAGTGGGCAAAATTGAGCTATATTTTGATGAAACAAGGGTAACCTTCCGTGATGTTGAAAAAGGATATAGCGAATAATTTTCAATTTTTAAACAAATGTACTCTGAAAGTGTTGAAAAACTAATCAAGTTATTCTCCAAGTTTCCAACGGTTGGTCCACGGACAGCTACCCGTTTTGTCTTTTATCTAATCAACCAGCCCAAAGAAAATACTGCAGAGCTTTTGAAGTCTATTGAAGAATTAAAGAAAAAAACAAAAGTTTGCTCTCTTTGCTCCAAATCATTTGAAGGCAAAGAAGAAACTTGCTTAATCTGCGCTGACCCCAGAAGAGATAAAACAATGCTAATGATTGTTGAAAAAGAAGTGGATTTAGAAGCAATTGAAAAAACTAATCAATTTAAAGGACTCTACTATATTCTAGGCAGTACCCTCTCTCGGCTTTCTGAAAAAAACAAAAAAGACCTTGAAGACAAAGTCAATAAACTAATTGAAAGAATAAAAAAGGATTCCATTACTGAAATCATTTTAGCTTTAAACCCAACCGTAGAAAGCCAGAACACTGCATTGTGGCTCTGCCGCAAACTTGAACCAATAGGAATAAAAGTGAGCCAACTTGGCAGAGGCCTGCCCATTGGCGCTGAACTAGAATACGCTGACGAGCAAACCCTTTCTTCTGCCCTTGATAATAGAAAATAAGGGCAAACTGGCTTAACCAATTTGCCCTACTGACACCGCTATCTCTCTAAAGTTTCAAGCCTCTTAGTAAGATCATCAACGCGCCACACTAAGGACCCATTGAATCGTCGAGCCTCGTCAACTACAAGAAATAACACTGCAATCATATTACTACCTGCAACATCGTCTTGTATAGCAATTTCAGTCATCGTTGCCCAACCCTCATTTTCGTTCTCTGCTAAAACATCCCAGACGACCCAAAGACTAGAATAATGAGGTTCGTTTTTCGTTTCTAGAGCTTTTTGCCAAACCCTATCAACAATGTCTTTGGGCAAAAACTCAAGAACTTCTTCTGTAAGCCCCTGCTGGCAGACTAGAGCATTATGACTTAACACAAAAGTCGGCCCGACTAACATTCTTTTCATAAAACCTACCTTGTTTTCCAATTTTTTAATCTGACGCTCTAGGACATCTACTCGAGCGAAAAGCGAGTTATCCTCTCCTTGAGAATAAATTACACTACCTCCCAGCACGAGAGCTACCGTGATGGCCACTATTGACCAAAATACTGTTTTTCTTCTAGTGTCCTTCATGCTTCTCAACCTCCCTTATATAATGTGTGAAAGAACAATAGTTGTCAAATCGCAAAAGTCTAATCTCTGGCTACAAAAGATTAAACCTTTGTTATTTCAACCTCTGTGAAGGGCTGGCGGTGGCCAGCTTTCTTTTTATATCTCTTTTTAGCCTTGTATTTAAAAACAATTACTTTGTCAGCTTTGCCCTGTTGGATTACCTTGCCAACTACCTTAGCGCCTTTAACAAAAGGAGCGCCAATTTCCAGCTTTTTATTCTTCTCCAATAACAAAACATCGCTGAAAGTGATTTCACTCCCCTCTTTTTTATCGAGTTTTTCTACTTTAATTTTCTGGTTTGGCGCAACAATATATTGCTTGCCTCCAGTTTTGATTATTGCTAATGACATATTAATATACTATCAGTCAAAGTGTGGTTTGTCAATCTGCAATGGCTCTATTTTACGCTCCCCCTCTGTTATCTTGACCACATCCTTGTCTATCTTAGACAGTTCCTTGTAAGCTGTTTCATAAGTATTACAGGTAGTGCCTAAGTGCTTGCCCAGTTTCTGCATATAGTTATCGAAAGCAAGTAGGTGACGACCCAGCTTTTCAACTTCTTTTCTAATTTCCATAGCTGACTGTTCAATATGCAAAGCGCGCAAACCCTGCAGAATGGTTTGAAGGTAAGCATAAAAAGAAGTTGGCGAGACAATGTGAACATTCTTTTCCCTAACAGCATACTCAAGTAAGGCCCGGGTGTTGCTCTGAATAGCCCCCACTTTATTAACCAACAAGTCATAGTAGATAGCTTCTGCTGGGATAAACATAAAAGCAAAGCTCAAAGTATTCTCTTGAGGCCTAACGTATTTAGCTGTTTCATCAATTCTGTTTTTTAAATCCTGGCGGAAAACTTTTTCAAGCTGTTTACGTTTATCTGAACTTTTCTCTTCAACAATCCGATTATAATTCTCCAGAGAAAACTTAGAGTCAATCGGAATAATCTTTTTATCTCGGGCAAAGATTACTGCATCAACAATATCGCCATTCTTAAACTTATACTGCATTTGATATTGATGAGGGCTAAAGACATTCTTGAGTAGTTCTTCCAAATAATACTCACCCAAAATGCCTCTTTGCTTGGGATTTTGTAAAATGTTTTCTAATGACTGCAGTTGTTCGGCAAAACCAACCACTTGCTTGTTAGTTTCGTCCAGCTTGGTCAATCTCTCGGTAACCTTCTGGAGAATCTTGCTGCCCTGGTCAGCTGCCACCCTGTTCTCTTTAAGCTGAGTTTGCAATGAATTAATATTATCTTGTCCTGTCTGTCTGATTTCCTGTCGAATAGCCAACAAGTCCTGCTTAATTAAATTCAAGGCAGTCGAGTCTTGGTCCGGCTGGGGCTTCTTATCAATATGCTTCTTGAAATACAAAACAACCAGCAAGAGCCAAGCCAAGGGAGCTAAAAACAGTATTAAAAAAAGCAAAGTATCAGACATAAGACTATCTTAGCAGAAATTGACTAGAAATAAAGGCGAGATAGAGAAAAAGCAGGAAAAGAGCCTCCTTGCGGGTTATCTTGCGGCCGCTTCTGATGAATAAAGTAAAAAAGAAAATAGTAACAATAATAGCAACAATAGCTGCCAGATAAGGAGAAGGGTCAAAAAGCCTGAAAGGATGAATTAGGGCAGTAACGCCCAAAACCAAGGTTGAGTTGACAACCACTGAACCCATTAAATTACCTAAAACCATATCCTGATGACCCAAAGAAACTGCTTTGATGCCAAAGATAACTTCAGGCAAAGTAGTGCCTAGAGCAACAAACAAAACACCAATCATCAATAAGGAAAAGCCAAAGCCCTGGGCCAACTGTGAAGCAGACCAGACCACTCCTTCAGCTGAAATCAAAAGAACAACAACAGCCAGCACAAAAACAGCTAAGTTCTTTAGAAAATCCTTATGGCTGTCAATGTCTCTTTCCAGCTTGTTAAAAACCTTGGAAAACCTTTCTTTTTGCTGAAAGAGCCAGTAAAAGTAAATAGGCAGGAGAAGTAAAAGAATCAGCCCGTCTATTCTGGAAATAGCGCCGTCAAACATTAAAAGGATAGGCAGGAAAACAATCAGGGCAGTATAGATTGAGCTTCGCTGAACAATAATTGAGTCAGCCCTTAAACTGCCAGCCATTAAAACAGGAATAGCCACTGCTAAAGTCAGGTTAATAATATTACTGCCCATAACATTACCAAAAGCAAGTTCAGGGGTTTGATGCAAGGCAGAAGAAATACCAACAAAGAATTCAGGCAAAGAAGTTAAAACAGCCATCAGTAAAAAAGCGACTGCGAACTCACTCCAACGCAAAAAGCGAGTTACTTGAGAAAGAGTTTTAATAACTACTGTGCCTGATTTGATTAAAACCAAACAAGAAGCAATAAAGATTAAAATGTATAACCAAAGCATAGTTTAGACATTAGTTTGATGCTTAACGATAAAATAGAATTTGGCTGCTTCAATAGCAATTAAATTAGCAAGTCCCAAGCCAAGTAAAATAAGCCAGTCATTAAAGCCAATCGCCACTGTTTTCAAAAGAGTCTGCAAGGGAGGGAAATAAACACCGCCGACTAAGGCAAAAACGCTGAAAACCCAAGCGCCAAGCAGATACTTATTAGAAAAGATATTTATCTGCCAAATGTTCTTACGCAAGCTCTTGCAGGAGAAGATATAGAAAAGAGAATCAATGGTCAAGCCAGCAAAAATCATTGTTCTGATATAGTCCATTCTTGCTCCCCCGTATTTATTATAAAGCCAAAAAAAGAGTCCTAGTAAAAGCAGGTCAGTAAAAAAGCCAATGATAAAAATAATTGTTTTCATTTCCCTGGTTAAAAGAGGCGCTTTATGAGAAATAGGTTTTTGCTCCATTAAGTCCTTCTCCTTTGGTTCAAAAGCTAAAGCAACATTGGGAAGGCCGTCTTCAATCAGATTAACCCAGAGAATCTGGACAGCAATAATCGGCAAAGGCAGTTTGGCAATAAGAGCTACGCCAATCAGAATCATCTCGGTAAAACTGTCTGAAAGTAAATAGGTAATTATTTTCCTAATGTTATCTAAAATAGCCCTCCCCTCTTCAACAGCTGCCACAATAATAGAAAAGTTATCATTAAGCAAGACCAAGTCAGAAACATCTTTAGCCACATCAGTGCCTGAACCAATTGCCACGCCAATGTCAGCTTTTTTCAAGGCAGGCGCGTCATTAATGCCGTCGCCAGTCATTGCCACTACTTTATTTTTTGCCTGCCAGGCCTCAATGATTCTTAACTTATGAGAGGGCTCTACTCTGGCAAAAACATTAATTTCTTTAAGTTTACCACTCAACTCTTTATCAGAGAGCTTGTCTAAATCCTGACCAAGCATAACGTTTTCTTTTCCTACTGCCAAACCAAGCTCTTGAGCAACTGCTTTGGCTGTCAAAACATGGTCGCCTGTAACAATAATCGGCTTCATGCCGGCTTGCTGGCAAAGCCTAAAGGCCTCCTTGGCTTCTTTTCTTAATGGGTCCTTTAAACCAATAAAGCCAACAAAAGTTAAACCAACCACTTCTTCTTTTGTCAGTTTGTCTGTTTGAACTATCTTATAGGCCAGAGCAATTACTCTTAAACCCTGACTGGTCATTTGATTAAGTTGCTCGTTCAATCTAGAAAGCTCTTTTTTGCTTAAAAGACGCTGCTTTGTTTTACCCTTTATTCTCTTAGACAAAGCAAGGAGCTTTTCCGGAGCGCCTGAAACATAAAGCAGGTTGCTTTTCAAATGCGCTGACTTATGCAAGGTGGCAATAAACTTATTCTCTGTATTAAAAGCAATCTCATCTATCTTGGGAAGCTCTTTGTCTAAAGCTACTTTCTCAATACCTCTCTCAAGAGCGCCTTCTATCTTAGCCCGATCAGTAGGACGGCCAATGATTTTCCATTGATGCGGTTTGTCTTTGGGATTCTCAATAAATGCTTCATTAGCCAGGGCAGCTGCCTGCATAGCCAGTTTCTCGTCCATTGCTTCAACAACTGCCATCTGCATCCTGCCTTCAGTTAAAGTAAGAGTTTTATCAGTGGCAATAATAGATGTAGAGCCCAGGGTTTCGGCTGAAGCCAGTTTACGCACCAGTCCTTTTCTTTTTAAGATTCTCTGCATACCCAAAGCAAGAATAACTGTCATAGCAATAGGCAAACCTTCAGGAATAGCCGCTACGGCAATAGCCACTGCTGTAATAAACATTTCCAAAAAGGGCTTGCCTGTAATTAGCCCTTCAACAAAAATAGCAGCTGCAATACCAGCAATAATCAAACCAACAATTTTAGAAAAACGAGCTAATTTTTTCTGATAAGGTGTTTTCTCTTCCTTGGTTTCTTTGAGTAGCTTAGCCACCTTGCCGATCTCTGTTTTCAAACCAATGGCCGTAACCACTGCCTTGGCTTCGCCTTCTTCAACAACTGTTGCCATATATGTCATATTGTCGCGGTCAGCCAAAGGCGTGCCCGGCTCTAAAACCTTTATTCCTTTCTCAGCAGCCAGCCACTCGCCAGTTAAAGCCGCCTCTCTGATTCTTAAGTTCCAAGATTCAAAAATGCGAGCATCAGCCGGCACCTTACGGCCAGTTTTCAAAACAATAACATCTCCAACGACCAAGTTTTCCTGGGCAATCTCTTTTTCCCTGCCCTCTCTAATAACAATTGCTTTTACTCTAAGAACCTTTTTCAGCTCCTGTAAAGTATTGGATGCTTTTACTTCCTGCACAAAACCAAATACTGTGTTAACAGCTACTGCCGCCAGAATGACGATAGAATCAGTTATTTCGCCCAAAACCAAGGTAACCAAACCAGCCACTAGTAGGATGTAAATCAAGGGACTACGTAGTTGGTTAAAAAAGACAACTAGTTTAGATAAGGGCCTTGCCTGGGGCAGTTTGTTTTGACCAAACCTCTGCCGCAGTCTGACCTCTTTTTCAGTCAAACCATTATCTAAATCTGCATGTAAAGCTTGAGCCAGCTTGCTGACCGCCAAATTATGCCAAATCTGCTCTTTGATTTTAGCCATTCTCCTATTGTAACAAAAAAGAACTGGCAATCCCAGCTCCTTTCTTTGCTTGTGGTCTTTAGTATCGACATTTTAAACCCCTTTATAAAAGAGATTAAGCGATGGAATAACACTATCCCTAAATTTTTTTTTAAAAAATCAGCTTATTCAGCTGAAAAAATTCAAAAACAAAATTTCCAAAATAATTTATCCAGTAGCAAGTTTTTTTTCTAAAAACATAACTCTTTTTTCTAATATTTCAAAATCCTCTAAATCTACCTTACGTCTCAAGTTTTGTTTTATAATTCCAATATCTGATTTCATTATTTCCATATCCTTTTTCATTCCAAATATTTCTATTTTTATCACTTCAATATCTTCACTATTTTTTGCCACCATCTCTTTAATTGCTACCAATTGCCCTTGAATGCCTGAAATAGATTCTGCTATTAGCTTTGTCTGCGATTCAAAACTTTCAGCAATAACGCCTAAATGCCTTTGATACTCTTTCCTTTGATCTTCTAATATATTCTTTAGTTTTTCTTCTGTAATCTCCATTAGATCCATTATATATTAATATAAACCTGTGTCAAATCTGCAACCTAAAAAAGTCTACAAAAGTCTGAAAAGCTGTGGTCTTTAGTATCGACATTTTAAACCCCTTTTTGAGAGAGATTAAGCGATGGAATAGTGTTATTCATCAATTAACTTAGTATGGAATATACATTATAATAATACAAAACACTGTGCTTTAAGTAGTAAGACTCCTAATCAAGTTCTCGGGTTATCTTTAGTGCAAAATATCTGTATGTAAAACACTTTTTTGAACTCGTGGACCCATGGAGTGTTCGTTGGAACTATTTAGTGGAAGAATTGAAAAGTTGAAAGCAATTAAAAGGGATTATTTCAGGCTGATAAAAAAAGTCTGACCTCTTTGGCTTTATTAATACAAATTTAAGGAATAAAATGTTCTGTAATATTAACTACTACACCATCAGTAACAATAATATCCCATGGATTATGCTTCTGAAAATCAGATTTATAAGAAGTAGTAAAAATCTTTTGAAATTCTGCAAAAATTACAGGAACTGTAGCCGGGCTCCCTACAATAAATTCAGCACTTGGAGAAATTTCAAAAGTTCTTATTTGGGAATTATTATTTTGATATGCCGGCTCACTCATACCACCTGGAACCCAGTTAAGATTTAATTCTACATAATCTATATCAATATAATTTTTCCCAGATTTACTATATACTAATTTAATTATTCCACTTGCTGTTTCGTTTACTTCTTGCTGTAATAATTCAGGTTTTGAATTATTAGACACTTCATTGTCTGGGTTTGAATAATTAAGTGGCTCGCCTTGCAAAGAGCCAATTATTGGTTTCCCATCAATTAAACTTATCATACCACTGATAATAACCTCCCCACCTATATTAGAACGATCTGTTGGGTCAAGCTCTTTTTCTTTATATACAACATCAAAATCTTGGGTTATGTACAAACACCCAGTACTATCATAAATTCCGACATCACTCTTAGTCGCTGAAACTGGCGACTCATCATTATTATAATTCAGACCACACCCCCAACCTCCAAAATAACCATGAATTGTAACTATTTGACCTTCATATAATCCTGGATTTATTATAATTTCCTCAATGTTTGGGCTTTGTACGATTATCTCTTCTGGCCAATACTGCCAAGCTAAAACACCACCAGCGATAACTACTAGCACGATAACAATAATTAAAATTGTAGAAAATCCTTTTTTGAACATATTTTTATTTTTAATTTTACTATATTATAACATTATATTATAACGAAAAATAGGATTAAAAGTAACAAATTTTTTAATAAAGTATTAAACTATATTATCAACCTAAAAAAGTCTATAAAGGTCTGAAAAGCGGTGGTCTTTAGTATCGACATTTTAAACCCCTTTATGAGAGAGATTCAAAGGTGGAATGGTGTTATCACTCAATTAATTGAACACTCAATCTATTGTAGGATACGCTAAAATAAGTTTTTATAACTTAACTTTTTCCTCGACTATGGTACATATACAATTGGTGTAATAACAAAAAAGGCATCTCCTTTTTTCTCTACTGTATAATCAAATTCTACTTGGGGCGATAATGCACCTTCTTCTGGTGGCTCTTCTCCGCAGCAATAATGAGACCTCTCAAATAACATCCCATCATGTTCTGCAAACTGTACAGTAAATTTAAAATGTGTACGAGAAATCTCTTTTTCATCAACTATTTTTTTAATCTTCAGACATATCAAAAATTGACATCCACGTCTAAGTAATTCAGCATGATTATTCGAGTCAGAAGAATCAAGTTTCGACTCATAACCAATGGATGTATTCATGTAATCATACTCGCTACCATGATATTTGACAGCTTCACTATATCTTCCCTCATTCAATAAAGAAAAGTACTCAACCAAAGCACTACGTGCTAAATCAAAATCTTGTAACTCTACGCCACTCATCTCTTCCTGTTGCTCAACATACTCTGGCCAATATTGCCAAGCTAAAACACCACCAGCGATAACTACCAGAACGATAACAACAATTAAAATTATAGAAAAGCCTTTTTTGAACATATGTTTCATTATTTTTATTAATTTAAACTACACCTCTATTATAGAATGTTAAACTATATTATCAACCTAAAAAAGTCTATAAAAGTCTGAAAAACTGTGGTCTTTAGTATCGACATTTTAAACCCCTTTATGAAAGAGATTAAGTGATGGAACAGTATTATTTCTAACTTTTAAACAAATTTTGTGCTTTCTCTATAACCGCTAAGCTATCAATTGAGTTGTAAAATTTTATTTTACTCATTTTTTCTATATCAATCCACTCTGGTATATCAATATAGCTCTTTTCCGATTCATCTATATTATTAATTGAAATCTCTCCCCCCACTTTTCGTACTAAAAAATAAATAAGAATAGAATGAAATGGCTTCTCTGCATCCTTACTTTTAAAAAAAGATGACTTACATTCAACTATATCCCCAACATTAACCTTTAAACCAGTTTCTTCCCAAAATTCTCTTTTTAAAGCGTCCCCTACAGTTTCGTCTATATTGATACCACCACCAGGAAAATCATATCCATCCCACTGTTTTGAAAGAAGTACTTTTCCTTCTTCAATCAAAATACCATAAACCGATGGTCTAAATATTAATTCACTTTTTAGAAAAAAATGATCTTCTCCTGAACTATCTACACATCTTATCTTTTTATCTTGTTTAGTAAAAGACATATTTTATTATATTTTAACTACACTATCTTTAATAAGCATATAATCAATAAAAGTTTAAATGTTTGTGTCTAAGTTCTTTTTTAATCTCTGAATAGCTTGGGATAGCTTTTGCAACTAAATTCCAAAACTTTTGAGAATGATTAAACTCTTTTAAATGACACATTTCGTGAACAATAATATAATCTGATGTCTTTTTAGGAAGTAATAATATCTTATAATTAAAATTCAAATTACCTTTCTTTGAACAACTGCCCCACCTAGTTTTTTGGTTCTTTATGTTTATCTTATTAAACTTTAAATTATAAACTTTATTGAAATGACTGACTCTTTTACTAATAAAATCGAAAGCATCCCCTTTATATTTTAAATAATTTGCATGGTCATTTTTAAATATACTACCTTTAAATTGTTTAAAGTATTCTAATTTAGATAAGATCCACTCCTCTTTCTGTTTTATGAAATTATTCACTATACTCTCCCCTACTCCACTCGGTTTCGTGACCACAAGACTGCCATCACAATAAACAGCTAAACGTATCCTCCTAGCTCTTTTACTTATTCTAAGTGTATAATCAATCTTTTTGTTATGAAGATTAATTTGTTTTTTCATAGTTAAAACTTTTTTTATAGGAAATGAGTGGAAGTCGCCCATGTACTGAAACACACTTACGGAATACTAATCGTGGCGGTTCTATATGCCAACCTGCGATTTCGGAACTGGAACTTCTACCATGCCTAATATTTTTTTATTACACTAACTCAATTTAATCCTACTTTTTCTAATGGTTTTGTCAATTTTAATTTTTTTATCTTTTACTATCAAACTTAAAACACTAATATAACACTCAAATATCAATGTAGCACTGTTGTACGTACACGTATTGAGCCGTAGCTGAACGTTTTTAGTGAAACTTAATAAATCCCTTAGAAAGGGGTCTTTTTATTATACAGCCACGTTCTCGCGCACGCGTTGACACTCAAGTCGTATAGGCCCATGTCTTGACAACTGCTCATAATATGCTATAATATAGGTGTAATAGAGTAGGTACATTTTACCCCGAAGTGCAACACCTCACTAATTGAATTTTAGGAATTGTGAATTGTATTGGCTTGTTAAAAAAGACCTCTTTTGGAGTTTTAAA
>SDBU01004062.1_pt1 | contig 18234 bp, 5 predicted proteins | sample 2277071 | NCBI WGS metagenome assembly SDBU01 (sample SAMN10397929, study PRJNA504765) | marine sediment metagenome | isolation source: marine sediment core GS08_GC12, 126 cmbsf | place: Arctic Ocean: Gakkel Ridge, Loki's castle | collected 2008 | reverse complement strand
TCAGCTTCACTGGCAGTTATTGATTGCCATATCCACTTAACCTTGCGAACCCTCGGGCCAATCATCTTGCCTAGATTGTAGAGTAAGCTGCTCACTTTTGCGTGCTCTCCTTTATAAGTCGTATAGGCTATTGTTGTTCACCGTTTTTTCCGCATCTGTCTGTCTGGACTCACGACAGATCCATGTTCCCATTGTATTGGCTTGGCAATCAATATATTCTTAACACTTTTCATTATAGACACAATCGGTGCAGGCACAAAAAGGTTTTTATATTTCATTGAGTATCCGTCATGATTGTAGGTGGATTTTTCAAACAGCCAAAGGCTTTTTCGATCAAAGCTGCTCCTATTCCTTATTGAGCAACGTTAACAAGGATGCCTCAAAATAAAGACAATGTGGCGACGGAGATTTTAGTATTTGACTTTGAGCTCTTCATAGGTGTACGTTGCGTGCCCGTTGCATACGTTTTTCAGGTTTGGGTGAGGAAGCCTTGAAATTGAACCGAATATTGTGCTATTATATAAGTCTTAGTATGTAGGAGTACTGTTTACGACGTCATCTGGGAAATGTCGGTTAATACGTCATTATGACTTTGTTGAGTAACTTGTTTTATGTCGATTAATTCTCACAAAGACCTTTCGACCACGGAATCTCCCGGAAATCTCTATCGGATTCTAACCTTAAAATTGCTTGTTCTTTGGGGATTTCTTTTTCCTAATCTTGTATGTGGGGCTGATTGGCCCATGTGGCGGCATGACGCGAGTCGAGGCGCCGCCACTTCCGAGGCGCTACCACCCAGTCTGTCCCTGCAATGGTTTAGGGAATTGCATCCCCCCCGGCCTGCCTGGCCGGAAAGTCAGTATAAGCTTCAGTTTGATGCTTCTTACGAACCAATCGTCATGGAACGTACCTTATATGTCGGTTCCATGGTTTCGGATTGCGTAACGGCTTATGATACAGCATCGGGCCGGGAAAAATGGCGTTTTTATGCCGACGGTCCCGTCCGTTTTGCCCCGGTGGGGTATCAAGGCAAACTATATTTTGTTTCCGACGACGGCTATCTTTACTGTCTGAATGCCTTTAGCGGCAGGCTCATTAGAAAATTCCGCGGCGGTCCCGCGGATAATAAAGTAATAGGCAACGACCGTCTCGTCGGCATGTGGCCCGCACGCGGCGGCCCGGTGCTCTACGATGGTAAACTATATTTTGCCGCCGGCATTTGGCCTTTTATGGGTACCTTTATCCACGCTCTCGACGCCGGAACCGGTAAAGTTGTCTGGACCAACAGTTCCAGCGGTTCCACTTATCTCATGCAACCCCATCACAGCCCCGCATTTGCCGGCGTGGCCCCACAGGGATATTTAGCCGCGACTCAGGACAGATTGCTGCTGGCCGGCGGCCGCTCCGTACCGGCCGGATATGATCGCAACACGGGTGATTTCCTTTATTACCATCTGGACCGGTACGGAAAAGCCGGCGGCTGTGAAGTCATGGTTGTGGGAGATTATTTCTTCAATCGCGGCGCCATACACAAGCTTTCCGATGGACTTGATTTTTCCCGCGCCCCGGCTTCGCTGGTAGATGACGATGTTATCATTGGCATCCGCGAAGGCAATCTGATGGCTTATACCTTGGAACCGGGGGCAAAAAAGGCAAAGAGGCTGTGGCAAATCCAAGTCCCGTCCGAACTCAAAAAAATTCATATAAAAGCCGGTGACAGGTTGTATGGCAGCGGTGAGGGAGGTGCTGTATTTGCCATTGATGTTCCGATCAACGATGGTCAACCTGAGGTTTCATGGCAAGGGAAAGTAGAAGGTGATGTGTGGAATATGCTGGCCGCAGACGGCAAGCTTCTTGTGGTCACTCTGCAGGGCAGCCTTTACTGTTTCGGAGCCAAAAGGATCGAGCCAGAACGCCACGCCTTGGAAACCAGACCTCTGTCGGTTGGATCCAGTCGATGGAGACGTAAGACCAGAAGGATATTAGAAATGACACAGGTAAGTGATGGATATTGTCTGTTACTTGGGCTCGGCACCGGTGAACTGCTTTATCAATTGCTGAATCAATCAGAACTATATATTGTCGCGCTCGATCCGGATGCCAGTAAGGTTGCAGCAATGCGCCGTAGACTTGACGAGGCAGGACAGTACGGTACCCGTGTTTCTGTCCATGTGGGCGATATCACTACAATGCGACTTCCTCCCTATATGGCTAATTTGGTCGTATCAGAAGATCTGGAAGCTGGCGGTATCCGAAATGGCCGCAGCTTCGTAGAGCGAGTTTTTCGTTCGCTGCGCCCCTACGGCGGTACGGCAAGCTTTCTTGCCCCGCATAGGAAACGTCTGGCCATCTCCAAGTGGGCAGACAAGGCGCAGCTGCCCAACTGTAAGACTACAAGTTCAGGTAGGTTTTTGATGTTGACGCGAGCTGGCGCGTTAGTTGATTCGGCCGATTGGACTCATCAATATGGCGATTCCGCAAACACTGTGCTATCCGGAGACAAACGGGTCAAAGCCCCCTTGGGCCTCTTATGGTTTGGTGGCCCTCCCAACGACGAGATTCTGCCCCGTCACGGACACGGCCCGTCCCCACAGGTGGTCGGAGGTCGCCTTTTTATCGAAGGTCGGAACATTCTCCGGGCGGTAGACGTTTATACCGGTCGGCTGCTATGGGAGAGAGAATTCCAAGATTTGGGCAAGTATTACGACAACACGGGCCACCAGCCCGGTGCTAACGAGATTGGAGGCAACTACGTCTCAGTTTCGGATGCAGTGTACGTTGTGTACGAAGACAGTATCCTCATGCTCGATCCGGCTACGGGCGGGACAATAAGAGAGTTCTCGATGCCCCGGGAAAACAAACCCTACTGGGGGGCAATAGTAGTTTGGCAAGACCTTTTACTTGCAACGGCCTCGCCGATCAGCATTCCGCTAAGCAAAGACAGTAAAGGCACAAAGCTGCCCGATAATATGCAGCCCATCATCAAACGCGGCGCCGGCTGGGAATATCTGGCTGGCGATCATCCAAATGATGCATGGACACTCCTGGATTTCAGCGCCGAAGGCTGGAAGACTTCAACAGGCGGTTTCGGCTACGGTGATGGCGATGACAAGACAGTGCTCAAAGATATGGAAGATCACTATTCGGCCGTCTACATACGCAAGCCGTTCACAGTGTCTGAGCCAGATAATATCCACGAGTTGGGATTGGTGATCAACTACGACGATGCCTTTATCGCCTACCTCAACGGCAAGGAGACTCTGCGCGTTGGCGTCGGTAAAGGCAGAGGAGAGGAAGCATCAGAGATCGACAGCCATGAAGCGAAAGGCCATGAGTACTTTAAGATTAACAATCACGGCAGCTTTCTTCGCAAAGGCATGAATGTGTTGGCTATCGAAGGACACAACGATGGAGTTGACAGCAGTGATTTCACTCTTGATCCATACCTGGTTGTCCGGCACGATGGCAAACCGGGAGTGAATAAGAGCGGCAAACATGGCACCCTGGACAATATCCCAGGAGTTACAGTCAATGCTGAATATTCTTCCGGTAGCAAGACGTTAGTTGCTATGGGTCGGCACAATGGCGAGGTTCTCTGGGAACTCGATGCAGAATATTCCTTCCGCCACAACACGATTGCCGTGGGAGGCGGCAAAGTCTTCTGCATTGATGGATTGAGCGCGGCCAAGTTGGCGTACTTGAAGCGCGGGGGGTTCGAATTTGAGGGGAAACGCACCTTGTATGCCCTGAACGCACGGACGGGAGAACCGTTGTGGGAGACCAACAAGGACATTTTCGGCACCTGGCTGAGCTATTCGGTGGAGCACGATATTCTGCTCCAGGCCGGCAGCCAGTCTGGCGATCGGGCCCGGGACGAAGCCGGCAAAGGTATGATTGCTTACCGGGCCTCGGACGGAAAAGTCCTTTGGTACACCGACGAAAGCTACAAAGGCCCGCCTATTCTTCATCACGAAAAAATCATTACCCAGACCGGCGGTGGTAGCGGCTCTGCAGCCGCGGAGGCGAAAGTCTTCAATCTGCTTACCGGTCAGCGTGTCACTCGTACCCATCCCCTGACTGGCCAGACTATTCCTTGGACATGGGTTCGGTTCAAAGGCTGTAATACCGCCGTCGCCAGCGAAAATCTATTGACGTTCCGGTCCGCCTCGGGGGCCTTTGTCGATTTGAATCGGGGCCAGGGCACGGCCAGCCTGGGCGGCTTCAGGTCCGGCTGCACATCAAATCTGATAGTTGCCAACGGCGTGCTCAACGCCCCGGATTATACCCGGACCTGCACGTGCAGCTACCAGAATCAGGCATCGCTTGCCCTCGTCCACATGCCGGAGGTCGTACACTGGACCTTTGACTATTTTCCGGCGCAGAAGGAACTTACGCCGGTTAAGAGGATAGGCATTAACTTCGGCGCCCCCGGCAACCACACTGCGGATAACGGCACTTTATGGTTGGAATTTCCCAGCGTTGGCGGCCCTTCCCCTGACGTTCCTGTCCGGGCCCGGTATGATAATCCCCAATGGTTCCATAACCACAGTTCCCAGGTAAAAGGCAGCTATAACTGGGTGGGCGCTTCCGGCGTCGAAGGCGTAAAAGAAGTTTCCATACGACTGTTTCTACAGCCCGCCAAGGAACCTTCTTCCGTGGATGCCTTCGATAAGCACATCGGCCAAATCCCCACATGGCGGGAAGAGCAGATCAAGGGCAGCTTCAACCAACCTCAACCTTACACCGTCCGCCTGTATTTTGCTGAGCCGAAAGACCTAAAATCCGGCCGGCGCATCTTCCACGTTTCCCTGCAGGGCCGTCAGGTATTGAAAAACTTTGACGTTGCTCGCGAGGCTGGCACGACAAATCGTTGTGTAGTAAAGGAATTCAATAGAATTCTCATTAAAGACGACTTGAAAATCTCCCTTGCCCCTGCCGCTGCTCAAAATGTAAGCCCCGTTCTCAGTGGAATAGAAATAATCGCCGAAAACTGACATGGCACGGTTTGTTCTAATGTCCCCTTCAACACGTTAGTTTGATTGTCGCAGAGTCTGATTAGTATTCTAAATAAGTGTAGTAAGAATCTTCATGCAAGCAGAATTAAGCTCCACCACGCGATCGGCTGAAGCAGCCTCGTTGTAGCAACGGAACTCAGGTGTGTTACCGGAAGGTCACAAGTGGACAACTTCATCATTGTCGAAGTTCATACGCACACCATCGGTTCGGTCGATGTCACAACAACTACCACAAAGCTCGCCAAAAACATCATTGGCTTTACCACAAGACACCCTTCTTCTAAGTCGCAAAAGGTCAGGATTCTTCGATAAATTCGTGACTCCAAAATGTCTCCACAGATACTGATTTTGCTTAAATCGAGTCCGGATATATACCATTTTTTGGTTGAATATTGCAATTTTCAAAAAAATATCGGGCCAAAAAAGGATTCAATGTCCGATGTTTAAATCTTAATAAAGTATCCCCAAAACTATAATCTACAAATGGTGAAATATATCACCGGCATAGTCTTGGATTTGGAAGGAATCCTTAAAAATACTTGCCAAAACTTAAGAAAATGTTGATGATGCTTACTTGTTAGTCTGTAAATGGCAGAAGTATTTCGGCTATTGCAGTATTGCCCGGTTGAGGTGATTTGCTGTACATATGCAAAGTAGTACTTTCGACCAGGAAAGGAGGTCTTTGATGCGCAGGAATAAATTAACCGTTGGATTGTTTTTTTTGATGGTTTCCGTCTCTATTTGTATTCTGGTTCGTGCACAGGATTCGGGAGTAAAGGAGGGAAAAAGCTGGCAGGCCAAGCGTGAATTATCCGACGCTGCCGCCCGGCGTCGAAAGGAGATTATCTACCACGAGGAAAAGGTCCCGGATTATACTTTACCCGAGCCGCTCGTCATGGCTGACGGGACGAAGGTTACAAACGCCGAGATGTGGCGAATGAAACGCAGACCCCGGATTCTTGAGCTTTTCCGAAAACAAGTTTACGGCAGGGCGCCGGTGGGCCGGCCGAAAGGAATGACTTTCAAGGTTTTTGACCTGGACCGCAAGGCCCTCAACGGCCTAGCCATTCGTAAGCAGGTAACTGTGAGCTTTACCGGCAAGGAAGACGGGCCGAGTATGGACATCCTCATCTATCTGCCCGGCGCTGCCAAAGGGCCCGTACCGACTTTCGTTGTCTTGAATTTTGGTGGTAACCATACAATCCATCCCGATCCTGCCATCAGGCTCTCGACGCGATGGATGCGTAATAACCGCAAGGCAACTGAGCAGTCGCGTGGAAAAAGTTCCGCATCCTACCCGGTGGAGAAGATTCTGGCCCGCGGCTACGGCCTGTCGACTATCTACTATGGTGATATTGATCCGGATTTCCACGATGGTTTCAAAAACGGCGTGCAGCCGGTGTTTGACAAGCTTATCGACGGTAAACGTGCGCCGGATGCATGGGGTTCTATCTGTGCATGGGCCTGGGGACTGAGCCGCGCAATGGACTACTTCGAGAGCGATGAACAGATAGATGAAAGCCGAGTTGCCGTGCTGGGACACTCGCGCCTTGGCAAGACTGCGCTTTGGGCCGGGGCCCGCGATGAGCGGTTCGCATTTGTGATTTCCAACAACTCCGGCTGCGGAGGTGCGGCATTATCGCTCAGACGCTTCGGCGAAACAGTTAAGCGGATTAACACAAGTTTTCCTCATTGGTTCTGCGATAATTTCAAAAAGTACAACGGCGAAGAAGATCGATTGCCTGTTGACCAGCATCTGCTCATTGCATTGATGGCGCCTCGACCGGTGTATGTGGCCAGTGCCGATGAGGACCTCTGGGCCGACCCGCGCGGTGAGTTTCTTGCCTGTAAGAATGCCGAGTCGGTTTATAAACTTCTGGGGCTTAAGGGTCTGGACGTTGAGAAGATGCCTGCTCTCAATACTCCCATCCAAAAGGGCAGAATCGGCTATCATATTCGCACAGGCGGCCATGGCCTGACCGAATACGACTGGCAGCGGTATATGGACTTTGCCGACACCCACCTCAAAGGAACCAAGCCGTCTTCGCGTGATAGAAAGGACATCGTTTTCTCCTGCGATTTCGAATCGGACAAATGGTATGAGCAATTCGGCATGCGCAGCAGACCCGAACGCGTCGAAGTAATCTCATCCGATCCTGCGCGGAAGTTCGAGCCGCTGGCAGGCAAGGCAATGCGGATTAAGGTTGACAACGGCGGCCATTACGGCGCAAGTATCATGTACCGTTTCAAAAGTCAGACAGGTGACGAACCAGAAGAGATTTACTTCCGCTACTACCTGAGGTTTGCCGATGACTGGAATCCGGCAGGTGGAGGCAAACTGCCCGGCATCTCCGGGACTTATGGTCGGGCTGGTTGGGGTGGCCGTCCGTCGGACGGACGTAACGGATGGTCGGCCCGTGGCCTGTTCAAAAGACAGAACGATGGAAAAACGCCTATCGGTTATTACTGTTACCATGCGGATATGAAAGGCCGTTACGGCTCCAATTGGACATGGGATGAGGAAAAAAGGGGCTATCTTCAAAACAATCGCTGGTACTGCATCGAACAGTACGCAAAGATGAATACACCGGGCAAAAACGATGGTATTTTGCGAGGTTGGGTCGATGGGCAGCCAGCCTTTGAAAAGACAGATGTTCGTATGCGAGATGTTGATACACTCAGGATTGAGGCGGTCTGGCTGAATCTCTACTTAGGCGGCAGTTGGGTTGCCAAAAGCGACCACCACTTGTACATCGACAACGTGGTTATAGCCCGTGACTACATTGGACCGATTCAATGAGACATAAGATGACAGGAATTCCCAAAAAATGCGCAGTAATGCTCATTCTGTTCATCCAGGTCGGCATATTCCTCTTTTACGCACCAGGTGCAAGGTCAGCCACTTCTAACCAGGACCAAAAGCTGATATTAGGTTTCGAAGAGGCGGAGCTAAGCCGGGGCACACACATTTCGCTGCAGGAGAAGCCGGGGCGCCAGAGTTGGTTCTATCTGCTCAAACGTCCCGATGGATTCGATTTCGCTGCACGTTTTGAGTGGCCCGGGGAAACCAACCGCGTCTGGACATGGCACTGTCGGCCGGGAGCGCATACCGAAGGTGAACTGGCCCTGGTCACAACTGTTGCGCCAGTCAATACTGAAAAACAAACAGCAACCTACCGCCGGACCGAGTTCCTCTCCTACTTCTATCCAAATATCCGCAGGGGACTTGTTGAGGCCCGGCCCTTGATGACGAGTTTCCAATGGCTCGTCAAGGCCAGGCCGGATCTGAGGGACTTCTCCGGCTACGACCTGCTCTGGGTGGACCTTCACTGTGACGCCGGGTCGGTTGAACTGTGGCTGGCTCTCGAAGACAATATCCTGGAACCACCCGTAATGAGAACCTACAAGATACCTGAAGACAAGTGGGTAACAGTCGAGCTTGACCTGAAAGAAGCTTCGCGGATTCGAGAGCTTGACTTGACCACAATCACCAATTTCTGGCTCATGGCCAAATCCTCTGTTCGAGCAACTGTGCGGATAGACAACATCAGGATAGTCAAACAAGGTATGCCTGCTCCTAACAGGCTTCTTCGGGATAACAGCCCGATGGCCGTCCCCATCATTCGGTCGAAACGACCTGAGCTGCCGAGCGTCCCCTCGACGACGAAACCCGACCGTGCCGCCATGAAACTCAAGAAACCCGTCGTAGTAGCTGCCGGCTCTATCCTCCCCTTCGGATGGGTCTCCGCCTATGACAACAAGCACATCTTCGTAGCCTACAGTGTCAAAGATAAAACCAATCCCGAGGCTAAGGACGAAGCCAAAGCCATCTTTACTGACGATGGCGGCCGCAGTTGGAAGCAACTTCCGGAACCAACAGCCCGCAACCTCGACCACGGCACCGCGCGGGGCTGTGCCGTTGATGTAACAGGCGACGGAATTGCCGTATCAAGCGGGTCGGGCTGCGCGGGGCTTGGCAATCCCAATCCGAGACAGCACCTGACCAAATACACCTTTACGGGCAAAGGCTGGGAAGCACAGTTTCCTGCTATTCTGGATTCTGACATTCGGCACTGCGGTTCCAATGCCTCGGTGGTGCGCCTTCGCAGCGGTCCTTTCAAAGGACGCCTCTGGGCCGCTTGGGGACAGGTCGGACGTGAACACGCCATAGATGTACATGTAAAGTTCTCCGACGACGATGGTCGAACGTGGATTCCCTGGGGCAGGGGAGCGGCGCTTCCCGGTTCGCAATCGGCCAAGTGGTCTGATGGAACCTATGGCTACCCCGAGACCGTGGTCTGCCCTTACAAGGAGCATGTCGCCTGCTTCTGGCGGCACAAACGCAAGTGTGGCGTCAAGTGGTCGGTTTATGACGGTTCAGACTGGTCGACTCCGACAGAGGTATCACCGGCCACACTTGACGATATGGATGGTGCTTACAGGGCAACAATGTCGGCAGTCACTAAAGCCGATCGCGAGATATTCTTTACTGCTACAGGCCTCAACACGGTCTTGCGATGGGACGGCAAGTCCTGGCACAATGAATCCGTCCGCATCGAAGATGGAGGCATGCTCTCTCTGGCCGGGGATGTCGTAACGCTTTTCACCTCCGGGAAAGTGGACCGCAGATGGAATGGTGTTCGCTGGCAGCGCCGGGCAAGCCTCCGCTGCTACCAGCGTTCCCCGAACGGCCGATGGGAAGGTCCACTGGATCTCACCCCTGAATTTACTATTGATGAGTATCGATCGCTTGCAGGCTTTTCGGTTCCACCCTATGCTCCCGCAAACTTCATCCCACTTGCCTTCAGTGATTACGATGAGGGGACGGTTAAGCTCTTGAAAGTTCCGGTACCTCTGACCAAACGCAAAGACAGATAAGCAGGGAGTAACACCAATTTTAATTAAATGTTGCCCTCTACATAACGGGCAGCAAGCCGTTCCCAAGCTGTGCTTGAGGCTGCCACTCGTCTGTGCCAAATGCACGAAGCACAGTAATTTAATGCAATTTGAATTATTTTATTCTCTTAGTGACGTGAGGCGGTCAGCGTTTGTATATGAGCTTTCCGTTGAGATAAGTTCTAATGACCTGTGTTTCTCTAATGTCGTCCACCGGACAGCTAAGCAAATCGGTGTCAACGACGATGAAATCCGCCAGTTTGCCCTTCTCCAGGGAACCGACATGCTTGTCTTGAATTAGAGCCTTGGCACAGTTGATTGTGTAGAAACGGATGGCCTGTTTACGGCTGAGAGCCTCTTCGGGATGAAGTTGTCCATCGTACCATTTAGCCCGGCGCGTGATGGCAATCCAAATGCCAAGGAACGGGTCATAGGGATTGATAGAACGCAGCGAGCCAATCTTCTGCATATGGTCGGAGCCTCCGGCGGCGATGCCACCAGCCTCGAAAATACTTCGTAAAGGTTGAAAGTATCGAAGGCGTTCGTAGCCGAAGTGCTTTACTAATGTTCTTGTGTCCAGGTACAACCATGCCGGCTGGATGAGCGGTATGACTTCCAGGTCGGCTGCCTTTTGGACGGATTCGGGGCTCATGAAGTTTGAGTGGGTGATGCAGTGCCGCATTTTTCGAATTGGCATTGTTTTGCTCAGCTCTTCATAAACATCGAGGAGTGTGTGGATAGCGCCGTCTCCTACTGTATGGGCCGTGAACTGCAGGCCGCATTCGGTGACCGTCTGCACTATCGGCAGAAGCCGTTCCCTGGGAATGAACAGGACGCCGCGATAGTTCGGGTCGTCGATGGCATAGATTTTGCTAACGCCCCATGGCTTGAGCATGTACGCACTGCCGGTCAACATACCCCCATCCAGGAAAGTCTTGATACCTATTATGCGCAGCATTGGGCCACCTTTACAAAGTGGGTTCTCGGCGACCTTGCGAATCCGCCTTTGTATTTCGTTGATGTCCCCGATGGTACCAATGTGGTACTGAGCTGATACGCGGACAGTCAAATCACGATTTTTAAGCATTTTCTGATAGAGTCTGAGGTTTGACTGGCCTGTGGAGCCGTCGCAAATACCTGTAATGCCGACAGAGTTGTAATTTTTAAACAATTCCAACAGGCGCTGATAGCGGTCGTTTTCGGTTGCTTTCCTACCCGATGACCTGCTCTTTATGTAGCGATTGCAGCCGCGAAGAATGCCTGTAGGTTCGCCGGTTTCCGAATCCTTTTCAATATAGCCCGGACCTCCATCGGTAACACGGAAATCCTTGTCTATATTGCTAAGCTGCAATGCCAGGCTGTTGAGGGAAGCATCAGGCCCCGTACGAAAGACAACGGGATTGTTTGGTGCTGCACGGTCGAGCTCCTCTTTCGTGGGATACCGTTGCTCCCGAAGACGGGTGATGAACACCTGTTGTACTATAATCCACTCGCCGTCTTCGAGCGCATCCGCTCGCTTGCTGATGTAGTTTGTGACATCCTCAATGGAATCCATTTGTGGAATCGGATGGTCGAACTCCGTCATGCACGCACCAGTTGCATGCACATGAGAGTCGATAAAGCCAGGCAGGACGGTCTTGCCGTCAAGATTGAGCATTTCCGTTGTGTCGGCCTTCAATCGCAGGATGTCCTTATTATTGCCGACTTGTAGAATATGATTGCCTTTAACGGCCATTGCCTGCTGAATTGAGAAATCCGAATTAACTGTAATTATCTTTCCGTTGTATAGAATCAGGTCAGCCTCGGACGCGACGACAGGATTAGAGTGACCGCATACAAGAAGAACCATAGTTATCTCAAGACTTAGGAAAGTAGCAACTGTTTTTCTCATTGTTTGACTCCGAAACAGAACAACGGCTTCAATTTCCATAATCCCACATGTCTGAAGCATGTTCAGACATTATTAGATAGAATATTGGCGAAAGTGTCAACCTGTATATTCGGTCTCGCTTCCGGCGACTATCACCCCACCCGAGCATAGCAGAAAGCTCCGGTCCTGACAAAAGATATGGCTATGGTGATTAGCAGCACAGTTGCATTCCTGAGATTGCTTTGGTATAAGTGATGGTTCAGTTTCTCATGGCTGACATCAGGAATCTCTATTTACGAACAATAAACTATGAAGGGATATGGCGATGAAGAAGATTGCATTCAGTCTGGCAGCTATAATTCTTTTGTTTGGCATACTTTTGAAAGCGGATGCGCAAAATACTGATGCAAAACGCCTCGAACAAAACGCAGACTGCATCAAGCCGTACAAAGACAATCCCCGGTACTGGCAGTACAAAAGTGGGCCTGTCTTGCTCCTGGGGGCAAGTAAGACAGACCATATCTTCCTCCTGGAGGACCTTGAGGAGCACCTGGATGAAATGGTCAGTGTCGGTGGAAATTATGTTCGAAATACGATGAGCCAGCGGGAAGCCCTTGACCTCAAAGCCCACAAAAGGCTTGATAATGGAAAATTTGATCTGAAGCAGTGGAATCCCACCTACTGGAACAGGTTCTCAAATTGTCTGAAATGGTGCAGCGAGAAAAATATCATCATCCAGATAGAAGTTTGGGACCGTTTTGACTTTTCACAGGAACATTGGCAGATCAGTCCCTGGCGCCCCGCGAATAATGTAAACTATACATCTGAAAAATCAGGGTTGGCCAATAACTACCCTGTCCCCCCCTGGAGAGACAGGCAACCTTTCTTCCATACTATGGCGACAATGCGCCGCTACAGGAAGCAATATGATGTTGTACGGCAATTCCAGGAAAAATTTGTCGCCAGGATGCTGTCATACAGTCTGAAATACGGGAACGTTCTCTATTGCATGAACAACGAGACTTCCACTCCGCCGGAATGGGGACAGTACTGGATGAAGTTCATAAAGAAAGCCGCCGCCGAGAAGGGTGTTGAAGTATACGTGACCGATATGTTCGACGATGTCTGGAAACCGCAAACATCTGCCAAGCTGAAGCAGGCGTTCGATAATCCTAAACTATATCCCTTTATCGATATTTCTCAAGTCAACAGTAGAAGTTTCAACGAGGCTCACTGGAACAATTTGATGTGGATTATGGACCGTGCAAAGAAGCATCCGCGTCCGCTCAACAACACCAAAATATATTCCGACGGCCAGACCAGTTGGGGCTCGGGAACTCCAAAGGACGGTGTCGAGCGCTTTTGGAGGGACTTGATTGCGGGAGCAGCTTCTTGCCGTTTTCACCGTCCCGGTGGTGGAATCGGCTTGAACGACACGGCAAAAGCCTGCATTCTTTCTGCGCGAAAGGTTGAGAAGCTTGTTAAGTTCTGGCAAGTCCGGCCTCGTATGGATCTTCTAAGTAATCGTGAAGATGATGAAGCCTATCTTGCAGCCGAACCTCGCAAGAAATACGTGCTCTATTTCACAGATGGCGGCTCGGTTGGCCTGAATCTAAAAGGGGCTCGGGACAGGTTCCAGCTTCGCTGGATAGATGTCCGAACAGGCAATTGGGCAGATAAAAAGCCCATCACCGGCGGCAAAGTAGTAACGATCAACGCTCCGGACAAAGGTCCCTGGATAGCAGCAATCGTTAGGCAATGATTGGCTGATAATAGAGTGAAGATATAGATATTGACACCAAAATAAATGGTTAATATGTCACCTCTGTTATAAAATGCGTTTATTAGGAAAAGTTTTTGATTGATTTATCAATATTACAAACAATATCCGAAACGGAATAAACATCAAGTAATACGAAATCTCAACAGCCAACATTTCTAATGTCACCCTATTTTGTGGCTTATTTTAAGAATAGGAACCCAAGTAACCTTGTATTTCGGACTGTACCTCAAAAACCGCTCAACTTGATCAAAGAAGGCATTGACTAAACTACTCAAAATATGTTAGAATAAGCGGGATTCATGTAACGGACAATTAAGATTTTATGGCCTAAAGATTAGAAAGAGAAAACAGCAATCAATGGCCTAAAACATCGGTGAGGAAGGAGATAGAGGTTGCCCAAATCTATGAAAGCTCTGTTGCTATCACTAGTATTGATAGCTTATTTGGCCGGTTCGATTGTTGCCCGAGCCCAGCTCGTAGGTGATCTCAATGCTGACCATGTAGTTGATTTCGAAGACCTGCGGCTTCTTACCGAGCACTGGTTAGACCCAAACTGCTTAATCCCGGGCTGTAATGCCGACCTGGACGGTTCCGACGGAGTAGGTATGGTGGATTTTGCGCTGCTGGCTGAGAACTGGCAGGTAAAAGGCAGGACTTTGATAATCAGTGAGTTTTTGACGTTAAACGGTAGTAACCTGCCGTTAGAGCAAGGTGAGCTTCTGGACGAGGACGGCGATTCCTCTGATTGGATAGAGATTTATAATACGACCGGTGCTTCAATTAATTTGAATGGCTGGTATCTGACTAACGATGTTGATGACTTGGCTATGTGGGAATTGCCGCCTGTTCAGCTCGGACCCGGTAAGTTCAAAATTATCTTTGCCTCCGAGAAGGACCGCGATGACCCGGATGGTGAGTTACACACAAACTTTCGGATTAGTGGCAGTGCTGGTTTCCTGGCCTTGGTAAAGCCAAACGGTACAACGATTGTACACTCCTATGAGTACCCGCAGCAATTCGGAGATATCTCTTACGGCATAGCTGACCCGAATGGTGCTATGTTTGCTACAGAGGTTCTGGTTCCGGAGTATACGGACGCAAAGGCCTTCATACCTCAGGATGATTCTCTTGGTATGGATTGGACAGAGATAGACTTTAACGACTCTGGCTGGTTAGAAGGCCGAACTGGTGTGGGCTATGACTACGGTTCCCTCATCGGCCTCAATGTTTCTGCAATGCGGTACAATAACAAAACGGTATATATTCGTATCCCCTTTGAAGTAAACGATCTTAGCGACCTGGAGGGACTCAAGCTGCGAATGAAGTTTGAAGATGGTTTCGCGGCATACATTAATAACGACCAGTTAATTACGAGTGACAATGCCCCGAATAACCTACAGTGGGATTCTGGTGCTCTTAGCAACCGTGACGATGGTATTGCCGTGAACTTCAAAGACTTTCTCCTTTCAGACGACTATATAGATTATCTTCAGATTGGTACGAACGTATTGGCATTCCATGGTCTTAATATAGATCTGAGTAGTTCGGACTTACTTGTATTACCAAAACTCGAGGTAAACAGGACCGGTACTATTGATGTTTCCTCAGTAATAGAAGGCTATTTCTTTACCCCCACCCCCGGTGCACTCAATGGCGCGAGCACCGTGAACTTTGGTCCGGCCATTCGTAACGTCACCAAGAACCCGCCTCAGCCGGCTGACGATAAAGACCTAATTATCACCACTGAGATTTCCGAAACATTCAATTCAGTCCAAACAGTGAGGCTGCATTATCGTATTATGTATGGCAGCGAAGTCGATGTTCTCATGGTTGACGATGGCCTGCATGGTGACGGCGATGCTGCCGACGGAGTATACGGCGCTGTCATTCCTGCCAGCGCCTCAGCACCCGGTGAAATGATACGCTGGTATGTTACCGCAGAGGACGTCAATAATCAAGCTTCACGCAATCCGATGCTCCCATACCTGGACAACTTGCCAGAGTACTTTGGTACGGTTGTAAAAGATCCCACCGTAAACACCCAGCTTTCAGTGATCGAATGGTTCGTAGAGAACGTGGCTGCCTCGGAGACAGACAGCGGCACGCGAGGTTCGGTTTACTACCTTGGGGAATTTTATGATAACATTGTTATCCATCGCCGAGGTGGAAGCACTGCATCGAACGGATGGAATGATAAAAAACACTTTAAATTTAATTTAAACCGCGGTTATAAATTTAAATTCGACCCGGATAAGTCCCGTGTAAATGAGTTTAACCTAAACTGTACCTATAGCGATAAGGCATACCTGAGACAGAGTCTTGCATTTGAGGCGTATGACTGGTGCGGTTGTCCAGGTAGTATTTCCTTTCCCGTTCGTGCTCAGCGTAATGGCCAGTTTCGCGGCGTCTACGTTTTCATCGAAGAGCCGGAGGAAGAACTGCTCGAACGCGAAGGTCTCGACCCCGACGGCGCACTCTACAAGATGTATAATACCTTCACCGGTCCCGGCGAAAAGAAGACACGCCGGTGGGAAGGTACCGCAGATATATCCAATTTTATTTCGAGTATTAACAATACCAGCGGTACAATACTACACAACAATATCTTCGACCAGGTCAATTTACCTTTGACTCTCAATTATCTTGTCGCAACCATTATCACCCACCAGAACGACCATCCCCACAAGAACCATTACCTCTATCGCGACTCTGATGGCTCCGGTGAATGGTTCTTTCTGCCGTGGGACCATGACCTTACCTGGGGCTCGAACTGGACAGGCAGCTCCTACCACGACTACATCTACGCCGACGACGACCAGGTCTCCGGCAAACCCACAGACGTCAAACCTTCGCATCCTTTTGTCGGAAAGCAGGACTGTAAGGAATGGAACTACCACTGGAACAACCTTATTGATTCTCTTTTTGAAGATGTCACTGTGCGGCAGATGTATCTGCGCAGACTCCGCACTGTTATGGACGAGCTTCTCAAACCACCAGGCACACCTTACGATGAACTGTTTATTGAAAACCGCATTGACGAACTGGTTGCACAAATGGCCCCTGATGTGGCCCTCGATTATGCCCAGTATCCCTGGGAATGGGGGGGGCAGGATGGATACCCAATAAACCAATCTTTTGAGTATGCCATTAACGTTATCAAGAATGACTACTTGGCCGTGCGCCGTTACCACCTGTTCGTAACCCACAACATAGACAATGCTGGCAGTTACAACATTGTTGGCTCTTATTCAGCGCTAATTCCAAACGCCCAGTCTGCCAGTCCGACCATCAATTTCGGTAGTTATGAATATAATCCAGCCTCTCACAATCAGGACGAAGAATACATCGAGCTTATCAACCCCAACTCGTATGCCGTGGACATCTCCGGCTACAAGCTCACCGGTGCTGTAGAGCATACCTTCCTGCCCGGTACAGTGATAGTTAATGGCGGCAGTCTGTACGTATCACCCAATGTAAGGACTTTCAGAGCCAGACCCGCCAGTCCCACCGGTGGCGAAGGCAACTTTGTGCAGGGAAATTACAGAGGCCATCTTTCCAGTTGGGGAGAGACGATAAACCTGCTGGATAGCGATGAAACACTCGTCAACACTATCACCTATGTGGGCAATCCAAGTGACCAGCAGAGGTATCTGCGCATTACCGAGGTTATGTATCATCCTGCGGATGCGAATGAGGGTAGTCCGTATAACGATGAAGAATTTGAATATATAGAGTTGAAAAATATCGGTTCAGCGCCGTTGCCATTGGATGGTATAAAATTCACGAAAGGAGTCTATTTTACCTTCCCAGGCATCAGTTTACCCGGCGGTAAGTATTTATTAGTCGTGAAAAATCAGGCTGCATTTACCTCGCGATATACTGTTCCTGGTGACGTGCAGATTATAGGCCCATATGACGGTCAGCTATCCAACGCTGGTGAAGATGTCAAACTGGAAGACCTGACTAATAGCACGATTCTGGACCTTGAGTACAAGGACGGCTGGCGTCCAGTCACCGATGGCGACGGTTTCTCTCTGACTATCATAGAGCCCATCGACAGCGCCATTTATGGTTCGGACAAAGGCCTGGTCGCACACTGGAAGTTCGATGACGGCACCGGCAGCACTGCGATAGACAGCATCGGCACCAACAACGGGACCCTGTATGGAGACCCAACATGGACAACAGGCCAAATTGATGGAGCATTAAGCTTTGACGGTGACGGCGATTATATTGACGCTGATGCCATCACAGCTTTGGCAGGCGACAGTTTAACCGCGCAGGCGTGGATACGCGTTGATGAGTTTGCAGGACCGTGGAATCCTGTATTGATGCAGCGCGATTCGAATAGCAGCGGTTACTATTTCTATGTTGTTAGCAATAGTCCTTCGTTTTACGTTGTTGAAGGTGCGAATTTTGCTCAAGCGATTTCGCCCGAAACGATTAACGCAGACCAATGGTATCATGTTACCGGAACCAATGACGGTTCCGACCTGAAGCTGTACGTTAATAGCCTGCTGAAAGCCAGCGTGTCTTCATCTGGTTTTACAGGGGTTAATGACATTTTCCGCATTGGTTGCGAAAATGTTACCCCGCTCTACTACGCCGGCCTAATCGATGATGTTCGCATATATAATCGTCCGGTGAGCGAAAGTGAATTTCAGGATATA
>SDBU01004061.1_pt1 | contig 18236 bp, 25 predicted proteins | sample 2277071 | NCBI WGS metagenome assembly SDBU01 (sample SAMN10397929, study PRJNA504765) | marine sediment metagenome | isolation source: marine sediment core GS08_GC12, 126 cmbsf | place: Arctic Ocean: Gakkel Ridge, Loki's castle | collected 2008 | reverse complement strand
TATCAAAAGTCATTTGCAGCAGAGCGTTCAATTGATGCAAGTTATATATCGTTGATGCATGCAATTCATTGGGAGAAATTACAAGAATTTGAATTGGCACAGATTGTTGTGGGAGAACATGCAGTTTCAATGCCCGCAACAGAAGTGCCTTTTATTTTACGCATTAAAAATTTTCCATTCTATCCAAATGGACAAACTGTAACAGTCGATTATGTCGGATTTATAGATTTAATTTTGTTTAATAAAATAGAAAACAAGTATCTTAATTGGGATATTAAAACCACAACCAAAGATATTGATCAAAGCGTTTTGTTTCAATTTGATGAACAATGTTTACCTTATGGTTTGGTACTTGAGGCATTGTTGGGTAATAATATTAGTTTAGGTTATGATGTTGCATATTGGTCTATTTTAATTAATCATTTAGAACCCAAAAATAAATTGTACTCTTACAACAAAACGCAAGCAGATATTCAAGATTGGATTCGCGGGTATCTTTCAGACTTGAATTTAATTAAACAGTATTACAATGATAATTGGTTCCCTCGTCACGGCAATGCTTGTATGGGATTTAATAGACCTTGTGCAAATTTTGATTTTTGTGCATCAAGAGATAGTAAGGTGATTGAAGTCATGTTGCAACAAGATGCTGCAAACCAAACGCCAAAAAGAGAAATTAAACCTTGGGTTGTTGTTGAATTGGAGGTTGCGTTGTAATATGGAACCTATAAGCATAATAAAATTTGTACTTATTCCAATGTGGATTATTGGCACATTATGGGGTGAACCTGTTTGTAGTATTGATGATCCAAGATACAATGAATTTTTTGGCATTCAACATGAAAAATGTAAAAAATGAATTTTAATAGCCTAAAAACAATGGTTGAAGAAAAAATGAGAAAACATCAACATGTTTGTATTCTTGGAGAAATTACAACAAGTTTAACTATTGAACACATATGTAGCGATTTAAATTTAGTAGCTTATTTTGATGAAAAACAAAAACATTATGATCTTTATCCAAGAGGATATTAATGACTAAAATATTTTTTAATCCACCATTATTTCCTGAACATACTGTGCCGTTTGGCTTTCTTGCAAAAGATATGGCAGTACAAGCATGTTGGTATTATTACGTTTGTGCACAAAATACATTGGAATCTTTAGTTTACAATCAAATACAATATGAAGGGCAAAAAGATACAGAAATGAATTTGAAACAATTACACACTTCAATTGCTAGAATGTATAATATTGAACCAGAAGAAATGGTGTTTGCATGGAAAGATGTTGATATGCAAGCAGTTGCATTAGGCTTGCCCCAATTACCAGATGAAGAACGCTATCGCTTTAACCGACCTATAGTGGTGAATTAAAAATGAAATTAAATATTGCAAAAAAATCTAATAATGTTGAAAAAGTTAAAACACCTCCTTTATTTTTAGGTGACAAATTTGCTGTTAAACCAGAATTTCCTGAATTGTTTGTTTGGAAAGTTAAAATACAATCAAAAGTTCCTAAACAATATGGAAAAAATAAAACACAAAGAAAAGCAATTGTTGTACATGAAATTGCACCCACCGCACAAGAAGCTATGAAACTGGCAGTAGAAAGGAGAAAAGTAAAACCACACGGAATTGCAACTTTTATAGCTTTAGGTGCGAAAAAATTTAAACCGTTTAAAGAAGGAGTAAATTAAAATGGCTTCTGTAAATGAAAAATTACAAATTAATGACGGCTTATTGCGTACATTAATATATGGGCCGGGTAAAGCAAAAAAAACATGGTGGTGCGGTATGGCTGCCGAATTTGGTTACAATGTATTGTTATTTGATGGTGATAATGGCTGGCAAATTTTATCTCATCTTACACCAACAGCTCAAAAACGAATACAAATTATCAGTATGCAAGATAAATTGGGGAAAGCAGTTTTTGCCCCGTCATTGGTTTTGTTATTAAAACGCTTGCAATGTTATTGGTCTGAAGAAACAAAAGAATTTAAAAATTTACAACCTGATGCTTCTTGTATTAATATTGATTTGCGAAAGTTGGGGCAAAATGACATTGTTGTAATTGACAGTTGGACTGCCTTTGTTAATTCATTAATAATACAATATTCAACTGAACAAAATATTGACTTATCCGACGCAGAAAAAGTAGATTGGGATGGTTATCGTTGGACAGGTCATTTGGCATTATGGGCTTTAAATGTATTAGTTTCATTGCCTTGTCATTTAATTGTTGTGGCTCATGTGGATGTATACGAAAAGCGTTCTAAAGATCAAAAATCAATTGAATGGCAAAAACGTCAAATTAAATCAACTTCTGGTCCAAATGCGATGCAAATTCCATGTAAATTTGGCGACGTGTTGTATTTTTATCCAAAAGGTTCAGCGTTTAAAATTGAAGCAAAAGGTGATGAAAATGAAGATGGTGGTTCTAGAATTATTGTTCCATCAACACAAAATTGGGAAACATTACAATTTATAGATATTATAAAAATGGGAAATATTCCAATGCCCCCAAAAAATAATCCACTAATTGATTACAGTTTTGGTAGTACAATTGCCAAAACTACACCAATTGTTGCACCCGTTAAACCGGTAATTGTTCCAAAAAAATCACCGGTTGCAACATTAAAAATAAGCGGCACAAAAAAACCATTAATTTAACTTATGAAATAATGAGGCAAGAAAATGAGTAACAATGTAACAGTAAGAAATGAAAAAGGTAAAGATCAAATAGTTAGTCTTGCAGATATTGCTGGCGTTGATATGACAGCCATTCAAGAATATGAGGGTGGTTTCGATCCACAACCAAAAGGTGTTTATACCTTTGAAGTTAAAGATTGTGAAATAAAAACTATTGAAACCAGAAAAGGTGATCGTGCTGTAATCACGATAGAAACTGAAATTACAGCAGTTCATGCAATCATTGATCCTGATGTAAATCCAGAAGAACAATTGGGTAAAACATATGTTGAAACAATTTTTATCTCTGATTTGGCAAAAGGTTTGGGTAGTTTAAAAGCTATAATGTCAAACGGTGGATTTGTTGGAAGTGGTAAACTTCAAGAAATGATGGATGCATTTTGTGGGCATTGTTTTATTTCACCAATTAAACATCGGAAAGACAAGGATGATGCGGATAAAATTTACGACAATTTTGACGTGAAAAAAATTACCCCTGTGCCAGCAACAGTTGCAACACAACCGGCACAACCTGCAACTGCTGCACCAATTGTAAACCCACAACCAGCAGCATAACTACAGCAAGAAAACCGACTACATTTTTAACTGTCATGTAGTCTTTCGGTGGGGGAATTCTGCAATTTCCCCCATCATTTTTAATTTGTTTTGACAACAGAGGGAATTAAAAATGGCAAATCTTGAAGATAAAGAAAAAATACAATTTGAAAACCGTATAGCATTATTAACAGAAGAATGTGCATATTATCAACGAGAGTTAGAAAAAGCACACCAAATTTTAGGCCGTGTAATTCATCAATTGTCGGAACGTTGGGATACAGTTAATTTAACAAAATTTTATCCTACAGACAATTTACATAAAAAAAGAAGCATAAACAACCCAGAAGGTAAATAAATGGCAAAAGAAACTATTGTATTTATAAAACAACTGATTAATTCAGGTAAAAAGCTTGGAGAACCGGAAGAATTTTCTATTCAATATGATGAAAAAACAGCCGAATTTTCAGCTGAACAAACAGCTTATCGTTTCGTAAATAAAAATCGCAATTCGTTTAGTCATGAATGGTATGATATTGTAAAAAAATCAAAAACCGTTGAAAATGACGAATGAAAAAGAAAATGAATTGCCAATTATTTGCCCTTACTGTCATAGTGATGATGTTTTAATGGGTGGAACTAAAAAACATTATGAAAATGTTGTTACAATTAATCAAAAAGAAGTAACTTCTAGTATTGGGCTGCTCAATATAATGGATATACTCAAACATGGTGGCGAAACAAAATTATTTGTTTGTCAAGAATGTGAAACTGCATTTAATGCGTATTTTATAGTTGAAAAATGAACATTGTTTATGTAGTGGTGAAAGTATGAGCAAATCAATTCCTATTTCTGCTGCTCGTGAAATTGCACATTTGTACGCTTGTGACCAAGTAATTATTATCGCAAGAAAAACAGGTGAACAAGGCATGGAACATGTTACTACATACGGAAAAACAAAACAGCATTGCAGTATTGCTGCTTCAATTGGCGATTTTTTAAAGCATGAAATCATGCATTGGAAACGATGAACATTGTCTATCTTGAACCACCAGATTTAAAACAAGGATTTAGAAAACTCGTACAAAATTATCTACGCAAAGTAGACATTCCTTTAATTGATGTAAAATTTGTGTGTTTAACACAAGGCTGTTTACGTAAAAAAACCAAAACTAAATGGGAAGCTATCAATGAAAAAGAACCTGAATTCAGAAAAAACCTTTCGGGATTGCAACCCGATTTTATTATCTGCAACGACAAAGCCGCACTCAATTATATCACGGGTAAATATCTTAGTTTGGCTTTGTGTCGGGGCGGTGTATATAATTGGAATGGCATCCCGTGTATTGTAATTAATGATTTAAAGGCAACTAAAACAAGTAAAACAGGTGCATGGAATTTGTTGCAAGATTTAGGTAAAACAAAAAGGTGGATAACGGGGAAACTAAGAGAAGAACCAAAGTTTGAATATACAGTTTGTCATGAAGTTTTTGAAATTCGGAATTTATTAGCTGTTGCACAAGATGCACTTGCAATAACAGTTGACATTGAAACAACCGGCGTTATAATTAGTTCAGTACAGTATACCTGTTTGTGGTATAACACACATACAAGTAAATGGGCTTTTCACACTTGGGTAATTCCATTTGTCAATTCACAAAAACCCGATCGTTGCCATTGGGAATTTGCCGAACAAGAAATTGAAGTTTGGAATTTGATTGAGAAAATTAACGATTCACCAGCAATTAAAATATTGCAGAATGGTAGCTATGATGCTGCATACTTTCTCAAATATCGCGTACCGTTACGTAATTATATTGGTGATACTTATCACATGATTCATTGTATTTGGGCAGAAGCATTTAAACGAATTGATTACATCGCATCTATTGCAATGGACACTTATCAATATTGGAAAGATGAAGGTAAAGAGGATGAAAAAGAAGATAAAAATGATTATGCTATTCCCTTAACCGCGGAAGGTATGGAAAATTATTGGCGTTATGGTGCATTGGATACACATAATACATTTTTATGTTTCCGATTTTTAATTGCCATAATGTGTAAAGAAGGTTTGCAATGGACATTAGTTAATTATCAAACAGAATTTTCTCAACAAATGGGGCCAGCATTTGCAATGACAATGCGCGGGGTTAAATGTAACATGTCATTGCAGAAAAAATTTGCAATGGAATTGCAACATGAAAGTGATTTAGCTCGCAATGAGTTAGAAATTTTTACCGGTGATCCAGAATTTAACCCCAAATCACCTCCGCAAGTTAAACAAATGCTTTACGACATTCTTAAAGCTGAACCTTACGGACGTGGAAAACAACGCGGTTCAACAGATGAAAAAGTTTTGAAAATGATGATTGGAAAAAATCCAATGGTTGATTGGTTTATTAATAAACTATGGGAGTGTAAAAAACCTGCAAACAATGTTAGCAAATACGGTTCTGGTGTGACATTATATGGTAGATATATGTCAAAGTCTACAACTGGTGTAACAGATACTGGGCGCTATTCCAGTAAAGCGCATGATTTTTGGCTTGGTAATAACATACAAAACATGCCTTATTTAATTCGTGTTATGATAGAAGCTGATGAAGGATATGTTTTATTTGACATAGATTATGCACAATCAGATGCATATTTTACAGCGTTTGAAACTCAAGATGAAAAATTCATTTTTAATATATTGTCTGAGGATGATGTACATTGTAAACATTGTGAATTCTTTTTCAAAATTGCATATGATAAATTAGTCGCAGCACATAAAAAGAAAGAAGATTGGACAAGTCATAATGTTACAGGTGTTAGATCAATTACAAAACGTATAGGTTATGGTGCCAATTATTTAATGCGCGGCGCAACACTGTTATTAACTATGTCTCGCGAACCAGTACTTGCAGCTGCTAAACATTTGGGAATTAAAAATGTTGGCAAATTAACAGATAAACAACTGGTTAAATTGTGTGACGCATTTTTGAAAAAATATTTTCAAATGTATCCTAGAATCATGGAATGGTTAGATGAAGCAATTGTGCAAGCAAAACAATTGGGTAATGTTGCACGTTGTGCTTTTGGAAGGACGCGAATTTTCTTTGGCAATTTAGATGAAAATAAAACTCAACGCGAATTCGCTGCATATTTTGGCCAAGGTGGGACAGCTGGAAATATTAACAAAGCGATTGAGAATATTTATTATGGTATGTCAGAGGAAGAAAAAACCAAACGATATATGAAAACAAGTGTTGGCACGTTGGAACAACAAGGAGTCATGTTACTATTCCAAGTCCACGATTCTTTAATCGGACAAGTTCCAATAGATAAATTATGGCTCATTGAAGAAGTTGAAAAAGCTATGCAAAATCCTTGCACAATTCACGGACGCACATTTACAGTGCCAACAGAAGTTCAAGTTGGATTAGGTTGGGGTAAACGAATGATGAATTGGAATGCGAATACAACAATTGAAATGATTAAAACAAACGATAAAACTTGGTGGGAGAAACAAAATGTCGCGTAACGGTGGAAATGTAATAAACAAACATGGGCTTGATTGTTCACAAATGCGCAGTAAATTAATGGTTATTAGATGCAATATTGCAGATTATAAACCGCATGAATTAGCTCGTGATTTAATTAAACTTGCTTATACAATAGATACAGCTTCTTGTATTAAAACAATTGAAAAACTAATTCAAGAAAAAGAAACAAAGAAATTACAACATGTGAGGAAAGACTGATGCGTACAAAATATATAATAATTTGTTTGATTGCGATTTTTCTTTCATGGTTATTAGGCACACTTGCTAGTTGTGGTATCCATCCAGCAATTAAACAAGCACGAGAACGACAACAAGCAATTCAAGAACCAGTAATTTTTGCTCCTGTAAGTGATGATTGTAATATAAATCTTGATTGCATTAATACAATTATAATTGGTCCCGGAAGTTTCTAATGGAATTTGTGCATAAAAAATATCGTCATTGGAAAACTGGCCGTTGTTATTATTTAATTTTAGAACGGATAAAAAATTGTACAAATAACGGTAACATATTAAATAAAGAAATGTGTTTATATTCTGATGTATTAACCGGTAAAATTTTTGTGCGTACAAGAGAAGAATTTTTTGAAACCGTTTATTATACAAAAGAAAAAAAACTTGTAGAACGTTTTAAGGAAATTGAATGTTAATAGTTTATCCACAATCAATACAACAATTGCCAGACAAAGTCGCTTTTGACGATTGTATACGCGGCATAAATAAAAATAATGTGCGCCCAAAATATATTATTGTTGCAATAAAAGAAATAAGAAATGCAAATTTATCAACAGAAAATTTAACTTGTTATTTAGTTCAATTACAAAATGCAACAACAAACCATGAAGTGCGGATTGTTCAAGATGCAGATTTTGCTGAAGAAACTTTTGATGGATATTGAAATAACAATTCGTATTGGAGAACGAAAATTAATAAAAAACCGTATGGAAGCATACAATATCATTTGGAAAAATGATATTTCTGAAACTGCTTTAATTTCAATAACAAACTCTGGTGATAATCTTGTAGAAACATATAGACAAAAAATTCACCACCAATTTTATAAATTATTGCAAAAAATACAACATCGACTATATGAGAGAATAAAAAATGATACCAATTAAATTTGACGAAATGAATACAACATACGCAACAGATCAACCAGAATATTTACCATTACCAGTCTGTTTATTTTCTGATGGAGAAGTTATTTCATGTTGGCAACTTTCTCTATTTGAAAGATTTAAAATTCTTTTTACAGGTAAACTTTGGATAAGCAATTTAACATTCAATGCGGCACTTCAACCACAACTACCAACAATTGATAAACCAGAACAATTTAAAACAAAATTTAAAGAGATAAAAAATGGAAACTGATTATATTGGAATTGACGACCAAATGCCGTTGGGAAAATTTAGCGGTTCTTCATTGCGTCATGTACTTGCAGAAGACCCCGATTATTTACGTTGGTTTGCAGAAGAAGTAGAAATTTATGAATTAGATATGGATGTTTTAGCCGCGTTGGAAAGTGAAGGTGCAAGATTGGAATTAATTGGAGATGAAAATTTTGAATAATAGTTTTAATTTAATAGATTATTTTGTTGAAGAAACTACAATATTCAACCCTGTTGATTTAACTGTTTACAAAACCTTTATTACTGTCAATGAAACTAAATTTTTTATTAAAGTTCTTAAAGCTCAAGGATTTATTTTTACTTCTTTAACAGCTTGGTTACATGCTAAAGATATGGAAACGGCAATTTTATTTGGGAATACAAAATTAAATAAACTTTATGAAACAAATTAAATGGCAGGTAATGAACTGTGGGTGCAAAATAAATTTTTGCAAACATATTTAAAATATGTAGAACATACAGAGTCGCCAATAACAATGCATTTATGGAGTGTATTGACGGCCGCATCTGCATGTTTGGGACGGCATGTTTATCTGCCATTTGGTATTGGGGATATTTATCCAAATTTATATACGTTGTTGGTAGGGCCGCCAGGAACTCGCAAGTCAAACGCAATAAAATATTGCAGCAAACTTGTAGCAAAACATACAGCCGTCCGATTTGCACCAGACGATACAGGAGGCCAACGACAAGGATTAATTTCAGCAATTGAAGGCGGTAATCAATTGGATGATGATGAACAAGATTACAACATAATGAATACTGCGGGCAACATTGCAAATTTAACAGAAATTGCCAACATTACAATGGCAGTAAATGGAGTTGATTCCCACGCTATGTTTGCATGTGCTTCTGAATTTGGCACATTCATGGGTGAAGGAAACGCTAATCTTGCACGGTTGTTAATAAAAACTTATGATGGTGAAGATTATAAATACGCTTTAAAAAATACAGAAATGATTTTAAAAGACCCGTTAATGACAATTATTGGAGGGACAACTACAAGTGACATTGCACGAATATTACCGAATGAATCTATTGGGCAAGGTTTTATGTCTCGTTGGATACTGGTTTTTGCTCCTCAAAAAGAGAAGAAAGTCGCAAGGCCGTATTTAAGAACTGAATTGGCTAATGAAATAGGTGCAATGTTTGGTTGGTTGTCTTATGAAATGCGTGGAGAGTTTAAAGAAAGTGATGCTGCGAAAAAATTATTAGACAATATGTACGAAACTGTAAATATAGATTTAGAAGATTCACGTTTTTTGTATTATGCAGAACGACGACATACGCATCTGCAAAAAATGTCCATGATACTTGCTGCATTAAGACAAAGTTATCAAATTGAAAAAGATGATGTTGCACAAGCTGATACAATTTTATCTGCAACTGAAGAATACATGCCTGAAGCATTAGGTGAATTTGGTTTATCACCTATTGGAGCTGCGAAACAAAAGATGTTAGAATTTTTACAGCATGCAAAAGAACCAATTAGTTATAAAATTTTATGGACAGTAATGCAACGCGATATGCGAAACACAGATTTTTTAACGGCTATTGCCGATTTAATTAATTCAGATAAAATAGTCCAAATAGAAGCAAATAAAACTAAGAGTTTTGTGTATAAAGATTCTAGTTTTGATGCGTTGGATTTAGTTGAAGCAGGATTGTTGTAAGCAAAAGTTTTGTTGGGGCTGTAGCAATGGGTGCGCCGACTTGAGGGGGTAGGCAATTTGTTGTTGCAGTCTCAGCAATCAAATTTTAAAATGAGGTTTTGATTATGTATGAATTTAAAATTGATGATGAAGTTATCAATACGGAAACTTTTCAACGTGGAATTGTTATTCTTGTGGATCAAAAGTACCCAACAGAATTTCCAAATTGTATTGTTAAATTCCCTGATGGTTCAGTGCAGACACTTGAAACCCGAATATTAAAACCAACAGGCGTACAACAATTTGTAAAAGACAAAGCTGACAGACACAACACAGGCAAACCGCAACTCAGTTATTTACTTGATTTTCCAAATGCACTTGAAGAATTTGCATTCATTTGTGCTGGTGGTACAATTAAATATGATAAGCATAATTGGAAAAAAGATTTTCCATTTAGTGAATTAGAAGATTCTTTATTGCGTCATTTAGAAAAGTTTCACAATTGCGAAGATCGTGATGTTGAAAGTAAACGTTTGCATCTTGGTCACGTAATGTGGAATGCAATGGCATTGATTGAAGGATACAACGATGAAGAAATAAAGGAAAAATTTGATAACCGAGATCATAAAATTGCGGAGAATTAATTATGAATTACTCACTAGATATAGAATGTTTAGCCCTTAAACCAAAAGCTGTTGTAATGTCAATTGGCATTGCTTGTGCAAATGGAAACACTCTGCATTTGTTTTTGCCTAAAATTCCACAGTTGCGAATGCAGCGGGTAATCAATTCTGAAACATTGGAATGGTGGAATCATCCTGATAGATTGCAATTGTTTATAGCTATCCAGAAACGAATGGAAGCAGCAGAACATGAAACAACACCAATGGCAAATGCAAGAAATGAATTGTTTAATTTTTTAGCTCATAATGCTGACGGTAATGAAGAATGTATTTGGATGAATTCACCAGCATTTGATAATGTAATTTTGGAAGATTTATTTAAACGTGATTGCAATCTTGCAATGCCATGGCATTATAGAAGTCCAAGATGTTTGAGGACTTTAAGAAGTTGCGCAGAAATAAAAACAACCTTTCCATTTCATAAAAAACCTGTTGGTGCGCATGATGCATTGATTGATGCAAAATATCAATTGGAAATTGCATTAATGTATTTAAAAGCTTTAAGGAATTAAAAAATGATTGCTGCAGTTGTATTTGATTCCTGGAAATTATCATTCTTTGAAGCTATCCTCAAACGTGAAGGGTTTGAATATACACGACATGGAAGTTTTCATGATGCACATATAATTACATTAAGTGTTGAAACTACATCGCCTGCAGAATTAGCACCATTTGTTACAGAAGCAAATTTTGCAGCTGCAAAAAGTAGGATGAATTAAACGGCAAAAAGATTTAAACCGCAGCAATTTCGCTGCACAAACTAAGAGGAAAAAACTGATGGAAACTGATAGAAATCAAGTCAATTTAGAATTAGCAAAACAAAAAGTGGAACAAGCGTCGAGCGAATTAGATGCAATTGCAGAAGAAGTTCCAGGATTAGATGTGAATGTTTTAATCGCGAATGCGGAACGGCAAGCCTTGTTGACTTTGTTAATAAACGCAAACGTTTGTACGCGGATAGACTATTATGCCAAAGTAACGGATTGTTTGAACGATTCGATTCTTGAATTGCAGTCTGTGAATTTCATGGGTGAAAGCGCTGAGGAATAAAAACGTGTTACTAACACCTGTTGCATATTTGGCGTTGTCAATCAGAATGGAGTTGTAAGAAAAAAACGCGGGGAGCAACCGACTAAGCTCCCCGCGTTTAAACCTGCGGTTTCTACCCAATAAAAACGCAGGGGTCTTGCTCGTTTTATTCATCTCCATCTGGCATTATGTGTTTCATTAAACGTCCCATTTTCCCTTGTTCATCTGATGCACGAACCGCTTTTAAAATCATGCGTGAAGATTTATCAAATTGTGACATCATCAATTGTTGACGAATGTAGCGGGTAAATCCAGATGGATTGCCACCAGCTTTTATAAAATCACCCATTGCAGATTCTATTAATTCGTTGTCAACACTATTGCCACGGATTGCAGATCGCATTTGTTTTGATAAACGAAAAATGTGTTCTTGTTGTATGTGTTGTTGCACACGATCACGTTGTAACTCTCGTGCCATACGTTCTTCTCGAACCGATTTTAATTCCACTAAACGTGGTATGATTGATTCAAATGTACGCACGTCAGCATTAATTGTTTCTCCATGTCGGTTTACAGATTGACCATTCATAACCTCGAATAGATTTTTTACTGCACCATTAACGCCATAAGTGGCAATTATTTCACTCATTTCACGGGAGTCAAATCCACCGTTTTGGCGTACTGATGAAAATGCTTCACCAACTCCTTGCATTAATGTACGCATAACACCAACAGCTGGTATTGCTTGTGAAATTCCCTCACCTTTGAAAATGTTAGGTGCTGTTATATCTGCACGAGATTGAACTGCAACACCAGTCAGTGAAGATAATGTGCCTTGCATAAATGCATCCGTTGCAGTAGTTCCAAATTGCGCATCCATTGAATCATTTATATTCGTTGTTCCATCGTAAGAAGTTAAAAACGTGTCAATGAATGAGGTTACTCCGGGCAAAGATTCTGCACCGAATAAAAAATTCTGCACACTTGCTTGCCAAAAAACTGCACCTGCGCGACCTGCTTCAATGTCACCAAATACACGTTGCAACCAATTGACAGCCCATGTTGTGAACAGACCAAATGGCATACCTGTCGCACCTTGAAACATTTGAGGTCGATTAGTTGGGCGAAAATCTCCAATAATTTGATTAGCTTGTACATGTGCAAATAACATTGCTGGTTCATCTTCAAGTTGAAAAACCTTTTTGCCAATTCGATAATTCATCATGAATGCGATATCACGCGACCACATTTCTGATTTGTCAGTTGCAAAAGATAATTTATTAATTATCGCTTCTCGGTTTCTACCAACCCAACCACGTTTCGGTGATGCCCAAAGATTTAATTGTTCAGCAACAAATTGTTGTATGTACCCACGTTCTAATGCAAGTTTACGAATTTCTGTAGCTTCCTTAGAAAAAGCAAATGACATTCCATCCATTACCATACGTGTAGTATTTGGCAGTATAAAAGAATCATCAATTGGAGCACCAACAGCACCAGTTCTTGCAAGCCAGTCTGGAATAGTTTCATCTTTGCCACGACGTAATGCATGAGTAACTGCCGGTGTAACTGCAACCAAGGATGCAAAATTTATTACTGGCATTCCGAAGTCTAAAACTCGTAATATCATATCGGTTGCAAATTTATTGAACCCTGTAACTCCACCACGAAAAGTTGGCGGCACATTTACATGCTGAGTTTTTTCCAACAAATCAACTGCGTTTTTAAACGGATTATATTCTCCTGCAATTTCTGCAATTTGTTTAAATTCTTTTTCTCCTGTGCTTACACTAATTGGTTTAAGTGCATGAACTTTATCCCAAGTAGCTCGAATAATGTCATCTGCTGTACCTTCAACAGCATAGAAAAATTTACCAACATAACCATTTTCATTTAACGCAGTTTTTTGCAACACAACCCTTTCATAAGTTTGATGTAATGAAGGTTGTAAAGTTTTTTGTGCTTTAGACGTAGATACAACTTTTTGTGTTCCACGTTGCCGTGCTTGTAATGTACTAGATTTAATAAATGCTTTTGTAAAATTCAATTCAGATTCGAAAATTGTAGCACTGGTATGTCGTGTAAGCAGTTGAAAATTTGCTTGTAACGAGTTAATTATATTATCTAATGGTGCGTGTCCCTGCTCAATTGTTGCACCAACAGTCTTACCTTTTGCACCACCTGTTTGAAATTCTGCACTTGCAAAGTTTCTAGGATTTGCCCAAATATCTCCAAGAGAATCATGATATTGCATGATAGATTCTTGGTCAATAATTGCCAACGAATTTTCTTCTGATGCAACATCCTTGCGAGCTTTCTTCATTGCTTCACCAAATGTTGCGCCGTTAACAACACGTTGGACTTTTCCAGACCCATCTACAAGATAAAGATTAATTCCTTTTGTAATATCAATTGCAGGCACATGCCATTCCTTTTTATTAATTGGTGCAAGTTTGCGTACACCACGTAAATAGTTTAAGTTGTCTAAAAAAGCGTGTGAAATTTGTGTTACACTCCGCAAACCTTCAAGTCCTAAATCATCTAATGCAACAGGAACAGGTAAATTGCCATCTGATTTTGAAGCACGAACTGGCATCATAACAACATCACCTTGATTAGGTGCAATATCTTCCCAGTCAATATCAAATATTTCTTTATAGCGTTTGCGATTTTGAGGGTTATCTATAAGTGCAAAACCCCAACGACCTTCTCCTAATGATACAGCTTCTCGTTCTAAATGCCAACCTTGACGTAAACTATTAATTGCAATATTTAATACACTAAGAGAAGCAGCATTGTTATTGGTGCGCAATTTATTAAATACTTTAGTATGTTTATCTTGTGCACCTTTTATAATTATTTTCATTTCCTCAAGTGCACGTTTATTTGCCAAATCCATTACACGATCAAGTGTTTCTAATATAGGATTATTACGCAATGCAAATTGTTGCGTAGTGATTATACCCACACCTGCTTGAGTTCCTTCAATAATTAAATCTGGACGTGTTGCTAATGCAACAGCATCAGGACGCGAAAAAATTTCCTCTACAATTGCCGCAACTACCGGAGCATTATTTTGTCGTGCTTGCGTAAGCATTTGATTTTGTACTAATTTATTTGCCAAAATTCTTTCAGACAATTGCTCTGCACCAATACGCCCAGAGTAATTACTAGTCGATAATAATACACTAGGTTTATGCTCTGAATTGCGATCAAATCTCAAACTGTTACCATGTAGTTTTAAATCTGCATGTAATGTTTCACCTAATCTACCAGCATCAACATGCTTCACCATAGCTGCTTTTAATTCAGGCATATCACGTACAAAAGAACGAAGGTCACGAATTTCACCACCAACAGTTGGTATCAATTCATCAAATACTTCCATTAATGGGTGTCTGCCGCCAGCTGTATCGGCTGGTAAATTAAGCATTTTACCTTCATCAAAATTTGACAATTTTTGTGCCTCTGTAAGCTTCAGTACGCCTGTTGTAGAGGCTTGTTTAATCATTCGGACTTTTTGGTATTCTCGAAATTTTTGCGTCAATGAAGCGAATTGCATAGCTTCTATATTTGCAATGGAACTAGAACCACCACTTGCAAATTGCACAACATCAGGAAATTCATGGCGAAATTTTTTCGCTACTTCAATTGCAAAATCAAGTTCCATAAAGCTACTACCAGGGTGCACAAAAATTGTGTCATTTACTTTAGGATTATATGCATCAAGCGCTTTCTGTTGTAAAACCCATGCGTGCATTCGTTGTGCAAAAGTCTGTGAATTTAAGGCAACTTTAGCTTCAATGCCCACGGCGGATTTATTGCGCCGTGTATTACCCTTTACAATAATTTCAAATTCGTCATGTTTACCAATTCCACCAACAACCATTATAACATCATCAACTGGAACATCCCGACGAATGACATTGTCTGCAATACTACTGCCAAATGCCCGTTTTGCAAATGCAGGATCAGTTGACATTGAAACAACATCATTTGTCGGTGCTTTAGTTTCAGCTTTTTGTTCACCACGATACAGTGGGATAGTGCCATTTTCAGATTGCAGTTCATGTAATCGTCGTTGTAACCCAGCCTTTCTATACGCTTGAATTAATTCAGCTGCCCGAGGATCATCATTTTTAACCCATTCACGCAGTTTTGAACTGCCAGAAGAACCAGTCCAATTTTTAATTTCTTGCTGTAATTCTGGCGACAAACTTTCAAAAACTGCACGTCCGCGAGTTCCATTTTGAAAATGCCAATCTTGTGAAATGTCTCGTAAATTCAATAACATTCCTTGTTCAGATTCTTGTATAATTTCTTTATCTGTTAATGCACGCGTTGTATTAACATCACCAAGAATTGTTTTTGTATCTTTGACGCCAACAAGTTGTATTTTACCGGTTGCAGTTGTACCAATTTCCATACCGATTTTATTAGCTTCAGAAACCGACAATTCAAAAAATGCATCACCAACTTCTTTGCGTTTTGTAATTTGTACAGATTCTTGATCGTCCAAAACACTCCAACGACGTTGTGCAGAAGGTGTGATAGTTCCATCAGTTTCTAAAACAATTGCATGAATATTAGCAACCCTTGTTCGTTCAGCTCTCAAACTATCCATCATCTGAATTGTAACTATTTTTTCTTCTAAGGGAGCAGCAACATCTTTATTTAATCCTATTTGTACTGTTGCAATTTCTGAATCTAATTGTTTTAATCGTTTGTTAATATTTTTTGCTAGTTGTACTTGAGTTTCTGGAGCCAATTTTTCAATACTTGTTGCAGTTACAATTAAAGTCGGGTCATTTTCAACTTGTTGTGCAGCATTTTTTAATTCTCCACTGTCTTTTCCTAATCCAGTCTTATGACTGATGCCATGACCATACACATCATCTTGAGCCATGTTAACAAGTTCTTCTTTTAATTCACTACGTTCTCCATTAACTCTAGCTGCACCCGATGATCTTAACGCCTCATTCGCACCTTCTGCTGCATCTTTTGCAGCGATGTTTGCACTGATTGCTGCAACAGCAGCTTTATCACCTCGCTGACCAGGACGGGATAAAAGATCAGTAATAGGCAAATCATGTGGATTTAATTCTTTCGCCCAACCTGTAGCAAATGCCGATTGTATATGTTTATTAATTGCACGACGAGTAAAAGCAAAAGCACCTGCTGCAAATACAGCATCAGGAATTGCAAACAATGCAGCATTTGCTTGCCAAGATAAAAAATCAGGAAAAAACATATCGCTTTCATTGAAAAATAAACCAATTGCTGCATTAGCTGCAATACCTTCTTTTAATACATCAGTTGCAGCCTCAAAAGATTGTTGACGAATTGCTTTAGAAAATGCAGGAGTTAATGTATCATTAATGCCAAGTTGTTTATTTTTGACAAATAATTTTGCATTTTGTTCAACTTGTTTACTTCTATCTGCACGAGTTCTACCAGAAGAAACTGCAAATTTTCGTAACAAATCTCCATGTTTTAATTTACCCAACAATTTATCTACAAATTGCCCTGTACGTACAAGTTTTACAGCGCCAAATATAGGAACAAATGAAGAAACAATTTCTCCAATAGTTTTTGAACCCGCTTCGTTTTCACGATAAAATTCACCCAATGGTTGAGCAAGATTAGAAACAAAATCTTTTACAGTATCTTCATCAATTAAAGAATCCGGTGTGAGAGATTGAAGAATGGTATCTGCTGCACCGATAATTACGGAAGGTACACCAAATTTTAATAAATCCAGTTTTTCTTCATTGTGCGTTTTAATCTCTTTTTGTTTCTGAGATAAAGCCTCAGTTGTTAAAAGATCACCAATATTAATTGGATTTGTGACTGGTAAACCCATTATTTTATTCGCACTCCCGGAGCTGCACCTGTTGCTTGACGAAGTGCAATTTCACTTTGTTTTTCTTCTTCTGTACGCGTTTGAATTGTTCCAGTAAGTTCATCAATATCAACAGTGCCAAATGACTGACGCATAGAGTTTACAAAGACTTGTTTATGCGCATTGTTGAATACAGTACTTGCTAATACAGCAGATAATGGAGTTTTTGGATCAAGCATTTCTGTCACAAAGTTTGATTCATACAATTCAGGATTTGTAATAGCTGATTGAAATTCAGTTGCTAAATTTGCCCCAGAAGGTAATGCACCAGATTCAATTAATCGTTCAGTTTCTTCCGCTAATTCAACAAAAACTGCTTGCACAACATTCACATCATCACGCAATAATTCTGTACGTAATGTACCAACAGCATTTAATAATTTTTGAAACACCTGTTGTGTTTGAGGCTCGTTATCATGTTTTGACACCAGTTGTTGAGTAACATGTGACAATACACGCCCACCCCATTCATTGACAATTCGAGCCTGTACAACATTTTCTCGCGCTGTTGAGTCAAGTGGATTGGGTCTAGTTTCTCCAATTGCTTGACGGAAAGCTGTTAATGCAGTAGGACGATTAGTTTTTTCTAAACTTTGTAACATCATAGTACGGAAAATTTCCGTATTATCACTTTCAATATTCCCTGTTTGCCCCAATCGACCATCAGTTTGTTCAGTTAATGTAGATTGAAAAAGCGGAATAAATTCTTGTAACCCAGCAGACCAACCAAAACCATTTGTTTCAGGTGAAATGTTTGCTGG
>SDBU01004060.1_pt1 | contig 18237 bp, 18 predicted proteins | sample 2277071 | NCBI WGS metagenome assembly SDBU01 (sample SAMN10397929, study PRJNA504765) | marine sediment metagenome | isolation source: marine sediment core GS08_GC12, 126 cmbsf | place: Arctic Ocean: Gakkel Ridge, Loki's castle | collected 2008 | reverse complement strand
GCGTTAGGAGGGGCAGTCGAGGGAGATATAGTCTGGGAAGACCCCACAGTAAAGTGTACCATACCTGCCATTAAGCCCCGCAACGTAGTCGCTATATGTTAAAAGTATGGGTAATTAGTGTGAGTGTTGGGGTACATGGAGGAGAGTGAAGCATAACCGCAGACTCGGCTAATTACCCATACTTATTAGCTACCGTTACTATTGCCGTTGCGTAACTTTCTTATGCCTTGATAAGCTAGGGTTGAAAACCCAGCACCAACTACAGCAGTGAATAGAACTTGAGCTACAGGCCCTATCTCTGGGAACAGGGTTACCGCAGCCCAAACGGCAGCTCCTATAATAGAAGAAGCGAAAACTGCGATGCGTGTCTCGTTTTCAGTTCGTAGTAGATTGGACCACTTCAGGGCCTGAACTACTACAAAAACAAAGACGGCAACAGGAATGCCTCCTATGAATAGATCAACTGCATTGTACTCCATAACGAGCCTCCTTTAAGGCAAAATCTGGACTTTAATCAGACCGACTTCGAATTTCACACTTCGTTCTCTCAACGGATTGATTGGAAACTCGATAGTGTAATCTAAAACATATTCTCCCGTTGGCAAAGTTTGTGGAACCAATACAGCCGCGTCCACATGTCGACAACCTCTAGGGAAAACACTCGGAAAAACGAGCGGAGAAATAAACAAAAGCTCGTTTTTCCACGTACGACGAAAAGTAACCGGAGAATCAGTAAACTTGCAGTAATCCATCCCAAAGTAAAGGTTACCTCCAGGAACGACCACTGCGGTGTCTACGATTTCGTCTATCCCCTCTTGAGAGTGGAGATGAACGTTATTAACTGTTGCCGGTGGGTTGTCATCGAAAACTGCCCAATAAACGCCTATGACTATGACTGCGAAGACCAGGATAAATATCCCCGCTAGTGTTACTTGAACCCAGTCGTGCGTTCCACTCCTCCGACGGAAAACCTTATTGCTTGCCATATTATGGTACTCCTGTTATATCTCTCAAGAACAATATCCAACCAATAACACCAGCTACACTGGTGAGACTCAAAATACCTAATAGCCATCTCCATCGGGCATGAGTATCTAATACAATCTCAAGGTCGGTAGCGAACTCCTTCATGACTACTCTAATTGGCTTGACCCCTAAGGCCTCAGAACCGTAGACGATCGATTTCAATCCAGGAGTACCAGATTTTCTATCCCCTCTAACCAAACCATTTAACTCTTGTAATATCTCATGCTCATGCTCGACTTTATCAAGCCGGGACTTTATCGTGTCAACATCATCTAATTTCTCATTGATTTCCTCAATCTCTTTTAACACATGTAGGTACTTAGTTTCGTTCGTTTCAAAATCCACAAGGAGCCCCCTGCCTTTGGTTGTTTTCTTGGGAGCCGACGGGAATCAACTCCGTTATGTGTGACTTTCTGCCGTCCTTTGCTAGCCATTGTACAAGTCCTAAACCCTCAACATACCAGTACTCCTCCTCGACCGCTCCGTTTAACTTCCAAAGGAACCTACCAACGTTGGACAGATTGTGCCCGTTGATTACCTTGCTATTAAACTGTTCCGCAAAGATAATGTCGCTAGCCCAAGTGTAAGTCTGAACTAGGTTGCAGTCAAATGTGTAGACCGAAACGATTTCTACACGGGAGAACGTTTCACCTGGTGCCATCATCTTCGGTAGCCAGTTCCCCTGTACAGTGTAAAATTCACCCCCACCTCTACTGATATCTAACACTAAGGAGATGAAGCTGGGGGTAATGAGTCTCTTTTCCCACAACTGGTTTTTCGTGACGTACGAAACGTTTCCGTCCCTTTGTAGCTGCTGACGTTCATCTCCCTGACCCCAGTTGTTGGCCAAAATTACAATATCTCCGTAGTTGCCTACTTTGGGAAACAGATAAGCAGCCAAGTCTTGTTTCGGAGAGGCGACTGGTTGGAGGGACATATACTCGTGGGGATCTACTGTATCAGGGATTACGAATCGTGGGTCGCTACTCCCAAGTCCAGGAACCTGCATGTTAATGTGCACGTGCTCATTCCAAGGGCCGCCAGTGTCTCCAAGCTCACCTAAGTAGTCTCCTTTTCTTACCTGCTGACCTGTTACAACATAGAGCTTGTCCATGTGTGCATACCAAAGAAAGATATCGTAACCATTATACTGTGTTTGTATAATCACTCTCCAAGCGTAGGCTGAAGACGAAAGCTTAGCACTTACAACTGTTCCGTCAACCCCGCAGATTACAGATTCTTTGGAGTCCGCCGCACCCCCAATGATATCGTTATCACTCCCTTCATGGAGATCGTCGTACACTCCATCTCCGTCGTAGTCCCTTGGGACACCATACGAAGACGTTTGAACAAAAGGTACTCTAAAGGGAGCCCCAATCTGGAAGCCATCTAGAGGGTCTGTTGGGGTTGGAGTAGGTTCGAAGAAGGACCAAATTGGTTGCCCCGGTTGATATACGAACACCTCTCTGGGCGATAAGCCCTGCAGATGTTCACCGGCTTGTATGGTATATCCTTCTCCGTTGTACACAGGGGTGATCTCTCTATGCACCACGTTCTTATCAACTCTCGCTATCTCCTGTTGTAGGCCTGCTGCGGGGTTAAGAGGAATTCCTCGGCCTATCTGTTCTTTAACCGACTCGTCCCACAGGAACTCACTACGGGATTTGTTTCCGATGGGTATGCCGGCCTGCCACTTGTCCGTTGGGTGAGCTTCCATCCAAGGAACTATCTGAGGGATTAGATGATCCCAATTGGCATTAAACTCTGTGGTACCTAACTCCCAGATACAGAACCCGATGATGTTCGAGTGGGCCCAATATTCCTCATCTTGTTGAGTGATTCCGTCGACAGTATGAATCTGCCCGTAACCTCCGTCAAAACCCCACTCAGTGACTGCGAGGCCTCCGTAGCCAAGTCCGTTATCTCGAAGGTATTGGGCCTCAACGTATACTCTATCCCAGTTACCCTCATAAGCATGTCGTCCATAAATATTACCTCCCTCAAAAGCCTCCTCTATAAAGGGTACAAACTCATCCTTCCATACTTGCAAGTTCTCGGGCGTTCCGCCTGCCAGGTTGAGAATGCCCACGCTCAAGCCATCCTGATTAGCGAGCCTCATGACCTCTTTCTCATAGGCCACGAGATTTCGGATAGATTGGATGTCTTGTCCGCCTTGCTCGTTTGTGATGGTGTAGTGATCCGCAGGATTTAATACCCACTTCGCTTTGAGTTGAGGATACCAATACTCCGCCATTTGCTTATACGTCCCGGGGGGAGTATTGATATCTCCTGGCGCTTCCTTGTATATCGAAGTGTCCCTAAAGATAGTGAGTGTGTGCCCACCACTCCACAGTTTTGCTTCCCGAAGAGCACCTCCATCGTTTAAAGAAAGGACTATTGCAGGATTTGCTTCTCCAAACATCCCGTAATGACCTCGAGGATGCCCCGAGACGTGTCCACTTATTTTAGACATGCGAGCCTCCTAAGCTTGACCTTTATGATTCTCTATATCGAACTTCGCCTCTGATGATTGAATGAGGATACCGAAAGTACCACTTGTATACGTGTACACTACACGAAAGTACCTGTCCACATCTCCGTCGACTGCATCTGGGATCTTCAGGTCGTCTCCGGAGAGAAGGAAGGACATATTCGCCGCAAGAGGCGTAACAGCTGTGGCACTCTTAATCGTAGTTCCTTGCTTGTCAACCAGCTTCCAGTCGACATTATCAGGGACTATAGCAACGCCGTCTTCATCTTTAAAGGCTGCGTCGACAATGTATACACCTTCTTCAGGTGCGGTTAGTGGTAATGTGGTTGCCATTAGCTAGCCTGCATGTCTAGATCACCAGCGGGGAATCGCATGGTGTCACCATCGTCAACAGCTTGATCGGCCATGGCGTTATCGTACATCAGAAGATTCCCGAGGGTAGCAGCATCACAGATTGCAACCGCGATGATCGTACCCCAGTTACCGCCTGAAGCTGGCCCGAGATCAACATCAGCACCATTATCTACTATTGTAGGTGTGGTACCTACAGCTAAGTCCCACGTTGGAGCAGAACCACCATTTTCGTTGACTAGCTTTCTAGCGTAACCATTACCTACAGGTTCTGTAATTGTAGTACCTGTCATCCCATCTGTTACGGGAGTGGTGATGATGGCTGCTACATAAGTAGCTGGTACAGCGAAAGCCTGATTCCTGAACATTCTATCCAACCAGATGTTAGAGAGATAGTCAGCAATCTCGTTCGCTAAGTACTCTACAAACACCTCAGCAGAGGCTATGCTTGGCGTGTTACCGCTGTTGATAGTCTTAGAAGCTACAAAAGCTCCTGCGGCTAGAAGGTCTCCTGCACCCCAGGTGGCTGACGATACAATGCCCCAGTGAGTAACTGTACCCCAACCTGCTGACGCCTGAGGAAAAGTTACTGCACCACTTTGGGTTACTCTTCTCGAAGCTGCTGCGCCAAGCGTGATAGCAGTACGAGCATACGCCCCTGCATTGGGGACCTCACTCATCGAGGCACCCGTACCGGCATCAGTGGGGTCGGCAGTAGCAAGTGCCAGATATACTGTTGTTGGAGGGACGTAGTTCACTTTGTTGAACACATGGTCCAACATTGCGTCTTCTGCAAAATCGGTTAAACTTCCCATATTTACCTCCGACTACTAATGGTTGCGTCAGGCTTGCGGGAAGTGATATCGGCGTCTGGTTTTCTAGACGTTATATCAGCCTGAGGCACGCGCGAACTGAAAGTAATTAACATTACCCCTAAGAATAAGCCCAGAGCAACATCATCGGGGGTGTCGGATGAGGCAAGGGCTTGAGCCGCAAAGTTAACAATTCCTGCTGTGTCTAGTCTAACAGTATCTGGAGTACTGCTGGCCGCTAAAAGCTGAGCTACCATCTCCCGGATGGCTGTCATTGTTACAGTATCTGACGTACTACTAGCCGCTAAAGCTTGTGCGACGAACGATTTGATAATCGTAATGGTTACAGTATCAGGAGTATTACTAGCCGCCGTTGCGATAGCTGCTGCTTCCCTGAGGACGGCCAGCATGGGTGTATCTGGAGTATTACTGGCTGCTAGACTTACAGCCAGGAACTCTATCAGAACGTTTAGAGTAACTGAGGGAGTGTTACTTCCTGCTAGAGACTGAGCTGTCATCTCTCTGATAGCAGTTAAAAGAACCGTATCCGGAGTACCTGAAGCTGCTAGGGCTATTGCAGCAAACGTCTTAACAATGATAAGTTCTACAGTATCTGGTGTACTACTTCCTGCCAAGGCTGCTGCAGCGAATTCGAGAACCAACCCTAGTACAGCTATATCAGTTCCCCCACTAGCCGCAAGAGCTTGAGCACTCATCTCCCTAATTGCGGTGAGAAGAACAGTATTAGGTGTATTACTAGCAGCTAATAACTGAGCAGCATACTCTCTTATAACGTTAAGAGCTACGGTATCATCGGTGGCACTTGCTGCAAGAGCAGCTGCTGCAAACTCTATGATGATTAGTAGAGTAACTGTGTCAGGGGTGTTAGAGTTGGCTAGAGCAATAGCAGACATCTCTCTGATAGCTGTCAGAAGAGAAGTATCAGACGTATCAGAGGCTGCTAAAGCCTGAGCTATCATCTCACGAATAGCTGTTAAGAGTACTGTATCGGGGGTGTTACTCCTTCCTAGAGCGATTGCAGCAAATTCTTTTATAAGACCGAGAATTACTGAGTCGTTTGTACTACTCCCTGCAGTTGCAATCGCTGCAAATGTCTTGATGATCAGGAGGATAGCAGTATCAGTAGTACTACTTCCTGCTAGTGCTATAGCAGCCATCTCCCTGATAGCCGTTAAGAGAACGGTATCGTTAGTACTACTAGATGCTAGAGACTGTGCGACCATTTCTCGTATAGCTGTTAGAAGAACAGTATCGGGAGTATCGCTACTGGCGAGAGCCACAGCAGCGAATGTTTTAATGATCAACAGAACAACTGAGTCGTTCGTATTACTTGTTGCAGTTGCTCCAGCTAAGAATTCTCTTATGAGCCCGAGGACTACTGTGTCTGGAGTACTGCTGGACGCCAATGCTATAGCAGTATATTCTCTGATGACATTTAAGAGGACCGTATCATCAGTACTAGAACCTGACAGTGCTGCTGCAGCAAACTCCCTAATAGCTGTTAAGAGGATCGTGTCAGGAGTATTAGAGCTCGCTGTAGCAGTTGCTGAGAATGTCTTGATCGCCGAGACTTCCTCGATTACTAACCATCGAGGCCTGCGTGTGATATGATCGGCGAGCCAGCGCCGATATACTCCGTAATTGCGAGAATTAGTCATCTACCACTGCAAGTATTCTAAGATGGCGTTCATGGGAATTGAGGTGGGAGCATCTTCTAACTCTACAACAAAATATTGACCAGCCGGTACAACAATCACGTCATCTGGCGTCGATCGCCATTCATACCCCGCCAGAATATTAAACCCTTCGGTAACATCGAGTTCCGTCGTCCCTCCGGTTAACTGTATGGTGTTGCCGCCTTCTACTGTTCCGCTATATGCTCGGGTTACCAAACCGTTTTTTGGTTTTGTAACGACTGTTTCCCCAACAGAACCAGAAGTAGGTGCACCGGAAACAACCCTTTTCCGGATCCTCAACTGTTGGGAGGTTTCCGAATTGTTCTGGGTTAGATTGACCCGCATAATAGATGTCGGCTCCGTCGAACCCGCAAGTAATTCCCAAATGTCCCTTACTTCTGCCACCGTTATATTGGCCCAACTTGATACGTAAAGTGTCATAATTTCACCTCGCTAATAGGGGATGGAAATCCCGGCGTTTCTTAACGAATAGTTCTTCTGGATAAGCGGCGGGCGCACCTTTGATGACCGTAACCCGGGGCGTGTTGGTGTAGGTATCGAAAGCAGTTGCCCCTCTTCGCGCTCTTAGATCGAAGGTATCGCCATTAACCACGTCTGCGGAAATGAACTCAAAACAAAACTCAACTTCTCCCTCTTCTCCTACTGCTATATTTACAACACCCGTGTCGTCATCGATGGTCCCATCACAGTAACCATCGCTGGTCCCCGTTGTATAGGTTCCATCACTAATGTCCTGAACGGTTACAGAATTATCCGCAATGCTGTTTGCATCGTTGATTAATCTTATCCCATCGGCCAGAGAATCAGCCGCATCCAGCTTACCATAACTTCCGCTATTCTTGCTGTACCAAAGCTGAAAATTCTGGTTCCCAGCATCCATACCTCCAATTTGAACCACAAATCGCCATCTGAAAGGAGTATCAACGTTAACAGATTGATCCTGGTTATTACCGCTCCCCATATAAGTCGCAGTAACAATGGTGCCATCATCGTTGCGGCCTCTAGTATCTTCCTGGGTGAAGGTAGTTGCGCCCATTTAATCTTCCCATTCCTCGCCAGGAAGCCAACCGCCCTTCTTATCGCTGATTCGCTTAGACAACTTGTTCCAATCTTCTCTTGGCATCTGTCGGCCGAATAGAACATGAGCACAGGCTGTGTGTGCCAGATAGTCCGTTAAAGCATCCCAGCCTACAGGTTGCCACATGTCATACCGCCAAATGAAGTAGTCTTTACTACGTACGATCTCGACACCAACTTCGTGATCGTCCTGGACAATGGCCTGAACTCCAAAGGCATAGGGAACTCCTCGACTTGTAAGATTGTCCCAATCCTCTCTCTGGTCATACACATCGTAAATAACTCGATAGTGAAAAGTCATCGCCTTATCGGGAAAAATACTTGTGGTAGTGGTGGGGGTGGTAACTGCCAGAATCGTTTTACTGGCCTGTATAAATCCCAGCGGGTTTCTGGTGAGTACATCTGCCAAACCTCATCCGCCGAAAGGACGCGCTGGTAGTATCGTGATTCTAAAAGTCCAGCCTGACTATTATAATTAGCATAAAACTGATGTGTTGCACCTGTCAGCGCACCAGTGCCGGAAATATCAGCTGTGAAAGTCTGTAAACCATCTTCATTCCAGACATAAAGACGCATTAAGTCGCTCTTGTCACAAGTTAGTGCCGCAAACTGCAACCCATCTAAAAAGGTAGCACTTGATCCGGTATCCACATTAGTAGTTGCGCCGTTATAACGACCAGTAATCTGACCATTAGTTTGGCCTACATCTAATCTGACATGATCCGCATCAACTTGCGCTTTTCCAAGACCTGATACATTCCAACTTGCTCCTGCTGCAGTTGAATAAGCAAGTACCCAAGTGGTGAAAGATATGTGATCCTCTTGCCACAAGCTGTCTGGTAGATTAACTCCAGCCCTTGACCCAGTAGCGCCACTAGAGGCAAATCCAAGAAGTGGTCCATGCTCTGCATCGGTTATGATAGCCGGGAATTCAGTGTTGCTATTGGAATCGTCTAATGGTCCAGCGTGATAAGCCAGTTCTCTATACCACGTTCCCAGCGTTTCTGCTGGTCGTTCGCCATGATGTAAATCTACTGTTGTAAGTAAGGCGGACAACCCATGAGCCTGCGGCGACATCGGATTTATTACTGGATGGACTGGTCTATAACCAAGTCCTCTTTTACGATTTTTCCTAATCATTACGCTGACTCGTAGTTGTAGCGTGCAAATTTTAATGTGTTGGCAGTAGCTGCCATTGCTACATCCATATTGTTTATGATCAGAACCTTGAAATCAGTAGGGGGCAAAGGAACTTCCCTTAAATGAATATATCTTGTAGCGGTCGCCGCATCTATGGGAAAATTTCCAACCCAAGCTGACGCTGGCGGGTCAAGAGAGTCGCCACCAAAACCATAATTTGTCCCGTCTAATTCCTCTAAAATATATAGTGCAAAATAAGATCCCGCTGCCCTGGCTGATGTTGTTGACACAAACAACTCAAAATCGGCAAACAGGTCCAATTCTCCGGCCGCATCATTGGAGAGGGCCGCACTCAACTTATTACTGCCTGCCCCCAAACTATTTAACTCAGTAGTAAGAATAGTTGTCGTACTTCCAGGTGCTTTCCACTTAATAGTTGCCATTACAGTGCCCTCGCCTGTTCAACATCACCAGTTGCGACATTTCCAAATCCAATAAATACACCTTGACTAACTGTTTCAACTCTGGCGTTTTGTAAATTCCCGATGGTTGTACCTGCCGGTGGGAATATGTCGATAACTACTTGGGCTGCTGGGCCAAAGGGATCGAGTTCGTCAATAGCACAAAGAGCAAGCCATCTGTCTTTAGCTATATCGCTCAATGCACTGTATTCAGTTGGGTCAGTTAAATCATATGCCTCGACACCAGTCATTAACTTCTTGTTTCTTACTTTCCTTTTTATACGCAAGTCAATTGCTGCATCTGTGGCGGTCATGCCCGAATACCCCCGACCATCAGGATCATCGTCTAATTCATCTTTTAAGATTTGTAGGTCAGCCATCCTATGCCTCCAATAGCCAATCTAGTTGAACAAAGACCCAAGGTTGAACTTCTAGTGAGCCTAGCTTCTTCAGAGAGATAGGGTTCACTCCGTTAAGAGAAACCGTCTCTTCCATCACAGGATCTAACTCCTTAGTAAACTTCTCTAGAATCTCTACGTTCTCTTCAGGATCATCTGAAAAGATGATTACAGGCCCTCGATCTGTATTACCGTCATACTTCTTTATGAGCTTGTCTCGAACCTCATAAAACGGTTCCAGTTGACTCTGGACCTCCTTGATAGCTTTCGCCACTCGATAACCTACTTGGGCCTTCATAGGTATCTGAGAGAGCTGGTTTAGAGCTGCTACGCTGTCTGCCAACTCTTGTATTGTTACTTTCATTCCGAACCTCCGTGTAATTGTGGGACCTTAATCCCTGCTTCTAATAAAGCTGCTTCCATCAAATTCATTCTTTGGTGTTGCTGACGAATAGTATCGATGGTTAGCATAAACATGCCTTGTACATTCATAAATACAGAACCGTCATTCTCATTCCCATACTGTCCATCATTTACCGTTACGATATTTGCCTCTTCTAAAACGGGTCGGGCGTAGTCAATGAATTCATTAAACCCCTTCTTTAAGTTCGCTTCTTCGTCAGCTGACATTATAGCTCTAGCTCCGGTCAGCAATCTCATATCATCGTAATCATCCATAAGTCTGGTAGCAGCATCACCTCCACCCCCGGAGGTTATTGATGCCCCTAACCATAGACCACCATTTCCTTTTAAGATCATCCGGGCTAATCCGTTGTTTATTGCTACAAACATGTTTTCCCCAGCTGCTAAGGCGGTAACACCAGTCCCGCTTTTCTTTCCAGCGTGAACTTCAACCTGAGCAAGCGCACTGGTGCTGGTTGCACTGTTTGTTGTTACTCCATAACCTATCAATACCAGTCCCCTGCCTGCATCAGACAGGCCATAAAGAATTAACCCGCCTGCATTGTCTGCTAACTCCCGGAGGAAACCAAAGGTGTCCGTTTCCACTACGCTAGTAATGCCGTGAGCTACACCAGTCTCTTTTAGACTGATGATGTGGTTTCCTGACCCTCCAGTAGCCTGTCTAACAGTAATCCCTCTACTTTGGTTGCTGTTTGCTGTATCGTTGATCAAAAGTCGATTTGTTATATAAACAGCATTGTCTACATCAACTGACGTACTCAAAATTCCTACAACAATTCCATTATTGAAATAGCCGTAGCCTGTAGCGCCATCAAAAGCAGTACTCCCTACAACAAGTCCGCCTCCTATACGAGCATCAGCATCAACAGCTAAGATCCCGTTGCCAGGCTCGCCATTTACATTTCCAACCCACAGTCCATCTCCACATGCAATATCACCAACTGCACGAATATCATTGTCAGATGGCGTCGCATTATCACCAACTCTGAGACCTCCAGCACCCGCGCCACCAATAATCACGTTCCCGAAAAGACTTATTAAGCCTGAAACTGCTGTTATAGTTTCAGCTACTGACGGACCTCCACGTACTTCAAACGTCGATGTACTAGCTATTAACGTTACCTCTCTCGTATCCGATCCAAAAGCTTCGATGTCAATAAATCCAAAAACTTCAGTACTAGAAGTTTCTAGAGCCAAATGAACAGCATTACCACCAAGAAACTTTTGTGTTAAGCGACCTTTAGACGCACCACCCGCCGTTTCTACAAACTTATAGGATCGCACGTCAGAATATGACGTAGGAGAAAGTATCCAAATCCCATCAGAGTCGAGTCCTACAACACCACCACCAGCCCGAATCGATCCATCAGTATCGACATATGCTTCAGTAGTTGTACCTCCTCTGAAGTTCAACCGTTGAGCAGAAGCATCATAGAAGACGTTCCCAAACCCAGCATCGTTTCGACCGATGATTATATCCCCGGCTGCTAGAGTCTCTCCATTAAAGACAGGAGCACCAAGACCCACAACAAGAAGACTCACCTTATTCTGGTCCCCAGTATCTTCCCCCATAAGAAGTACAGCTCTACCAGCGATGCCATTGTAAGTACCATCAAGCTCGAAGTGAGAAATAGCGTTTATCCGGAACTTAAGAGCCTCGTCAGCATTATCGAAGAATACGTTTGCTTGATTAGCCGCTACTTCTCCGAGAATGAGATCGCCATTTGTCTTCCACTGACCAGTTAAAATGTTATTGTTATTGAGTCTGATCCCATTCGCACTATCTACGGTAATCCAATCATCTTGATACTTCCCGAACCCAGCTCCGTAAGTATCGGACCCGTAACCGTAGAGACCTTTCAGGTTACCGATAGCCCAATGTTCAGTCCAGTCATTGAAGGTGGCACTACTTCTCACATTACCTACAATTGTAGGACCGGTTGTAGTTCCTGGGATAAGCCCTCGAAGACTATAGAGATCGATAAACCCGTCTCCAGTCTGTCCTGTATTGAATACAGCATCACCCGTAAGCCAATCATTCGCTCCCGTGCCGTCCAGATCTCGAGTAACTGTATAGCTGTACTCAGCCTCCATGAGCATATTTTCATCTATTAGAGGGTCTCCATGTTGCCCATTATCAAAATAGCACACACCTGAGACAGTATCAGCACAGTAGAAGTAGACTCTAACGGTAGTACAACCTGCTGGAGTTGTAAAGAAGATACTCTTCCTAGCGTATGTTGTAGTAGCATTTCCAGCACTTCTCAGAGGAATAATATCAACGAGAGCATCTCGATCTTCTACTCTGAATCTACCAGAATATGTCCCATCACCCCTAGTCCAGAAGGTAAGCTTGTGTCTGGTATCGGCAACAACAGTACCATCTTGGTGAATTCGTGTATCAACTGAAGCACCAGCAGTCATCTTTACGGCATCAACACCAAGGTTAAACAGCGTTGTTTCATTTGCGAGAGTACCATCACTAGCAGTCTCTATCCAGCTGGCCCAAAAGTCAGGGTCTCCAGCACCCCCTGTTTCAAATCCCACATTTGATAGAAGTTCAGCACTCTCGACTGCATTACCAGTAATAGATAGAAACTCTACCTTTAGGTCTTTTTCTAGATAGACTACGTCTCCGCTAGTCATCTGATTATGTTCGACGAATATAGAGGTGTCAGCAACATCTAGATCTTGAGTAAGTCTAGTAGTAGGACCTACTAGAATCCTTCCCCCAATTGTTGCTATAGTCTCCTGAGCAACTAACGTATCTGCCCACAACTCAGCTACGTAAAGACTGAGATATTTCTTGTTTATCTGTCCCAGATTCACGTCATAGTTAATAACGGGATTGACGTTATTCCCCTCGGGGTCAAAGAAGATAGAACCTTCTATATCGAAAGTAAAACTAGCTCCCGATCCTGAACTAGTTAAAGAGAGAGTAGCATCAGCAACGCTATCTATGCTAAAAGCCATGTAGTTATTAGCATCATAGTCAACTCTAAGCTGTGGTTGTGTAGCATCTCGAATCGTGAAGATACCTGGAGGGACAACGTTAGCTCCTATAATCCAGCTAGAGTCGCCCCAAACATATCCAGTACCGCCCGGACGAAGTCGAATGTCACCGTTAACCTGCGTAGTAATCTCCAAATCTGAATTACTTGACACCTTCATGGCAGCATAGTTGGTAGGATCGTATTCAACCCGAAACTGAGTGGTTATATCGGTATTCGGTCCTGCTCTGAGATCGTGGACATTTAACCGTCCTAAAGTGGACGTTGCAAGAATGGCGGCAGTGGCTCCAGGATCAGCAGATGAGTCAATAACATGTGTATGACCCCACCCGTCGGCTACGTTGGGGGAACTCACACTGAGATTAACTGTCGGTGTTGTTAAAATAACGGTTACAGCACCGACTGATATTCCGTTTCCAGCACCTACATTCAAGGTTCGATCAGCTGTTAGGAACCCTCCACCAGTTAAACCACTTCCAGCTATTACTTGTTTATTCAGCTGATCAGCTTTGAAACCCGTAACTGTCTGGCCTTGGGCGTTAACGTGGAGTAAGAAAGGGGGCTGAGCTGAACCTGGTTGAAACGTCGATTGTCCAAGTATAGTTTCATCTTGAGAGAGGTGATAGTACTGACTATGATCGTCATCGCCCAACCCTGTCAAGGTTCCGTGATCGGTTCCAGATCCTGTTCCGCCGGAAGTGATCACAGCAGCCCTAATCCTTTCCAAATCTTTCTGGAAGGACTGCTTACCGACTATTCCTGTTCGTCGTATGTTCTTAGGCATTATTTCTTGCCGAACTTAAATGTTCTGAGGGACTCTTCATCCACATAAACTCCCAATCTAGGTACTATCTCACCTTCAGCGTCTACTTCAACAGTTTCGAGGAGGAAGTCTTGTGGGGTCTCAAAGAAGGATCCTGAAACAGCCTTGGTTGCGAAGCCTGAAATATACCCTGTGTCTCTATATACACCCGGTCGAATTAGTCTAGGTCTCTCTTCCATGTTATCAAAGTTAGGAGTCGTTAAAGCTCCGTTCCAGAAATAACCTATAGGAGTAGGACTCCAAACATCATAACTAATCAATCTACCAGGCTCCACTGTAATGTTATAGTTTTCAGTCCCTGCGGTATTTCTTAACGTCAGGAGATTCTCTAGAAGGTCCCAAGCCCTCATCCTTTCCCCTAAGCTCTGCTGAATAGATCTAGTGTTAGGTACCCTTCTAGACCTAGTCAGGAATTGAAGATCTGTATCGAAGATTTCTTCTACCCAAGTCCCCACATCAGAAGAAGAATCGTCTGTCACTCCAGTAAATTGGAATTGGGCGGTAGCTACGTATCCAACTACACTGACTTCTAAATAAGGTTCTTCTACTCCTTCTTCCAAAGCTATCAACTCAGGATCAGGATAAGAATGCATATTCAAGAACTCTTCAGCGATGTTCTCGGCAATAAAGGACTGAACATCTCTATAAATCACTTCTTGTTTTATCCCATATCGAGCTTGACTGATAGTGTCCTCGCGCCAGCTTGTCTCACCACTATTTCCTGAAGTAGGATCAGTAAAGGCTACCTTCACTTTGTTAAAGAGAGTCTCGTAAGTCCTCCGTCTACGTCTGCCTCTCTGAGTTAATCTAGTCCAGTGGGTCTTGTCAAAATCTACGAAGTCTATCTCCCAGATAAATCCTTCCCAAGTAGTCTGACCAAAGCTTACTTCTTCTAGGTGATACCCCAGATACTCGTAAAACCACTGTTCTAAATACTCCTTCTCACCAAATACCTTGAACGTTCCCTGCCAAGGGCCACCAGTGAAAGTAGTAGACCTCGCCCAGTCGTTTATGACTTGAGTCATATTCCCCACAGCTTTCTTACCCTGAAGAGGATGAGCAAAGAGCTTTAGGTCGTAGTCTTTAGTCATCTAGACCTCAAACGGGAACCCCAGTACGGGATGTCGATAGAAAGTAAAAGACATGTCAGCAGATGCTGGGATAGGAGAGTCGCGCTGTCCCCCTGCTAGGTTCTGAGAGACTAAGACCGCTTTTGAACTCCCTATTGGGAGATTCCAATTTTGGAAACTCTGAACAATTCCTGTCTTGACTTTAGTTCCTCCAAGGTCTGTCCCGTAAGCAAACTGAAACCAGTCTTCCCGGGTGAAGATCTGGAGACCGTTTGGGACTCCAGCACCTGTAATGTTGGGGGTCGTCATTGTGAATAGATGATCGGTGGGCATAAAACAGAAGACATCCATCTGAAGTTCAGGAGCTCCTCCGTTATCAAATAATTCTTCGGCAAAGAAGTCTAGTCTGAAGTTGTCCATATCTATAATCGGGTCACTCTTAGCCGAAGGCCAGGGAGGGATTTGAATATACCCCAGAGGCGCCACTTTCCAATCACTAGCATTCTGACAAGTAATTTCAACTGTAGGATTCTCGACTTCCGATCCAGAACCGAACCCCCATCGAAGTTGAAGACCTGCCTTAGCTCCGACCAAGTCTAACCTGACTCTAGCAATGATTAGATACTTTCCATTAAAGTGCTCGATATTGGTAGCACCTGCGTTTTGTAGCTCCCAAGCGAGCCTATTAGCCATTCCAGGAGTCCCAGCGAAGTCTGTTTCTACGTAGTTAGTAGCGTACTCCGGAGCACCTCCCACTACGAGAGAACTTCCTGCCCCCAAAAAGCCGTCTTGAAACTCCTGTCGAGGAGCGAAGTCTGTCAGCCCTTCTCTTTCATCTCTAATCCCTAACCACAGATCGCCTAAGAGAACGACGTTTATGGGGACATCAACTCTAGATATCCGAGCTGGTCGAGACCCGACGTTATTTGTAAGAGTCCCAGCCCCTGCAAATCTATCTACACTTGAAATAGTAGAACTAACCTCTGCCGTTTCGAAGTGCGGAAGGAGATCTAACTCCAAATCGAATCTATACCGATTCTCCCCAGTTCCTTGATCTAGGAACGTATCGCTCCCTGTTAAAACAGCAGGTATGATCTTCCCGCCCAAAATAGTTCTGTAGACTTCTTTGGACGCAGTTTCCTCGAGAATATTAAGTCGAATCCAATCTCTCCGGGATTTGTCCGCGTTCCAAAGTTTAGCTTTCTCCAGTTTCTGGTCCAAATCATCTAGAGCAGCCTTAATGGCCACACCAGACCCGATCGCCAACATGGGAATCCTTTCGGTAATACCTTCACCCGAATCGTTGTAAGACTGGGGAACCCAATCCTGATCTATTCTCAAATCATCATCGACGTTTAAGCCAACAAGGTCCAGGATTGAGCTAGCCTCAACGTCTTCTATTTCTAACCCAAAAGACATGTGTTGTTACCTTCCCATGTACTCACTAAACTTCTTTAGTTTCTGTTCTCTTAACTGATGTGTTACAAACCTTGCAGTCGCTTCGCTATCAACGATAAATGTGTTAGTGTCACCTTCAAATGTCACGGGACCTTGTGTCCCTCCTACTACGAAGGCCGGCTGCATAAACGGAGACCCGATGCTTACATTCCCTCCACGGAAGAGAGCGTTTCTTCGGAAGGCTTCGTCTGCTTCGTTAATAGCCCTGGCTGTTTCGTCAAATACGTGCACAATCGGTATGGGGGAGCTCTTAGACGCCCAGTCAGGTAGTTCCCAACCATCTAAATCTCGCTTTAACTTATCGAAAGCAATTCTCACATCGTCTAATACTCTTTCAACCCACTCAAGAACCCCTGCGAACTTAGGGAAGAAAAAGTCTATATACGGACGTAGACTTTCCTTAAGAGGAACTGCTAACACTTCTTCCACATCTATTAACAAGAGCCAGAAGTCTTTAAGCACAGGGTTGAGCTGCTCAAAGAATACCGTCCACGCCGCCCCTAGAGACTTCAGGACTATATTTCTCCAGAAACCGCCAAACAACCGTCCTGCAACTTCGATAACTGACTCCAGTAACGACCCGAACGATATCATAGCTGGGTTAACGTGTTCTACCCACCACTCAGCCATTCCTTTAAGCCCCGGCAGGAAGAAGTTCCTGTACGCATCATCGAACCGGACGGCACTTTGGAGATATATCTGTCGAATCCTACTTATGAATATGTCAATATGAGGTAAGACGTCCCTCTTAACCCCTTGCCCAAGCAACAGAAGCGTTTGAGTAATACCTTCTCTAACTCGGCGATTAAACTCTCCGCCTGCTACTACTGCTACACTCGTGAGCCCCAGTACAAAATCTTCCCAAATAGGGTGAATGTCTTCAAAATATACCTTCTTAAAGCCAGGAAGAACATTGCGAGTTGCATTGTGGAGAGGACCAACCCACTTTTGAATAGCCCGAGGGATGTCATCTCTCATCTTTGCCACAAAGGTTACTATCCCCGGGATAGTTTCGTCCTTAATCTCGTTACGCAGGTCAGCTAGCGCAGGTAGCAAGTCGTTCTCAACCTTAAGAGCTGCCCAAACTGTTGCTCCTGCAATCTTTATCCCAAGCCAGTTACGAACGTCCATAAGGGCAGGGATAAGATCGGTATCAATGAAGCCCTTCGTACCTATCCAAACACCCCAGACCTTTTCTGTCCAATCAACCCTAAAAGTTTCTAGAACAGGAATGATATCGTCGACAAACCACTCTAGAATACCTTCAAAGGCGGGTTTAATATAATTCTTCCAAGCATCATCTGTAATATCCCGAATGCCTAAGAAGTTTCCAGCCCACAAACCTCCCGCAACTCCGACCGCCAAGCCAACCAATCCTATAGCCCCAACGACCCACCCCAAAGCACCAACTATAGTTGCCAGTATCTTGGGTAATACACCCAGCAGAATACGAGCTCCGGCAAGAGCCCCCAATGCTCCCAGCACACCTCCGGCGATGTTTTCAGGCTCTTCGAAACCCAGATTTTCACCCGGTAGGTCAATGTCATCAATGAGTCCTTGAAAATCTTTCCCTACTCCTGCTATGTTTCCTTTTAAAACCGCGTCCCAGTCGTCTGGTGTTATCTCGACAACAAGCTTCCAAGGATCTTTAATCAACTCCTTGAGGTTCACTACCGACCCGTGGAGTGTCTTTATCCAGTCCCAAACGCCAATAACGCTATCACGAAACGTTTCCCCCCACATTGTCATCTTAGCGAGGTTCTCTTCCGACGACAAATCATCGTACAACTCAAGTAGGGCGGGTGCTATCTGTTCCTTAAGGGGAAGGAAAATATAGAAATAATAGAAAGAATTCCACGGGGTATATCAAACTCAAATTTTATTGTAAAAACCGATAAAAGAATTATCATATTACGTTTTGCTCCTCCAAGAAACAAACCTCAAATGTTCTGGGAACTCGACAAGATGTTGCTTGAGG
>SDBU01004059.1_pt1 | contig 18240 bp, 17 predicted proteins | sample 2277071 | NCBI WGS metagenome assembly SDBU01 (sample SAMN10397929, study PRJNA504765) | marine sediment metagenome | isolation source: marine sediment core GS08_GC12, 126 cmbsf | place: Arctic Ocean: Gakkel Ridge, Loki's castle | collected 2008 | reverse complement strand
CGCCGTCAACGAGGCCCAGGCGAGGGAGCGGGCGGCCAAGGAGGTCGTCCCCGGCGCCGACGCGGCCGAGGAGGTGACCATCACGCTGGATGGCGGAGAAGCCCTCAAGGTGTATCGCGTCACCGACGCCGGCGGCAAACTGGTCGGCTGGGCGGTGCCGGCTGCCGGACAGGGCTTTGCCGACACCATCAAACTCATCGTCGGCATCGACCGCAAGGCCCTGAAGATCACCGGCGTGAACGTCCTGTTCAACAACGAGGTCCCGGGGCTGGGCAATAACATCACCGGCAAGGACTTCCGCTCGGAGTTCGGCCCCACGTACGAGCGATCGGTGGGGGTGAAGCTGATCGCCACGAAGACCGAAGGCCAGGGCGGTGCCGCCGAAATCCATGCCATAAGCGGCGCGACGATCTCCTCCCAGGCCGTCTGCAACATCATCTACAACGCCCTGACCCGGAAGGGACTGATCGAGAAGTTGCGGGCCGACGCCGAGGCGGGCGGGTCGCCGACTTCCCGGCCCAATCAGGAGTAATGCACCACCATGGCTAGCGAACTGCCGAGCGGATCGCAGCGCTTCTTCAACGGGCTGCTTCCGGAAAACCCGGTCTACCGCCAACTGTTGGGCATGTGCCCCACGCTGGCGGTGACCAACACCGTGGCCGGCGCGGTCACCATGGCCGGGGCGACGGCCTTCGTGATGATCTGCGCCAACGTCATCGTCTCGCTGTTGCGGAACCTGCTGACCCCGCACCTGCGGATCCTCGTGTTCACGGTGACCATCGCCACCTTCGTCACCATCGCCGACCGCTTCCTGGCCGCCTTTTTACCGGACATGAGCCAGAAACTCGGGCCGTACATTCCGCTGATTATCGTCAACTGCATCATCATCTGCCGCTGCGAGGTCTGCGGCAGCAAGCAGAACGTCGCCGTTGCCGCCGCCGACGCGGCCGGCCAGAGCCTGGGGTTCCTGCTGGCGATGTTGAGCATCTCGGTGATCCGGGAGATCCTCGGGTTCGGCACCATCTTGCAGGGTTGGGTGGGCGTCGAGGGCGCGGGCATCCGGCTGATTTCCAAGGAATACATCTGGAACCTGTTGGTCCTGCCGCCCGGGGCGTTCTTCACGCTGGGCATTCTACTGGGCCTGGTCAACTGGCGCGCCGCCGGCCGGGAGAAGCGCGCTGCCGCCGCCGGCTGCGGCGGGCGGATGGAGGCGACCTCATGAACGCCGTAGCGATGGAAATGACCGTCTCGGGCGTGTTGCTGGTGATCGTCTCGACGGCGCTGATCAACAACCTTGTGCTGCACTACTTCGTGGGCATCTGCCCCTTCATCGGCGTCTCCCGGCGGATCGACGCCGCCTTCGGCATGGGCATGGCCGTGACGTTCGTGCTGACCATCGCGGCGGTGCTGACCAAGACGGTGACGTACTTCATCACCGGCAACGCCCCCGTCGAGGGTGGCCAGGTCGGCCTGCTGACCGGGGCGGACCTGAGTTTCCTCAACTACGTGGTGTACATCCTCGTCATTGCCGGGGCGGTGCAGTTCGTGGAGATGTACGTGCGGAAGTTCTTCCCGTCGCTGTACAAGGCCTTCGGCGTGTACCTGCCGCTGATCACCACCAACTGCGCGATCCTTTTCGCCTGCCTGATCATCATGATGAAGAACAAGGGCTTCGGCGAGACGCTGGCCTACGCCGTCGCCGGCGGGGTGGGCTTCACCATCGCCATCAGCATCATGGCGGGCATTCGCGAGGAGTTGGACTACGCCGACGTGCCCGAGCCGTTGCGAGGGGCCGGCATCACGCTGATCGTCGCGGGCATCCTCGCGCTGGCGTTTCTGGGTTTCAATGGCATTGGACAGTAGAGGCGGAGGCGGGCCGCCGGGCGATCTGACGGCCGCCGACCCGCCAAATGGTTGACGTCAGGGCCCCGGCGTTTGGGCTGCGGGCCCCACGAGACAGGACGGCGAGCATATGGGTATGACAATCCTACTGGCGGCGGGAACCATGGTGCTGCTGACGCTGGCATTCGGGTTGGTGCTGGGGTGGGCGAACGTGAAGTTCCACGTCGAGCAGGACCCGAAGGTGGAGGCCGTGCTGGAGGCCCTGCCGGGCGCCAACTGCGGCGGCTGCGGGCTGGTCGGCTGCGCCGATTATGCCGCGGCGGTCGTCGCCGGGGAGATCGGCCCGGACAAGTGCCCTGTCGGCGGCCCGGCCTGCGCACAAGATGTGGCCGATATCCTCGGCATCGAGATCGACGAGTCGGCCCCGTATCGCCCGGTGGTGCACTGCGCCGCCGACTGCGACAATCGGCTGGGCCGGGCCGACTACCGCGGCGAGAAGACCTGCTTTGGCGCCAATATCATCGGCGGCGTGCAGGGCTGCACCTACGGCTGCCTGGGCTTCAGCGACTGCGCCGTCGTGTGCGATTACGACGCCGTCGAGATGGTCAACGGCCTGGCGACGATCGATTACGAAAAGTGCGTCGGCTGCGGGGCGTGCGAGCGGGCCTGCCCGCGGCACATCATCAGCATGATCCCCTTCAAGGCCGAGCGAATGCTCGTGATCGCCTGCTCCAACAAGGACCGCGGCCCGCTGGTCAAGAAGGTGTGCAAAGTCGGCTGCATCGGCTGCAAGCTCTGCCAGAAGATGATGGACGTCTTCACCGTCAGCGACAACGTCTCCCGGGTGGACTACGAGAAGTACGAGCCGACGATGGACTTCGCCAAAGCCATGGCCAAGTGCCCCATGGAGGGGATGATCTACGTCGGCAAACCGTCGGCCAAAGACCTCGCCGCCGTGGCCGACGAGGAACTGCCGGATCGCATCACCGACCACTTCGAGACCACCGCCGACAAGGCCGACTGGCGCGGGTAGAGCAATGAAAGATTGAGTTGCTCTAGCCGTCGCGAGGCGCGTCAGAAGTACGTGCCGAGCTGGCGTTGGCTGGCGGGGTCGAGAAGGGTCACGTCAGGCACTTCGTACATGTTGCCATCGACGTCCTTGAGGATGCAGCGGGTGGGGGAGAGGGCACGGATGTCCTCGCGGTGGCGGAGCTGGAAGGTCACCTCCCCGCGGTCGGTTTCGGCTTTGACGGTGGTGATGCCGAACCGCTCGCGGAACGACAGAATCCGCTGGATTTTCGGGGCGAAGATCTTGTCTCGCAGTTCCTTCTCGATCAGTTCCCTTGCCTCGGCCGAGAGGCCTTCGAGGGTCTCCAGCAGGACCAGTTCCTTGCCGTCCTTGTCGCGCAGGGAGATCAGGCTTTCCGGCAGCGACCAGGGGAAGCAGCGAGCGATGCGGACGTCCTCGACCGGTTCGTCCCGCCCGCTGATCCGGGCCACCAGCAGGCCCTTCTCGTCGCGCGTGAGCCTCTCCAGCCGCGCCGGTTTCTCCTCGGCCGGCGGGGCCTCGGAAGCATCGGTCGTCTCGGCCGGTTTCTCCTCGGCCGGCGGGGCCTCGGAAGCGTCGGTCGTCTCGGCCGGCTTCTCCTCGGCCGGCGGGGCCTCCGAAGCGTCAGTCGTCTCGGCAGGTTTCTCGTCCATGGCCGCTTGATCCTCGACGCCGACGAGCCCCTTCGGTTTCGCCGGCGCACCTATCGCCAATCGTCACAGCGCCTCGCACACCAGGTCGCCCACCTCCGTGGTGGAATACCCCATCCGCCCGGCCGACTGGGTCTTCATCTTCGGTGTGGTAGCCTTGATGGCCTTCTCCACGCGCTGCCCGGCGGCGGCGATCTTCGTGTCGTCGAGTCTGCGCCCCGTTTCCCGCAGCAGCATCGCCAGCGAGGCAATGGCGGCGATGGGGTTGATCACGTTCTTCCCGGTGTACTTGGGGGCCGAGCCGCCGATCGGTTCGAACATGCTGACGCCCTCGGGGTTGATGTTGCCCCCGGCGGCGACGCCCATGCCGCCCTGGATCATCGCGCCGAGGTCGGTGATGATGTCGCCGAACATGTTGGGCGTAACGATCACGTCGTAGAACTCCGGGTTCTTCACGAACCACATGCAGCAGGCGTCCACGTGGTTGTAGTCGCGCTGGATGTCGGGGTAGTCGGCCTCGCCGACGGCGTTGAACGCCCGGTCCCACAGGTTGTGGGCGAAGGTCAGCACGTTGGTCTTGGCCACCAGCGTGAGCTGCCCCTTCTGCCCGGCCGCCTTTCGCTGGCGGGTAAGCTCGAAGGCGTACCGCAGGCACCGGTCGACCCCGAAGCGCGTGGCGATCATCTCCTGCGTGGCCACCTCGTGGGGGGTGTTCTTGCGCAGGAATCCCCCACCGCCGAAGTACAGGTCCTCGGTATTCTCCCGGACGACGACGAAGTCGATATCCTCGGGACCCTTGCCGACCAGCGGGCAGGGCACGCCGGGGTACAGCGTCACCGGGCGGAGGTTGATGTACTGGTCGAGATCGAAGCGGGTCTTGAGCAGCAGGCCCTTTTCCAGGATGCCCGGGGCCACGTCCGGATGGCCGACGGCGCCCAGATAGATCGCGTCGTAGCTGCGGAGTTCGGCGATCTCCTCGTCGCTGATGACCTCGATGGACGGTTTTTCCGGGTCGCCGCCGCGGGCGAGGTACCGGTCGCCGCTGACGTCGAAGTCGGTGGTGGTGTACTCGAAGCCCTCTTTCTCGGCCACGGCCTTGAGAACCTTCAGGCCCTCGGCCACCACTTCCGGCCCCGTCCCGTCGCCCCCGATCACCGCCAGCTTCATGGTTCGCTTCCTTTGCTCAGGTCCAAGAGAACCCGGGATTATACTCCCCGCGGGGGGGGGCGGCAAGCGTGATCGGCGATCCTGCTCGGTGGAATGGGCTCGGCCCGGCAGGATGGGGGGGGTGGCCTCACACTGGCTTCGGCGACTCGCCCGCGACGGACCGTGAGATGCCCGGCACTTACCGGCCGGCTTGCTCGGCGGCCAAGACGGCCGCGCCGAGGGCGCCGGTCATCTGGGGGTCGGGGGCGACGGTGACGGGGCGGCCGAGGGCGGCGGCGAGGGCGTCGGTCATGCCGTCGACGAGGGCCACCCCGCCGGTGAAGACGACCGGCTCGTCGACGTTTCGCCCCGCCATGGCGGCCGCGCGGGCGGCGACGGCGGCCTGGACGCCGGCGACGATGTCGGCCGGGGCCCGCCCTCCGGCCAGCAGCCCGATGATCTCCGTCTCGGCGAAGACCACGCACATGCTGGAGATGACGGCCGGATCGGTGCTGCGGCGGGTCAACTCGCCGAGCCGGTCCAGCGGCACGTCCAGCCGGTTGGCCACCATCTCCAGGAACCGCCCCGTCCCGGCGGCGCAGCGGTCGTTCATGGCGAAGTCGCGCACGCTGCCGTTGGCGTCCAGGCGGAGCAGCTTGCTGTCCTGCCCGCCGATCTCCACCACCGTCCGCACCGCCGGGCACACATGCCGCACACCCCGCCCATGGCAGGTGATCTCCGTGATCGTCGTGTCGGCAAAGTCCACCAAGTTCCGCGCGTAGCCGGTGGCCACCACCCGAGCGACGCGGTCGCGAGGGGCGCCCTGTTCGGCCAACAGCCGATCGAACAGCTCCGAGGCCAGTTCGGCCTGCCGAACGCCCTGGTCGGCCACGCCGGCGGCGAGCACGTCGAGGCCGTCACTATCGAGCAGGACGACCTTGATCGCCCTGGAGCCGGCGTCTATACCTGCGCAGATCATCGTGTGCGTCGCTCCTTCGCTGTTTCAGTCAAGGCTTCCAGCCGCGTGCGAAGCGTGGGGGCGATCGAGTCGGTCAACGACGGCACCTCCATCTCCACCACGGGCAGGCGCAACTCGGCCCGCACCGCCTCGGCGATGACGGCCCCCTCGCTGGCGCAATGGCTGGCGCCGGGAATGCGGCAGAGGAGCACCGCCTCGGCTCCGTACTGGCGAACGTCGGCGCACACGCGCTGCGCCCGGTCGGCCGCCGGACCTACCATCGGGTCAGCCAGCGCCATTCGGGCCAGGGCCTCCATGGGTGGCAGGTCCTCGGGGATCGGGTCCATCGCGTGGCAGAACAGGTACTCGGTGCCGCACACCCGTCCGCCGCAGGCCTCCAGCAAATTCATGGCCCGCAAGTCGGGCACGGGGTTCACCCAGAACACGCGGGCGGCATCACGCCCGAGCAGGTCGGCCCCGGCGTCGGCGCGCCGGCGGGCCTCGGCCAGCAGGTCGGTCAGCACGGCGATCGTCTCGTCGCGGTCGCTACAGTAGTGTATCGCCAGCATCTCGGCGATCAGCATCTCCAGCCCGCCCAGCACAGAGGTGCGGCCGGCGTAGGCCACCCGGCGAAGCTCGCCCAGCACGTGGCGCACGCGGTTGGCCTGCTCGATGCCGGCCGCGAGACGATCGTCGGTCAGCGCTTGCCCCGTCAGCGCCTCCAGCGCCGTTCGCACCTGCTGAAGCTGCCCGCGGAGGAAGTCCACCTGGGCCCGTGGGGCACGGAACCCGCCGGGCAGTGTCACCGCCGGCTCGCCGGGGTCGGGCCGTCGGCGGGCGGGCATCTCCCACCACAGGATCGGGAAGCCCAACCCGTTCAGCCGCTGGGCGATGGCTGAGAAATCGTCGCACACGGCCCCGACGCTGCAGGTCAGCAGGTCCGGCGTGGGGAAGTGCCCGGCCGAGGTGAACGCCCCGAGCATGGCTCGCACCGGGCAGAACGACTCGTCGATCCCCAGCGAATCGGCCACGGCGAGCAGGCCGGCGTGCAGTTCCATCACGCAAGGAATCCACCACGCCCCGTCGGGGTAGAACGCCACCACGTCGGCCAGTGCGTAGGCCATCACGGCGGCGGTGCCGAGGTCCTTCATCACCCCCACGATGGTCTGCCCGGCGTCGCGGGCGGCGAAGAGGCGCTGCTCCTCGCTCAGCAGGAAGTTCCACAGCCGCAGGGCGGCGGCGGAGTTGTCGAATCGCAGTTTCTCCAGCCGGTAGTCCCCGTCGCGTACGTGCCGGCCCAGTGGACCGCCGTAGGCCGGCTCGATGAGCCCGGCCGCGTGGAGCGCCTCGTAACGGGCGTCCCATTGCGCCAGCGTGATCTGTTCGGGCCGGTCCGTCATTGGAGCATCTCCAGGAACGCCTGCACGCGTCCGGTGGTGCGGGCGTCGTCGCCGTCGTCCTCGGCGACCTCGAGGTCGAGCACCGGCAGGTCGGTCCAGTCGGCCAATCGGCGTAGCTCGGCATGCCACAGGTCGCACCACAGGTGGCGCAGGAACACGATGCCCCGCACCGCCCGGTCGGCCAGCTCGCGTTGGAGCCACCCATACAGTTGGCTGTTGGGGCGGCGGAAGGCGTGCGGGATGACGCCGAAGTACGCCTCGGCCAGCACCGCCAGCGGCTCATCGGCCAGGCGGCGGCGATCGAAGACCCCCGGCAGCGTCCGTTCGCCGGTCTCGGTGCCGTCGAGGACGACGCGTCCGCCGGCCGCGGCAATGATGTCGAACAGTCCTCGCCCGGCCTCCGTTAACGGCCCGCCCACCAGCGCGATCGGCACCCCGCTCGGCCGGCTCGGCGCCGGGGCCGATGCCGCCGACATTCCCGCCGGGCCCTCCCTCCCGAAGCGGGCGGCGGCTTCGGCGAACCGTCGCCCGGTCAGACCGTCCCGAGCGGCTCGCAGGGCGGTCCGGGCGTCGTCGTAGTCTCGCATGACCTCGGCCAACTCCGCCTTGGTGGGCGCCCCCCCGCCCAGTTGGATGAGGAATCGGCCCAGGCGCTTCAGCTCATCGCGGTACAGCCCGGCCGCCGCCGTCGTCTGCCACGTGGCCGGGACATTCAGGGCGAACACGGGGCGAGGGAGGCGCATCGCCAGCCGCTCCGTTTCCCGACGTCGCTGGTCGCACAACGTAGTCGCCACGTACGCCACCGCGTCGGCCCGGTCGGCCACGGCTGCCGTCACGGCGGCGGCATAGGGACACACCCCCTCGCCCTCCCCGGCCGGTGGGAGCAAGGCGGCCGCGGCGGGCACGATTCGCTCCGGCCGAAAGCCATGGGCGGCGATCCACTCGGCCGGCACGAACGGGCAACTGTAAAGGACCGTTTTCATGGGCGTCAACGCGAGGAGGCCCGGCTCCTTTGGCCGACGGTTTCGAACAACGCCTCGACGCGGACGGCGATCCGGGCCGAGTCGGATGGGGAGTAGTCCGTTTCGATCCGCAGGTAGGGCAGGTGCAAGTCGGTTTCGACGAATCTCTTCACGCGGTAGGACTCCACGTCATACGTCAGGCACGCCTGCCAGACCAACTCGATGACACACTGCGGGCGGTATTGCTCAGCCAGCCGTGCGAGGGAATCCAGCCGGGCGATGTTGGGCGTCATCACCGAGCAGGGCAGATGGAAGTACTTCTCGGCCAGGGCGGTGATGGGATCGTCCGCCGCCTCGTCGACGTCCTCGAGGATCGGCTTGACCCCGGTGCAGTTTTCCATGCACACGATCAGCCCACCGTGGCCCTCGATGATCTCCACCACCCGCTCGGCCCCGTGGACCACCGGCACGCCGGTCAGCAGCACCCGCACCCGCGAGGCCCGCTCCGGCGGGCCGGTCTGGCCGGTCAGCTCCGCCAGCGCTTTTTCGTACCGGGCGAGGTCCTCGCCGATCCCGGAGATGCTGCTCTTGAGGCCCAGCAGTTCCAGGCCGGTCAGCGGCGGGTTATCGGCGGCCATCAGCCCGGCCAGTTGGCGGCGCCACCGGCGCTCGCGGTTCATCAAGGCGATCGCCTCGCGAAGTTTCGCCTTCGTGATCGTCGTGCCGAAACGGCGTTCCAGTTCGGCGGCGCACTTCCGCAGCTCGGCCGTCCAGTGGGCCAAGGCTTCGTCGTCGCGCGGTTTCTGGGGCAGTTCAAGCACATACATCGGGCGCGAGTCGGCCATCAGTTCGTACATCTTCTTCTTGCCGTCGCAGGTGGTCTCGGCCACGATCAGGTCGGCCATCTCGATGAACGGGTTACTCTTGAGCACGTGATACCCGAAGGTCGACTTGATGAGCGGACACAGGTTGGCCGGCAACTGCTCCTCGGCCGCGCCGATGGTTTCGGCCGATCCGCCGCACAGGCACACCGCCACGCCGCCGACGGCCAAGATCAACTCGCGGGGGGTGTACTCGCACAGGATGCCCACCACCGGCTTGCCCTCGGCCTTGGCGGCCGTGGCGTGGGCGAGGCAGTGGCCGATCATGTCGGCAAACCACTCCAGTGCCCCGGTGGCAGCCTTGGCGCGGTCCGCCCTCGAGCAGCATGGCGGTTCCGGCGGTGTGCACGGGTCCGTGGGGGTCGGCTCGATGCCTGGGCCCTCGCTGCACTTGCTCATCACGATCTCCTAGCCCTGCGACCGAGGCGATCACGACGCCGCCTCGGCCGAGCCCTATCATAACCGTTCAGAACTCATATTTGACCTGCACGCCCAGCGTGCAATCCGCCCGGGCGTTGGCCACGTTGCCCAGCATCCCGTACAGGGCGGAGATCGTCAGGTTCTCGTTGACGATTCCGCTGACGGAGAAGGCGTGCCAGTTGTCTTCCGGACCGAGCAGGCCATGGATCTCCTTGTAGGGGTTCTTCTTCTGGCGGAACTCATAGCCCAGGATGATCCGATCGGTGGCGACGACGGCGACGCTGCCTTCGAAGGTGGCGAAGCACTGGTTGCCGAAGCCCAGGTAGCCCAGTTGGGCCGCCCGGCTGAGGCGCAGGCCGCCGGTAAGGATGACCGGTCGGCCGAAGGCGAGGGTGCCGAACATCTTCGACGCCGTCAGCGTGTAGTCCACGCCGTAGTGCCGCTTGTAGCCAAGCGAACTGAGCGTGCCGGCCAGTTTGCGGTCGATGCTGTCGATCCCCTCGTTGTACTTGAAGTGCACCCCCGCGGTGATCGCGGGAATCGGAAGGCCGAAGCTGCCCTCTCCGAGCAGCTTGAAACGGGCATTGAAATGGTGCAGGCGCACGTTATCGCGCCCGGGGTCCATGCCCGCCTTGCGAATGTCATCGTAAAGCGACCCGATGTTGAGGTGGTTGTACGCGTAGCCCAGCTCGATACGGCCGAAGAGAGGCTGGGTGACGGCCACCACATGGAGGTTCTTGCTGCCCAAGTCCATGTACCCGTAGGAGACGACAGGCAGAGTCACCTCGGTGTGATCGCAGCCGCCATTGCAGATGTAGGCCATCGTTGTGATCGAGCCGCCGGAGTATCCCTCGATGGAATGAAACGGCAGCGGCGCGGCGCTCGCGACGCAACAGGCAGGCTTCGACGTGGGTGTCGGGACCCCGTCGGCCCCGGCGGCTATCGGTTTCTCGGAGGCGGCCGCCAGGGTCTCCTCCAGGGCGATCCAGGAGTCCGGCGTCTCTAGGGCCGCCTTGGCGACCAAGGGCGGAAGGGCCAACATGGCGAACAAGGCCACGACGGTAAACCAACAGGGCGATCGTTTCATCGCGTCCATTCCTTTCTGCAGAGGCCGGCGAAATCCCCCCGGCCGGTGGCGGCGCCGGCTAGAGAAACTCAAGTTTGATCTGCCGCATTCATGCTGCCTGTGGCGTCGGCTGGCGGCGTCACGCTGCATCGACAACCCTATTGGGTTGCCTGCTTTGCGTTCCTTGCCAGCCTTGTCCTCGGCGACGCCTGAATACGACATCTCAATCTCTCATTGCTCTAAGCGCCTCGGGTGGCTACGAACAGGCCCTGGGCGATCTTGCCGGCGTGGGCCAACTGCTGCATGAACTGCATCTCGCCGCCCATCGTCTCCATCAAGGCCGTGTCGAAACCGATGATCTTCAGTGCGTCGTAGGTGAGCTGCATGCTCAGCATTTGCAGGTACAGGTCCACGTGGGGCGCGAAACGCCCGGTGTCCTCGGCCACTCGCACCTGGCACCCGTTCTGCTCGAGCAGCTCGCGGTACTCGGTGAGGCCCAGGACGTTGGGGAACTTCATGAACTTCAGGAGTCGCTCGGCCTCGGCGTCGGTCAGCCCGGCCGGGCCCTCGACCCAGTCGGTAAAGGCGATCGTCCCGCCCGGGGCGGTCAGTCGCACGGCCTCGGCGATGAGCTTGGGCTTGTCCACCACGTAGCACCAGGCGTCCTCGCCCCACACGAAGTCGGCCTCGCCGTCCGGCAGACCGCTGTCGCAGACGTCGGCGGCGACGAAGCGAATCTTCTCGGCGGACCCCTCATCGGCGCAGCGACGGCGCCCGAGGGCCACCACCGTCTCGGTGGCGTCGACGCCGCACATGCCGCCGACGCCGCGGAATCGCACCAGAAAGCGCATTCCGGCCCCCGTGCAGCAGCACAGGTCGATGCCCTGGCTGCCGGGCTTGATGTCGGCCTTCTCGGCCAGGTCGGTCGACGAGGCGAGCCCGCCGATGTGGATCTGCTCGCCCATGACCAACTCCCAAAGTCTTCCCTCAGGACCGTCGTAGACAGCCTGAACGTTTGCCAATCCGATTCCGGGGACAGATTTCATTCGAGTATGCTCCTTCTTGCGATGGCCGGTTGAACAACGCTCTCCTGTTGCCCGGCCGAGTGGGAAGCGCAACGCGCGCCACGACGGCCGGGGGAAGGTTACGCATGGGGGGGCCTCAATGCCTCTTCCAGGCCGGGGGGCTCGCGAGAAGGAGGGCTATGAGGTCGTCAGCGCCCTGGCGACGGGCGCAACCGAGGCGGGCCGGGCACGACGAGACTACTGGGCAGCCGAGGGCCCGGGCGTATCGGCGGGCACACCCCATGTGTGCCTGGGGGGAAGGCCTCAGCCATACTCCGTTTTGAATCGCCATACCGCCATCGGCCGGCAGACCGTTGCGGCCCGGGCCAGCGAGGGCGAGCAAGTCGCCTCAGCGCTAAAACTCGTGGCGTGCATGGACGTAGCCATGATAATCGTTCCCAAGTCCCCCCCCCCGTCTGCGTCACAGCTATGCCCCGAGGGTAACGTATTTCGGCTGAGAGTCAACCTTTTTTCCCGGGCCGAACCGCCCGAGGGTTTCGCCGCCGGGCCATCATGGCGTGGCTATGGCGGGGGCCCAGTCGGCGACGAGGGCGTCCTGGATCGTGCGGGCTCGCCAGTTGCCGCCTTGGACGCGATTGCAGAAGACTGCGAACGCCACGGTTGGGGTGCCGGTCTCGCCGAGGATATAGCCGGCGAACGTGGAGACGCCGTTGAGCGTGCCGGTTTTGCCGATGACCCGCCCGCGGAGGGCGGGCAGGCGCTTGGCGAGCGTGCCGTCGGTGCCGGCGACGGCCAGGGAAGCCAGGAAGACCTTGGCGTGGGGGCCGGCCGCAAGCTGCCGGAGCAGTTCGACCGCTGCGGCGGCCGAGAGGCGGTTGCTCCGGCTGAGGCCGCTGCCGTCGGCGACGGTGAACTGCTTGGCGTCCAATCCTCGCTTGGCGGTGAGCACGTTGGCGGCGACGGCTTGAGCGTTGGCGAACGTTGCCCGGCCGTTGACGCGGGCGGCCGCGCGGAGCAACAGGCACTCGGCGGCCAGGTTAAGGCTTCGCTTGTTCGCTCGGTGCAGCACGGTAGCCAGTGGGGTGGCGTGTTGGGCGATCAGTTTGGCGCCGGGCGGCAGCTTGCGGTCGGGCCCGACGACCGGGCGGCGGATGATGCCTCCGGACAGGGGGATGCCAGCCTGGGTGATTCGTTCGGCCAGCACCCGGCCGGCGAGCAGGGCGGGCTCGTTGACCGCCACGCTCAACGGCCCGGCGGTCGACTGGCTGACCGTTCCGTTGATGGTGACCCGCGAGTCCTGCCGTGACAGCACGGCCCCCCAGAGATGCCTGGGGCCGACGCGCAGGCGGTTGATCACCTCGATGCCCCGCGTGGCGGGTGAGACGACAACAGTGGGCCCTCCGCCGGCCAGGCGGATCTGCACGTCCAGGCAGTTGTCGTTGAAGTTCAGCCCCGCCACCGGGGCGCAATACCACCGGTGGTGTTGGTCGGCGGGCCAATCGGCGTGCCGGCCCGCTCGGAAGATGCCGTCATCGACGATCAAGTTGCCCTTGACGGCCGAGACGCCGGCGGCCGCCAGCCGGGTGGCCCATCCATCGAAGGTGTCGTAGATACTCCCGCCCCTCCGTTGGGCCAGCACCGGGTCGCCCAGGATCGGGTCCCCGTCGCCGACGAGCAGCAGGTCGTCGGCCAGCACGGCCAGGGAGGTGGTGAACTGGAAATCGCCACCCAGCACGCTCAACGCGACGGCGGAGGTGACCAGTTTCTGGACACTCGCCGGCAGCAGGGGCGCTTTCGCGTCGCGCGAGGCCAGCACCACCCCGTCGGACAGCCGCACGGCGTGGTAGGTCACCTGAGTGGAACGGCCGACGAGATATTCGGCCAGCGCCCTCTCGCCGGCGCCGGCGGCGACGGCCACGGTGGCGGGCAAGACCCCACACAGCCATGCTGCAACCGGGAACCATCGGGGCCGTCGCGATGGGGTCATGACCGTGGCCATTCAGCCGGTAAGCCTAGTCCATACAGGAGGCAGTGTCAACTGACGGCCACCCGGTGCCGCGTGAAGGCTGACTTCTGTGCCGGCCGTGGCCGGTGGGGCAGGAAGATCGCTAACCAAGCGGGAGGCGGAGATGCGGAAACGCCGCGGACCTGTCGATGTCGGCGCCATGGGAGTGTGCACAATACGGAGCCTGAGTTGGCTCCACTATAGTCTGCACGGTGCACAGCTTTGAAAGTGGAAGGTAGAGAGTAGACCGCAGTAGACCGGGTTGCCCTCAACGGCAGGCCGTGACGGTTTCCGTGCCTCGGATGTCGTCTCTACTCTCTCCTGTTCTCCTGCTCTAAGCTGCGTGCAATCCTTGTTGCACGCAGCTTACCCCACCCTTCGGCCGAGCCACCGGCGCTGGTACTCGGCCACGAGGCGTGCGAGTTTCTCTTGTGCGGCGAGGGTCTTCTTCATGGTTTCGGCCCCCAGGAAGGCCACGCCGAAGCACGCGCCGTGTCGCTTGTCCTCCCAGGCGTGGCGGACCTCGCCATTGAGCAGCAGTGTGCACTCCGATTCATGGGGGCCGTCGTCGCCGGAGCCCTTCTCGCCCCTGGCATCGGCCACGAATCGGGCGACCTCATCGGGCAGCGTGATCTTGATCCCCAGGTGATCGCCCGATTTCCAGCCCGGGGGGGTCGTAAATTCCGACGCCAGCAGGCCGCCGATCGAGACGTTCAGGGCTCGGCCACGGAAGATGTTCGGCTCATCGTCCCGCTTCAGAAGACGCTGCATTCCCGTCTCCCACACCTCCAACTCCAGGGGTTGGGCTTCGGGGATAGCGACGCGGAAGAACTTCCTCTGGTTGATGCAGGTCAGGTTGTCCGGGACCACCAGTTCGATCGCCGGGACGGGCAGAATCCGGCCCCCCTGCTCGTGCACCGCATCGATCTCGGCCAGGAACAGGAGTCGATGGTCGTTGGCGATGAACTTGATCGCCAGTGACTGACCGCAAGTGAACAACACATCGCCTTGGTCGGCCGCGGAGACGGGATACTCTACGGTTAGCCGGTTGGCCCGCTGATCGCAGCGCAAGAGCCGACTACGGTAGACCTGCCAGTCGCCACTGGTCTGTGTGGCAACCGTGGCGACGGTGTTCCTCCGACAAGCCACGTTGAAGTACTCCGCGGCCTCTCTGAATGACATCGTGTCCGTCACCATGGCTTTCAGCCCCGACGTACCAATTCCGCAGGTTCCCCTGCGTTGCAGGGGCCACAGATGTGGATCGGCCAATATCCAGCCCTACTTCGGTTAAATCACCCAGGTCAGTGGGGATACCGGCGCCCCTAGACCTCGATGGCCTCCCCGAAGCACGTGCCCACCGCCCTGGCGGCGGCCAGCAGCGCGTGGTCCGGCTGGATGGTGCGGACCTTCCCGGCGATCTCGGCGATGGGCACCGAGGTGATTTCCCCGGCCTGCTGGACGACCAAGCGGTTGTAACGGCCCTCGGCCAGCAGTCGTACCGCCCCGTCGCCGAAGAGCGTTCCCAGCAGACGGTCTCGGGCGCTGGGGGTGCCGCCTCGCTGGATATGGCCCAGTACAATGTGGCGGCTCTCCAGCCCGGTGCGGCGGGTGACCTCTTCGGCAACGTACTTGGCCACCCCGCCAAGGCGGATCGGGTCGGGGCTGGTGGGATCGACGTGGTCCACGATCATCTCGCCGCCGACGGGCTTGGCCCCCTCGGCCACCGCGATGATCGTGAATCGTTTTCCGTACTTGCTCCGCCGGACGCACGTGTCGGCGACGGCGTCGAGGTCGAAGGGGATCTCGGGGATCAGGATGATGTCGGACCCGCTGGCGATCCCGGCGTGCAGGGCGATCCAGCCGGCGTACCGGCCCATCAACTCGACGACCATCACGCGGTGATGGCTGGAAGCGGTGGTGTGGACCTTATCCAGGGCGTCGGTGGCCGTGGTGACCGCCGTGTCGAAGCCGAACGTGACGTCCGTGCCGGCCAGGTCGTTATCGATAGTCTTGGGCACGCCGACGATCTTCAGCCCCTTCTCGATCAGCATGGCCGCCCCGGCCATCGTGCCGTCGCCGCCGATGACCACCAGGGCATCGAGGTGGCGGGCCGCCACGTTGCGCATGACCCAGTCGCTCACGTCCCGCTTGCTGATCTTGTCGCCCTGGCGGATGCTGAAGTCGAACGGATTGGCCTTGTTGCACGAGCCGAGGATCGTGCCGCCTTGGGAGAGGATGTTGCTCACAAGGGTGGCGGTCAACGGGTGCATGCGATTGTCGATCAAGCCGAGGTAGCCGTCCTCGACCCCCCATACCTCGAAGTCATGGCCGTAAATGGCGCTCTTGGTCACCGCTCGAATAACGGCGTTCAAGCCTGGGCAGTCGCCCCCGCCGGTCAGTATACCGATACGCTTGATCTTCTTGGGCATCCATCTTCTCCGAAGGTATCCGCCGACGGGGGCCACGGCTGTGACAACACGTGAAGCGCACAGGCCGCCCCGACCTTATCAGCATACATCGGCGATTCTCGGTTGAATCGTCAGTCCGACTGCCCCTTCGGCGGCCCTTGGCGCCGACCGGGCCGGTCGGTACCCTGTCTGTCGGCAGGATCCAGGATCGGAAGGAAAGGCTATCGACATGGTTGATGCCCTACCATTGGAGCGCAGAGCTTACCCCCGCCGTGCTGCCGAGCAGTGGGGAATCCTGTTCCACCTGGCCAGCGGGCACAGCTTCCGGTGCCGGTTCGTCGACGTCTCCGCCGCCGGGGCTCGGTTGGTGGTGCCGCCGGGGATGCCGGTGCGAGCGGGTCAAGCGGTACGGCTGGAGTCGCCCGGCCCCGAAGGCGGCGCCGCCACCGTCGTGCGCGTGCAGCGGGAGACTTTGGTGCAGGTCGGCGGGGTGACCGTGGCGGTCCGATTCGACAATGTCCCCGGGCCCTCTCACTCGGGGCCGGAGGCGTAGAGCACTACTGGAGAAGCCAGGCCAGCACCGCCAGGTCGATCGCCGCGGCGGCCAGGGCGGCCAAGGCGAATCGCAGGGCGTAGTGTCGCCGGCGCGGGCGAGAAGGGTCGGGCCCGGCTGGCGGCCCGGTGACCAGTCGGCCGGGGGGGTACCGGCCATCGCGAAGGTCGTGCAGCACCTCGGCGATGATGAGGTTGGCCTTAAAGGAGCCGATCCCCATGCCCTCGGCGAGCAGCATCACTCGCTGCCGGGCCGTGAACCGCAGCAGCCCCTGTTGGACGTGATCGGCCACTAAGGCGGCGAATCGTTTGTAAATATCTATTGCAGCAGCAGTTGACTTAAACTCTGGTTCGTGGGTCGGTTCCGGCCGCGTCGGGGGAACGCTCGCCGGCACGCTTGGGGCGCGGCGCGGCACGGCGATGGTTCGGCGGGGTTGGCGGAGGGCTTCGGTCTGCCCTCGGCGGCGCAGTGTCGCCTGGCGGGCCGGATCCCGCAGCAGCGCGTGGGCGATCAGCAGGTCGTCGAGGCGGCGCTGGCGTTGTGGCCCGGGCGAGCGTAGGATCTCTCGCCGGACCCGCCGACGTTGCTGGTCGATCAGGGCGCTGCTGTAGCACCCCGGGCGCAGGTTCAGGATGGCGAAGTAGTCCATCGACACGGTCTTCTCGGCCTCCGTAGCCCATTGTAGCACGGTCGGCCGAGGGTGGGGCCTCGAAAGGCCCGCCGGGGGCCAACGCCCCGATCGGTGGCGCGAGTGTGCGGTTTGTAGCGATTGGGCCGGCAGCGACTTGGCCGATTGGGCCGAACTGCCCGGTTACCGGTAAGGAAGGGTATCCATCTCGTGAGAATCAGACGCCTGATCTTCTGGACGCTTCTTATCGTGGTGCTAGCGGTCGTTGGTACGGCCGGCGTTCTCTACTACCGCGCGTGTCAGGTACCGGACGACTACAAGCCCCTGGCGCTGTCCCCGGCAGAGAAGGTCCAGGCCATCAGGCAGATGGAGGATAAGCTGCTCGCCTTCGGCACCGCCGCCGGGATCGTGGGCGGCAGGAGCACCCACCGGACCGACGTCATGGCCGAAGACCGTAAAAGGCTTGCGGCGCGGGGCGACATCGAACTCGGGGAGACCTACTTCATCCAGAGATTCTCCAGTGACGATCTCAACCACTGGATCGCCTCTATGCCGGACGACGTCACCGACGCCCTTAACTCGGCCGGCATGAGCCAGCCGGCGGTGGCCATCGGGAACGATCGGCTGACGTTCTACTCGCACTGGGAGGACTTCGACAAGATCGTCGGCGTGGACCTGGACTTCCGATTCAACGCGGATCAGACGATGACGATTCAGGTGCGTTCGGCCCGCGTGGGAACCCAGGCGATCCCTGAGAGGTTCTGGGCCAAGCAGAAGGATCGGATCGCCCAACAGATCCCGGCGTACGTCAAGCAGATGATGGGCGCCCAGAAGGAATTCGCCGGCCTTTCGCCGCGTAATTACGACGACATAGCGTCTGACATGACCAACGCGATCGAGGGGCGACCGGTCAACCTGGACATTCGGTACGGCTTCGGCAACGTTCGCATCAAGAACATCGAGCTGAAAGACGGCGAGCTTGTTATGGAAGTGGTCTCACTGCTGCCCGAGGGCGGCGAGGGGGCCCCCGGCGGGGACTGAGCCCGCGGCCTTCAGGTCGGCTCGGGCAGGCGAGAGAATCGCCACTGCCGGTTGGGACCGCGGCGCAGCTCGAACCGCCCTCGCGTGGCGATGCCCGACAGACGCTGGAGAAAGTTAAGCATCACGCGCTCGGCCGTCAGGATCGAGCGCATCGGACCGCCAACGCGCGCCACGGCTTCGCCACGGGCCACCGTGTCGCCGTCGCTG
>SDBU01004058.1_pt1 | contig 18244 bp, 17 predicted proteins | sample 2277071 | NCBI WGS metagenome assembly SDBU01 (sample SAMN10397929, study PRJNA504765) | marine sediment metagenome | isolation source: marine sediment core GS08_GC12, 126 cmbsf | place: Arctic Ocean: Gakkel Ridge, Loki's castle | collected 2008 | reverse complement strand
TGATAGTGAGAAATATACCGGGCTGGCTTTTGGTCTGGGTATCGAACGCCTGGCGATGTTGCGATATGGCGTCAACGATTTGCGCCTGTTCTTTGAAAATGATCTGCGATTTCTACGGCAATTTAATTAAGCGTTAATAACAACGCTGAGATCGCTAAGGCACAAAGTAGGCAAAGAAAACGATGGTAAAAGACGATCATAATCCTGGAAACTTTGCATCCGTCGTGTCTTTGCATACTTTGCGATTAACTCATGCACTAGATAAATGTTATGAAATTTAGCGAACAATGGTTGCGTCAATGGGTATCTCCAAAAATGGATACCGCTGAACTGACGGATTGCCTGACCATGGCCGGCCTCGAGGTCGATAGTGTCGAGCCGGTTGCCACAATAGTCACCAGACTGGTTGTGGGGAAGGTGGAAACCGTCGAAGTCCATCCAAATGCCGACCGACTTCGTATTTGCGAGGTGGGCGTCGGTCGCGCACAGCCCTTGACGATAGTCTGCGGTGCCAGCAATGTCCGTGTGGGCCTAAAAGTGGTGACGGCCCTGATCGGAGCCAAACTTCCTGGTGGGCTGGAAATAAAACCAACCGAAATCCGTGGTCAGAAATCCAGTGGCATGCTTTGTTCGGCAGCCGAGCTCGGACTGGAAGCTGAATCAGCAGGATTGCTGGAGCTCGATCCCAAAGCCAGCGTAGGCGAGGATGTGATGGAAACGCTGCACCTGCACGACCACAGCATCGATATTGACCTGACACCCAATCGCAGTGATTGCCTCAGTGTCATCGGCATTGCACGTGAGGTATCGGCGCTCACTGGTGCCAGACTCAAACTTCCGGTCATCAAAACTGTTCGTGCGCAAAGCAAGCGATCATTCCCCCTGCGAATTCTGGCAAAGAAAGATTGCCCACACTACGTGGGTCGCGTTATCGAGGGGATAAACGCAGACGCGGTATCACCCATCTGGTTAAAAGAACACTTGCGTCGTTCCGGTTTGCACAGCATCCATCCGGCAGTCGATGTAACTAACTATGTAATGCTGGAGCTAGGCCAGCCTATGCATGCATTTGACCTGGACAAACTGGACGGGGCCATTGTCGTCCGGAAAGCAAAAGCGAATGAAAAACTGAAACTGTTCGATGGATCGGAAGCCAGGATCGAGGCCGGTTGCCTGTTAATCGCCGACAAAACAAAACCATTGGCTTTGGCCGGGATCATGGGCGGAGTAGATTCCGGTGTGACCGAAGGCACCGTCAATCTATTTCTGGAAAGCGCATTTTTCCGGCCAGCGGCCATTACCGGGCGTGCCCGGAGTCTGGGCTTGCATACCGATTCATCGCATCGCTTTGAAAGAGGAGTTGACCCCGGTTTGCAACGAAAGGCCATTGAAAGGGCCACGGGTCTATTGTTGGAAATTGTTGGCGGCATACCGGGCCCGGTAATTGAGCAAACGGCGAAAGAGCATATGCCCAGGCGCAAGCCGGTGCGGTTGCGCCAATCCCGTATCGAGCGGGTGCTGGGGATGAAAGTATCAGCCAGCCGCATTGAGACCATCATCAAGCGTCTGGGGATGAAGGTAACGAAGCAGCCCGGTGGCTGGCGGGTACAGCCCCCCAGCTATCGCTTTGATATTGAGCGCGAAGTGGACCTGATTGAAGAGGTTGCCCGCATCAACGGATATCGGAATCTTCCGACGCGACGTCCGGTAGCCGATCTTTCGCCTCATTCTGTTTCTGAGGCCATAATCGACGCAGGCCGTATGCGGGCCGCAATGGTCGATCGTGATTATCAGGAAGTAATCAACTACAGTTTTGTCGATCCGGATATGCAGAAACTGCTTTATCCCAAGTCGGACGCGGTGCTATTGGCCAATCCCATTGCTACGGATATGGCCGCGATGCGGACAGGCCTTTGGCCAGGCATGCTACAGGCACTTATCTACAATCAGAATCGACAACAGAACCGAGTGCGCTTGTTCGAACTGGGTAAACGTTTTCAGAAGACAGGGAAAGCAATTCAGGAAACCGAATTGATCGGTGGATTGCTCACGGGGCTGGCAGCGCCCGAGCAGTGGGGATTGGCAGCTCGCGAGGCAGATTTTTTTGATTTGAAGGGTGATGTTGAGGCATTGACGGCGATGACGGGCCATCGGGCAGATTTCCAATTCGAGGCTGCAGAGCACCCCGCGTTACATCCGGGCCAAAGCGCCCGAATCCTCTACGCTGAAGCGCCTGTTGGATGGATTGGGGCCTTGCACCCGTCAATTCGGGCGCAACTTGACCTAAAACAAGGTGTTTTCCTGTTCGAAATGGAGATTTCGGCGCTAAAAGTGTCGAAAATACCTATATTCCAACCGATCTCCCGCTTTCCCGCTATTCGACGTGACATTGCTGTGATCGTTTCTGAGGAAATAACATCAGATAATGTACTTGATTGTATTGTTAGAGAGGCGGGAGAGCTCCTGGTTAACCTTGAGCTGTTTGATGAATATCGCGGCGAAGGTATTGATTCGGGACGAAAAAGTTTAGCTTTGGGCTTGACGTTACAGGACTCTTCGCGCACTCTTAAAGATGAAGCGGTGGACGCCGTGATGGAACGTGTGGTGGGAGCCCTGTCCTCCAACCTGTCGGCTCAATTGAGGCAATAATCAAAAACAGGCGACTTTAGACCAGGGCGGGACCCGTCAAGGGAGAATATAAGGACCTAATAATGGCACTGACAAAGGCCGATCTGGCGGAATGTTTATACAACGAACTGGGGCTCAATAAGCGCGAAGCGAAAGAATTTGTTGAGCTTTTTTTTGAGCGCATTCGCAATGCTCTTTCTAATGGTGATCAGGTCAAGTTGTCCGGTTTCGGAAACTTTGGGCTGCGTGACAAGAATGCGCGCCCCGGTCGCAATCCCAAAACAGGCGAAGAAATCCCCATTTCTGCGCGTCGTGTCGTGACCTTCCGTGCCAGCCACAAGCTCAAGGCGCGTGTGGAGAAAAACCTGCCGAATTTGCAGGAAAGATTACGTAAGCAGGCCTGATCGATGCTGGATCCCGGCGGTAACCTCCAACTCCCGAAAATACCAGGGAAACGTTACTTCACCATTGGTGAGGTGAGCGACCTTTGTGGCGTTAAGCCACATGTTCTGCGCTATTGGGAGCAGGAGTTTCCCCAACTCAAACCGGTCAAACGCCGCGGTAATCGCCGTTATTACCAGCGTCACGACGTCATCCTGATTCGTCAGATTCGCGAGTTACTGTACGTCGACGGCTTCACTATCAGCGGCGCACGTAACAAACTCTCGGCCGACCATGCGATTGATGGCGAATTGGACCGGGAGCAGATTGTGCAAGCGCTGATCGAAGATCTGGAATCGGTTCTCGAATTACTTGAAAGCCGTTAGTCGTTCGGGTTTAAATCGCAACTTGTAAGACGTTTCAACTCGGGTATGATGCCCACCTCGTTCAGACCCTTTTCTCAGATCGCCGGGATAATATTGCCGGGGATCAAACATGCTACGGGGCGTAGCGCAGTCTGGTAGCGCACCGCAATGGGGTTGCGGTGGTCGGAGGTTCAAATCCTCTCGCCCCGACCAACATCCATGTTGGGCGATCGGATTACCGGCCCGCTGCCGTCCATGACGTCGGGCGTTCGCTCAACAGCATTTGTCCATTAATGACCCCTCTCGCCCCGACCATACCTATGTTTTCTCCGGTATTTTCAGTATGGTCGACTGAGATGGTTTTATAGTGAGTTAGATTTTTTCGTGTCCTAACAGCTTTCAATTTGTCATACTCGGCATTTCAATTTTCCCAGCTGAGTCTATAATGAGCATAACCCAGTTTCAGCCGCTCAATACAAGTAGCAAGCGGCTTTTTTCAGGAATTATTCTCGTGCCGACGGTCAGGTAAAACTTCAACACGTCTGACGTGTTCAGGAGGGATGTTATGGCAATGAAAATGAAAAAGGAAACCAGGAAATCCAACTACGCTATTCTTGCTGCGCTTCTTCTTGTGATTGTGTGGTTGATTATGAGGTGAGGCACTAGGAACGGTGCCGTACGATAAAGGGTCTCACATGATGTCGTAATTCAGATGCAAAATATTCAGGGAATATTGCTGACCAGAAAGATAACCTTTGGTCATTTTTCTGAGTGCTACCGTTTCGAGTTTTCGATAAATTCCGCAAGATGAATGGCGGTTTCAGAGGCCAACTCGCGCAGTTGTACAAGCACATCTTCTTTGGACATACCTGATCGATGAATAATCTTGTAACACTGTTTCAATATTCTCAGGTCTTCACTGCCAAATCCAGCCCGTCGCAATCCAGTCACATTGAGTCCGTGTGGCTCAGCCGGGACTCCATCGGTAACCATAAATGGCAAGACATCTTTCACGATTTTTGAATTTCCGCCGATCATGGCAATGGTGCCAATCCGTATAAACTGATGCACCATGACGCCACCGGAAATAAATGCGCGATCGCCCACGTGAACATGACCCCCCAAACCCGTGCCGGGTGCAATAATGACGAAATTTTGCAGACTGCAATCGTGGCCCAGGTGGACCTGGTTCATTAAATAATTTTCATTGCCAATTGTTGTAGGGTTTTCTTCATTTGTCGCACGGCTGATGGTGACGTATTCACGAAGTACATTTTTATCACCTATCTGCACCTGTGTGGGTGCGTCCTGGAAACTGATATCCTGAGGCCGGCCGGCAATCACTGCGTATTCGTGTATTGCATTGTCATTAGCGATCCTGGCACCGTTCTTGATTATTGCGCCCTGCATTATCGTGTTTCCGTTGCCGATCAGGACATCGTCTTCGATGGTGACGTAGGGGCCAATTTTATTATTCGTACCAAGCTGCGCTTTTTTTGATACCAGTGCGGTAGGGTGAATCTGGTTTGTCACTCAGGTCTCCGTTTTTGTCGTGTGGTTTTTATTAAACGGCTTCCCGGGAATAAAATCATTAAAGCCTATTATCCGAAAATTCGCTGGGCAGTATAGATTTTACATCGTATATCACAGACAGGGGTTTGCCTAATTCGCGAATAAATTCAGGTTTCACGTCACGGAATCGGTCGTGGGCAACTGCAACGATGACAGCATCGTAGCTTCCGGATTGCGGCCAGTCCGGAAGTAATTCCATTCCCAGCTCCCGTTTTGCGTCGGCTGTATTAACGATCGGATCATAGACTTCAATTGACGCCTGATAGTTTTCAAGAGTAGCAATAATGTCCACAATTTTGGTGTTGCGCAGGTCGGCACAATTCTCTTTGAACGCCAGCCCAAGAACGAGAATCCTGCTTTTAACAACATTGATGCCCTTTCTGGCCATTGCCTTCAAAGTTTCATTGGCGACATATTCACCCATGCCTTCATTCACCAGGCGGCTGGCGGGGATAATAGAGGGTTGGTAACCCGCCGCCTGGGCCTTGTGGGTCAAGTAATACGGGTCAACACCGATACAGTGACCGCCGACCAGTCCAGGACGAAAAGGCAGGAAATTCCATTTTGTTCCCGCGGCAGTCAAGACTTGTTCTGTGTCGATGTTGAGCCGATTGAAAATTTGTGCGAGCTCGTTCACCAGCGCGATATTGACGTCACGCTGAATGTTCTCGATGACCTTGGCAGCTTCTGCGACGGCGATTGATTCTGTTTTGTAAACGCCGGCGATAATAATCTTCTGGTATAGCGCAGCAACAAAATCCGCTGCCTCTTCAGTGGATCCCGAAACCAGTTTTTTAATGGTTGATAATCTGTTGGTCGGGTCACCCGGGTTAATACGCTCGGGGCTGTAACCAATAGAAAAGTCTGTGTTTAGCTTCAATCCGGATTCCAGCTCAAGAATGGGAGTACAGACTTCTTCCGTTGCCCCCGGGTAAACAGTTGACTCAAATATTATGACATCGCTCTTGCTAATCAGCCTGCCTACCATACGACTGGCGTCACGCAGCGGTTTGAGGTCGGGCCATTTGTGTTCGTTAATGGGCGTGGGAACGGCAACGATGTAGACATTACACTGTGCCAATGCGTCTTCTTCATGGTGTAAGTGTAACTGCGGCGCGTTCTTCAGCTCTTTTTCGCTATATTCGCCGGTTCGGTCGGACCCTTTTTCCAACTCATGGATGCGATCCGCATCGATGTCAAATCCTCGCGTGGGGAAACACTTGCTGAATTCGATAACCAACGGCAGGCCGACGTATCCCAGACCCACAATGCCGATTTTTACACTCTCCAGATCAATCACGTTGTGCGCCTTATAGCGATAGCCTTGCCGTTTGTTTTTAGTGTAGTGCAACCGGTTACCAGCAATGAAGTGACCAAACTAGCCAGTAATAGTGCTGGAACTGTCTAGAAGTATGCGACATAAGCAGCTGAATAAAAAGGGTAATTGGTAACTATTTTTAATATTTTGAATTTTAACCAGGCCTCATTATCCATGGATAATCACTTCTGCCGGGATGTGGGGTGATGCGCGTGCGGTGGGCCTGGGCCAGCGCAGAAGAGTTGCTGGATGAGACAGCCAGGACCGGGCAGGGAAAGGGCGCATCGAGACCAGGATACCACCTGCTGCATGTGCGACTGTCGCTGAGGGATATGCGTTATTTTACGTGCCGGCAAGGTGTGCCGTAGTGACAGTAATCTGGATCACCCCCTCAGCAAGAGTGTGAATTGCACCAAGGGCTCGTTGGGCATCATGGAGCAGTATTCTCGTCGGTCTTATACAGTCCCTTCGACGTAAAATTGGCGCCAACGGCTGGTGCTTAATTGTCCAGACCGGCCAGCCAGAAAATATCGACAACTCGATTATCGGTTGATCAAACTTCTTTTTTCGGTTTGTGCATGAGCGGCTCGCGATGAGATGCTATGATTGCACGTTCTGGTCGCGGTTTGACGACTGACCACAATCGTGCCACTTAATATTTATTGTGCAAACCACTCGTGACATATTGGGCCCCGATGGCCCGCTCGCTCATCACCTACCGGGATTCTCACCGCGACCCAGCCAACAGGAAATGGCTGAGCACATCGAAAATGTGCTGGCCGATGGTGGCATCTTTGTTGCTGAATCCGGTACCGGTACCGGCAAAACCCTGGCCTACCTGGTGCCCGCCGTCCTGTCAGGCAAGAAGGTCCTGATCTCCACTGGCACGAAACATTTACAGGACCAGATTTTTCATCGTGACCTGCCCATGGTGCGGGAGGCGCTTTCGATTCCGGTTGCGACGGCCTTGCTAAAGGGCCGCGCCAATTATTTGTGTTTACACCGGCTGGAGAACCTGGAATTTGGCGGCGACCCGAGAGACAGCAGCCTGAAGTTGCATCACCGGCGGGTAAAAGAGTGGGCGCATACGACACGGACAGGTGATATTGGCGAAGCCAATGCTGTGCCGGAAGACGCCATGATCTGGCCGCATGTCACATCAACAACCGAGAACTGTCTCGGCAGCAAGTGCCCGCAGTATGACGACTGTTACGTACGCAAGGCGCGAAAAGCCGCGCTGGACGCCGATGTACTGGTGGTGAATCATCATTTATTCTTCGCCGATCTGGTGCTGAAAGACGAGGGTTTTGGCCGCCTGCTGCCGGGCGTTGAAGCTATCATTTTTGATGAAGCCCACCAGATGTCAGAAATTGCGTCTGTTTTTTTTGGTCGATCCGTCAGCCGCAGGCAAATCGAGAACCTGGCGCGTGATGTTCTAGCTGAGGAACTAAAGGAAAAGAGTAGCGTAAAGGGATTGCGGCCTTCACTGGACAGTTTAAATTGTGCCGCGGCCGATTTGCGCCTGGCGTTCGGTGGTGATGGCCTGCGTGGCAGCTGGGAAGAAGTGAATGACAACAAGCTCCATTCTGCACTCGATGCGCTGTTCGATGCGCTGGCAAAGTTGGCAGAACATCTCGCGGCCGCATCGGCCGCCGGGGACGGGCTGGAGAGCTGTTTCCAGCGCGCTCAGGACATGCTGGATCGGTTGGATCACTTCAGGGACGGCGGTCTCCGTGATCACGTGCGCTGGTTTGAAACCTTTCGCCATGGATTCACTCTGTCGACCACACCACTAGACGTATCCAGACCGTTTCTCGAGCGAGCTGAGCTGGATGAACACAGCTGGATATTTACCTCTGCGACTCTGACCATTGACGGTAACTTTTCTCATTTCCTGTCACAATTTGGACTCGTTGACGCGGACACCTATCAATGGCCGAGTCCGTTTGATTTTGAAAAAAATACATTGATGTATCTTCCGCAAGGATTGCCCAATCCCAACGAAGCCAATTTTACCGCCCAGGTGGTCGCCGCCGCGTTGCCGGTGCTTCAGGCCAGTCAGGGCAGGGCATTTATGCTCTTTACCAGTTACCGCGCCCTGAATATCGCCGCCAGTTTGCTTGCCGACAGAATCGATTTTCCGTTGCTGGTGCAGGGGAGTGCTCCCAAGCAGGAACTGCTGCAGCAGTTTCACGCCCACGGCGATGCAATTTTGCTGGGCACCGCCAGTTTCTGGGAGGGGGTGGACGTGCGGGGTGATACCCTGTCCTGTGTCATCATCGATAAACTTCCTTTCGCAGCGCCCGATGATCCGGTATTACGCGCACGCGGCCGGGCGCTGGAGCAACAGGGTCGGAACGCGTTTATGGAATATCAGGTGCCGCAGGCGGTGATCACACTGAAACAGGGTGCAGGACGTTTAATACGCGATGTTACCGACAGTGGCGTACTGATGTTGTGTGACCCGCGGCTGCTGACCAAGGGTTATGGTAAGATTTTTCTGGGCAGCCTGCCGCCAATGCCCAAAACCCGTGAACTCAGTGACGTAAAAGAATTTTTTGGCCGGCAACCTTCTTCAACGAAGATACAGGATACGGCCTGAGACATTATTTCCCTCAATTTAATACTCGACACAATGAATTTCAGATTATTCCTCATTAGTTTTGTCTTTATTCTCCAACCTTTTTTGTTGTTGGCAGAAGAATCACCCATTCCCGAACCGGCAGTTTCCGGCTCCGTTGTCATCGAACATGCCTGGGTTGAAGTCGGGGGGGATGATGCGATCATGCTTTCGGGATTCGTTACCCTGAAGAGTGATGCCAGTGAGCAGTGGGTCCTGAAACAGGTGACTGCGCGTTATTTTCGCATCACCATGATTCATCGTACGGTATTGCAGGAGGGTGAACCTCGTATGGTATTGCAGAGTTCACTAAAAATACGCCCGGGCGAAACAATAAAAATGAATAAACAGGGTTATCACTTGATGTTTGTTGGTCCCAGAAAGAAGTTCAAGGCAGGTGACAAGATCAGAGTCGTATTGCAGTTCGAAAATCACGCAGCTGTTAAAATCAACTTTCCGGTGTTGAAAAAGGCGCCAAAATAACAGGACAGAATTGATTCGTCAGTATGAAAATACTCGCACTCGATACCGCAACCGAGGCCTGTTCCGTAGCCCTGATAACCGAAGATACCGTAATCGAGCAGCAGGTAATGGGTCGGCAACATGCCGAAAACATTCTTTCCCTGATTGACAGACTGATGGCTGAAGCGCAGTACCGGCCGAGTGATCTTGATGCCATTGCCTTTGGGCGCGGCCCGGGGATGTTTACCGGATTACGCATCGGTGCGGGCATTGTCCAGGGCATTGCTTTTACCGCTGATATACCGGTGGTCGCTGTCTCTTCGCTAGCGGCGCTGGCGCAGGGACAGACATCAGATCGCGTATTGGCTTTATTCGATGCCCGCATGGAACAGGTGTACTGGGGTTGTTATCTACGCGATGAAAATGGAATCATGGTGCTGAGCGGTATAGAACAGGTTGGTGCGCCTGCATCCATCAAGTTGCCTGAAGGGCAATGGCAGCCCGCCGGTAGCGGATGGGATCAGTATGAAAACCAGTTGCAGCCGGCATTGGGTCTCCCGGTTTTAAATGCCATTCGCGGCAGTGTACCCCTGGCCCGGGATGTCGCACGGTTGGGTGAGATCGGTTTTCAGCAGGGGCTGGCTGTATCGGCAATGGAAGCGCAGCCGGTCTACATTCGCGATGATGTGGCGCGAAAGTCTACGGCCTGATTCAGCTCTCTTTTTCCTTTGCTCCGGATTCGGATGAGTTGTCTTTACTGCGTCGCTGCGGCATCACGCGCGCAACCTCTACTGCGGTACCCTTTGTGCGTATGATGTCGACGGCATAGCCGCTTAACATGACACTGGTGCCGGCTTGTGGAATGGTCTCGAGATATTCAGTGATCAGACCGTTCAGTGTTTTTGACTCACCGGTAGGCAGATGCCAGCCCAGGCGACGATTGAGGTCGCGCAATGATGCTGACCCTTTGACAATAAAACTGCCATCGTCCTGGGTGCGAAAATCATCACTGATACCGGTTGCACCGGCGGTAAATTCGCCAATAATTTCTTCCAGAATATCTTCAAGTGAGACCAGGCCAAGGATGTCGCCATATTCATTGACGACCAGCCCGCGACGTTCTTTCGTAGCCCGAAAGTTCAACAGTTGCGTATTTAATGGCGTACCTTTTGGGATAAAATAGGGCACCGAAATAATTTTATCCAGCATTTCAGGCACGAGGTTTTTCGAGCCAGCAAGATTCAGTGCCTTACGTAAATGTATTGTGCCAACGATCTTGTCGAGACTACCGCGATATACGGGCAGGCGTGTATAGCGACTACTCATGATTTGATCGACAATCGCATCCCACTCCTGATTCAGGTCGATGCCCTGTATGCGATTGCGCGGCACCATGACATCCTCGACAGTTGTTTTTTCCAGATCCAATATCCCGAGCAGCATGGACTTGTGGCTCTTGGGAATCAGTGAGCCGGCCTCGCGAACGGCGGCGCGTAGTTCGTCGCTTGACAGTTCCTGTCCACGTTGCCCAATTTTGACTCCAAATACCCGCAACATCTGGTTCGACACAATATTAATCATCCATACCAGTGGATACAGCACCGTTAGCAGAGGCTTGAGAACAAAGACGGCGGGAAACGCGATTTTCTCCGGGTGCATGGCGGCCAGTGTCTTCGGGCCCACCTCGGCAAAAATGAGAATAACAACCGTGAGCATGATGGCAGCGGCAATAATACCTGATTCGTCGTAGAGTCGAATGGCAAGAATGGTGGCAATTGAAGAAGCGGCGATGTTGACAAAATTATTGCCCAGCAAAATGATGCCAAGCAGACGATCCGGTCGTGCCAGCAACTTATCGATCATACGCGCGGCACGATGACCACTGTCAACTAAATGACGCAGTCGATAACGATTTATCGACATCATCGCGATTTCTGACGCGGAAAAAAATGCGGAAAGTAAAATCAGAAAGACAAGCGCGCCAAACAGGGCGCCTATCGGGATAGAATGCAAGCGTGTTAGCCCTCCGGACTTGAATGAAGCAAGTTTAGCATGGTCTGCTGACGACCACGCTAGCTTTGACGCAGGATCTCAAAGACAAATTTGCTGCCAAAATAGGCCAATATCAACAGTGCGAAGCCAATAAGAGTCCATCGCACCGCGGTACGCCCGCGCCAGCCAAAGCGCCAGTGACCGATGACCAGCACGGCGAATACCAGCCATGAGGCGATGGACAGCACGGTATGGTGAGTCAACTTCATGGGTTTGTCGAACAACATTTCCGAGAAAAATACACCGCTGATGACGGTCAGTGTCAGCAGCACAAGACCCGCATGGATCATCCAGAACATCAGGTATTCCATGGTTTCCATTGGGGGTAAAACGCGCACAAAACCGCCGGGTTGATGTTGCCGCAGATGCGTTTCCTGCAGCATAAGCAGTACGCTTTGAAGCGCTGCCAGAAAAATCAGGCTGTAGGCGAGCAGGGAGACAATGATATGGGCCGACTGCGGTGTAGTCATGGGTCGGCTTAACACAGGTTCACCGGGTACCAGCCAGCCGAGCAATAGTGTCAATGCAGCAACAGGCAAAACGGCTATACCCAGATTTTCCAGGGGCCGTGCCAGCGATGCCAGAAGAACCATGAGCACAGCGGTCCAGGAAGTAAGAGAGCCGACGCTGATAATCGAAAGATTGAGAACTGAATCGAGAATTAATACCTGGTTCAACACCACGCTGTGCGCGATCAGGCCGATGAGCACGAGGAAACCGGTTTGCCACCGGAAGTCAGCGGATGCATATGGTTGCTCAGCGTGAAGCCAGCGGGTGATCAACAGACCCGCAGCGGTCAGATAGAGACCAATCGCCAGGATACTTGCTACAGTGACAAGTGACATATTCTCAGAAGTTCCGAAATTGGGAAGCCATTATAAACCAGACCATCGCGTTTGCTGCTCGTTTGGTCTATTTTAGAGCATAATAAGCATACCGGTTGGCAGCGCCAAGCCTGTATAAGAACCTGAATAAATGGAGGGCTGTACCACTAGGACAGACCAACGCCTTGTGGTTTAATTTCGCAAATGTTTTTGCCTATTGATCAGAGTGTTAGTCGTGTTGTTCACCCTACCGGGGTACAAGTTTATTGCAGGGGCCGTCAATGAAGATACGCGTACTGGGCTGCAGTGGTGGCATTGGCGGACCCGCAGCCACTACCTCATTTCTTGTTGACTCCGATATTCTTATCGACGCCGGTACCGGTGTGGGTGCGCTTTCACTGAGCGAACTGGCGCAAATTGATTACGTCTTTCTGACGCACTCACATCTCGATCACATTACCAGTCTGCCCCTGATGGCCGACAGTGTCGGTATAGCGCGTGATCGCCCTGTTGAGGTTTATGGACGCTCGGAAACGATAAATACCTTGCAGCAACATATTATGAATGGTGAAGTGTGGCCCGATTTCACAGTCATTCCCAGCGCCGATTGGCCTTTTCTGAAGCTGCACAGTCAGGAGCCCGGTAGCAAAATAACGATTGGTGATCGCCACCTGGTCAGCGTGCCGGTCAACCATACCGTGCCGGCCGTGGGGTATCTGCTGGGAAACCGCGATGGCTGGCTGGCTTTTACCGGTGATACCACGGAAACCGATGAATTCTGGAAAGTGATTAATGGCGTGGACAATCTGCGCCACCTGATTATCGAGACCACGTTCACCAATGAGCAAGCTGAACTTGCGCGCATCGCCAAACATCTGTGTCCATCAATGTTGGCAACAGAGTTACAGAAATTGAAACAACAACCGGAAATCCATTTGACACATTTAATGCCGGGGGCGGAGCAGGCCATCCTCGCGGAAATTGCTGAATTGATTCCGGACAATACCCCTAAACCCCTGGTACGTGACCAGGTCTTCGAGTTGTAAGCCGTGCCTCTCAACGGCACAGCTGACCTGAAGACAGAGATAATCTCCCTATGTTCGACAATTTAAGTGAACGTCTGCAAGGCACGGTCAAGCGCCTCCGTGGTCAAGGCCGGCTTACCGACGGTAATATGCGTGAAGTCATGCGCGAAGTGCGCATGGCACTGCTGGAGGCCGATGTCGCCTTGCCCGTGGTCAAGGCCTTTATCGCAGAGGTAAAAGAAAAGGCGGCCGGCAAAGAAGTGCTGACCAGCCTGTCACCAGGGCAGGTGGTGATAAAAATTGTTCACGATGAGCTGGTCCACCTGATGGGTGACGAGAACGACCGGCTTAATCTCGCGGTCAGACCCCCGGCCGTTATTCTCATGGCAGGCCTGCAGGGTGCAGGAAAAACCACTACCGTGGCAAAACTGGCGCGACGATTAATAGAGAGGGAAAAGAAATCAGTGCTGGTCACCAGCGCCGATATCTATCGTCCGGCGGCGATTGAACAGTTGAAGCTATTGGCCAGTGAAGTTGGCGCTGAATTCTATTCCAGTCAGCCTAGCGACAAACCCGTTGATATCGCCACCGGCGCGATCACTGAGGCGGCAAAGCGGGTAATCGACGTCGTCATTATCGATACCGCCGGTCGCCTGCATGTGGACGAAGAAATGATGGCAGAGATAGTGGAGATACACGCCGCCGCCAATCCGGTCGAGACGCTTTTTGTTGCCGATAGTATGACCGGTCAGGACGCAGTTAACAGTGCTCGGGTATTTGATGAAGCACTGCCATTGACAGGTGTTATTTTAACCAAAACCGATGGCGACGCCCGCGGCGGCGCTGCCTTGTCACTCCGCCACATTACCGGTAAGCCCATCAAGTTTCTTGGCACCGGTGAAAAAACCGATGCGCTGGAGCCATTTTATCCGGATCGCCTTGCCGGGCGCATATTGGGCATGGGTGATGTCGTCAGCTTGGTCGAGGATATCCAGCAAAAAATGGATATCGCCAAGACCGGGAAGCTGGCGGAGAAACTCGAGACTGGCAAGGGGTTCACCCTTGAAGATTACCGTGACCAATTGCTGCAAATGGAAAACCTTGGCGGTATCGGCAGCCTGATGGGCAAGATTCCGGGCATGGGTGCCATGGCGGGCGGAGCACAGGAGCAGACGGCAAACCATCAGATGAAAGGGACGCTGGCAATTATCAACTCCATGACACCGCATGAAAGGTGTTTTCCGGAGGTCATTCGCGGGTCACGTAAGCGGCGCATCGCCAGCGGTTCCGGTACCCATGTGCAGGATGTTAATCGCATGCTAAAGCAGTTCGGCCAGATGCAAAAAATGATGAAAAAATTAAAAAAAGGTGGAATGAAAAAGGCGCTGCGGGGCTTGAGGGGGTTGCCCGGGTTGCCTTTTTAGTAGATTAAGTAGGGAAATGGGGGAAAATCCCGTTGAAAAAATTTGCCATATACGCGTATAGTGGATGTTGATAATCATTTGCAACGAGGATTTGAGGGGATGAAGGACAACGTTATGATGGCAACCAAAATCGACGAGCGTAGAGCAGAATCAGCCGGTGTCGGCGAGAAACTGGTGGCAGATCGTGCCGAGATGCTGGTACTGTTTTGTCAGACCGCTGGCCTGCAACCCTACCAGAAGGAAACTGATCAAAAACTGGTTAAACTGCGTTTGCAGGAATTCTGCCAGGTATTGATGGACTATGTCGCCACCGGCCATTTTGGGCTCTACGAGCGCATTGCCGCAGGCAAGGAGAGGCGTCAGGGCATTGCCCAGTTGGCTATTGACCTGTATCCCCGCATCGCCGAAACCACCGAAGTAACTGTCGCCTTTAACGATAAATATGATTGTGGCGATCACTGCGAAATCGGTGACAGCCTTGATGGAGATCTGTCGATACTTGGCGAAGAACTGGCTGTTCGTGCCGAACTTGAAGACCAGCTGCTTAACGCAATGATGCGCTAGAGTCGGGACCGCAATATTACCCACCCGTCATAGACATAAAGCGAATAATTTTCTCGGGATGTTCTCGAAATTCGTGTCGTTCGGGTTTCTGCGCAATTGCCTGCACAATTATCTCTTCAAGACCCTCGTTCGAGATGCCCTGACGAAGGTGCGGGCGAAGGGCGACACTGTTTTCCTGGCCCAGGCAGAGATACAAGGTTCCATCGACAGATAATCGCACGCGGTTGCAGGTATCACAGAAGTGTTGGGATATTGGAGTGATAAAGCCGATGCGGGTATCGCTGTTTTTGATACGGAAATATCTGGCCGGTCCGCCGCCGGGCATCACAGCGGGTACCAGTTCAAATTCCTTTTCAATGTCTCTTCGTACATCCTGCAAATTCACATAAATATCCGTGGCTGCGCGGCCGGTGTCACCCATGGGCATGATCTCGATAAAGCGCAATGCGAAGTCATTTTCGATACAGAAGTGCAGCATGTCCGCAAACTCATCGTCGTTTACACCACGCATGGCAACCATATTTATTTTAATCGGTCTGAAGCCGGTATTGCGGGCCTTTTTCAGCCCGTTTAGAACTTTGCCAAGTTTTCCACCGCCGGTGATTTCGGCAAAACGATCGACTTTCAGCGAATCCAGACTGACATTAATACGCGAGATTCCAGCGTCATACAGTGACTGCGCGTGACGCGCCAATTGCACGGCATTGGTACTCAGGGAGAGGTCTTCCACCGCAGTATTGTTGTGCAGGCGTTTGGCCAGTATTGGCAGGTGCCGACGCGCCAGAGGCTCGCCGCCGGTAATGCGTATGCGTTTTACGCCAAGTGATGTGAAGGCATTTATTACGCGCTCAATCTCATCGAATGTCAGCCAGTGCTCCGGTTCATGGAAACCATTAAAATGTTTTGGCATACAGTAACGACAACGCAGGTCACAGCGATCCGTCACCGACAGGCGAAGATATTCGATCTTGCGTTGATAGGGGTCAACCAGCTCTTGGTTCATATTATTGATAATACGTAAACCTCGACACCGCTGACAGTATACCCATATGGATTGCGGGAGAACTGATCCAGATCAATCTTCGTTGGGGTCAGGATAGCGACTGCTGTGCGTGCAATGCGCGACCGGTCAACGCCTTGCTATCCGGCCCCAGCAGATAAAGGTAAGCAGCAACGATCTCATCCGGTGCCAGCAGTTTTGTGGGGTCTTCCCCCGGGTACGCCTTGGCCCGTAGCGTTGTCCTGATCGGCCCGGTGGCAAGACTATTCACCCGAATGGCCGTTTCACCAGACAATTCCGCCGCCCAGGTCTGCATCATTCCCTCGATGGCAAAACAGGCAATTCCATAGGCGCCCCAGTAGGGTTTTCCCTTGCGTCCAGCCTCGGAAGAAGTAAAGACAATGCTGGCGTCATCTGATTTACGCAACAGCGCCAGACAGGTGCGGGTGAGCAAATAAGGCGCATTGACGTTGGCCTGCATCACTTCAGCAAAAATCGGCAGATCGTAGAGTTCCAGCGGACTCAGCATGCCTATTTCCATTTCACAGTGGGCGATGCCATCAAGACAGCTGAATTCATTGTTCAGGGTTTCAGCCAGTTGCTCGTAGGACTCGGCGCTGGCCTTGGTGAGATTGATCGGTATGAGCGCCGGCTGGGGTGCGCCACTGTCCTCGATACGATCATAAATCGCTTCCAGGCGTTTGCGCTTGCTCCCCAGCAGTATCACCGTCGCCCGGTGTGCTGCCAGCGCTTCGACCACTACCTCGCCAAGGTCAGTGTCGGCGCCGGTAACAAGTATGGTGCGATCCTGGAGCAGACTGGTGTCGGCTTTATATTGACGGAGGGTATTGTTCGAATCCAGCATAGTGACTTGAAAACAGGGGTCGGGTTGTTGCGCGTTTTTTGTTAATCGACACGTGGGGCGGGAGTGTTATCGAAAACGTCGCGCAATGCAATGCGAAGCCAAAAACTCAAGTGGCGTAGCTGGATTTTCCGTTGTTGTTGACGGCGATGCGGTTACGGCCCATATCCTTCGCCAGGTACAGGCGTTTGTCGGCAATGCGCATAAGATCCCTCACGGAATCAGTGTGCTCGGCATCTTGTGAGGCGATGCCTATGCTGACTGTGATGTTGAGATTGGTGCCGTCAATATTGATATTGTGCTGCTCGATTGCCGAACGTACGCGTTCTGCCATCACCGCGGTACCCAGTCGGTTGGTATCCGGTAACAGTATGGCAAATTCTTCACCGCCAATGCGTGCCACTGTGTCTACGTTACGGGTCAAACTTAGCAAAATCCCGGCAATCATTATCAGTACCTTGTCACCCCCATCGTGACCGTAACTGTCATTTATTTTCTTGAAGTAATCAATGTCGAGCATTAGCACAGAGTAAGTGGAGCCATAGCGTTTATGTAGCGCAAGTTGTTCCTCCGCCTGTTCAAGAAACGCGCGACGGTTTTCCAGTTTGGTGAGTGGATCCGTCGTTGCCTGTTGATGCAACGCCTCGTGACTGGCTTCCAGTTCGCGTATCGTGCTGGAGAGAGTGTAGTGGACATTAACTCGTGCAGTGAGTTCGATTTCGTCAATGGGCTTATTGATAAAGTCACTGGCACCGTTGGCAAAGGCCAGGTTGCGATCAGTATTGTCATCAGCGTCGGTCATGACGATAACGGGAATCTGATTGATGCGTGAATTCTTGCTGCGACGAATCTTAACCAGCAGTTGATGACCATTCATTTCCGGCATATTGATGTCGGTCAGCACCAGTCCGATTTTATTATCCGCATTAATAATCTCCCAGGCCATGGTACCGTTTTTGGCTTTTACCAGCGTGTACTCGTTTTCGAGGAACATGGTCAGCGCGACAGTTGTGGTCTCGGAATCCTCCACCAACAGGATGGCGGCGGGCGGGTTCCCGCTATCAACTGGATAGCTCGGTGATGAGGATGACATTGTCTAGCCTGATGCCTGGTGGGTTCTTTATCTACTTACTGGAATTGTAGGCAA
>SDBU01004057.1_pt1 | contig 18246 bp, 12 predicted proteins | sample 2277071 | NCBI WGS metagenome assembly SDBU01 (sample SAMN10397929, study PRJNA504765) | marine sediment metagenome | isolation source: marine sediment core GS08_GC12, 126 cmbsf | place: Arctic Ocean: Gakkel Ridge, Loki's castle | collected 2008 | reverse complement strand
GATTGCGAGTGCCGGTGTTCTTCAACGTAACCAGCGTTTCCACGCTCTCATCCGTCTTTATCGGGAAGTAGAGATTCTGTGCGATCAACTCGAATTCTGCCCGACCTTTAGGTATAAGTTCCAGTTGCACCCTACCTCCTTTGAACTGTAAAAGTTCTTCCTGGCTCAGGGTCAACCTTTCGGTTTCGTACTTCAGGGACTCTTCCTCGGAAAGTACGGCGGCGAAGAAGCTCTGCGGCTTATCCAGCAAAGACATATCCATTTCTTCAGGGAGGTAAACCCTCATGGACAATTTCCGCTCCGGCTGGTCGTGGGTGAACTTAACCTGAGTGACTCGTGTGTTAGCCTGTGGATCATTAAACCGATAGGTAAACTGGTCTGAGAGATTTATTACCCGGAGTTTGAAAACTCGCTCAACCTCCGCAAGCCTCTGGAGAGTCAAATCGTATTCCACACTTTCCCCCAACGTTCCCTCCTGAGCGAATCCCACAGATCTCATGGTAACCACGTCCTCTGGAGACACTTTCTGTAGATATACCTTCACCTCTTCCTGCCTATTCAGGTAGGATAGTGCCACAGTTACTTCCTCGGTGTCTTTCTGTAGGTCAAACTTCAGCTTTGCCGGTTTGGCGTATTGTAGTCTCGGGATCAACTCTTCATAAGGTCGAGCTACCACGACGCCGTTGAGTTTCAGAGAGACATATACATTTCTTATTTCACGCGTGGCGTCAATGTCGCTTCCGGTTACGTCCTTCAACTCCTCGGCGGAAGGTATTCCCTCCGATTCCGACCTGTTGACCAGTTCCAGCGTAACCTCCCTCTTGCCGCGGCGATCAGGTTCGATATATGGGGCATCCGGCAGCATACTCACCTCAGCGCTTATGATGGATATATGACGCGTATCAGGCTCCAGATAGATCGTCTTCTCGATCTCCTGCCTCATATAGTTCATGGCGATGACAACGCTGTTCACGTCCTTCTTAAGCTCAAACGTGAATACCTTTTCTTCCTTATATTTCAGAACAGGGATCCTTATTTCGTATGGAATGCCGATGATGTTTCTCTGCTCATCTCTTATAGCGACGTAGATGTTGCTTATGTCGTTCAGGGAGTCTTCTTCGCTGGTATCGCCGGGCGATTCTGCGTCGGTAACTGGAGGTACTTCACTAGAACTAGAAGCGTTAACTGACTCCGCTTCTACGCTTGTGCCCGCTTCCTCCACCGCGCTGTTTCGGAGGATTATCTGTAGCTTTCTCTTGTCCTTTTCGTCATAATACTTTATAGCCTTTACCACACTTATACGAGGCTCTACCTTTTTCAGGTGAATATTTCTCTTATCCTCCTGCTCCTCATATCGCATGGACACAACCACGCTCTCCACATCCTTTATAAGCTCGAATCTCAGAGTCACAGGTTCATCAAGCTTCAGTGAAGGTATGTATTCTTCGTATGGCTTACTTATTATACTGTCGCCTTCCTTTATTGAAACGTATATGTCGTTGATTTCAGGGCTTATTTCCGTATCTACCGGGTCAATTATCCCTTCATCGATCATCCGCTGGGTTCTTTCCAGTTTCACCTGTTCAGAGGTATTGACCAGGGTTATTGTCATATATTTTTTATCGCCTTCGTCCTTTACCCTTGTGTCTTTTATTGTTATATGCCATGCGGCTTTCAGGGATTCCAGTTCCCATATTTGCAGATTGAGCTTTGCCTGTTCATACGACAGATTTGCCTCATCCATATCTTTTTTGGCGTCATTGAACTCCTGGAGGGTCACAAGCTTGCTGTTGTATAGAGACTTCATGCTCTCAAAGTCAGCTTCCTTCTCTTTCATCATGATCTCTCTTTGCTTCAGCGTGATCTCCGCCTCTTCCATCCTTAGATCTCTCAGGCGTTCCTCTTTCGTCTTCGGCGCTTTTTTCGCTTCAGGCTGAGTGGATGGCTCATCTGCCCATAGGAATTGGCCGCTGACGAACAGAAGCATGATCATAGATGCTGCTATAAGCATAAAAATCTTGCAAGGTCTGGCTGTCATAATTCGCCCCTATTTCTGATCAGTGATCAGTAATGAGTAATGAGTGATCAGTATATTCATCACCGATAACTGATCACTGATCACTGAATATTACTACAAATTGTCTTCTCACAGATCTAACCGTGGATGGATCCAAAGGATTACCTCTGTATCAAAGACGTTAGAAGAACATTAAAGGTTGAAAAAAACTATCGAATGCATAGGTATTGGTGAGGATCGTGCAAAAACCGAAAGAATGGAGCGATCGGAGAGAGATTAAGCGGCAGGGGGTCTGGTTTTCAGGTTTTCCTGCCTCAATTGCTTATATACCATACAAAATCCTGATTTGCGTCAATCCAGTAGCTGCTTCCTGGCTGTAGGTATCCCAGGCTGCTCAGGAATGCTGGCGCATTCGCATCATATCGAAGCCACTCCCCTGTTTGCGGGCTGTATGTCCAGATGGAATTACACTTGCTCCCAACGGTGGATATATAATCTTCTATAGGCATAGCTGTCCGGGAACTATAGCCAACAAGATTCCACCCGGTCTTCAGCGAGATCGCTGTTGCTGGCGGCGTGCCCTGAACGATCAGCGTAGCAGGTTGATTCATCATAATCCAGTATCCCACACCCGACTCCATTTTTCCCAGATCGTTCAGGAACGGCGGCGCGCCGACAACGTATCGGCGCCATTGTTCTGTAGTTGCGCCATACGTCCAGACGGAATCGTATTTCCCTGCCACTGAGGATAGCACAGAGCCGAGACTGGTATCTAACGGCTGCAAATATAGTGAAATCAGGTTCCATCCAGCCGATAGGGGTATAGTCATTTCCTGCGCAGGCGCTGCGTTTGTGCCGCGTAATATATCCAGTGTAGCGGTAGTAGACGATCTTCTTATGTTCGCGATGCTGATGCTGCTGTTATCGCCTGAATACAGATCGCTGTTAGGAACTGTGGAGTCCCCGAAGCCTGTGGCGTTGCCCGGGTAATACGGGTCTGTAGCGTCGCCATGATTCGCGTTCATATCCATGTCATCACGGCCATCTGCTTCCTCCAGATCCACCCGTTTATGGTTTTCATCATCATTCACATAGCCAGAGCTAATGTCTCCCACTGAATCATCAATATGCCAGATCAAGACCCCGCTACCAGGCAGGTATTGGTCAAATCCGGTCTTGCAGCGATTCTCAACCAGGAAATATTCATCCGGGGTAAGTGGGATCTTCACAATGGTATTGAGAGTGCTATTTTCTACACAACTGAGATCAAAATCCCTCTCATCGGCGGTAACCTCCCTGGGGGTTACCCATCCGAGAAAGACTTTCGACCATGCGCAAAAGTGAGATGGTACATCGCCGTTTGATAGCCACGCGCCAAGCCCCATGACCCCCCAGGAACCTATCCCGGCAGAACTGCCATCGGTGTCATACAGGTCTGGCAGCCCCAGGTCGTGACCATATTCATGAGCTACAGTGCCCATAGGGCTGGATTCGGCGACCATGGAATAATAGGAGGCTTTTACACCATCAACCCGTTCATGTGGCAAAATCGACCAGTGATGAGACCAGATGGCATTCGGTCCGTGGGATCTGCCGCCGGTCTCCTGAGCTGGGCCGGCATGGACGACGATTAGATGATCCACGTCCCCATCCCTGTCCCTATCATACCGGGAGAAGTCAAAGCCAGCGGCGTCAGCCAGCATTACCGCTTCTCGGGCCAGTTCATACGCAGAGACGTTGAGATTGTCCGTTTCGTCGCCATCCGCGCCGTAATAGGACATATTATGGCTGCTGAGATACCATCCCGCGATGGTTCCGGATATGAACATCTGGCCGTATGAAGCCTCGTGATAGTAGTTATACATGCTGTTTGGATTGGACGCGGAGAGAAGGAGATCATCGAAATATGCTTTGTCATGGGCGGGGTTGTGAGTCACGTCCTGAAACTCTATGAGGATGATGACTGTCTCGTGTATTCCTATCGCTGGACCCGACAATGCCGGAGCGGGAGCTTCCGTCCTTTTGGGGATATATCTACTTGCTGAGAGCGTTCGAATTCCTGTATTTACGCCATAAACGCTTGGATCCGGAGGAACGGCGGCAGCTCTAAGACCGCAGAGCATCAACATAATTAGGGTGATCAAGCCTGGAAGATACAACCTACGATTATTCAAAGTCTCCCACCGATCCTCGCTTTGTATCTGGTGTGAAACATGAGACAAAAACTGAAAGGTAAAAACCTTTCACTACTATATCGAGGAAACGGCATAGAACTTTAGGAAAAAATTCACTTTTCTGATTTCCGCCGCCGGCGACTCCTATCTGAAAGCCATCAAAGGCAGATTATACCGCTCTGAGTCATTACGACTTTTTCAGTTACGGGAGAGCTTCTTTAGTAGAACATGCCGCCGGCTTGTTCCTGGCGTTTCGCCAGCGATCTGGACGAGCGGGCCGCACGTTCTACTGCTTCTAACTGAAAAACTCGTATGATCATAGCCAGATGGACGGAAGTTTTATGTTTGGTGGGGAAACAACTCTGTTGACGTTTCTAAATGTCAGATGATATAATGATAGTGTGGCAATGATATTTTTATCCGATAATAATGCGCAAAATTCGGGGTTACCGTGCTATATCTACTGGCTAACCGATCTGGAGGGGTGATATGTATCTGGAAATCAATGGTTCTGAAGGTGAAGGCGGTGGACAGATCCTGAGATCGAGTCTCGCCATGTCAGCCGTGCTTCGTCAGCCAGTACGGTTTAGAAGCATAAGGTCTGGAAGGGATAGACCTGGTCTACATGCTCAGCATCTTACCTGTGTCAACGCCCTGGCAAGGATAACTGGCGCTGATGTGGCAGGAGCTACTCTTGGCTCTCAGGAATTGGCATTTGCTCCCCACACCACCAGAGCGGGTACATACAGGTTCGACGTTGCGGAGGTCAGTCCCAGCGCAGGCTCTCTATCTCTGGTTTTTCAAGCTATCGCGCTTCCGCTGGCGTTTGCCAGTGATGCTTCCAGAATAACGCTGTCCGGCGGAACACACGTTTCCTTTAGCCCGACAGTTCACTATCTGCAGATGGTATACCTTCCCGCCATCGCTCAGATGGGGCTACAGTCGAATGTTGAGTTGATAAGGTGGGGATGGTATCCAAAGGGCGGCGGTGAAGCCGTTGCAGAGATACATCCCGCAAAGTTGCGCGGAGCGCACTTATCAGAACGCGGCTCCCCAAAAAACATCAGCGTGATCTCCGCCGCGTCCAATCTGCCGGCGAGTATCGCGCGGAGACAGGAAGAAAGCTCATTGCGAATACTGGAATCCACAGGATTATCAGTCTCATCTGAGATACTTGACGTTCCCGCTCTAGACAAAGGATCAGCGATGTTTATCGCTTTGGAGCTTGAAAACGGCCGCGCGGGATTTACATCCCTGGGAGCAATGGGTAGAAGAGCAGAGATAGTAGCTGAAGAAGCTGCCAGAGAGTGTGTGGATTTCCTCAGAAGTGGCGCAGCTATAGACGAGCATCTGGCAGATCAGCTTATACCACTGATGGCGTTAGCCAAAGGCCGTTCCTCCTTCACGACCTCCAGGATCACCTCACACTTACTGACAAGCATCTGGGTTGTGGAACAGTTTCTACCTATAAAATTCTGGGTCTCTGGCGACGAGGGTGAACCTGGTGAGGTCTCCGTCTACGGAGTTGGTTACGGGCATTCCAGCGATGAGTGATCAGTGCGCTGCAAGCGCGCTAAAAAGTGCAATATGAGAGCCGATAAAGAGAAAAAAAGAACGCAGACAAGCTCGTTTGGTTCGCCTGGAAGGAGCGGTCACGATTCCACTGCTTTTTATGCTGGCAGACTGTATGAGGGATTGCCGAAGGAACAGAAAGCTGAGTATGTAGAAAACCCTATCGCATCACAATCCCTGGACGAGGTCCACTGCAAGTCAAGCGAAGCGATGGGTGAACTGCCGGACAACAGCGTTCACCTGATGGTCACGTCGCCGCCATACAACGTTGGAAAAGACTACGATGAGGACTTAACCCTCGCCGAATATATGGGATTTCTGAAGAGCGTCTGGAAGGAAGTTCACCGGGTGCTTGTTCCTGGCGGCAGAGCCTGCATCAATATCGCCAACCTGGGAAGAAAGCCGTATATACCCTTGCACACCTTCATCATTGAGGATATGCTGGATCTGGGCTTTCTGATGCGCGGAGAGGTCATCTGGAACAAGGCTTCCAGTGCAGGGTCTTCCACTGCCTGGGGGAGCTGGCTTTCACCAACAAATCCAGCCCTGCGAGATGTCCATGAGTACATTCTGATCTTCTCCAAAGGCACGTTTCGCAGGGAAAAGGTGAAGGGCAGAGAAAGCACCATATCAAAAGAGGAATTCCTTGAGTTCACCAAAAGCGTCTGGAATTTCCCATCGGTATCCGCTCGTAAGACAGGACATCCAGCGCCTTTTCCCGTGGAACTGCCCTATCGAGTGATTCAGCTTTATACGTTTGAGGGGGAAGTGATATTAGATCCGTTCATGGGAAGCGGCCAAACGGCGATAGCGGCGGTGAAAACAGGTAGGCATTATGTCGGATACGAGATAGACGAAATATATGTGAAACTGGCGGAAAGCCGGACCAGGGATCTTTGTAATAGAAGCTCAGATAGAGAATTTTAAGATCAGAAATCGCACACGGATTGACGCGGATGCTACGGATTTTCACGGATTCAGAACGAATACTTTATCTGTGCTAATCCGTAGCATCCGCGTCAATCCGTGTGCGATTTATCTGAAGGTATTAAAGCGTCAACGGAGGCTCCTACATGATAAGCTCAGAGATTGCGTCCCAATTGAACTTTGAGGACAATGGAAGTAAGATAGTGCTTTTTGTTATTGACGGCGTGGGCGGGCTTCCACTGCCTGAAACCGGACTAACAGAGCTGGAGACGGCGAAAACTCCTAATCTGGACAAATTGGTGGCGAAGGGCATCACAGGAATGACCATTCCCATCGCGCCGGGCGTTACGCCGGGGAGCGGCGTGGCTCACCTGGCTCTGTTTGGATATGATCCGCTCAAGTATGCCATCGGGCGCGGCGCGGTGGCCGCCTATGGCGTGGGTCTGGACATGGACGAAGGCAACGTGGCTGTTCGGATCAACTTCGCTGGATACAGTCCAGACGGCGCGGTTCTCGATCGTCGAGCAGGTAGACTGGCTACGGAGAAGAATGAAAAGCTCTGCGAACTACTCCGCGAGATCGAACTGCCCGGCGTGGAGTTCATCATGGAAGCTGTGCTGGATTACCGTTCCGTGGTGATTTTTAAGGGGGATAACCTTCATGCTCATCTAACGGATTCTGATCCACAGGCAACGGGTGAAAACATTTTCCCGCGAGAAGTCAAAGCTCTGGATCCGACAGCGGAGCGCATGGCAGAGATCGCCAGAACATTTATAAAGAAAGCTAACGAAATACTGCGCGAAGGTGCGAGGGATATAGCCCCGCTCCCGGATGATCAACATATCGGCATTCTGACCAGAGGTTACGCTGGCAAGCCACATCTTCCACAAATGCAGGATCTATATGGTCTCAAGAAGATGGAAGCCATCGCTACCTATCCGGATTACCGCGGCGTGGCGCGGCTTGCGGGTATGGACGTCGTGTACGATGGTCACGAACTGGAGACCGAGTTTGACAGGCTTGAGGATTGTCTTGAGGAGCGTGATTTCATCTTCTTCCACGTGAAAAAGACTGACAGCGCCGGTGAGGATGGCGATTTTGACAGGAAGGTGCATCTTCTGGAAGAAATGGACAAACTGGTCCCAAGATTAGAAGCCCTGAAACCTGACGTAATCGCTATCGCGGGAGATCACTCGACCCCGGCAACATTTAAAGCGCATAGCTGGCATCCTGTGCCCTTCGCGCTGATCAGCGAATGGTGTCGCCCGGACGGTGTAGAAGTATTCTCTGAAGCAGCATGTAAGAGAGGTACGCTGGGGCGGTTTCAGGCGGCGGAGGTTATGCTGTATGCGTTGGGGCATGCACAAAGAATAGCTAAATTCGGCGCTTAATCTGTGGCTACTAAGCATAACGTGAGTTCGACATAAGAATGCTTGTCATTCCAGCGAAGGCTGGAATCCAGTCATTTTACCAGTTCATCATACGATATATATGTAAGCGTATATCTGTAACCACTGTATTCCAGCCTTCGCTGGAATGACAAATCTCCGCGAGTGGCGTCAAAATAGCGGTATTGTATGAATCTTTATATCGAACTGATGTTAAGCATAAGGAGGACGCACATTGGAAAAACTAAAGGTTTTTTCAGGTAACTCAAATAGGCCGCTGGCGCAGGATATTTGTGACTGCCTGGGCATTCCGCTTGGGGGAGTGGATATATCGAGGTTTTCCAACGAGAATGTCTTCGTGCAGATCCTCGAAAGCGTTCGCGAGGCGGATGTGTTTGTCGTTCAGTCTTTATATCCTCAACCCAGCGAGAGCTTCATGGAATTGATGCTTCTATGCGACGCACTTCGTAGCGCGTCGGCGCGGCGGATTACGGCAGTGATCCCTCATTATTCTTATGCCCGCTCGGACAAGAAAGACCAGCCGCGGATCTCCATTGCGGCGCGGATAATCGCTGATGCGCTGGTCACTGCGGGGGCTAACCGCTTTCTCACAATGGCGCTTCACTCTGAACAGGTTCACGGCTTCTTCAGCGTACCGACAGATCACCTTCAGGCGACTCCTGTGATCTGCGATTACCTATCGAAGATGGATCTGTCCAACACTGTTGCCCTGTTTGACCTGGGGCAGGATAAGCGCGGCGGCAGATACGCGGCGAGACTGGAACTCCCTATCGCCGTTATAGACAAACGCCGAATCAGCGATACTGAGGTTGAGATCAGAGCTTTGATCGGTGACATCGAGGGCAAGAATGTTATATTCTTCGATGATGAAATCAGCAGAGGGACCTCAGTGGTGGCTAGCGTTGACGCTATAAAGAAACGCGGCGTAAAAACTGTCCGCGTCGCGTGCACGCATGGGCTGTTCTGCGGCCCGGCAATGCAGCTTATACAAGATTCCGCTATAGAGGAAGTTATCACCACAAACACTGTGGATGTACCGCCGGAGAAACGCATAGACAAGATCACCACACTTTCCGTAGCGCGATTGTTCTGTGAAGCGGTAAAGCGAATACACCTGGGGGAGTCCATAGGCAGTATGTTCGACGAAATGATGGAGTAGCTTTATGCTCACCCATTGACCTATAGACCTATGGACTTATAGACCTATGGACCTATCCTTACTTCAATCCTATATAGCCTTTAAAGCGCCATCGCCGCGCGGTATGCTGTTTTTGTATGACCTATCCCATATTCTGCCCACTGACGGTAGTCTCGCCGTTCTGGATCGAAAATTTGATATAGTATCCTACGAAAACGACCTGCAGCTCAGGGATGTCATGGAGAGATACAAGGATGATATGAAGGACAGGCGATTTTGCATAGTATCCTCCAGAGGCGATGATGAAAATCTCTTCATTCAGGACTATATAGCCCGCAGCAGCGTCATTGACATAACTCCTCAGGCGTTGCTGGAGTTTCTACAGAAAGGCTACCACTGGTCGGAGGAAGTGAACCAGTTGCACGGAGCCGACTTCTGGGAGAATGTGGAGAAGTTGCAGAAATCCAGAGAGGCCTTTCCGGGATACATCTCTTCGGTGGAATGCAGCAACGTGATACTGTCAGCAATTCTGAACATTGACCTCTCGAAGGCGCTCCTGCCCACAGAGGCCATAGGGTTGCAGAGAAGATTGGACAACGACGAGCAGATAGCTCAACTACGCAAGAAATGTCCCGATCTGGTGGGCGCGCTGGAGCAGATGGTGCAGGAAGCGATCCCCCTGATGGCGAAAATCGGGCAGGATAAAGACCTGATGAAGCTCATGTGGATTTCGTATTCCCTGGCGCAGCGCAACGATAACTACGAGTTATTCCTTCCCCGGATTCTGGGTCATGAGGTCTGGCAGAAATACGGCGAAATGCCGCTGGATAGGATGACGGAGATCTGCGAGCAATTGGTCCAGCGGGATACCGAACGAGTTGTGGAGCAGATCAAGGTCGTTGAGGAATGGCTCAGTCAGGATGAGGAGCGCATGCGCATATTCAAGGACTGGATCGGCTTGAGCAACGCAAGTATCGTGAAAACGGCGGAGTTCGCGGCAACTGAGCGGATATTCTGCATCCCGCTGAAGGATGCGCTCAGGACGGTGGCCAGGGCAATTGCCTCATCATCGGCTTCCGCCGCTATAACGCCGCAACTCCGTGAGAATATACTGAAGAATATCACTGCAAGGCATATATTCCTGCTGGATGATTCTACATATATGCGTTTGAGGGACACGTTCGACGCCTTCACGCGCCTCTGCGAGTTCCTGGATCTGGTAAGCGAGATACGGAAGAAAGATTGGTGGCGCTCAAAAGAGCGACAGGATGATATTGAATTGTGGACGCGGGAAATCTACCCGAAATACTTGTCCCGCGTTGAGTTGCTCAGGGACAGGATCGAGACGCTCAATTTCAGGTGCGACCTCCTCTCGTCCGCGCTTATGCAGAAGGTGATCGACGACGCCCGACAAATCCTGACGAGCCTCGGTGAGAGCTTTGCGGATCTCATCCAGAAACATTATCCTCGCTGGGTAATGGGCATAGAGACGCCCAAACCGCTTCTGATCACAGATTTTGTGTCACAGGTCTTTCAGCCGCTGTTTGACAAGTATATAAAGGAAGACCAGCAGGCGGCTTACATAATCGTCTTTGACGGGATGAGATGGGATCAGTGGGAATTGCTGAGACCGAAGATACTTCAGACGTTCCAGGGACGACTGGCGCTGGAGGATGTCATTCCACTGATAGCCAATCTGCCCAGCACGACGGAGTGGGCCAGAAAAGCTATATTCGCCGGCGAATTCCCCGCAGACTTTTCAGCGGAGAGTGAGGGTGAGCTACTGGAAGCTGCGCTGGGCGGCGAGCAGGTCGCTCAGGTGCAAACGTCCGGGGAAGCACCAGCGAAGCGGGACAGGGTGCTTGAGTTTCTGGAGGATACATCCCGGGTCAAGCCCATAATATTCAACCTTATTGACACGAAGCTCCACGGCATGATGCAGAATCTGGTCACGCTGCATGAAGAGGTGGCAGTGAACTTCGACAACACGATCCAGCCATATCTGGAGAAGATACCTTCGAATTCGCTGGTCTTTATCGTTTCTGATCACGGCTTTGTGGAGCTAACCGGGAAGGGAACTGTGGCCCCAAGCAGGAGCGAGGCTGAACCACATAGAAGATATATAGGTCTGCGCAGCTTCAGCCCACGGAGCGATATATCCGCTTCCGATTTCATATTCTTCAGCGCCGAAAATATTCGGATGCCTTCAGTATCCAACATAGTGAAATACGGGTTCGCCAGGCCCGGCAGGTTTGTCACCTCTGCCAGAGAGCAGGAATCAGGCCGCACCATCCGGTATGCTCACGGCGGCGTGTCCATGCAGGAAATGATCGTCCCCTGCGCCATCTTCACTCCGAAAAGCAAAGGGCAACTGACCATGTTCTAAGTAGAACGAGGCTGCCAGCCCGTTTCTGTAGAACAAACCGGCGGAACGTTCTACTTCAACGGGCTGGCAGCCTCGTTCTACTGGGCAAGTTTCGTCCGTAACTGAAAAACTCGTATTCTAATGGAGATTTGTTACCATTAGCAAATTTTCAGAAGGTGGTTCCGCTTCTTCCCTATTCGCAATACCCTTGCTCTGCTTCTTGCACCCCTTAACCAGGAACGGAGATGCTATCAGCACAACAGTCGAGGCTATCAATATACTGTTGGGAATCCGAAATGCCTCTCCCAGTACAGCCAGCAGAAAATACCTCACGAACCGCCCCAGAGAGATAGCCATCACGTATTTTCTTACGCTATACCTGTTGAATATGGCAAGAAATCGCGACGGCTCCACAGGAAGAGGTATTGTATTAAACACTAACAGGCTTAAGAAAGGTGATCTGTGCGTCAGAGCTTTCCAACTCTTAATATGCCTGCTATTCTCAATCCGACGCACGCGCTCCTTCTTTGACAGCTTTGTCACCAGGTAATACATGACTATACTGGAGACCGCGCTTCCCAACATCCCTACCGCAGCCACCAGAAAGGGAGAATGGCTCTTACCCAGAAAGATGGCAAACGTCATTGTCGGGAATGGAATTAGCCCGCTGTTCAACGTTGCTGTATAGATAAAGAAGGCTATCATCAGACGGTAGCCCGGTAGCATTACAGCAAGGGCCGCCAGCAGCATGGCCAAGCCTATGGTAAAATAGATCAACACGCGTTTATACCGAGTTCTACTGAACATTGTATATACTCCATAACTCGCGGGAACGCGCCAGGTAAGTCGCTCCCGGTCCCTTGTAACCTGACCTATCCTGATCGCCAAAAGTCCCCGAAGTGTTCATATACATATACGTAAAAGTGCTTCTCCAGGAAGTTGATAGGGCCACCAGCCACCAGATAAAGGTATAATGAAAATAAGCTAACCAATACAGCGCAGGCAATTGCGGCCACCGTCAGCGCAACATTCCCACGATTCCTTATGGAAGTGATTGCCAGTGTAATGCCGATTAACTCCAGCGGTGGTACAATGAATGGAAAAAGAAGAATGAAAGCCATAAAAAGGAATGCAACAAGCATGGCTAAATAATAGATGGCAAAAGACAATGTAACGGGGATTAACATCGTGAGAAATACAAGAACGATAGGAACTAGCGGCAAAACGCAGCATACGAAGGCAGCTAAGGGGTGAGCCCGCCCTCTGTCTATCTTTTCTCCTGCCTTTCTCTGCCAGCAGGATCCCGCCTCAGGCATCTCTTGAAGCCTGTACTTTTCATCGTCGGTTACTCGCTTGCCCTTCATTATGCCCCCCTCCGCAGTACATCCTCTGCACAAGTGACGATTGTCAACCGGATGACCTATTGACAGCGATGCTACGAAGCCATACGCAAAAGAGATCTCTGCCATCCGCTTCCCTGCATCAGTTTTCGCACCAGTACCAGGTCACCTGGCTTGTCCACATCTATTCCACATACCGGGAAAGGCATAGGAATGAGCCTGAATCTGCATCCCATGATTTCACTAGCGCGCTTCTCCACGTCCTCCAGTGTAATCCGTTTGAGTACGAATTTCAGCAGAGGTCTTCGCCCAATTAGCTTCACGTACTTCCACGGGGTTTTTCTGTAGGAATCTATCTTCGCCAGCATCTCCTCATCGGCGGAGAAGCCTTTCTTATCTACGAAATAGACGTTTGCCCCGGTATATCCATCGTCCTTCGCCTGAACATACGTCCTTTTCACTTCCGGATAACTGGCGCTGATAACAGATTTCCTTCCAACGCTGTAACAGAAGTCGGCGTCAGCCACCAGGCAGCGCTGAATGAACTCATCCAGCATGAATCCCCTGAAAAGCGGGTTGTCGCACGTTGTGATCACCACTTTTTGCGCCTCCCCTGATCCATATATTGCCTTCAGCAGGCTCTCTACCGCCGTATCACCGCACGGGATGACCCTCAGCGGCTTCTTTGAATCAAAGGGCATTGCCTCAAAATCTTCTGGCGCGACGAGATAGATATTCTCAACGTATCGTGACTCGTTGAGCGCATCGATCACATGCTGAATCATCGTCTTGCCGTGTATATCTATCATCGCCTTGTTATCTACCCCGGCAAATTTGAGAAACTGGTTGTGCACCGTCCGTTTGCCTGTTAATATAACGCCGTTTACCTTTACATCCTTCACGTCCTCGCTGCTGCTCTCTTTCAAGCTGCTTCCGATATTCTCAATTCTCAGTGCCATGACGTTCCTCCTTCTCATGTTGATTCATGGAAAAACTTTGTCAGCTTTCGAGGGATCTGTTGAGCAAGGAATATGCCAGAGATGCAGAACGACGGAATCACTACGTTTTTTCGTCAGGGAGGCGGATTGAGGTATGTTTATACAGAGATTGTATATGCAAATTTTGCGTGGAGTGCAAAATCTGCCGGTTCTTCAGGGTAGTGATGTCAAACGTGTGATGATGATTTTTACTGAAAAATGCCGCGGTTGCTTTTATTGGCTCATCGCGAATTGGGGTGATAGAAGCAGTTTTATAGCTCCATGAATATGCTTCTACTACACTACTTCGCGATGAGCCGGAGGGATTTGCTTGTTACTTTTCGGGGAAATATTTCCTTACCTGTTCTTCCATTTCCTCGTTGGAAATAGCGGTATTCCTTCCCTCTACGTCATATTGATCTCTGACCCACCGTGAGATACGCGCAACGGCGCGTCTGTCTGCTTTTTCTGAGCTTCCCAGGCCGAGGAAGTCCCTCACCCACAGCGCCACGCCGTCTACTCCAGATTTATCCGTTATTGCCACTCTGGGTGGCCTGCCCAGGAGCTTGCCGGTATTGAATATATTGTAGACGTGCTCATGTTTTATCAGACCGTCGGCGTGAATTCCCGCTCTGGTTACGTTGAAATTCTTACCCACAAAGGGGTAGGAAGGCGGAATCTCATCGGTTACGTTTTCGGTGTAATACTCAGCTATTTCTGTAAGAACATTGGTGTCTATACCATCAAAAGTGCCTTTTAGGCCTATATATTCCATGATAGCGCCGCCCATGGGTGGGTTACCAGTTCTTTCCCCAAGTCCAAACAGCGTTGCGTTCAGAGCGTTGCATCCATAGAGCCATGCAGTAGCGCCATTGGTATGAACCTTATGGAAGTCATTGTGTCCGTGCCATTCCAGCCGGTCGTGTGGAACTCCGCCCTCGTGAATCATTTTATATACCAGCTTAGGTATACTCCTGGGAAGGGCAGCTCCGGGATATGAAATCCCGAACCCCAGCGTGTCACACAATCTTATCCGTGGCTTCAATTCCTCTGGCGCTTGGTCAGCCAGATCCATCACTCGCTGGACAAATGGGATTACAAAGCCATCAATATCGGCCCTGGTGACATCCTCTAAGTGGCATCGAACTCTAACCCCCTCGGATATAGCGTGTTCGACCATTCCCAGGTATTCATCCAGTATTTTCTCTCTGTTCGATTGCAGCTTGTAGAATATGTGATAGTCGGAGCATGAGGTCAGCATCCCGGTTTCCACAAGCTCCATTTCCTTCACCAGTCTGAACTCGCCTTTGTTTGCCCTTATCCATCCTGTGACTAATGGGAATTTGTGCCCCAGCTCCAGACATTTCTCCACAGCTTGCCTGTCTTTGGCGTTGTAGAGGAAGAACTCGCTCCATCTTATGACACCGTTTGGCCCGCCGAGTTTTGCTATCATGTCGTATAGTTTGACTGTCTGTTCTGTCGTATATGGTGGCCGAGCCTGTTGGCCGTCTCTGAAAGTGGTATCGGTTATGAACAGATCGCGTTTTATCGCCTCTGCTGGGTCGAACTCCACGACCTGACCATCGATCTCCTCATATATCGTCCCATCGAATTTTATCCGCGGCACCTTATCAAAATCAAAGATGTCTTCGTATAGATTCGGTTCATCTACGACTACTAAATCTTTCCTTGCCAATTGTGATCCTCCTGCTGTAAAAACATGCGAATGATTGGTCTGGATTTACGATTTCAAGTTTTGCTACAGTAAGTGTTCTCTGACACGTCCATCCATGACCTGATCTATATAATGCCTGCCACTAATTCATATATTGCCCATAAAATATATCACAATATTCACAAAAGGTCAATGAAAATTGGGAGTTGGACGACTCTTGTTTTTGCGCTTACGGTATGCTACACTAGGCTGAGAGCGGGAATGAGCAACCCAAAAGCGCAGGTAGTGGCGATACTCAATCAGCTAATGTACCAGCAGAAAAGAGGCGAATGGATAGATCAATTCGTAAAAGGCTTTCGCCGTTCCTTAGTGAGGGAACTCTGGAGGCAGAATGGGATGCTTCGGGGAAGACTATGCCAGATGGTGAGCTGCCCTTTCTCGCTCCTGATGCCATAGCGGAAAGCTGTAGACTGGCTGGATTCGAGGATGAAGCTATATCGTATCTACAACTGGCAGCAAAGCGGACGGCAAAATGTCCAGACCTGACGCGCCTGATCTGGCATTGTCACTATCTTTTATGTCATAGTAAATCCTACTCGCGAGGCGATGTGCGGAGCTGGCCTTCTCTGAAAGGGCTTTTGGGAGAATGGGAAGGGGCGTTCTACCTTCTGATCGCCTTATCTGGCCTTCCCAAGGCACAGGCCTTCCACCAGTCTCGTGGCATCCCGGAGCAGATGGCGCAGGACACGTATACAGATACCTCCCTGTGTGCGAGAGAAGAGTATAAAGAGAAGTATGGCGTATGGGGGATAGAAACCCGCATCCTGGCCTGGTTATTCAACCATCTTTCAGGGGAGTTGTATCGGCTGGCGCGCCTGCAATTTGTACAGCGACCTTTCAGAGCGAAACTTCACGCCTTTCGCAACCGCGTAACGCGAAAGGTCTGGGTGCTGGCTGGTGAGGGGATCAGGTATCGAGGCGATGGCCAATTGGACGGAACGGGTGGAGAGTTCGATACTGAGACTGGATGGACTTCACGATTTCTGATGGGGCATAATAGAGTGACCGGAACACCGATACATCCAACTGGCATCGCTCTACGTGATGAGATCTCTTTGCCACTGGACACGTGGGAACTCATTCTGACACCGGGAGATCCCATCCTTGAGATTCATATTCCAGCCGGGAGCCGTATGGACTTCGACGCCTGCGGAGAATCATTCCGTATGGCCGTTGATTTCTTCCCGCGCTATTTCCCCGATCGGCCTTTTAAGGGATTCTGCTGCGGTTCCTGGATTCTGAATACACAGCTTCAGGATATGCTTCCTCCGGATTCCAATCTTGTGCGATTCCAGAGGGAACTCTATCTTTTCCCCACGCTCTCTGGCGGCAGAAGCGGCATCCCAAATATCTTCGGAAGCGATATTCAGGATCTCTCAAAAGCGCCGCGGGATACAACCCTCCGGCGCGCTGTGCTGGATCATCTACAGGCCGGAGGATACCTGCGAGGCGGCGGAGCGCTAATGTTCCCCGAAGATCTGGACTGGGGAACTCAGGTCTATCGGAGAAAGGGAAATTAGCCTGTTCACGATGAAAGAACGCAACTCTACAGACTCTAAAAAACAACAGGACGTCTTTTCAGATAGAGAGCGATCCTCTATTCGCCTGCGCGCGATCTTTCTGGGACTTCTAATTATTCCCTTTAGCAACTATTTCCTTATGCTGCTGCAAGCCAAGTGGTATGCCTGGCCTACCTATGCTGTCCCCTTCAGTAACGCGATATTTCTTCTGCTGGTGCTCGTCGCCCTTAATGCCATCATGCGGCTTACCAGGCCTTTGTATTCTCTGAACCAGGCTGAATTACTCACTATCTACGTTATGGTATCGCTTGCAACTGGAATTTGCTGCTATAATCTAATGGGCAAGCTTATCCCACTTATGGGGCACGCGTTCTGGTTTGCGACGCCTGAAAACGAGTGGCAGTCGCTCGTCTGGCCGCATTTACCGCGCTGGCTCATGGTAAGCGATAAAGCAGTGTTGCGCGGGTATTATATGGGAGATTCCAGCTTATACAGGCTTGAGCATCTCCGGGCGTGGGGAATTCCTGCTCTCTGGTGGACGCTGTTCGCCTTTGCACTGTTTTTTGTAATGGCATGTATCAACGTCATGATAAGAAAACAGTGGACTGATCGGGAAAGACTGACGTATCCCATCACGCACCTGCCGCTGGAAATGACCAGCACTACGTCACGCTTTTACTCAAATAAGCTGATGTGGATAGGTTTTGCTGTCAGCGCCACCATAACACTGTGGAACGGGCTGAGTTTCATCTTTCCGGCTATGCCGGCTATTCCTGTAAAACGTCAAACCATTCAGCACTTTTTCACTGAGAAGCCGTGGAACGCTATGGGATGGACGTACATTTCCTTCTATCCCTCCATCATTGGCCTGTGCTTCTTTCTGCCGGTAGATTTGTCTTTCTCCTGCTGGTTTTTCTATCTCATGGGCAAAGGGCAGCGCATTATTGGCTCCATGACTGAGCTAAACGCGCTTCCGGGTTTTCCGTTAATCAACGAGCAGTCTATAGGAGTCTGCATAGCCTTGTGCGTTGTACATTTGTGGATGGCAAGAAGGCATTTCAGTCGGATATTG
>SDBU01004056.1_pt1 | contig 18261 bp, 14 predicted proteins | sample 2277071 | NCBI WGS metagenome assembly SDBU01 (sample SAMN10397929, study PRJNA504765) | marine sediment metagenome | isolation source: marine sediment core GS08_GC12, 126 cmbsf | place: Arctic Ocean: Gakkel Ridge, Loki's castle | collected 2008 | reverse complement strand
CCGAGGGAAAATAACAATATAGTTTTTGGATTTTACTCATTTGTAATAGTTACCATGGGACCTTAGACTGAGTGCTTGGTCTAATGTATCGAGTATTATAGTGCTATGCCCCTTTCTTTTCATTTGTTCAAGTACAAACGATAGAACTTCATTATCTTGGCTCCCGGTGGATATGACTGCAATTGTAGCCAGAGTTGGGTTATGGTCAGTAACATGGTCCAGTGCCTCTTTTAATGGATGGTCCCTGGCTCTTTCTTCTATCGCCCTCATCTCAATTTCCAAGATGTTCCTTAGTTTTTTAACTGCCTCCAGTGTTTTTCCTTCCAGTTGCCTTAGAGAAATTCTTAGTTGTCTGATATCGGGAGGATGAAGGTATCTTTTTTCAGGTGTAACCAGCACGACCTGCTGACCTAATTCGAGTGCTTTTCTGATCAGGCTCCTCGGTTCAAGATAGGGGGTAGCTGCCAGAACACGTTCATGGTTGTAGGCTGCTATTGCAGTCGGGATTATTGCCTTTGCCAGTGTTAATGCTGAGGTGATAAGGTCATAAACTAATTTATCTACCTCATCAGCATCTGCTCCTGTCAGATTAACAACGATTATTGCCATGCGTCTTGCCTCTTCTGTGTACTTCTTGACGACGGCCTGGCCAATCTTTGCGGTATGTTTCCAGTCAATGTCCTTCATCCTGTCTCCTGGCTGGTATAGTTGACTTGTGTCGTATTCTATACCACGTAGGTGCATCATTCTTTTTGGGATTGGTGTATCTGCAAAAAACTGAGTCTCAGCCCCCGGTGCCGTCTCTTCCAGGTATTTCCTTGCAAGCCACTCGGCATATCTGGCACGGGGAATTACGTATAGTTTCAATGGTTCAAATTTTTGTCTGGTTTTAATAAGTCCCCACTGGTCTGTAGATAATACCTCAAACCATGGTAACGATGGGCCTGATAGTGATGGATTAATAGTGAAGTTGAGGTTCGCCTCACTACCCAGACTTATGATACTGCTTCTGTCTGAATGAAACCAGGGACAGCTAGAATCAATAAATATATGAAGAGGAAATCTAGTATTGCGCACAATTATTACTGGGAGCTTCGTTGTATTTCCAGCGATAAGTTGGATTTCTATCTGTTCGACTGCTAGTGGTGAGATGGACATGTTATTCAGGATATATATCAATATCCCAATGAGGAAAAGAAATAACATGATACTTATTATTGCTATGCTTAAGTTTCCGATTAGAACGGAAGCAACTGTAGTCGATACTATACCTGCAATTAACGCTTTTGCGATTAAACTGAGTTCTCTTCGATTTATATGTTCTATTTCGTTCTCAGGATCGTTATTTCCGGATAGAGTAACGGAGACAGGCTCACTATCTTGTTTAATCATATCGCTAGTAATTGGGGTCATCGCTTTCTCTTTAATGCTGGTAATTAACAGAGGAAACATTGGTATTATTAATAATATGGATAACCTTGCTGAAAACCAGTAGCCTGACGACGTAGCTGTCAGGGGCAGGAGTTCTATTAATACGGGACTAAGCAGCAATGGAACAGCGAAGAAATACACGAGAGTAACGAAAATAGCTATGTTATAGTTTCGTGTCACGAGGAAATATATCCCCACCAGCAGAATACTAAAGGCTATCGCTGATTGCGGCGGCGCTGAAAGCAGCGTCGCAATCAGTAGAGCAATGAGAGGATATATCCTGACAGCTCTATTCATAACTCTTTCGGTACAGGGACCTGTGACAGAGCACTATCGATGATATTTATTGGGGTCAACTCCTCCATCTCGGCCTCTGGCTTCGTCACTATGCGATGGTCTAAAGCGGGGTGAGCAAGCCTTTTCACGTCGTCAGGTATCACAAAATCTCTTTTTTGCAGGAGTGCCAGTGCTCTTGATGTCTTATATAGAGCAATACCCGCTCTTGGGCTTGGACCCTGAAGAGTATTGTGATTTACTCGTACATGCTGTAACAGTGCCAGGATGTAGTCCAGTATTTTTTCGGAGATATGAACACTATTAACAACCTTACGTATCTCCAGTATCTCTTCCGTCCCTACTACTGGCGCTACCTTTCTTTCCTCAATGTTGTCTATATTGCCAATAATTTCCCTTTCCTCATCTTCAGAAGGAGGACTACTCCAGGCCCGAAGCAGGAAACGGTCTATTTGTACACTGGTCAGTGGATACGTACCGCTGCCTCCATAGGGAAGCTGGCTGCCGATTACCATAAATGGAGAAAGCAGTGGATGGGTTACCCCCTCGATACTTACCTGATTTTCCTGCATAGCTTCAAGGAGAGCTGCTTGAGTTCTTGGTGTTGCCCTGTTGAGCTCGTCAGCAAGGACAATATTTCCCATGATAGGGCCGGGAATGAATCTGGCATTTCCATCGGCGGAGTACATGTAAAACCCTGTGATATCGGAGGGCATCATATCAGGGGTGAACTGAACTCTCTTGAATTGTCCCCCAATAGATTGGGCAAATACCCTTGCAATTGTAGTCTTAGCTGTTCCCGGGGGACCCTCGATTAATAGATGCCCTCCGCTAAGTAAAGTCACCAGGAGCAGTTCCTTAGTCTCAACCTTGCCTATGACGGTAAGGGAAACTTCAGTAAGAATCTTATCTAGTACAGCACTTGCGCTATCTAAATCCTCTACAGTCATTACTATCTCCTCCTTCTATCCTGATTGTCTGTATTCAACTTTTCTCGATTATACCAGGTAGGTCTGAGCGATATGGCTAATATCAATACTATCAATATTAGAGAACTCCATATAGTGGCTAGAAAACTGCGACTTGTTTTCAATATAGCTTTAGTTTTGTCCAGAGCAACATCAGGAAGATGATTCTGGTCAAAGAGGAGTTGCTCTCCGGTAATATTTTTCAGGAATTGGCGATTGTCTTCTATGTCAAGCATGCTGTTTATTAATATGCTGGGGTCGGCGACGACAATTATCTCACCTTTCCCGACGTCATATTCAGCTATTACTGCCATGTTCCCCTTTGGTTCTCCTCCGTCCCATTGACTATTCTGATTCTCATCCAGGAAACTAAAATAAGATGACTGGGCAATGATGTTACCTGTAGGGACTTCTTCCAGGCAGGTAGCATGGTTGAATACAAGACTCTCCACCCTGCCTGTAGCAGGAGTGGGGACAAGGTCAGCTATCCTGGGGAAATATTTATTCTTGTAGTTGAACAATGGGTCCAGAAGCTGGGTTCCTGCAAATCTTAGGTCGAGCCCCATATAGTGCAGGATATCATTGCCAAAACCATAGTCATCCATCAGGAGTAGCTTTCCACCCGAGCTAACGAATTCTTCGAGTCTGCTCAGCTCAATAGGAGAGAACTTGACATAAGGGACAATAATCAGGGTTATACTTTGCCCGTCTATAGGTAGCGCATCATATGATAATAGCGGTACAGCTTCAAAGTCAGCGAGAATATCTCGTGAGCCATTCCAGTGCGGATTCTCATCTTTGAAATCGGTATTGCTGGGATAGAACCAGATTAGTGCGGCCAGCAGCACTGCTATGACTAATAACAACAAGTAAGTCCTATGGGCTGTCATTTTTCTCCTCTCTCGCCAGTGTTGTGGATGCCTCTTTAGCCGAAGAAGCCTCTTCTTCACTGGGCATATGATGAGAATACAAAGTTCTTTCGGCAAGGCTGGTTAGACCGGTGAAGAGCCTGGCCATTCTACCCAATGTATATTTTGCCTGGTTTGAAAATTCACGTACTGTCATCTGCGGCTGAAGCATTATTTTGCTTAGTTTTTGCACGGCAATTACTGCCAGATAGTAGGCATAAATAATGATTCCCTTATGATCTCCAGCCTGTGGCCTGAGTGATGATAGCCTGGTTCGCTTTATATCATTTGGTGATGGCAATATATGTAAAATACCATCTGCTTTTCTTTTTGGATTCCCAAATATTGCCGGTAATTTAAGAAGAAGAAGTACTCCTGCCATTATTAGTGTGAGAATAATAATTGCCAGGAAAACCAAATTTATTACGAAGATCCTTGCTGTCTTTGTGACCGGAAGGTGCCACGTATCTGTGGGCAGCAGCGTTGTTTTTATCTGCTGGTAGCCGACGATATAAAAACTGAAAGGAAGTTCCATATCTACTTGAAAGCTACCTTCAGTAATGGTGCTTTGTGTGGTAAATCCTGCCATTTCCATGGTCAATTTTGCTTCCTCTAACACTAGCGGGGAATATAGTTCACCGGTTACCGTGATTTCTCCATGCATGGAAACGGGCGGAAATGGTTTTCCTGTTTGTTCGATATGTTGTGGTAAAAAGATAAATCCAGGAATACGAATGCTCATATCGGGCTTGATTTTTATTACAGGCAACGTCCTGTAACGCGAAGTGCCAGCCGTGCGAGATTTGTTATCAGCGGAAATTATAAATTCCAGTTTGTGTTCTCCGGTTTGAATTTTTCTATCGAGCACTACCTGGTGTCTAAATTTACCGTTATCACCAGTAAAGGTTGTGAACAGAAACTCTCCATCCAGTAAAGTGTTTATAGTTCGACCTGCAATGTTCCCTTCTGAATCCAGACTGCCAGCTATCTCCAATGGCAACCCCGGATATGCTTTATCAGGAACTTCTATTTTAAGCTCTGTGCTATTGTAGAGAATAGCTATTTCCTTGATACTACTGGAGGAAGCCGCATATTTTTCAAGATCACTGCTAGTGGGTACATAGAAAGCCTGAACTTGTATTACGGGAATATACTGGTAGGGGAGAGCGAAGCTAGTACTATATGAACCACTACTGGTGGTGGTTGCGGAATTAAATGGTACTCCTTCCAGGTGTATGGACAACTCCCTCACTCCAATAGGGCCATCCGTTGACCTGAGGGCTCCGGAAACCGTAATCTGTTCACCCACCCAGGCACGCATTGGACTGATTTCTATAGTCAGTTCAGTAGCTGTTAATGCCATAGCAGGTTCATCTTCTGCCTTGATTTCAATTGCCTGCAATCGTTCCAAATACATTGCCTCCAGCTCAACGAGTCTATCCAGTGCTCTTTGTAGCCGCTCCTTTGCGCTGTTTACTGCTTGCAGATCTCCAGTTGATACAAATGGAACAAGTACAGAAAAAAGTTCTTCCGTGGCTATATTAATATTATTGATGAGTGCTCTCATTATGCTTGCCATTTTGTTAGCGTTTTCAAGTTCGAGAAATGTTTCCTCTAACATGTTCTGTGACAGGAATTCCTCGCATCTATCCAGCGTAGCTTCGAATTCATCAAGAACATCGGTTAATTTAGTACTCAGGTCGCTGAATCTGGACATGATAAAGCACAGCTCTGCAGGCAAGTTCACTGAATCAAGGTTCAGTTCCTTTATCAATTCGCGAGCTCGCGAGTAGTTTTTTTCTGCCAGCATATCGAATATATCTGCATAATGAAGTAGAGGAATAGCGATGTTGAAATGGTTTTCAGTGTTTAAAGGGTCCTCGTGCGGGATTAGGTTGCCTCCTATTACTGTTGTCCCTGCGAAGGCTGTTGCTATAACAATTATAGCCAGTAATACTGCTATAGTCTTTCTTATCATAATTTTATATACAGGAGATATATTTGGCCTTTATACTGCATTCATTAACATCAACATCCAGACCAGTGAATATCTTTATGTAATTACATCTTATGGCAGCCTTGTGTGTATAATTCCCCAGGCTATCTCTATGGGATTTATGCGCCATAGTATCTCAGCTATATTGGACGCCACAATTAAAGTAAATCCGCTCAAAAGCAGATAATTAACCTTGTTAAGACCCCTTTTGGTTTTTGGGTTGAGGTAAATATAAAGCTCATTTACAGCCAGGCATACTATGAGATATACACCAAGACAGAGATCCAGTCGAGTTTCATTCACCAGCGCAAAGATAATTGTAGTACCCAGTAAAAGGCTCGTCAGAATAATAATATAGTTATCATATATTCTCATTTTTAGTGCCTTTTCTACTGTACACTTTTATTCTTGCTGGTACTTGCTGAGAATTTCCAGAGTGATTATATTCTCCTGGTGCTTTGAAGTCTCGGATTCTATTATTACAGGTCTCTCTAGGGCTTCGGCAACTATAGATGCAGCTATTGAGGCGGCAGGACTTCCCAGACTTTGCACTGCCCAGGAATTACTAATATCCTTCAAACGTGGATGAGATATTCTGACTATAGCGCCGTTATCTCCCATGCTGACGTTTACTGCACCAGCAATATCCAGAGTCCCAACTAATATAGTGGTGAGGGCTGTAGCTATTTCCTCTGGAGAGTCTCCAGGTTTTCCCTCCAGTATATCCAGGATGTTTGAACCAATAGTAGTTACCAGGATTCCAATATCTTCAGGGTCTTCTCCAAAAGATACAACAAGCCTTTGCTGCAAAGGCTTTCTGATATTGGGGTAATGTGGATTATGGTGTAAAGGTATAATAGCTTTTGGCTTTCCTCCGCATAACGAAGACGGGAGATACATACCTCTGGCTTTCAGGCCAAGTTCTTCAAGCAGTGAACCAAGATTTTCAACCCCTGTATTCATAAGAAGGTTGCTCAATTCAGGGGAAATTTTTGGGCGGCTTTTCCCAAGTGTTAGACATATTGTGCCTATGATTATTAATGAAATACCCAAAGCGATAAGAGGAATAGAGCGCAGCAACAAATACGAAGTTGGCAGAAGTCCTGTGCCTGCCAGCAATAACCCCCAACCAAGCAAACTATATCTGGTATTAATCATCGCCCTGATTTAAGCAGAAACTTCTTTATTGAATCCGATATCACGACCTTTCCTGTTGTGTAACCGTTATTCTTTAACACCGTAGTATAACTTGTTTCTCCGCGCAATAATTTACATGTATACTTCCATATTCTTTCATTTCTAGTCAACATGCTAAACACTAAATTGGGGAAACGTTTAAACAATGTAGCAGCTTTCTGAGCTATTTTCAGTTCAGGGAGAATAATTTGGTCAATACTCTGCTGGTAGGATTGCAGGTCATTTCTATTATTCACCAGTGAATTCATGATTGCCGGTGCACAAAGCTGGGCACTCAAAATAGCATTGTAAATACCTTCTCCAGTCGACGGGTCAGCTAAACCGGCGGCATCACCAAGGAGTACGAACCTCTCTCCATAACAGGTTATTTTATCTTTTATAACAGGTATTAATGAGCCACCTGTTTTAAAAGGGGTGTATTGACTGAGATTCAAGTAATCAATGAAATTTTCGTAATGACGTTTAAGACTTCTTGCCTCAGAAAACAGACAGCCGGCTCCAACAGATAGATAGCTGTGCTTTGGGAATAACCAAGTATATCCTCCACGTATTCTCCCAAATCCTATCTCTACGCTTTTTCCCCATTTTTCCAGTTCATGGTCAGGTACCCGTAGTTCTGTTTCTATGCTAGCAATGTAGTCAACCCTTCTCTTAATACACAGTTCTTTTACCACTGTACTGTAGACTCCATCTGCTCCGGCTATAAGTCGTGCACAATATGTCTTATCTTGTGTCGTTACCTCCACCACTCCGTTATTCATTCCTATTTTTTTTACTCTTTGTTCGTCATGGAACCTGGCTCCATATTGCTGTGCTTTTTTCACTAACAGGTTGTCAAAGACATCGCGCATGACGGTATGTAGTAATGGTTTGTCGTAATGCCCCAGGTACGATTTATCAAGCTTATACGAGAATCTAACATCAAAGATGGTTTTTTCTATTACCTCGGAAATATCGAAATCAAGCAGGTTTATGACCTTATGTGTAATTCCACCCGCACAACATTTATACCGGGGTAATTTCTCTTTCTCTAAAACAACTACATCGATGCCTTGCTTTGCTAATTCATAAGCAAGTATTGAACCAGAAGGTCCTGCACCAACTATGATAACGTCATAATAGTTTCTGGCCATATTAATAGTTTACAGCAATTGTTTAGACTATTATCCTTATCTTGTAAGCAAATAACATGAGGCATATTAATCATGAACACATTATCCTGCAAATTAATATAATTATGATAAAAAATGGTTGCGAAGAAAAATTAATTGTTATAATATAGCGTGCGGGTTAATAAGATATATAATGACGCTTAGGAAAATATTCAAGCCTACAGGTGTTTTACTTCTATCAGGAACAGCATTTTTTATAACCACCCCTATCATTATGTTCAGAGTAAAAAATATTTCACAGGAGGGAATATGACAAATCAAATTATTGATGGACTTTATTACACAAAGACAGAGGAATGGCTGAGGGTAGAGGGGGACGTGGGTACGGTGGGACTCACCGACTATGCACAGGATCAGCTAGGGGACATCGTCTATCTTGATGAAGCCGAAAAAGGAAAGAAAGTAAAACAGGGCGAGGAGTTCACGGCTGTCGAGTCCGTTAAAGCAGCCTCAGACGTAAGTGCTCCCATCGCCGGCGAGATAATCGAAGTGAATGAGAAGGTAGTTGAAGACAGTTCCCTGATGAATTCTGCCCCTTATGGTGAGGGTTGGATAGCAAAGATAAAGATGGATGATCCTGGCGAACTGAAAAATATTATGGATGATAAGGCATATACAGAGCACTCCAAACAGCGAGACGCAGAGGCATAGCATGAGATATATTCCAAGCACTGAAGAACAGAGAGAGGAGATGCTGAAGGAAATTGGCGTCTCCTCTTTTGAAGAGTTAGTGAGTGGCATTCATGAAAAGATTTTGCCTAAGGGAAAATTGGAAATTCCCGAGGCTATTTCAGAGGCAGAGCTAGCAGACCATGTTTTACGGATTTCTCGGAAAAACTATGATTTTCGCCTTTGTAAATCTCTTCTGGGGGGAGGTGCCTACAACCATTACATACCGGTAGCGGAGAATTTTTTACTACAACGGGAGGAGTTCTGGACTGCCTATACTCCCTATCAGCCTGAGTTGAGTCAGGGTACATTACAAATGATGTTTGAGTACCAGAGCTACTTAGCCAGGTTAACCAAAATGGAGGTAGTGATACCGTCTATTTATGATGGTGCCTCAGCAACTGCTGAAGCAGCGCTGTTGACGCTTCGTCTGACAAAGAAAAACAAAATTGTCATTTCATCGGCAGTACATCCTCATTACAGGGAGACGGTTAGGACATATACAGCTCCGCACAATACAGAGATTATAGAATTACCGCATAGAGAAGCTATGGTTGACATTGAAAAGCTAAAAGAATTGATAAGCGGCGATGATGTTGCTTCAGTAATTGTTCAGAATCCAAATTTCTTCGGCGGGATAGAGAACGTAGCTGGAATATCTGAACTGGTTCATGATAATAAGAAAACCATGCTGATAAATTCAATTGCTGAAAGCATGTCGCTGGCTGTCTTGAAGGCGCCTGGAGAACTGGGAGTCGATATCGTGGCAGGGGAAGCTCAATCATTCGGATTGAACTTGAATTACGGAGGTCCTTACAACGGTTACCTGGCAGCTAGAAAGCAATATATGCGACAGCTTCCAGGAAGGATTTCTGGCGAAACAGTGGACGAGGATGGCAAACGTGTTTTTGTGATGACGATGCGTGCCAGAGAACAGGACATCAGAAGGCAAAAAGCTACTTCGAATATATGCTCTAACCATGGATTGAATAGTGCTGCGGCAGATATTTACCTCTCTCTGATGGGGACAGAGGGGCTTTATAAGCTTTCTCAGCTCAATACGAAAGCTGCTCATTACCTTGAAAAATTACTGCTGAAATCCGGGCAGTTTGAAAAAGTTTACACATATCCGTTCTATAACGAGTTTTTATTGAAGAGCAAGAACAGCCTGGCTACCTTAAACCAGAGATTGCTGGAGAATAACTTTATGCCTCCTCTTGCAGTCGGTCAGTTCTATAAAGGACCACAGTGGGAGAATGTTTTACTCTTCGCTGTGACTGAACTGTTAAGCAGGGATGACCTGGACAGGGCGGCTGATATTCTTTCGAGTTAAGGAGAGCGTAAAGATGAAACTGATATTTGAGAATAGTGTAAAGGGAAGGGATGGTTATTCTCTGCCAAAGGACTTATTCGACGATATAGATATTAAGGACTGTGTGCCGGATTATGCCCTGGCAGAGGGCAAAAAGGAGCTATGCGAGGTTTCTGAGATTGATGTCATTAGACACTTTACCAAACTATCCAAATTTAACTACGGAATTGATGATGGCATATATCCTCTTGGCTCCTGCACCATGAAATACAACCCTAAATTAAATGAGAAACTGGCATCGTTGGATTCATTTGCTTATGCGCATCCGCTGGCACCTGAGGAGACAGTGCAGGGTTCTCTGCAAATTATGCATGAACTGGGGAAGCTGCTTGCTGAGATTACTGGCGTGGACCAGTATACTATGGCCCCTGCGGCAGGAGCACATGGTGAATTAGCTGGTGTCCTCATAATGAGGAACTATTTTAACGACCGTAATGAAAACAGGCACAAGGTATTAGTGCCTGACTCTGGTCATGGAACTAACCCGGCCTCTGTCATTATGGGCGGATTCGAAATGGTAGAAATCAAATCTAATGAAGAGGGCACAGTAGATATTCAGCAGCTCGCTGAATTGATGGATGAAGACACAGCGGGATTTATGTTGACCAATCCCAATACGGTTGGTCTGTACGATCCTAAAATAGATGAAATTCAGAGGATAGTACATGCTAAAGGAGGCTTGCTTTACTATGATGGCGCCAATCTCAATGCCTCTTTTGGCCTCTTTCGACCTGGTGATTCAGGCTTTGACATAGTACATCTTAACCTGCATAAGACTTTCTCTACTCCACATGGTGGCGGTGGGCCGGGTGCAGGTGTAATAGGGGTAAAAGAACCTTTGATTCAATATCTTCCCACTCCGATAGTCACTTTTAAAAATAATAGATATCACCTGTCCGATGTCGGGCCTAAAAGTATCGGTATGATAAGGGCATTCTGGAGTAATTTCACTGTTTTGCTAAAGAGCTATGCCTGGATCCTCTCAATGGGACCGGATGGCCTTTCTGAAGTGACACGAGCAAGTGTCATCAATGCTAATTATGTTCTTGCTAAGTTAAAGAAGTATTATCGGCCTGCATACGATGGTTATTGTGGTCACGAATGCACTCTCACAGGCAGAGACTATAAGGAATATGGCATAAAAACCCTGGACATTGCCAAGAGGTTGATGGATTATGGTTTACATCCGCCTACAATTTACTTCCCCCATTTTGAGCCTTATGCTGAGGAGACCCTGATGGTGGAACCACCGGAGTCAGAAAGCAAGGAAACTATCGATGTCTTTATTGATGCTATGATAAAAATTGCTGCTGAAGCAAAGACAAATCCTGACTTGCTGTTAACTGCACCACACAATACGCGGATAAAGAGAGCAGATGATGTACTGGCGGTGAAGAGGCCAATCCTGCATTACGATGACGAGTTAAAAATAAAAGATGAACTGGGATATACCGAAGCAGATATCGATTTCTAAACAGGAGGGAAATATGGAAGATTTATTGTTGACGCCTCTTCATGAGGAGCATCTGAAACTAAAAGCCAGGATGATACCGTTCGACGGTTTTGACATGCCGGTACAGTACACTGGCATTATAGAGGAGCATTTTGCCGTCAGGAAGAAAGTAGGAATCTTCGATGTTTCACACATGGGGGAAATCGAGGTGCGTGGTAAAGACGCGCTTGCCTTCACGGACTACCTTGTGCCCAACTCGATTTTACCAATGAACGATGGGGACATAAAATATACGCAACTCTGTTACCCTGATGGTGGACAGGTAGACGATATCTTTGTCTACAAGGTGAAGGATGATTTTATTTTACTTGTAGTCAATGCTTCTCCGGATTATTCAATAAAGGATTTCGATTGGATTTGTAAGCAAAAAAGTGGCTTCTCCGTGGATATTGCCAACAAGAGTAAAGAGTATGGCGAAGTAGCTGTACAGGGACCGCTTGCGGAAGAGCTGTTGACGCCGCTTGTAAAAGGAAAGATTTCGCTTACGGAACTGAAGCGATTCAAATTCATGTATGCTGAGCTATTTGGGAAAAAGATACTGATTTCTCACACTGGTTACACTGGAGAAGATGGCTTCGAAATTTTCCCTGCGGCAGAAGATACTACCGCTGTCTGGAACGGCATCCTTGAAGAAGGACAGAAGCTTGGAATAAAGCCCTGCGGTTTGGGCGCAAGAGACACGACAAGGTTTGAGGTTTGTTACTGGCTCTATGCTAATGAAATCGATGAGACAATCAACCCATTGGAAACGGGGCAGGGCTGGACGGTGAAATTCGATAAAGGTAACTTTATCGCTAAGGATGCGCTCCTGAAAATAAAAGAGAAAGGCATTAGCCGGAAACTTGTTGGCCTTTCTGTTCCTAAAGGCGGTATACCCAGAAATAAAATGGAAGTAAGAAAAGATGGGAAAAAAGTGGGATACATCACCTCTGGTAGTTACTGTCCCTCTCTGGAGAAGGTATGTGCGATAGCAATGGTTGATTTACCTTATACAGAGAATGGCACCGAACTGGATGTTGCCATCAGAAATAAAGAGGTAAATGCCATAGTTATTGATAGGCCTTTTCTGTTACCGGTAAATAAGAGGTAAGGCAGAGGTCTTTATCTTAGAGGAGTATTTCTCCTAGCATAGATTTGATTTTAAAGGGTCTCCCATTCTTGATAAACAGTTTGGGGACCCTTTTTTTATCGGCCATACACACAAGCTCGTTAATGATAGTGTGCATTCGCTCGGCAGACTCGTATATTTTTTGTCCTCCCCACAGCGTTGCTTCCCCACCTACCTCAACACCAGGAATTTGTGTAACGTCTATCATTGTCTGGTCCATGCAAACTCTTCCTATCACCGGAGCTGCCTTGCCCTTGACTATAACCTCAGCATTGTTGGATAGAAGGCGAGAATAGCCGTCAGCATAACCAACCGCCAACGTAGCTACAATAGTGTCGGCGGTGGTGGTATAAGTCCTGCCGTAACTGATAGTTCTACCTGCCGGGACCTTATTTAGATGAACAATCCTGGATTTGAACTTCAGTGCTGTTTCTACTTTTATGGATCTCTTAACCTCGGCGGAGGGATATAGACCGAAAGGTAGAACGCCCAGCCTTACCATATCCAATGACATATGAGGCAAATCAAGTAAGGCCGCAGTATTAGCCGCGTGCTTTAGTGGTATTTTTATCCCTGCCTGATCAATACTCTCCAGTAAAACCAAAAATTTCCTGAATTGCTCCTCTGTATAGCTTTTATCCTTTTCATCTGCGATAGCAAAGTGCGTAAATATTCCCTCTATCTGGATGTTTTTCATATCTTGCACCCTGCGTACAAAAGCCAACGCATTCTCGGGGGAGACACCTATTCTTCCCAACCCTGTATCTACCTTTACATGAACCTTAGCTACCTTGTTCATTTTTACTGCTAACTTAGACAGAAACTCCATATCTTCAATGTCACAAACTGTAGGGGAAAGATCATATGACAGTAATGACTCCAAGTTTTCTGTGAGAGAAAGTCCGAGAACAATAATAGGGGCTGTTACATTACTCATGCGCAAGGCTATGCCCTCGTCCAGTCGGGCTACGCCCAGACAGGATATCCCGTTTTGTAGTAAAAGAGGTGCCACCTCAGTAGCATCATGTCCATAGGCATTAGCCTTTACCACCCCCATAATCGCAACGTTCTTGTCAACGGAATTTCTGATTGACTTCACGTTTGCTGCGATAGTGTCCATATCGATTTCTGTCCAGATAGGGCCCAATCTCTGCATATGAACTTCCTCCTGCTAATATAATCAGCTATCTAATGAACCATTAGCCAATGGTGATATCCTATTACAATATCATTGTAGCACGCACTCACTATATATATGGCTGGTCAAAATCCATGTTGTGACAACCCCATCGGGACAGCCCAAAGCCTGTAAATAGAGCTTTACCTATGAAAATGCTTGTAGTGGACAATGTTACGGGCTATAATTTCTGCATCGATCGTAGATGATAATATATGGCAGTTAAATTAAGTAATTTCAAAGGGAGGTTTTTATGACAAATATACTAACAGGGTACGAAAATCTGAAGGAGCAAGATGAGCTGGTATACAACACGATGTTGAAAGAAATAAACAGGATTAATACCACCCTTGAGTTAATCCCTTCAGAGAATTTTCCCAGCAAGGCTAGCCTTGAGGCCCTTGGCTCTGTTTTTAATAATAAATACTCTGAAGGATACCCCGGAAGACGATACTATGGTGGAAATGAATTTATCGACGTAATAGAGAACCTGGCTATCGAAAGGGCTAAGGCAATCTTTGGAGCAGAACATGTCAATGTTCAGCCATACTCTGGTAGCCCGGCTAATTTGGAAGTTTACCTTGCTTTGATGAAGCCTGGTGATACCTTTATGGGAATGATTCTGGGGCATGGAGGACATCTGACCCATGGGCATAAGGCGACTGCTAGTGGTAAGTTATTTACTGCTGTGCAATATGGAGTTAACAAGGACACCGAACTGCTGGACTATGATGAAATAAGAAAAATGGCTTTAGAGGTAAAGCCTAAGATGATTGTTTGTGGTATTTCTGCTTACCCGCGCCAGATTGATTTCAAGGCGTTCGGCGAAATCGCAAAGGAAGTCGGTGCTATATCTATGGCTGATATTGCTCATATCGCCGGTCTCGTTGCCGGTGGTGAGCATATGTCTCCTATTCCGTATATAGATGTGGTAACAACAACAACGCACAAAACGCTCCGAGGGGCGAGAGGAGCGATAATAATGTGCAGAGAACAATTTGCTAAAGATATAGACAGGTCTGTTTTCCCTGGCATGCAGGGCGGACCGCATGAACATGCGATAGCATCTTTCGCCGTTTCATTCGGAGAGGCTCTGAAACCGGAGTTTAAAGAATATGCCAAACAGATTGTCATCAACGCAAAGGCTCTGGCTGAATCACTGATAGAAAATGGATTCAGATTGGTAACAGGTGGCACTGATAATCATCTTGTACTTGTAGACTTGCAGAATAAGGGCATTACCGGAAAAGAGGCAGAGAGGGTACTGGATATTGCGGGAATAACTACAAATGCAAATACCATTCCGTTCGATACCAGGTCAGCTTTCGACCCCAGCGGTATAAGAGTGGGAACGCCAACAGTAACCACCCGGGGGATGAAACAGGCAGAGATGAAACAAATTGGTCAGTTTATTGCTCAGGCATTGGCTGCCAAAGATAGTAAGGTTAAGTTAGAGGCGATTCGAGGAGAAGTCGAAGAGCTATGTAAGGCCTTTCCTGCCTATTGATAACCTTTCACAGATGGCAATATATTCATCTGTAATGAATAACATCTTGGCACGGCATTGTCTCATAGGTAATAACTATGTTATCTTTGTCATGTGGTGGGTTCCTGCAATCTATGCTTGGGCAACAAACAGTGTAGCGTGCTGCGGGCTTTCTAAATATAATATGGAGAAGAGGAGATATGGGATATGAGCTCGTTTGAAAAAAACTGGCAACGCTGGTTTCCTGAGCATAAAGATGGGGAAACTGTAAGAAGTAAAAAACGCCGAGGTGGCAATAAGAAAATCCTCATTCCGATGTTGCTTTTCGTGATATTTATCATACTGAGTGTGGGCAAAGGCCTGTATTCCGAGTGGTTATGGTTCAATAGTCTGAGTTACGGTAGCGTCTACGTCACTATTCTAAAAACAAAAGTATTGTTATTTTTCGCTGCGGCTGCGATTTTTGCCGCCATCTTTCTGGGAAATCTGGTGCTGGCCACTCGACTGTCCCCAAAAGGAAAAACAGTTCTATGGCCCTGGGCCTTGTTGGAGGGCGAGCTGGCATCACTTAAAGTTGCCATGATCATGGGAATAGCATTTCTTTGTTTTATATTTGGGATGGTAGCCCAGGGCAATTGGGAACTTGTACTTCGTTTCTTCAACCAGCAGAACTTTGGTAGTGTGGACCCTGTTTTCCATAAAGAAGTAAGCTTCTACGTCTTTTCATTACCATTCCTTCAATTACTGAAGGGCTGGATACAAGGGGCTTTTGTAGTGACCGTGCTTGGTAGTGGCGCCATATATTTTCTTGGCTATATGGGACAGCGAATGAAGTTCGACTACGCCAGGTCGGTATTGGTTCATGCTTGTAGCCTGGTTGCCATCGTGCTGGGCACTTTCGCCTGGGGTTACTGGCTTGATATCTGGGATTTGGTGTTCTCAGAACGAGGGGTAGCCTTCGGAGCCAGTTATACTGATATCCATGCTCAACTGCCGGCACAATGGATACTTATAGGTGCAGTGCTGGTATTCACCGTAATATTGATAGTTGCTTTTACGACGCGCAGACGCCGTTTGTTGACCTATGGCATTGCTATATGGATAGTAGTCAGTATAGTAACAGCGGGAATTTTCCCCAGCCTGATGCAGCGCCTCCAAGTGCAACCTAACGAGTTCGCTTTGGAGAAACCCTATATTCAATACAATATCCAGGCCACTCGTGACGCTTTTGCTTTAAATCGTATTGAAGAACAATCGTTCCCTGCGGAGGAAATGCCAACCAATTTGGATATCATAAATAACAAAATTACGATTAATAATATAAGACTCTGGGACCATCGAACTTTAATAGATACATATAACCAAATCCAGGCAATACGACTCTACTATGATTTTAATGATGTCGATGTTGACCGGTATTATATGGATGGCACGTATCAACAGGTTATGCTATCAGCCAGGGAATTATCGGCGGATAAATTGGCTGGTGAGGCGCAAACATGGGTTAACCGGCGATTGCAGTTTACTCATGGCTATGGAGTTGCATTAAGCCCTGTTAATGAAATAAGCCCTGAGGGTTTACCTATCTTAACAATAAAAGATATTCCTCCTGTTGGGGATATTCCAATAGACGTACCACAGATTTACTTTGGCGAGAAAACGGACGAATACGTCATTGTAAATACGAATACTCAGGAATTCGATTATCCAATGGGAGACAGCAACATCTATGGGGAATGGCAGGGAGAAGGGGGTGTCAGTATTGGTGGTCTGCTCCAGCGGGCTATTTATGCCTGGCAGTTTAACGATTTTAATATACTCATTAGCTCCGAGATGACTGCTGACAGCCGGATTCTGTATTATCGAAATATCGGTGAGAGAGTAAAGCATCTGGCGCCGTTTCTACAACTGGATAGTGATCCATATATGGTAATTGTGGAAGGACGACTGTATTGGATACAGGATGCCTATACTACTACCACTAACTATCCCTATTCTGAGCCTTTTGAAGGTAATGTTAATTATATTCGTAATAGTGTTAAAGCGGTCATCGACGCGTATGAAGGCGATGTTACCTTCTATATTTCGGACCCTGAAGATGCCCTGATACAGACCTATCAGTCCATCTTCCCTGAGCTATTCGTGCCCATAGAACAGATGCTTGAGCCGTTGCGGCAGCATATCCGTTATCCCGAAGGGATGTTTACTATCCAGGCCAAGGTGTATCAGAGCTACCACATGCAAGATGCTCAGGTATTCTACAATAAAGAAGACCTGTGGTCTTTTCCTAAAGAGGTATATTCTGGTGCAGAACAGGTAATGCAACCTTATTACATTACTATGCATCTGCCCGAAGAGGACAAGGAGGAGTTTCTTCTCATGCTGCCATTTACCCCTGTCAATAAGAATAATACAGTTGGGTGGCTGGCTGCTCGTTGTGATGGAGAGAATTATGGGAAGTTACTTGCCTATATCTTCCCTAAAGATAAATTGGTATATGGCCCAAGCCAGATAGAGAATCGAATTCAACAGGATATTACTATCACTGAACAGCTTGCCCTTTGGGGACGTGGTGGCTCTCGTGTTATACGTGGAAATTTGTTAATGATACCACTGGGTGATTCCAATCTTTTTGTGGAACCAGTATTTCTCCAGGCGGATGCAGGCGGACTTCCTGAATTGAAACGCGTTATCGTAGCCGCTGGAGACCAGATTGCCATGGAGCCGACGTTAGGGGAAAGCCTTGCTGCGATATTTGGGACAGAAACTGTCCCAACCGAACCTGGTGAAGAACCAGTGGAACCAGGAGGAGAAATAACTAGTGATGTGGCCGGTTTGATTTCTCAAGCCCAACAACACTACAGCAATGCTCAACAGTACCTTAAGGAAGGGGACTGGACTGGTTATGGCAAGGAATTAGAGGCGCTGGAAGCAATCCTCGGTGAATTAGCTGGCATTGCCCCCGCATAG
>SDBU01004055.1_pt1 | contig 18265 bp, 17 predicted proteins | sample 2277071 | NCBI WGS metagenome assembly SDBU01 (sample SAMN10397929, study PRJNA504765) | marine sediment metagenome | isolation source: marine sediment core GS08_GC12, 126 cmbsf | place: Arctic Ocean: Gakkel Ridge, Loki's castle | collected 2008 | reverse complement strand
GTCATCAAGGATAAGGGTAACCGGTGTCTGGGTAACAATAGTCGCCAGCTCCTTACTCTGGCGGGCAGCGGCTTCATTGTCTCGCAGTAGAGCCTGGAGCTTGTCTGGGGTTACCTCATCTATATGGGCATAGATTTGGTCTAAGGTGCCAAATTGCTGGATAAGCTTGACGGCTGTCTTTTCGCCAATGCCCGGGACACCGGGGATGTTATCCGAGGGGTCGCCTTTTAGCGCTTTGAAGTCGGCAATTTGCTCAGGCTTGATGCCATATTTCTGACTTACCGCAGCTTCATCATAGAGCATGGTATCGCTAAAGGTTCGCCCCGGTTTGGGGTAGAGCACCCTTACCCGTGGTGACACCAGTTGCATGGTATCAGCGTCACCGCTAACAATGATAGTATCAATATCCTGCTGGCTGGCCTGAAGGCTTAAGGTGCCGAGAACATCATCGGCTTCATAACCGTCAAGCTCAAAGATGGGGATATGGAAGGTTTCAACCAGCTGCCTTACCCGTTCCAGTTGATTGACCAGTTCATCCGGGGTTTTAGGTCGCTGTGCCTTATATTGGTCAAACATTTGATGCCTGAAGGTTGGGGCTGCCTTATCAAAGGCGATGGCATAGTGGCTGGGTTTTAGCTCGTTTACTACCTTGAGCAGCATCAGGACAAAGCCATAAACAGCGCTGACCACCTCGCCGGTCTTGCTTACCGTGAGTGGAGGCAGGGCGTGGAAGGCGCGATGCACCAGGGCATTGCCATCAAACAGAACCAGAAGCGGCTTTTTCATAGCCTCATTATAGCAGAGTGGGGGGTATTTGGGTTAGCTCTTAAAAATCGCTGAGCCGGGCTTTCTGGATGGGCTTCAAGTAGAATGTATTGTTGTGCTCGGTTAGTATGAATCGTTCGTTTTCGTAGGTAAAGGTTGTAGTTCCGCCGGTGTCCTGTTTTATGTTCCAGAAATGAGAATTATCCAGTCCTAAAAGAGCGCATATTAAAACCTTGTTCACCACCCGATGAGATACTAAGACTACAGCGCCTTCATATTTGGCTACTGCATCGCTCACCACACCAATGGCTCTTTCTCTGACATCGTCCAGGCTTTCACCAGACGGTATCTTTACCCGGTGAGGATTCGTAAGCCACTCAGCATAAAGCTCTTTATATTTGTCTTTCACCTCTTGGTGGGCTAAGCCCTGCCATTCACCATAGTCAAAATCGATAAGACCGGGAGCAATTTCTACATCGAGTTTATGATAACCGGCAATAATTTCGGCGGTGTTTAGGGATCGCCTTAGTGGGCTTGAGTAAATAGCGTCTATCTGGCGCTCACTTAAATATTCAGCCAGCAGTTCTGCCTGTTTGGCGCCGGTTTCATTTAGCTCAATATCAATTCTGCCTCTAAATATTTCGGCTACATTCCATTCAGTTTCCCCATGCCTGGCCAGAATAATTTCCGTCATTTTAATCTACCTCACCCCCTTTGTCCCCCTCTCCATGATATAAATATCTTCCTATTATGAGGGGGGATAGGTTTATTTAAGAGGGGCTAGCGCCCCTCTTAAACACCCTAGTAAATAAGTTTTTCCAGCTATAGCTCCCTATGGTTTTTCTATCTTCTCAACCTCGATGGTGCATTCGGTTACCAGCGCGGCAAAAGCACCCAGGGCAGCCAGAACCGGAGCCGCCAGAATGCCTATTGCCACTGCTGGCGCACCTATTGACAGCGGAATCTCTATCACGGTTCGCCCTTCATGTAGCAAGCGGACTTTCCTGATGTTCCCTTCGTGTATGAGTTGCTTGACCTTGTCGATCAACTGGCTTCCAGATACAGTAAACTTTTCGCTGCTGCTCATTTCTATCCTCCTTTATACATTATGCCTTTTGTCAATCTTGGCTTTATCCCCAGCCGGTGGAGGGTTGCCATTATGGTTGCTTTCATTTGGCTTTCATCGGCGGAAAAGAATAGGTGGCTTTGGCACTTACAATCGCTGGCGCCAAAGCCAGAAATAGAATCAAACTGACGGCTAAGCGCCTGAGCAATGGCACACTCAACCCTGTCCTTAGTCTCGCCAAGGATTATGCCAGTGACAAATGCCTTAGCTAGTAGATAATCAATATGCCAGCGGGGCTTCTTATTTCCTTTTAGATGACGGCTTAGTCTGGGTTTAAACCCGCCCATAGCTGAGCCGACATAAGCATAGTAGCCATAAGAAAACCGGACAGCTTTCAGGCTACCTATTTTAATTGTCTGCTCTTCAGGGAGTTGGATAAGCAGGACATAGCTTCCCGTCACCGGTTAAAGTTCCTTGGCTGGGATGGCGGTAAGGGTCTCAATGGTATAATCGGTGGCGAACCCTGTTTCCATAACAAAGTTCATGGCTGTTTTTGCATCGGGTGCCTCAAAGACGATTATGCCATCGTACCGACCAAAGGTAAAATAGATATCACGGATGGTAATGCCCGCCGGAGCCTTTAACTCCTTGAGATACCTGACGGCTTCAGTTCCTTTTCCTTTCGGCGATAAAAGCGTTACGAACAGCATTTTGAACCTCCTTTACTTAATTTGTAACCCTAAACAAATGCTTCTCTTTCCAGCCTATCTTCTTATTGCTGTTATTATAGAGCTACTAATTGACAAAAACAATATAGATAGATTATTTATCTACCTCACCCCCAATTGAAAATTCAAAGAGCAAAGTGCAAAATTTAATTTTAAATTTTTATTTTCAAACTTTGCATTCGGGTTGCCCCTGTTAAACACCTTGGTAAATAGGCTTCTCCCTATTAGGGAGAGGAGGACAGGTCTATATAGGGGGCTGGAGCCTATCTTTTGCATCGTGTTAACGGGTATTTGAATAGTTAGTTTTTCGTGATATACTGTAGAGCATAGTCGGGATTTTTACCGGGGGTTGATTTGACGGGGAAGGACTTACTTTCAGTATCTGACCTTAGTGGTGAGGATATTCGCTGGCTCATATCCGATGCTGTAGATATGAAAGCCCGGGGCTGGCTTTCTTTGCTTAGCGGGAAGGTGTTAGCCATTATGTTTGAGAAGCCTTCATTAAGAACCCGGGTTAGCTTTGAGGTGGCTATGCGACAGCTGGGTGGGGATACCATTTATCTGTCTCCAGGTGAAGTTGGCCTGGGTGAGCGTGAGTCAGTTCCAGATATAGCCCGGGTGCTCAGTCGCTATGTGGATGCTATTGCTGCCCGTACCTTTTCTCACCAAACTTTAGAGGTTCTGGCTACCTATTCCCGTGTTCCGGTGATAAACGCCCTGTCTGATTTGGAACACCCGTGCCAGGCTCTGGCTGACCTGCTTACCATTTATGAGAAGAAGGGGGAGCTTGAGGGTTTGACCTTAGCCTTTGTTGGCGATGGTAACAATGTGGCTCATAGTCTTGTGCTAGCTGCGTCACTTACCGGGATGAATTTCAGGATTGCCTCTCCGGCTGGCTATGCTGTTCAAGACAGGATATTGCATCTAGCTCGGGGCTATGCTAAAGATAATGGTGCTGAAGTATTGTGCACTGAGGAGCCGCGTCTGGCAGTTAGCGGGGCTGATGTAGTTTATACTGATGTGTGGACCAGTATGGGGCAGGAGGCTGAGGCCGGGAAGCGACGTGAGACATTTGCCAGCTACCAGGTGGACGATGAACTCCTGTCTTTAGCCAAGGAGGATGCCATATTGATGCACCCCTTGCCAGCGCATCGAGGTGAGGAGGTAGCTGAGGATATTTTAGATAGCCCTAGGTCGGTGGTCTTTGACCAGGCTGAGAATAGGATGCATCTTCAGAAGGCATTGCTGGCGGGAATGCTGGGTGGTCTGGAGATACCGCTGGCTAGCCATCATTAGGGGGGATGGTATGTATATATTAAGGACTATAATAAGCTGGGGTTGGTGTCCCATCTTAATAACGGCATTAGCCGTGGCTGGTTTTAGATATGAATGGCCAATTCAAGTTGTTGGACCGGTTCTGATTATTATCCTGTGCATCGGCTTGGTGGCGGCAGTAATCGGAGCCAGAGAGAAGGAACTGGAACGTTCGTTGCTAAGGCTCAGGCAACTGGCTGGATATTTTAATCGTAGATTTATGGGCAGTTCGTCTCTGTCTATCTTTGCTATTATAGATAGTCTATTTACTATTGATGAGCCCAAATTATGGGAGTGGGCACGGGCGTGTGGTATATCACAGCGGATTTTCGATACCTGGTGTAGAAGCTTTATCGGCAGGGTAGAGAGCGATATTAGAACCAGGCGGTTTGATGTTTACCTGCGCACCTATTTAAATGAGCTGTGGCTGGTAAACAGTCATTATTATGAGTTTATCGAGCAGTTTTATGAGATAGCGGAGAAGGTTGAGGTTCCCCGGGAGGCTGTAGACCAGTATTACAGGTTCGTGATGGAATATAACGCCTTTGTTCAGGATTTCAGGGATACTATTAGTGAGCTGAGGAGGGTGGCTAAGACTGAGATTGAGCCCCCCAGCATAAAGTTTGCCAGGGAGTTATCGGTGGTGAAGTAACTATCTACCTCACCCCCTTTGTCCCCCTACAAGAGGCTGTTTAGTTGTCATTGCGAGGCACAGAGTCGTTGCGAGGAGCGGAAGCGACGAAGCAAACTCGGAGCTTCCTCGCTTTGCTCGGAACAAGCTCCGCAATCTCTGAAAGCAATAGTGAGATTGCTTCGCTTCGCTCGCAATGACAGTTTGAGTTGCTAAACGGTCTCCTTCAAGGGAGAGGGGAAAAGAAAGAAAAGAGGGGCTTCGCCCCTCTTAGACACCATTTATATTGAGGTTGTTTATTAAAGGGATTAAAAGGGGATAGGGTTAGTAAAAATTAAAGGGTGAGGGGTTGGTAACAGGTGTGAGCAAGCCTATTGTGGCTATCATTGGCAGGCAGAATGTGGGTAAATCTACCCTCTTAAATAAGGTGGCGGGTAAGCCGATAGCTATTGTCGCCGACTTACCGGGGACGACCCGTGACCGCATATTTGCTAATATTTCTTGGCGGGGGGTTGAATTTACAATTGTTGATACCGGTGGGCTGGAAGTGAGCCCCCAGTCCACGGTGGCTCAAGGGGTTAAGCAGCAGGTAGAGGCGGCTATCGCCGAGGCTGATGTTATTATCTTTCTGGTAGATGTCAGGGATGGGGTGACGCCCTCGGACCTGGAAATTACTGATATGGTTCGTAGTTCCAGCAAACTCATAGTATTAGCGGCTAATAAGGCGGATAATGCCAAGCTTGAGACCGAGGCAGTGGAGTTCTATGAGTTGGGGATAGGAGAGCCACTGGCAATTTCAGCCTATCATGGGCGGGGCATCGCTGAGCTAGTGGATAGAGTTATCTCTTTGTTGCCGGCGGCACCGCCTGCTGAGGCTGAACCGGAGATTATGAAGGTGGCTATTGTCGGTAGACCTAATGTGGGTAAGTCAATGCTGTTAAATGCGATTGTGGGTGGGGAGCGGGCTATTGTTGATGACATTCCGGGGACTACCCGCGATGCCATAGATAGCCTATTTGACTTTGATGAGCAAAGTGTGCTACTTATTGATACTGCTGGTATCAGGCGGCGGGGACGATTGGGGGTAGGCGTGGAGCGGTATAGTGTGCTCCGGGCTCTGCGAGCTATTGACCGGGCGGATGTAGCTGTACTTGTTCTTGATGCTACTGAACTGGTTACCGCTCAGGATATGCATATTGCCGGCTATATTCAGCAAGCGGTGAAGGGGATTGTGCTGGTGGTCAATAAGTGGGACCTGGTTGAAAATAAAAGCATAACCGAGTGGGATAGATATATCAGGAGCCAGCTCAAGTTTATGCCTTATGCGCCAGTGGTGTATACTTCGGCTAAATTTGTACAGGGTGTGGACGGGGTTATACCTCAGGCATTTCAGATATATCAGGAGAGGCTGAAGCGGCTAACCACTGGAGTTGTTAATAGCGTGGTTCAGCAAGCAGTAGCCGCTCACAATCTACCCCGAGCCGGGAGTAAGCAGCTAAAGATTTTCTATGCCACTCAGGCTGAAGTAAACCCGCCGACCTTCGTCTTTTTTGTCAATGATGCCAAGCTAATACATTTTTCCTATCGCCGCTATTTGGAGAATAAGCTACGCCAGTCATTTGGCTTCGCTGGCACCCCGCTCCGCTTAGTCTTTAAAACCAGAGGTGAGTCATGATAATCGCCAAGTTTGCTGCCGTAGTGATAATTGGTTACCTTTTGGGTTCCATTCCATTTGGCGTGCTGGTAGCTAGGCGAAGCGCCGGGGTGGATGTGAGGCAGTATGGTAGTGGCAGTATGGGGGCAACCAATGTGCTCAGAACTGCTGGCAGGAAAGCCGGGGCTATGGTGGTTGGCCTGGATTTGTTAAAAGGGGTGCTGGCGGTAGTGTTCGCTGGGTTGATAGTGGGTGGAGATTATCTGGTGGCAGGTGGCATTGGTTTAGGAATACTGGTTGCCCAGGTTATGGCGGCTCTGGCAGCTATAGTTGGGCATATTTGGCCGGTATTCCTTAGATTTCATGGGGGGAGGGGAGTTGCCACCTTCTTTGGTGGGTTAATAGCTTTGTGCCCGGTGGCAGCCCTATTCGGCGGTGTGGTTTTAATTATTGGTGCTGGCTTGACCAGGTATGCATCTCTAGGTTCTATCGTTGGGGTAGTAGGCACCTACACTATATTAGTTCTCCTAACCATTATGAATGGATCCCCCATTGAGTATCTGGCTTATACTTTAATAGGTACCATAGCGATTATTGTTATGCACCGGGGAAATATCAAGAGGTTGGTATCGGGCAGGGAGCGTAAGCTAGGCGAGAAGGTTGAAATAGGCGATTTACCCCCTACCCATCCCCAAACGGAGAGCATGGGGTAAGATATGCCCAAGGTTGCTATTATCGGCACCACTACCTGGGGGACAACTCTGGGGGTGGTGCTAGCCCGTAAGGGACTACAGGTCAGGTTGTGGGCACGGACAGAGCAAGAAGCTACTGAACTGAAAAATGTCGGCCCCAACCCGTTTCTGTTATCAGGCGTTACCTTTCCTCCCCAGCTATCTGTTACCAGCTCATTAGGTGAGGCTTTGGATGGTGCAGTGGCGGTAATCATGGCAGTGCCATCACAGGCCATGCGGGAGAATATCAAGTTGGTTAGAGACTACATTGAGCGGTCAATGCTAGTGGTGAACGCAGCTAAGGGTCTGGAAATTGGTAGCAATAAGCGTATGTCACAGGTAATTGCTGAGGAGATAGACCCTCGTTTTTGGTCTAATATCTGTGTCCTTTCCGGACCTAATCTCTCCCGCGAAGTTCTCCTTGACTTACCAGCGGCTACGGTAGTAGCTGCCGAGAATGAAGGCGTAGCCAGGATAGCTCAGAAGCTGTTAGTAACCCCTAACCTCTGTGTATACACCAATACCGATGTTATCGGTGTGGAGCTAGGGGGTGCGCTAAAGAACATCATTGCTCTGGGTGCTGGCATGGCAGATGGACTAGGCTATGGTGACAATGCTAAAGCAGCCTTTATGACCCGAGGTCTGACCGAGATAACTGCTCTTGGGGTTGCTCTGGGAGCGAATCCCCTCACCTTTTCTGGGTTAGCTGGCTTAGGTGATTTAGTGGCTACCTGTTCCAGCCTGCTAAGTCGTAACCACTATGTAGGCGTGGAGTTAACCAAGGGGCGCTCGCTTGAGGAGATAACAGGTTCAATGGATGCTGTGGCTGAGGGAGTGAGCACTACTCTCGCTGCCTGGAATCTAGCCCAGCAGCTTGGGCTGGAGATGCCTATCACTGAGAAGATTTATCAGGTGCTATACGAGGGTGTTAACCCTCGCCAGGCGGCGGCTGAGTTACTGGCGGCTGATGTTAAGCATGAGTTAGCTGGTCGGAAGTGGAAGCTATTCTCCTTTTTTAGACGCCAAAGGCGCTCCTGAACCCATCTAAGTGTCCTGCCACTTTTCCGGTGGTGGCATATTTTCTGAGGTTAAGCTGTTAGCCAGCTCTTCTAGTAGCTGGCGTTGCTTTTTAGTTAGTGACTCAGGGGTAGCCACAAATAGCGCAACTAGCTGGTCACCACGCCCACCCCTGTATAGGTGCGGAATGCCCTTGCCTTTGAGCTGAAAGACTTTACCCGTTTGGCTGCCTGCCGGGACTTTGAGCTTGGTTTTACCATCAAGGGTAGGTACCTCTACCTCAACACCGAGGGCAGCTTGAGCAAAGTTGATTGGTAGCTCGTAGAGGATATTGTCGCCATCGCGGCTAAAAAACTCATGTGGTTTAACTGATAGGGTGACGTAGAGATTACCTGAGGGGCCACCCCTTGTCCCGGCCTCACCTTCACCAGTGAGGCGTATTTGAGAGCCATCGTCAACCCCGGCCGGGATTTTGACTAAAAGGCTACGCTTGGGCTTCTCCCTGCCGGTGCCCCGGCATTGAGGGCATGGCTCAGTAATAATTCTGCCGTCACCGTGGCACTGGCTACAGGTGGCAGTATGAGTGAAACGACCAAAGATACTTTGCTGGACCCGGCGCACCTGCCCGGTACCATTACAGTTAGGGCATCGGCTGGGTTGACTACCTGGCCTAGAGCCAACGCCCTGGCACAGGGAGCAATTCTCAATGCGGGAAATATTTATCTCTTTTTCGCAGCCAAAGGCTGCCTCCTCAAAGGAAATGGTGAGCCTGTAGCGCAGGTCGGCACCGCGTTGTGGTGCTTGTCGGGTAGCAGTAGTGGCTCCACCGAAGAAGGCGTCGAAGATATCACCAAAGCCGCCGAAGTCAAAGCCTTCAAAGCCTCGCCCGAAAACCCCCGGGGCACCACCGTGCCCAAAGCGGTCATAAGTAGCCCGCTTATCGGGGTCGGAGAGCGCTTCGTAAGCCTCATTTACCTCTTTAAACTTCTCCGCAGCCCCATCTTCACGGTTACGGTCAGGGTGATACTTAAAAGCTAGCTTCCGGAAAGCCTTCTTTATTTCCTCATCGGTGGCATTTCTAGCTATACCGAGGACTTGATAATAATCACGTTTTGCTGGCATAATAACTTCTACCTCACCCCCTGTGTCCCCCTCTCCTTCTGTCAAATATGTCATTGCGAGCGAAGCGAAGCAATCCCCTTTTTAGAGATTGCTTCGTCGCTCCGCTCCTCGCAATGACTTCCATGCTCTAAGAGGGGAATTGGTTATGTAAGAGGAGCGGAGCCCCCTCTTTAACTCTCTTTTGTTTTTGCCTTTAAGTAAATATCAAAGAACAAGCATGCACCTGCTAGAACTTTTGCCCACCCGGGAGTGCCTTTCTGCAGTATGACTCGGACTAGCTCTTCAGGATACTTAGGGTCAACCGCAGGAGGTCGAGCTGGTCTATAAGGCTTATGGATAGTTTGAGCTTGAGCATACAAGGATGCATCGTAAGCAGCTCTTTCCTGAGGATTACTTAAGACTTCGTAAGCCTTGTTTATCTCCTTGAACTTTTCGTTAGCCCATTTCTCCCTGCCCGGATTACGATCAGGATGGTATTCCATTGCTAACTTCCGATAAGCCCTTCTTATCTCCTCATCAGTAGCATCCCTATTTACGCCGAGCACTTGATAATAATTATTCCATCTGAACCAAATTGACATGCCTAGACCTCGCGGAATTCGCCTTCAACGGTGCCTTCTTCTCCACCTTCTTTGCCCGGGGGTGGCTCACCACCCGGCGGAGGTGGTGGCTGCTGTCCATAAACGGCAGAGCCTATTTTTTGCATGGCATCAGATAGCTCCTGCGTTGCCTGGCGGACGGCGTTAATATCTGTGCCCTGCAGGGCTGAGCGCACTGCGGCTATTTTACTTTCAACCTCCTGATTTAGGTCTGAAGGTATCTTGTCCTTCTGCTCTCGCAAGGTCTTTTCTGCAGTATAAGCCAGGGTATCGGCGGCGTTGCGGGCTTCTATCTCCTCACGGCGCTTGGCATCCTCAGCAGCGTGCGCCTCAGCTTCCCGTTGCATACGCTCTACCTCCTCCTTAGACAGCCCGCTGGAGGCAGTGATGGTGATTTTCTGTTCCCGACCTGTCCCCTTATCGTGAGCCTTGACACTGAGAATACCATTGGCATCAATATCAAAGGTGACCTCAATTTGTGGCATCCCCCGTGGCGACGGCAGAATACCATCAAGCATAAACCGCCCCAGTGTTCGGTTATCAGCCGCCATAGGTCTTTCCCCCTGGAGGACATGAATCTCGACACTGGGCTGGTTATCAGCAGCGGTGCTGAAAATCTGGCTCTTGGCGGTGGGGATGGTGGTATTGCGGGGGATGAGTGGGGTAGCCACTGTACCAAGTGTCTCGATGCCCAGGGTGAGAGGAGTAACATCAAGCAGAAGGATATCCTTGACTTCTCCCTTAAGCACCCCTGCCTGAATAGCGGCACCTATGGCTACCACTTCATCGGGGTTAACCCCCTTATGTGGTTCTCTACTGAAAAACTGCTTCACCTTCTCGTAAACCAGTGGTGTCCTGGTCTGCCCGCCAACCAGAACCACTTCATCAATCTGGGCTGGGGTCTTTTCAGCGTCGGTCAGTGCCTGGCGGCAGGGACCTAGAGTTTTCTCAACTAAGTCCAGTATCAGTTGCTCCAGCTTAGCCCGGGTGAGGGTGATAGTAAGGTGCTTGGGTCCGCTGGCATCAGCGGTGATGAAGGGGAGGTTTACCTCGGTCTGCTGGACGGTGGATAGCTCGCACTTAGCCTTTTCGGCAGATTCCTTCAGTCGCTGTAGAGCCATTTTATCCTGCCTGAGGTCTATCCCCTGGTCTCGCTTGAACTCATCGCATAGCCAGTCTATAACCCTCTGGTCAAAGTCGTCACCACCGAGGTGGGTATCGCCATTGGTTGATTTGACCTGGAAGGTACCCTCACCCAGCTCTAAGATGGATATATCAAAGGTGCCGCCACCAAGGTCATATACAGCAATAGTCTCGTCTTTCTTCTTATCCAGTCCATAGGCTAAGGCAGCTGCGGTTGGTTCATTGACTATTCGCAGTACCTCAAGCCCGGCTATCTTGCCAGCATCCTTGGTCGCCTGCCGCTGAGAATCGTTGAAGTAGGCAGGCACGGTAATTACTGCCTCAGTAACCTTTTCGCCAAGGTAAGCTTCGGCATCTATCTTAAGTTTTTGTAGAATCATAGCCGAGATTTCTGACGGGCTATACTCTTTATTACCCATCACCACCCAGGCATCACCATTGGCTGCATTGGTTATCTTGTACGGTAGCAGCTTTCTATCGTATTCCACTGAGGGCTCATCAAACTTGCGCCCCATCAGCCGCTTGATGCTGAAAATAGTGTTTTCCGAGTTGGTAATAGCCTGACGCTTGGCTACCTGCCCTGTCAGGCGCTCACCATTCTTACTCATCGCTACTACCGATGGGGTGATGCGACCACCCTCGGCATTAGGGATAACTGTCGGTTCGCCTGCCTCCATTACCGCCACCCCAGAAAAAGTTGTGCCTAGGTCAATACCGATAACCTTTGCCATTTTTATTCCTCCTCCTTTTCTTCCTCTTCTCCATTGCCGACTACTACCATAGCCGGGCGAATAACCCTATCATGCAGCTTGTAGCCCTTTTGCAACTCATCAACAACTATTCCTTCTTTACCTTTGCCCTGCATTGCTGCTTCGTGAAGGTTGGGGTCAAATGGTTCACCCAGCGTCTTAATCTGGGACAATCCTTGCGCCTCCAGGCTTGCCCGAAGCTTGCGCTCGATAAGCCTGATGCCGTCTACCCAGGTAAGCTTAGCTAGGTGAGGTGGAATGGAGGTAAAGGCTCGCTCCAAATCATCAAGGACAGGCAAAAGGCTAAGCATAAGTATAGAGTTGGCAAACTTGCTAATTTCCTCTTTTTCCTGCTCATTGCGCCGCTTGTAATTAATGAAGTCTGCCTGGGCTCTTTGCCAGTTGGCCAGATAACCTTCCGCCTTGGCTTTTTCCTCAGCCAAGGCTTTCTTCAGCGTGTCTACATCCTCCTTCTCGGCCACCTCTGGTTCAGCTTGATTGGTTAAATCTTCTTCTGGCTCTCTTGGTATCATTTTTATCCTACCTCATTCGTTCTCAATTAGTCTCGCTGGAGCTAGCCCAGTGGGAGCTTGCCTTCCCATATAGCTCAGCTACCAGTCCACTCAGCAGCGAGGATACATATTCTACGGCAGAGATAGCATGGGCATAGGGCATTCGAGTAGGTCCAACTACAGTTATAGTGCCAACAGCCTCTTTGGGCAGACCATATCGGCTAATGACCACGCTGTAGTCGCGGATAACCTCTGCCTTATTCTCCTTGCCGATAACCACCTGCACCCCGTGGCTGGCTAGCTCCTGGGGGAGGATAGTCTTTACCAGGTTTCTATGCTCGACCAATTCCATCAGGGCTAGTATCCGCTGGCTACGGGCAAATTCCGGCTGGTTAAGCATAAAGTGTAAGCCATCGAGGTAAGGCTGCTCATACTCCTGCGCATCTTCAGCCTGCATTATTTTTACTAAGCAATCGGTTAGCTGCTGTTCGGTTGGGGAAAGCCCGGTGCCTTTAGCCAAAATCTGTAGTCTGGTCAAGCCAGAATAGACAGTATTTAGTTTGTTGGCAATAGTGGTTAACTCTGGTTGAGACATAGCCTGGTCCAAGGTTATTAGCTGTCGCTTTAGCCTGGCTCCATAGAGGATAAGGACAAGTAGTGCCAGTGAATTGTGGAGGGCGACTAACTCCAAGTACTTAAATTGGCAGTATGCTGGCTTGGGTGTGGTAACTACAGCCACATTCTGAGCCAGACGGGCGATGAGTGTTGCCGCTAGGCTTAGCCATACCTCCATCTCCCTCTCCACCTGATGGAATAGGTGGCTTATCAGACGCTTTTCGGCTAAGGGAAGCCCGATGTCACGTAGAGATTCCACATAGTAGCGGTAGCCCTTGTCTGAGGGTATGCTTCCGGCTGAAGGGTGAGGACGAAGAATATAACCATCCTGCTCCAGGTGTGCCATCTCATTGCGGACAGTGGCTGGGCTTACCCTCAACTCATAGTTATGGGCAATAGTTTCTGACGGTACAGGTACTGCCGTAGTAATGTATTCGCCTACTATAGATTTGAGTATCGTCTCAGTCCTGGGAGATAACATTTTCTACCTCCAGTTAGCAGTCTAATCCTGAGACTGCTAATCATATTTAAGTTACCATCTCTAGCTGTTACTTGTCAAGAGGAATTTTAGAGATTATTCGCTGGTCTCAATTGACCGTTAAAGCTGGCTATGCTATATTTAGAAATATGGATATTAGCTGGCTGGGTCATTCTTGCTTCAGGATTAGGGGTAGTCACGCCACAGTTATTACTGACCCGTTTTCACCGGACTTGGGCTATTCTCTGGGCAAGCCTACCGCCCGTATCGTAACCGTAAGCCATCAGCATCCGGGTCACTGCTATGTTGAGGGTATCGGTGGTGAGCCGAGGCAGGTTATCGCTCCCGGTGAGTATGAAATCAGTGGCGTCCTGATAATAGGGATAGCTACCTTCCATGATGGGGAGGGAGGGCGAGAGAGGGGGAAGAATACTGTCTATCTTATGGAGGTAGATGAGGTATCGGTATGCCACCTTGGTGACCTGGGGCATGTGCTTACTGCTGAGCAGGTAGAGGAGATTGGCAATGTGGATGTGCTACTACTTCCAGTAGGTGGGGTGTCCACTATTAATGCGGCTATGGCCGCTGAGGTGGTTCGGCAGCTTGAACCCAAAGCCGTGGTTCCCATGCACTACAAGACTCCAGCGCTGAACTGGGAGTTAGACCCGGTGGATAAGTTCCTCAAGGAGATAGGGGCCAAGGAGGTCAACTCCCAGCCCAAGTTATCCTTCACCAGGGCAGGCTTACCTATCAGCACACAGGTCTTTTTACTTGACTATCGAGATTGATTATTTACCTCACCCCCAATTGAAAATTCAAAGAGCAAAGTGCAAAATTTAATTTTTATTTTTAAACTTTGCATTGGGGTGCGCCCCTCTTAAACACCCCTTCCTTATTTTCAACCTTCTTCTCCTTGCCAATACCTCTTCCTTCTCCAAAGTCGTAACTACATTCCGCACGGACAGGGGTTCATCGCTGATTTTGGGGCATTGACAATACCTTCGCTCAGGACTACGATTATCCTGCATATGAAACGGTAAAGAAGTAACAAAAAAGGGAGGCTAACGATGGACATAAATGAGCAAATAGTTCGCTCTTGGCTTGAGACTCAAGGCTTCCTAGTGAAAAGTAGATTGAAATACGAAATGACAAGCGGAAAATATAAAGGATGGAGCGATATTGACCTCATAGCTTATCGGCTTCACGATGGGAAAAAAGTGGCAGTTGATATTACAGCATGGATGACACAATACATATCGCTTTCGTATGTCACGAACCCAAAACACTATGCATACTATAGGCTATTTAAAAGCTCTTTCCCAGAGGCTAGGGCAGCAATACGAGAGGAGTTTGGTGTTCACAATGACAAACAATATGAGATATGGCTTGTATTATCCTATTTAGCACCAACACAAAAACAGCAAGTTGAAGCCGAGTGTCTTAAACATGTTGACCGTGTTATTGAATTTCCGACAGTAATGAAGAAACTTGTAGACTATATTAAGCTGAATCCTGGTCCTAGCCAGGAGACGGAGGCCTTACAAACCATAAGAGCACTAGTGCTATGTGAGATTCTGTGAATACTAGCAATTAGGGTCCTACTCCCTCTCCAGATTCCTAACTACATTCTTCACGCACGGACTTTTTACCGGGTTATAATTTCAACCTGACTATGATTTGAATGCTTTCACCGTCAGTATAATCAGGGTGATTAGCATGGCTAGCATGGTCAGGAGCATGGCGCCACCGAGAAACATTAGCCACATTGTCCACTCCGGGGTGGTCGGCTGGGCTGGTGCCGGGGGTGGTGGTGCTGAGGGTGGTGGTGCCGAGGGTGCTGGGTTTGGCTCCGACTTGGGTGGGGATGACTCAGGCGGTGAGGATGACTTTGATTTTGGGGGTGACTCAGTGGTGAAGGCGCCAACGCCACTCCAGTCACTTTGAGTATTAGAGCCACCAGCTCTGACCTTCCAGTAGTAGGTGGTATCGTAGTTCAGGTTTAGGTCACACTGCCAGGCGGTGGCGGGTAGGGCATAATCACCAATCTTTACGATTATGGGATTGGCAAAAGAAGCCTCAGTAGATACCAAAAGCTCATAGCTGTCTGCGCCGGCTATGGCGCTCCACTGAAATATAGGTTTTACTGGCGCTCCACTGGCACCGGCTTCAGGGCTACTAAGCTGGGGGGCAATAGCTGCGGTGCCAATGCTGGTGGTGAACGACCATTTAGCCGACCACTGAGATAACACCGGCTCGGTGGTTCTCACCCGCCAGTAGTATGTGGTCGCCGGCTCCAGTTCTGGCAGTCGGGCTGAGCTGGCTTTGGTACTAGCCTCAAATCCGGTAGGAACGCTGGAGAAGTCAGTATCATGGTCAAGTTGCCACTTGTAGCTGGTGGTGCCACTTAATGCCTCCCAGTCAAGGCTAGCATTACTAATATTGTAGTTGATAATCGTGCCTACGCCGGATGCTTTCTCAGGTGGCGAGGCCAGGGTAACCGGCTGAGCCAGGCTATCGTTATAGGTCATCAGCCAGGTATTAAAGGTATCAACCGACCACAACCTGTTATCGCACTGCCACAGTCTCCAGAGGGTAACATTATCGCTGAGACCGCGGGTTACTGTTTCAAATGTCGGTCCTAGCGGATATGTCGGATTAAGGCAGCGCTCCATGCCACCACCATCTTCAAGGTTGGTGGCGTATAATGTGCCATCAGCCGATGCCATCAGTTGACTGACCATACCACCGCTGGGCAGGGTGCTGTCTATGCTTTCCCAGGCAGTCCTGGTGCCGATGATAAAACGGTAGATGCCTTCATCGGCGGTGTCGCTGGAGGCATAGACGGTATTATTCTGGCTATAGTCTGGGTCAAAGGCAACGGTTATTTTGCCGGTGAGGGGTGGTGAGGTAGCATCCGGTGGCAGCGGTTCAAACGAGGTGCTATCATCAGACCAGTAGACCCAGCCGTTGGTATTACCTACCAGCATAGTCTCATCCTCGTCGTAGTTGGGTGAGAGTACTACTGAGTTTAATGACCGGTTGCCAACCACTGCTCCTTCAGAGTAGCTTGAGCCGCTATTGGTGGTGTGGTAGACCAGCCCGCTAGTGCCATCATAGCTGCCGATAAACAGGGTGGTATCATTAACCACTACCCATACGTTAATATTGAATGAGGCACCGGTAGTACGGTCGCTAGTTGGCTTGGCTGGACTAAAGTTTTGCCCGCCATCTATTGACTTCCATATTACCGGGCGGTTGTTACTCTTGCCGGCGATGAATACTACCTGGCTGGTATCACCATATTGGGGGGAAAGGGCAACATGGCTCATACTGTCTACATTAGCCAGAGCGCTCGAGTAGAGCCTTTCCCAACTTGTTCCGCTATTTAGGCTACGCCACAGGCTATGCTCACCACCAGTCTTATGGGTGAGCATAAACAGGGTGTTATCCTGGCTGTAGTTGGGGGATTGAGCCAGGTCAACAAAGTCACTAATGGTAGTATCAATTAAGCCGAGCTGGTTCCAGGTGACACCGGCATCTTCGGTAAAGGAGAAGGCGCTCTCGGTGCCGCTGGTAGCAGCATATGCCCTACCGCTGCGAGTGAAGTCAGGAGCCATAAGCATATAGGTTTTAGACTGCCCGGTTGGCTCTTTGATGCTCCGTGTCCAGTTTCTGCCGCCATCAGTGCTATAGTAAACTTGGGCGCTACCGGCAGCGCCAGCCAGCAGATTGGCATCGGCGCCATTGCCAGTAATGGCTAGGCTGGTAACATCAACATTGCTTAAGCCGTAGTCGGAGCCGATATTAAGGTCGGTAGCCACTGAGTTACTCGGTGCCTCCGCGCCATCAATTCTATAAACGTCGCCGTTGTCACTACCGGTGGTAATAGCGACAAACTGGACATAGGTGCCGGTGATTACATTGGAGTTATAGTCATCGGGGAAGGCGATGTCGCCATCGGTTAAGGCAAAGGCAACGAGGGTGGCATCACCTATAGTCTTACCCCAGTCGGCATCACCAATTTTGGTGGTAACCAGGGTATTGCTTTCGTTAGTGACCACAGCTACCAGTTGCCAGTCAGTGGCGAAGTTTGGGGAGAAGGCTACAGCATAGATATCATAAATACCCAGGTTGGTATCTACCCAGCCAGAGAAAGGCTTGTTCTCATCCAGGACATAGACGCCACCGAACTGTAGGTTATCCGTGTTTCTGGTGCCAACAACAATAATGTTATTTTTACCCAGCTTGGCAACATCAATGGAGGTGACTACTATATTATCGCTGCCAGCCCCACCCGGATTTGGTATCAGCTGGTTGAACTTGCTGCCAGCATCAGTAGATTTGTAAATCTGAGACGAAGTAGCATAGTAGATAACTTTGGCGTCATCGGGGGCAGTGGCTATAGCAACTATATTATCGGTGACCTTGCCGGTGTATGACCAGCTTTTGCCCTGGTCGCTGGACTTAAATAGCGTGTAGCTTGTTCCTGAGGGGTCGGCGTAGCAGTAGAGGGTGCTATCAATAGTCATAGTCAGGTGCTGGACATCTGAGCCACCAGCCAGTACCCAGTTACCTGCCTTGCCCTCAGTAGGGATGTTAACCCTGAGCCATTTTACCAGAGTTGAGTCGGCAGCCAAGGGAGTGGTGCCAATGGTTAAGCCAAGCAGTCCTAATGTAAGAATCAGTCCCAGAGCTATGGGCACATTTTTCATAGAGACCATTCTTTGCCACTTGGCAAATTCTACCCTTGCTATAGGTGGAAGTCAAATTGATACTTTTTGACCTGTTTATTTGCGTCTGGCCGGAATCGACTCCCCCGAAGGCAGGAGAAACCTATAACGGAACGATTTGAGTGTTGGTGCTTGCTGAAACCTGACCTCGCAGTGTGACGTCTCCCAAACATCCACAGTGCTCGGGCTGAGAGGAACACTTATCGTCTTGATGAGGGTGTCATCCTTGTCGAAAAAGGAGACCTCAAACTGGACGTCTTGGAGTGCAACAGTACCCACGTTTTTTACCGTGCCTGTCACCAAATAGGCTGTACCGCTCCGCGACCCTCCCATGTTAAGAACCAGAAGCTCTTTTACCTCTGGCTTGGTCACTGGAGCCGGTATATGGATTGGAGGTGGAGCAATGGCTGA
>SDBU01004054.1_pt1 | contig 18269 bp, 14 predicted proteins | sample 2277071 | NCBI WGS metagenome assembly SDBU01 (sample SAMN10397929, study PRJNA504765) | marine sediment metagenome | isolation source: marine sediment core GS08_GC12, 126 cmbsf | place: Arctic Ocean: Gakkel Ridge, Loki's castle | collected 2008 | reverse complement strand
GACGTGCACTACCCGTACGTCTGCATGGAGTGCAAGGAGGTCGTCGACGTCAGTGAACTGCAGGAAGACCCCGCCAACTGGCGCTCCAAGCCGCCCCCCCTTGATTCGGTCGTCAAGTGCATCCGCTGCAATGACGGCTGGAGCTACCCGGTCACCCCCTGCCAAGTCTGCGGGACGAAGTTCATCCGCCACCTCATCCTCCCCGCGAAACGCAGCGACAACCCCTGCCCCAAATGCAACCCCGCCGTCGCCGCCGCCGCGAAGGCCCAGGGCGTGGAGCTGATCTGGGAACGCGACTGACGCGCGGGTGCCATGCTTCTGCTCGCAGAAGCATGCGTTGGCAGGCTTCCGGCACGCTGGATGTCTGCCCCCATGTGCCCGCGTGTTGCTGGCGGCGCGTGACGGCATGCTTCTGAAAAACAGCAGACCCATGGCACCCGACTATTCGGTCAACACCAGCTCCCTCCCCGCCAGCGGGATCGGGTACGCCGTCAGCCAGGCCTCGACGCGGATGTCGCCTTCGCCGCCTTTCAGCAGGATGGCGACGGCCTCGAGGGGCTTCCCCACCATCTCGCCGGTGACGGGAATGTAGTAGGTGTAATGGCCGTCGGTCTGGCGCGCGGCGCACTCCCACGTGTTGGCGGGGAACGACGGGCTCCGCGTGGGCGCCCCGGCGTAGCCGTCGGCGACGCGCAGGGCGGCGTAGACGGCCTCGGCGCCGCCCCGGCCGTGGCAGGCGATGGCCAGGTACGCCCCGGGCGCCGCCTCATCGAGTGTGAACTTCAGCGACCACGCTCCCGTGGCCGGGGCCGAGCGGTATCGGCCGAACAGGTTCGACGCCCGCCACCCGCTGCGATCGAGCGCTTCTCCGCGGAAACTGCCACGCACCTCGGTGATGCGGTCGGGGCTCCCGTCCACGCGGACGTAGCGGATGGGCCGCTCGCCCGGCAGGTGAGCGGCGAGGTCTTCGGTGGCGAAGAACCGCACTTGCGTCCACGTCTTCAGGTCGGCCGAGACGGCCCCCCACACGCCCTCCTGGCTTTTGATCGGCTGGAGGGCGTAGTCGCCGCCGACGGCCAACTGCAGGTGGTCGATCCGCGTGGGGGCCCCCAGGTCCAGGCGAAACGCCCCGCCGCGAATCCGCAGCGGGCGGTTCCGCCGCCCGACGGCGAAGCCCGTGTTCGGATCGTCGTCGAAGAGGCACCGGTCCCACAGCAGCCGCCGGCGGAACGTGGGCTGGCTGAAGAACGCCTCCCTCGCCGCGGCCACCTCGGGAATCGCCGTCGGCCCCGACCGCCGCAGCTCGCGGGCCTCGAGGGCGTTGTTGTCGGCGGCGAAGCAGGTGGCCTCGTACAGCGCCTCGGCGTCGGGCGGCACCTCGATGGCGGCCAGATCGCCCAGCTTTCGATGCCACGGCCGGGCGAGCGGCTCACCGCCAAACGCCACCGATACGCTCTCCCCGGCGGCCAAAGCGTCGGCCGGCTCCCCGTCCAGCGTGGCGGCCGTGAAGGAACGCTCCCCCGGGCACAGCCGCACCTCCGCCGTCGTTCCCGCCGGGGCCAGCAGCTTGATCGTCACCGGCCGGCCGGGGACGTCGCGGACGACGTCGTAATCGCACCCCTCGACGCCCACCTCCGGGTTCGACCGTTGCGTGGCCATCACCAGCGCAGCGCGGAACGGCAGCACCTCCACCTCGACGGCTTCCCCCCGGGCATATCGGCCGAGGACACGCTCGTGCGGGTGCAGCCGGCGAAGCTCGACCTCGCCGGGGCCGCTCAGCCCGATGGATTCATCCAGCGTGAGCGTGTACCGCACCGGCTCCCACGTGAGGTTGCGCAGTGTGATCAATCGCGTCTGCCCATCGCCGCGCGAGACGGCCGCCGGCCCCAGCGTCTCCGGCAGCACCATCCCGTCGACCAGGATCTCGCGGAACCGCCGGTGCAGGTTGTAGATGCGGGCCAGCTTGGGGTATTCCTCGTCCCGCAGCAGCCACGGGTTGCCGTAGATCTCCGGGGCGAGGATCAAACAGCGGTTGAACGCCTGGAGGATCAGGTCGTCCTCCCAATAGTCCAGGCAGGACGACAGGCACACCCCGTGGTCCTCCGTCAGCCGCTGCAAGTGCGGCACCAGCCCGCGCTCGAGCGCGACGGCGCGGTTATGGCTGGCGCACGTGCGGTTGACCATGTGCACGTCGATGTACGTTTCGGCCCCGCCCCACAGGAAGGTCGTCGCGTGCGGCATGCCCTCGCCGAGTTCGAGGCGGTGGTTCAGCACGATCAGGTCCGGGCAGTGCTGCCGGCAGGCGGTCATCTGCTCGACGAACGCCGGCCGCTTCGCCTCCCGCAGGCCGCCGCAGACCCCGTCGAGCTTGAACAGCATGAACCGGTGATCCCGGCACAGGCTCACCATCATCTCGATCCGCGCCCGCTCGGCCTCGTCCGTCTCGCCGAAGCCGTCCGGCCCGCCCCACAGCCCCAGCCGGCACCCCATCGCCCCGGCCGCGGCAGCCAGCGGGCCGAACCCACGCGGGAACTGCCGCCGAAAGCGCTCCGAGTCCATCGACCCGTAGAACTTCGCCCCATCGATCGCCCCGGCGTCGAAGGCGTAAATGTCCAGCACCATCCCGTACTCGTCGTGCAGCCAGCGAAAAAACGCCAGGTTCACCAGCGTCTGAGCCTCCGTCGCCCCCTCGTTCGTATTATTGATCCACGAAAAATACTGCGCCCGCGACGCCGTCCGCTCATCCGCCCCGGGGAAGACGTCCGCCTGTGTGTCACTGCTCGGCATAAAACGCTCCTGTAAAATCGCCCACGACTCTGGGAAGGATGCTACACCGCCCCCCGAGGCTCTGCAAGGGCAGTCGGCGGGTGGCGCGGTATGCGGCCGTTGCCGCAACCACGTTCTTTCGCGGGGCGACTAGCGGCCCCGGGACAACGTGGTTGCCGCTTCGCGTCAAGCCACGGCACCCGGCCCGAGGAAGATGAAGGATTCACTTTGTGGACCAAGCGATGTCGTCTTCGCCGTCCCGGGCTGTGTCATCTTCGAGATTGGGGCCGACACTGTAGACCAGCGCGCTGCGAGCAGTCCGACGGTAAATCAGAGGCCTGCCCGAAAACGGGTCGAGCGGCACGGCATCAAGGTAAACCGGCGTCAGGTCCGCCAGGGCCTTCGGCGGCCGTTGGTTATCCTTCGTGTAAGCGGTCACCGCCAGCGCCACCATGGCCAAACGCCTGTAAGCGATCGCCTCGAACCTGAGTGCTAACAGCCCTTCCGTGCTTGAGAACGTTACCGAGATCAGCTCATTGGCGAAAGCCTCTGTCAGATCATCGCGGACCTGCGCGAAGTCGATGGCGCCCTTGCCGAGAAGTCCCCGTAAGTAGGCGTCATATCCGCCGCGTTTCTCCCACTTTCGGGCCTGGCGCCCCAGAGCCCCCACATGCGCTTCCACCGCCTTCAGGGCTTCCCGCTTGGCCCCGAATCCATCCGCCTGCCAAGCTGCGTCGACGCGATCGTAGATATCATTAGTCTTTCGCAGGATGGTATCCCAGTCGAAGTCGATCTTCGCCCTCACCGCAGGCGGCAGGTTGGCACGAGCAAAATGCCTCCTGAACATGACGTCGGTGGAGCGGGCCAGTTGCATCACGGCATCCAGCGTGCCAATGCGATCAATCCGACTGTTGGAGCCGCTTAAGTCCTTTAGCGCATCCAACTGCCGGAGGGCGGCAAGGCGCTTTCTCGCCAGTTCCGCGGGAAGCTCGCCCGATGCAACCAGGCTCAGTTCTCCACGATATGCATCCCGGCGAATATGGGCGCCGAGCAGTCGCCACGCCACCCCATGATCCAGACGAAACAGGCGTCCCAGGCGGTGCATCGCCGTCAGGTCTTCCCACGCCCCGTCGAAGTCGTTGTCTCCCGCTTTCCGCATCGCCGCGGGGAGGAGCAAGCGTATCTTCATGCCGAAGCCCGGCAGGGCGTGTGCCAACACGCCGGCCGAGTCGGTTTCGTCGCTGTAGGGTATGAAGCAACGGGGCCGCTTGGCCGCTTTCCGAAGAACGTCCAACGTCTCGCGATTGGCATTAACGAAACCGGCCACCAGGGGAAACTCACGTCGCGTCCACGGGCGGTTGGTCGCTGTCCAATAGTGACTCCGCGCTTCGTCCTCGGCCTCGGTCGTGACGATCGCCAGCGATTCGAGCATCTCCCGGCGCACGTCCTCCGGGAGGTCCAGCTTCTTGATGGCCTCGACATCTTCCGGCTGGGCCGGAATGACAATGACTTTGCGCGCAAGCTTCTCTTTGGGGGCGTGGGCCCAGACGTACGCTTCCAGCTCGACCCACGGCACCGGCTTGGGCGGCGCCGACGCCAGGCCCAGGGCCTTGGCCGCCCGCTGTCGTTTCGCCGAGTCGGACCATTCCTGCACGCCGAAAAGCGGCACGGCGGCGTTGTTGCTGGCCGTAACGCCCTCCCCCAGCAGGCCGTTCAGGTACGCCACGTAGTTGACCGTCCCGTCCGGGTGAAGCGGGGCATCGACGCAGTACGTGGTCTGCCTGCCGACCGTGATCTGGACTACCGGTGTGGTCCGCTGGGCCCTAGCCGCCGAGACGACAGCCAGAACCACGCTCATGCCACACACGATGTTCAGCAATTGCCTCATCAGTAGCCTGCTCCCCGAGAACTGATCCAGCTGCTATGAGCCGACATTCCCCATGGATCTCTGCCCGCGACCATCGCGGGCCTTGTGAGTGATCATATCCCAGCCTCGGCAGACCACAAGCACTTTCCCGGGAATTGTGGGGACAGATACCTAAACTATGTTCACTTTCGCCGCTTCTTCGGCTTCGGTCCGCGTGTGCGGGCGTGGAGCACGCGGCCAATCAGCGGCTTCAGCAACTTTACGGACGGCCCATATCCGAGTTTTGGTATCTGTCCCCGAAACTCAGCACACCGCATCGGGTACAATTACTTCAGGAGCCCTGCGAGGGTCGCGGGGAGACAGGCTATCCAGGAAATGTCGGTCCAGGGGAGTTGGCCATGGCGCCGGATGAGCTTCGCGAGAGACACCGCGGGTCAAAGACGGACTTGATCGCGTTGGCCGTGACCTACATTTGCGCAATGGGCCTGGTCTGGCTGTCGCTGCGTTACGTACATGAACTCATCCACGCGCTGGGCCATTCCGAGCGGAAGCTCACGTGGGTTGGATCGGCCATGGGCGATGGTACCCCGCTGCCGCTGTGGATTTCGGGCGGCATACTGCTGTACTTCCTGGCCGATCCGGTTCTGGGCTGGCGCGAGGGGCGAGATCGCCGGGATCGGGGGGCGTTCGGTTCGTCGTGGCTGTTCTTCGTCAGCGCCGGTGCCATCCTTGCGATGCTGGGGTCGATCTGGGCGGCCGAGGGCGGCCACCTGGCCGGGCACGTCGAGACCGGGGACCTCTCGATCTACCGCTGGAGTTCGGCATCCCTGGCCGGCGGGCTGATCCTGGGCATTGGGGTCGGACTTCTCGCCCGCGGCCGCTCGGACCGGCACGCCTTGGGGAGCCTTCTGCCGCCGATGGCGACCCTCGCGGGCCTTTGCTTCGTTGGCGCCGAGGCCGATCGGTTGCTCGGCGGACGGTACGGCTCGCAGTTTGGCTTGGGGTGGCTTGCCGTCGCCGTCGGCGGAATCGCCGCGGCGGGCCTGTTCCTCGGTTGGGTCCAGCAGCGGCTCTCGGGGCGACGAACACTCGCCGTCGGCATGGCCTGCGCAGCCCTCTGGGCCACCGCCTCCCTCAAGGCCTACACCACGATCACGCCCTTCCACCATCTCTGCTATGTGACCCCCAGCGTGCCCGCCGCCCGGGAGACCATCGCCGGAATCGTCGCAGCCATGGTCTGCCTGGCCATTGGGCTGCGGTGGATCGCGGGGCGCAAGCGGCGGCACGTTGACCGTGTTCAACATCGGCGGCGACAAGTACCGCTTGGTGGCCCGGGTGCGATACGACTACCAGTTGATCAACGTGCGGGCCGTGATGACACACCAGGAATATGACGAAGGCAAGTGGAAGGGATAGCCATGCCTGCGATCAAGAACGCCAAAGACAAACTGCCCGGCCGCTTCGAGGACCTTGTTGGGCTGATGCCCCCCCAGGCTCTCATGGACGATGTTCATTACGCCAGCACGGTCGAGATGATCGACCGCCTGATGGCCTCGGGCAAGCTGACCAAGGGACAGGAGCTGTACATGGAGACGCTGGTACAGCTCGTCCTGGCCTACGAGGCCCGGCACCACGCCATCGACACCACTGGCCTGAGCGGGATCGACGCCCTGCGCCGGTTGCTGGTGGGCAACGACATGAGTGCGTCCGACCTGGCCCGCCTGCTGGGGGTCCATGCCAGCATGGGCTCGAAGATTCTCAACGGTGACCGTTCGCTGACCGTCGAGCACCTGCGCAAACTTGCCGACCGCTTCAAGGTGCGCCCCGAACTGTTCATGGCGTGAATTCGGAAGTCGTGGGGTGACCCATGGCACGGAGTTGCAGGGCGTGCAGCGCTCTTCTGCTGCACACGGAACGTGGGCTCGGGCATGCGTTGGATTCAGGTCGGACGGTTACCCGTGTCCACTTGACAGGCGGATGGCGTCCGGTATGCTGCGGGGATGCCGCCTCGATCCCGCCCCCGCGGCCGACCGAGGAAGAAGCACAAGGGAGAATGAATGGTAACCGTCCCGGCTAGTTCACGAGTAAGCGGGGCCCCTGTGGGGCTTCGGAGGCCGAACGGACGGGCCTCCGGCGCTGCATCGCGCGCGGCCGCCCCGTCGGGAGCGAGACCTGGGGCCGACGGACGGCCGCCACACGGGGCCTGGCCAGAAAGACAGCCCCAAAGTAGCCGGTCCCCCGTGCGCACTGTCGCCATCCTGAGTTGGTATCATGCGCACGCGTCAATGTGCCGTTTGTGAGGTCGTCGGTGTGCCCTGAGCAGAACCGCTTCCCAGGGAGGTCGAAATGGGCGAGAAGAGACAACTTCGGGATCGGATAACCGGGCTGCTGATAATAGGTGCAGCCGTTTGCATTGCGGTCGCCGCCACCGTCCAGACATCGAGGCCTCGCAAGGAATCCGCGTTGGATAAGGCCATCGAGCAACTCACACGCAATGGAGGGTTCGTAAGCTACGACCACTCCGACAAGAGTGGCCGGCCGCCGCTGGATGTGTATTTCGCTACAACAGGTGTGACTGATGAGGACCTCGCGGGCTTGCTTAAACTGGACAATGTCGTGAGCATCGACCTTGGCTTCACAGCGATCAGTGACCGTGGTCTCCAGTTTGTGGGGCAATGCCGTGATCTTGTGGAATTAAATCTAAGGAATACTCACATCACGGATACCGGCCTCGCGTCTCTGAGCAACCTGACCAAACTCAAACGGCTTCATCTGAATTTGTGCGCGAACATCACGGATGCCGGCCTCACGGCTTTGCGGGGACTAGCAGGGCTCGAAGTGCTTGAACTGGACCATTGTTGGCGCATCACAGATACCGGCCTTGCAGCTCTGAAGAATCTGCCGAAACTCACGCGGCTTGACGTGAGTGGCTGCAGGAGTATAACGGGAACTGGACTGAGAGAATGGAAGGGCATGGCTTCGCTGGTGGACCTCCACTGCCGCGGAACATCATTTAGTGATGCGGGTATGAAGAGTTTAAGGCAATGCAACCAACTGAGAGTCCTGGTATTGGCGACCACGGCTGTGACGGACTCAGGCTTGAAGCACCTGAAGGGACTGTCGAATCTCAAGTATCTGGATCTGACCGCAACGCCGATCACCGACGCGGGAGTCGAGCATCTTGCGGCGTTGACACACCTCAAAACCCTCCATATGACCCATACCCGCGTCACCTGGGACGGTGACAGGGCTCTTCAGAAGAAACTGCCGAACACGCAGGGCGCCTGGCAGCAGACCCCATCGCGTGCCGAGATGCAAGCCCGTCTGGAGAGACTCTTGGTGGAGGCGCACCTCACAACCTCACCCGCAACAAGGCCATCGAAATCCAAGCGTCCGACGACGACACCGACGAAAAGCCCATCAGGGACGCCGGCAACCGCACCAGCGACGGGATCGCCCCGAGCCACCACACGGCCGGGCGGACGATGATTTCAACCACGGGCGACTCCGACAATGACGATGATACGCAGACCGATCTGACCGAAGACTGGAACGAGTCGTAGGGTGTGCAGCGTTTTTTTGCTGCACACGGAACGTGGGCTCGGGTGGTGTGCAGCGACGGCGGCTGCACACCCTACTTGCTTCAACAACTTCACGGACGACCCAGATCCGAGTTTCGGTATCTGTCCCCGTAATTTGGACGTTATCGATCACGTCACGCCGACTCGGCGATCCTTGTTAGCTGGCTTACAGGCAGCGCCTCGACGCCGTCGGCGATCGGGTAGCGATCCCGACCTGGATAGACCACGTACGTCATGCGCGGTGCCAGGTCGTCGCGGGCGTTCCAGTTTCCCTTCGTCAGCTTCGGTGCGGTTGAGGCCTTGATCTCCACGGCGATCGGCGGCTTCATCGCCACCGGATGAATCACCAGGTCCATCTCGGCTCCCGAACGCGTGCGATAGAAGCTTACGTCCCAGTGGGGGGGAATCGCCGCGAGGATCTGCTCGATGCAGAATCCCTCCCACGACTCGCCTCGAATCGGATGGCCCTGGAGCGTCTCCCAGTCGCCGACGTTCAGCAGACTGTGCAGCAGGCCGGGGCAGCGGATATAGACCTTCGGCGACTTGACGAGTTGCTTCTTCACGTTCGCGTGGCACGGCAGGAGTTGCCGAAGCATGAACGTATCGGAGAGGATGTCCATGTAATGCCGGGCCGTCTTGGGGTTGATGCCCATGCTCTCCCCGACGCGGCTGGCGTTCCACGTCTGCCCGTGGCAGTGGGCCACCATCGTCCAGAATCGCCGCAACGTCGTGGCGGGCACGCGGACCCCGAATACGGGCATGTCGCGCTCCAGGTGCGTCTGCACGAAATTCTCCCGCCACCGCATCGACAAGGCATCGTCACCGGCGAGGTAGCTCTCGGGGTACCCGCCGCGGACCCACAGCCGGTTCATCGGGCCCTGGTCGTCACCGTCGCCGCCCACCTCGGCCAGGCTCAGCGGCGACAGCTCGTGGTACGCGATGCGCCCGGCCAGGCTCTCCGACGCCTGGCGTTTCAGATCGGGCGAGGCCGAACCCAGGATCAGGAACCGCCCCGGGCGACGATTCCGGTCGATCAGCACCCGTAGTACCGGGAACAGCTCCGGCTTCTGCTGGGCCTCGTCGATGACCACCAACCGGTCCTCGTACTGCTCCAGCAACCACTCGGCATTGCCCAGCTTAGCCAGGTCATTGGGGCTCTCCAGGTCCAGGTGCAGCACCCCACCCGACCAACCGGCCTCGATCATCCGCGCCAGCGTGGTCTTGCCTACCTGTCGAGGCCCAACCAGCCCCACAGCCGGCACCGACGCCAACGACCGCTCCACATCCGACCGTATTGATCGTGGTATCATCCTGCTATTATGGGAGGGTATCTACCAATAGTCAAGGTATTATTGTGGGGACAGATACCTAAACTATGTTCACTTTCGCCGTTTCTTCGGCTTCGGCCGCGTTTGCGGGGGTGGAGGGCGCGGCCGATCAGCGGCTTCAACAACTTCACGGACGGCCCAGATCCGAGTTTCGGTATCTGTCCCCGTAATTAATACTGCCCGTAGGTTTTGGCGGCGTCGTAGAGGGCGAGGACGTTTTCGGTGGGGGAGTTGTCTTGGAGGGAGTGGGTGGGGGCGAGGAGGTAACCGCCGCCGGGCATCATGATATCGAGGGTTTCGCGGACGTTATCGATCACGTCCTGGGCCGAGCCGTAGGCGACCGGCCCGGCGGTGGAGATGCAGCCGTGGAAGGCGAGTCGGCCGCCGAAGGTTTGCTTGAGATAGGCCGGGCTCATGTTGGCCGCCTCGGGCTGGAGGGTGTCGACGGCGGTCATGCCCATCTCGATGTAGTCCTCGTAGGCCCAACTGGAGGAGCCGCAGGTGTGGATCATCACCGGCAGGTCGTACGACCTGGCCAGGTCGATGAAGCGCTGGTGGCGGGGGCGGATGTGCCGGGCGAACAGCTCCGGGCTGATCAGCGGGGCGTGCTGGGTGCCGAGGTCTTCGCCGATCCACATGAAGTCGAACCCGCCGGCCGCGGCCTCGATCGTGCGGCGGGTGACCTCGAAGTCGATGTCCAGGTGGCGGTCGACCAGCCTCAGCCCGGCCGGGTCGTCGGTGAACAGGTCCACCAGCACCTGGTCCATCGTGCGGAGGAACCCGGCGGTGTTGATGATGCACGCCAGGCCGGGGTTGCCGATGTGCACGGCGTACTGGCTCTGCCGCTTGCACGCGGCCGCGACGTGGCTGTAGTCGTAGTCGTCCGGAGACGGCATGGGCCAGGCGGCGACGGTTTCCTCGTCGGCCTCTCGCAGGGGGAAGTCGCAGTAGTCCCAGTACCCGCCGGTGTCGTGCTCGATGTACCGGCGGTGGATGCCCCAGTTGTCCACCCGCCGGTCGCCGACATCCTCATGCAGCTTCGGTCCGACGTAACGGGCACCGGCACTGCGGAAGTCCACCCCCAGCGCTTGGCGCAGGCCCTCGGCGTCGTCGCCGGCCAGGCCGAAATGGGCCTTCAGTCGCCCATCGATGCCGGGGTTGGCGCCGTAATTGATCGGCACCCGGTCCGGCTGTTGGCAGGCCAACGCCGTCAGGACTCGCTGCTTGCTGTTCATGCGTGATTCTCCAGAACGACTTGCGCGGGCCTTGGTTATAGGCTCAACACGGAGTAGACGATGTCTTTGACCAGTCCGGTGCTCTCCATTCGCGCCAGGATGGGGTCGAGTTCGCTGGGGGAGCCGGCCAGCAGGTACGTCCAGCCGCGGGGGTCGTGGGAGACCAGTTCGCTTGTCAGGAACGAATCCTCCCCGGCGACGTCGCGGGGCTTCAGTTCGCGTGCGGTGAGGATGACGGCGGACTTTCGCAGGCTCTGAGATTCGTACGGGTGCTCCTCCAGCCGGGTGACCTTGCTGAGCCGCTTGATCTTGCGGACCATGATGTCCTTTTCGCTCTCGCTGCAGTAGAACGTCAGCACTACGCTGCCGCCGACGCCGACCCGCTCGACGAAGCCGTGCCCGACGACCGTGTCGATGCTGACGCCTTCGTTGCTGAAAGCCGAGGCGATGCTCGTCAGGGCCCCGGCACGGTCCACCACGTGGGCGCGAAAGACCCAATGGCTCTTGTCGCTGTCATTCGGCATGGGTCGACCTCCTCGGCCGTCGCCGGCCGCTGTGGGTTCGCTGTGCCTGCCGGGGCTCGGGGCTCACGGTTCAGGTCTCCGGTGCCGTGTAACGGCGCGGGCTGGCCCGGCCGGCGAGGACCTCGACGGCCCCGGCGGCCAGGGCGGCCATCTCCAAGGAGCCTTCGAAGACCATCACCGGTGCCAGCCGACTCACCCGCCGCCGCAGTCCGGTGCGCACGCGCCGGCTGCGGGTCAGCCCACCGGTCAGGACGATCGCCTCGACGTCGCAGCCGGCCGCGACGAACGCCTTGCCGATCTCCTTGGCCACCTGATAGATCATCGCGTCGACCGCCAGGCGTGCCCGCTCGTCGCCGGCGTCGATGCGTGCCTCGATCTCCCGCATGTCGTGGGTGCCCAGGTACGACCGCAGCCCACCGCGTTGGGTCAGCTCGGCCACCAGTTCGGCCCGCGATACCCGCCCGGAGTAGCACAGATCGATCAGCTCCCCGGCCGGCAGTTGCCCCGCGCGCCGCGGCGTGAAGGGGCCGCCGCCGAGCAGGGCGATGTTGTTGTCGACCATTCGCCCGCCCCGCACGGCCGCGACGGTGATCCCGCTGCCGAGGTGCGCGACGACCAGGTTGACGTCCTCCACGGCCCGGCCCACCGCCTCGGCCGCACGGCGGGCCGCCGCGCGTACGCTCAACGCGTGCGACGTGCTCTTCCGGACGATGGGCGCGTAACCGGAGACTTCCGCCTCGGGGGTGAACTCGTCGACCACGACCGGATCGACCACGAAGGCCGGCACGTTCAGCTTCCGCGCCAGCGCCGCCGCCACCGGGGCGCCGTAGTTGCTGGCGTGGTCGGCTTCCGGATGGTCCAACACGGCCGAGACCATCGCGTCGTCGACGACGAGCCGCTCGTCGCGGCGTTCGGCCACCACGTACGTGCCGCCGGGCAGCTTGCCTTCGGGGCGGGGGAAGAACCCCCCGCGGGCGGAGACGGCGTCGATACCGGTTTCGCCCCACTGCCGGAGCGTCCGGAGCACCAAATCGGTCAGGTGCTCGACCTGCTCGGCGCGCTCGGCCGGCGGGGCGGCCAGGGGAATCTCGTGGGCCTGCTCGACCGTTCGCACGCACCTGGCGTCGGCGTAGACGGCGATCTTCACCGACGTGGAGCCGGGGTTGACCGCCAGGACCCGGTAGGTCTTCCCCTTCGGGGCGGCCACGCCGCGCGGCCGGGCAGACCCGCCGGCACGCGCTTCCCGGGTATACACGGCGCACAGGGCGATCGATTCCAGCCGGGTCTGGAGCGAGTCCGATCGCGAGAGGATCACGTACGGCACGGGGAAGCCCACCGTGACCGAAGCCAGTGACGCCTGCCCGTGTTTGGCCAGGGCCGAGATCATCTTGTACAGGATGTTGGCGGCGTCGATGCCGGGGCAGATCAGCACGTCGGCCCGCCCGGCGACCTGCTCGGCCCCGGGCATATCGGGCAGGCCCTTGATGGCCACCGAACCGGGGTCGGTGGCCAGGTCCAGCGACAGCGGCCCGCAGACGACGGCGTTCGGCCAGTCGCGTTCGGCCAATCTGGCGGCCAGCCAGGTCGACGGTAGAGAAGGGATCTGCTTCTCGTTGGCCGAGAGTATCGCTACCCGGGGCCGGTCCACCCCCAGCGCCACGCGTGCCACGTCCACGGCGTTGCGGAGAAGGGCGGCCAGCCGGCCGAAGCTGCAGACCGTGGTGACCCCGGCGTCGGTGAGCACCATCGGCCGGCCGGCGGCGATCGGGGCGGCGTCGAAGACCGTGGCCAAGCTAACCGTCGGGCGGATCGCCAGCGGCAGCATGTGCCGGTTGATCAGGGGGGTGGGAATGTCGCCCTTCAAGACGATGTCGACTTCGCCCCTGCGGATCAGCTCGGCCGTGGCCGCGGCCGCCTGCTCGTGGTCGTCGGCCGAGACGATGTCCTTCGAGTCGATCTCGATGCCGACGGCCTCGACGGCCGCGGCAATGCGGTGGCCCCAGCCGACCAGAATCACCCGATCGACGATCCCGTGGTCGCGGGCCGACTCGACCAGGCGGAGGTCCTCCGGGCGGTGGCCCCCCGCGACGGCAACGCTCGAGGCCGGCAGTCGGCCGGCGATGTCCACCAAGTCGGCTACCGTCGCCAGCCGTTCCGGCGGCCCGGTGTCGGGATGATCGGTTTGACTGCCCATGGTGAGACCCCGCCGTCGACCGCCTCGGGCGACCCCGCCGGTCAGGTGTTCTGGCCCTTGAGCGTCTGGTACAGCTCGTAGGCTTTCTCGGGTTTTTCGCCGTCGTGAACGACGGCCCGCACGGCTTGGATCATGGCGGCCGGGTCGTCGGCCTGGAAGATGTTTCGGCCCATGTCCACGCCGGCGGCGCCTTGGTCGATCGCCTGGTAGGCCATGGTCAGGGCGTCGGGTTCGGGGATCTTCTTGCCGCCGGCGATGACGATGGGCACGGGGCAGGCGGAGGTGACCTTGTCGAACCCCTCGTCGCAGTAGTAGGTCTTGACGAACTGGGCCCCCAGCTCGGCGCAGATTCGCGTGGCCAGGCCGAGGTACCGCGCGTCGCGGGCCATCTCTCTCCCGACGGCCGTGACGGCGAGGGTGGGGATGCCGTACCCCGTGCCGGCGTCGACGAGCTTGACGAGGTTATCGATGGTCTGTTTCTCGTGCTTCCCGCCGATGTGCACCTGCACGGCCATGGCCGAGGCGTTCATGCGGATGGCGTCGGCGATGCTCACGCCGATCACCTCGTTGGAAAGTTCGGTCAGCACGCTGATTCCGGCGGTGCAGCGCAGGGCGACGGGCTTGTTGAAGGTGGGGGGGATGCACGCGCGAAGGGCCCCGCGGGTGCCCATCAGCACGTCGGTGTAGGGGGCCAGCGGGCGGATAACCAGGTCGATCCGCTCCAGCCCGGAGGTGGGCCCCATGAAGTAGCCGTGGTCGAACGCCAGCATAACCGTCCGGCCGGTGGCGGGGTTGAAGATCCGCGAGAGGCGGTCCTTCATGCCCCAGCCCAGGTCGTTGGAACCCTTCAGGAAGTACGGTTGGGTGTCCACGGGGATGCCGACCCCGTAGTTACGGCCCTCGTTGGCGCCTTCAACGTCAGCCATGGTCTTGGTTTCCTTACGTAGTCGGTTCGTTGGTTCGTTGATTGGTTGATTCGTTAACTGGTTGATTCGTTAATTGGTTAATTGGTTGATTCGTTAACTGGTTGATTCGTCACCTAGTACACGACGTAGAAACTCACGGCGCCGGGTGCCATGCTTCTGCTCGCAGAAGCATGCTTGTACCCACGGGCGGCAATTTTGGCCGCACGTGTCCGGCGTGCCGGAGGCCGCCAACGCATGCTTCTGCCGGGTGCCATGCTTCTGCTCGCAGAAGCATGCTTGTACCCACGGCGGGCAATCTTGGCCGCACGTGTCCTGCGTGCCGGAGGCCGCCAACGCATGCTTCTGCCGGGTGCCATGCTTCTGCTCGCAGAAGCATGCTTGTACCCACGGACGGCAATTTTGGCCGCGCGTGTCCGGCGTGCCGGAGGCCGCCAACGCATGCTTCTGCGAGCAGAAGCATGGCACCCGGTTACATGGCACCCGGTTACGTGGCACCCGGTTACGTGGCGACGGCTTCGGCGAAGCCGGCGAAGAGGTAGGCCATCGAGGTTGCTCCCGGGTCCACGTGGCCGATCGTTCGTTCGCCGAGGTTCTTCGCCCGGCCGAATGCGGCGCGCATCGCCGCGGTGGCCTCGGCGCCCTCGCGGGCGGCGTCGGCGGCCCGCCGGAGCGACTCGGTCACGTCGGCTGAGCCGTCGGCCGCGGCCCGCAGGGCTTCCACCGCGGGGATCAGCGCATCCATCATGGTCTTATCGCCTTGGCGGGCGCGGGTCTGCTTGCACAGCCCGGACAGCCCGCCCTCGAACACGGTGGCCACCGCGGCCGCATCGAGGCGGTCGCCGTCGCCGGCCGCTTCGCTCATGCCCATAAACAGCGAGCCCAGCAGCGGCCCGGTCGAGCCGCTGTCGGTGCTCATCACGCCCCAGCCGGTATCCACCAGCAGCGCCTTGAGCGGCTTGTCGGGTGCGGCCGCGACGGCCTGCGCGATCGCGTCCGCCGCCTTGGTCATGGCCGTGCCGTGGTCGCCGTCGCCGATGGCGGAATCGAGCTTGGAAAGCTGCTTGTGATGGGCGCGAATCTGCCCCGCCGCCCCCAGCAGCATCTGTGCGAACTCGGCCGTGCCGATCGTCTCTGCCATCGTGTCGGGTCTCCGCGGTTCAGCGGACCGTCAGGTACGGCGTGTCGCAGGGGGCGTCCCACAGGCCCAGCAACTCGTCGTCCATCTTGGCCACGAACATCTGGAAGCCGCCCATCTCCTGGACGGTCAGCAGCTCGGTCACCAGCGAGCGGGCCACCTCGATGCCCTTCGCGTCCATCAACTGCTTGACGCGGCGGAAGATGATGTACTGCTCCATCAGCGTGGTGGCCCCGGCGCCGTTGATGATCACCAGCACCTTATCGCCCTTGGCGGCGCCCACCGCCGCGGCCAGTTGCGTGATCATCACCTCGGCCGTCTCATCGGCGGTCATCATCGCCGACCGCCCCGTGCCGGCCTCGCCGTGCTGGCCCATGCCGATCTCCATCTCGTCGTCCGCCAGATCGAAGATCGCCTCCCCCGTGGCCGGGTGGGTGGCGGTCTTCAGCGCCACCGCCAGCGTGGCCATGTTGGCGTTGAACCGCTCGGCGACGGCGCACACCTCATCCAGGCTCGCCCCCGCCTCGGCGGCGGCGCCGGCGATCTTGTACAGCGGCACGCAGCCCACCAGCCCGCGGCGGTCCTCGTCCGGGACGTTGGCGCCGGGGGCGATGTCCTCGTGGGTGAGGAGCATCCGCACGTTGAGCCCCTCCTTTTCGGCCATCTGCATGGCCATGTTCCCGCTGAGCACGTCGCCGGCGTGGTTGAGCACCACCAGCAGCACGCCCGCGTCACGGTTGGCCATGCGGAGGGCCTCGACGAGCTTGGGCGGGCCCGGGGCGGCGAAGATGTCGCCCACGACGCTGATATCCAGCATCCCTTCGCCCACAAAGCCGCTCAAGGCCGGCTCGTGGCCCGCCCCGCCCAGGGTGACGATTGCCACCTTGGACGCATCCTTCGGCCGGGCACGCACGACGAGCTTCTCCGCCGCCAGCGACACCTTGTTCGCGTAGGCCGCGCAGTACCCTTCCAGCAGTTCGGCCGTGAGGTTCGACGGGTCGTTGATGAACTTCTTCATGGCCATGAGGATGCCTTTCCAGTTGGTTATTGTTGTCAGAACCGGTCATCGGTATAGTGAACCACAGATGACTTGTAGCTGCTTCCAGGATCGGCGTCAAGCCACGACCGACCAGCCGGGGGCGTTCGCCCGGCGAGCTTGCCGCACGATCGGCGGCCGAGAGGAGATCGGATGATGACGCGGCGAGACGGCGTATCCAGACGTTCGATGCTGGCGGGCACCGCCGCCGGAGGGGCTTGGGCGCTGACGGCGGCACTGACCGGAGAACAGGCCCTCGGCGGCAAAACGCCGCCGGCCGACAAAAGGAAGGCACGCATGACACTCAGCAACAGCAGTTTCTACGACGACAAGGGCGCCTTCGACGGCGAGAAGGGCCGACAGGCCTACTTCGACATGATGGAGCGGTTCAAGTATCCCATCACCAATAAGTTGAAGAAGGAGATGTGGGCGGTCGACTTCGGCCTGGGCGACTTCGTCAACGTCGGCCTGGGCGGGATCTTCTGGGTCAACGACGCCAAGTACAAGTACTTCGGGCACGAGATCTTTCTGCTGCCCGGGCAGATGATCGTCGAGCACGCCCACGTGCAGGCCGGCGAGGTGCCGCCGAAGATGGAGGCCTGGCAGGTGCGGCACGGGATGATCTACACCTTCGGCGAAGGCGAGCCCACCAAGCCGCTCCCGGTGAAGACGCCCGCCAGCCAGGCCAAGTTTATCACCGTCTCGCACGTCAATACCGTCGAGCTGGGCGAGCTGGACGCCTTGAACCGCCCGACCGCCAAGCACTTCATGCTGGCCGGGCCGGAAGGGACCATCGTCACCGAGTACGCCACCTTCCACGACAACGCCGGCTTGCGGTTCACCAATCCCGGCGCGAAGCTGTGATCCTCGACAACCCGTCGTCCATGGAGGCTGTCGCCATGCAGACGTTCCACCACATCGGTATCCCCACGCAGACCGCGCGGGCCAACGAGACCTACATGGAACCGGCCGGGCTTTACATCACCGACTCGGCCGCGGACCCGTACCGGATCGAGTGGCTGCGTTTCGATGACGACAGCCCCCTGCCCGAGCTGCTGAAGACCACCGCCCACGTGGCCTACGAGGTGGACGACCTGCCGGCCGCACTGGAAGGTCAGCAACTGCTGATCCCCCCGTTCAGCCCCGTCCCCGGCCTCACGGTGGCCTTCATCACCCACGACGGGGCGCCGGTAGAGCTGATGAAGCTCGGCTAGCACGCCGCCGGCGACCCTACACACGCTCGGAGGCGAGAAACGGGTCGGCAAAGCCCGCGCCGGGGCCGCCGCCTACCCGTGAAGCGGCCGGGGCGTCGAGTCGACAATCGTGGGGGCAAGGCTGAGTTTTCGCACTGTTGGCATTTCCTGGTTGATAGGCTCCCCGGTGAGTCCCCGCTCACGCCTGGCGTTTCCCCCCCCCCCGTGCCACCGCCGAGTTTCTCAGTTTCGCGAAATAACGAGTCTTTATTTTCTCTTGGATGAGAGAATCCGTTTCGATCGACCTTGCGTCGTTCACGACGTAACCATTTGCACCGCATTGACTTCCGGATTCCACCCCCCGCTGGCACGGGCTTTGCTCTCTGGAAGTGCGAGTAAGGACAGTTGGTGTCTACCCAAAACCCGGCGGGGCGGGACGGGGCGGACAAGTTATATCGCTCGGGGCGGGGCGGACAAGTTATAT
>SDBU01004053.1_pt1 | contig 18271 bp, 11 predicted proteins | sample 2277071 | NCBI WGS metagenome assembly SDBU01 (sample SAMN10397929, study PRJNA504765) | marine sediment metagenome | isolation source: marine sediment core GS08_GC12, 126 cmbsf | place: Arctic Ocean: Gakkel Ridge, Loki's castle | collected 2008 | reverse complement strand
GACCCGACACCTGCATCCATTGATAGCTCAGGTTCCCGCCCCCGGCGGGGAAACTGGAACTGCCAATCAGCGCCCGGGTCTGCAGAAAATCCACGCTCAAATCCGGCGGTGGATCGATCACTGCCGTCGGCGGTGCGCCCTGGTCAACGGGCGGTGTAATCAAGACCGAAATGGGGGTGACCCCCGCGGCTCCACCATCGCCGCTGATCACGCCCAAAAAGAAGCGGCCGGTCAGATCCGCGGGGAAGCTAAACGCAATCGTGAAGTTATTATCCTCGCCGACTTCGGTCAGATCGCAGAACACCGTCTCCAGGGAGTCCGGCTCGACCAGGGCCAGGCAGACCCGACGTTTGCCGTCCAGCACCCGTCCGGAAACGACGTAATTGGTTTCGGTGTTGTAGAAAAACGCCGCCGGCGTCTCTCCGATAAGGTCGATTCCATTGTCAAGGAAAACGTCATGCGGCAGCGGGGAGGGCGTATAGAGGTCGATCGTATCGAGGTTCAGGACGTTTTCTGACGTCACCGTGTCACCTTCCCCGGGGATGCCCTCCGCCGCTTGCACCTCGAAGAAGCCCGCTTGGACCGATGCACCGGTTACATCCAGAACCTCGTAGTGAAGGTGCGCGGCGGTTGAATAGCCGGTGTTGCCCGAAAAGCCGATCACCTGCCCGCGTGCCACCCGCTGCCCGGCAGCAACGGTCACCCCCGCGAAATCCAGGTGGGCGTAGTGGCTCACCAACCCCATCCCGTGATCGATGGACACGAAATTGGCCGGTTGAGCGAATTCCTCCGATCCCGGTTGATTCCGCAGGCTGTTCTCGCGCAGGTCGACAACCCGCCCGGCGGCGACCGCCAGCACCCCCGTGCCGGTGGGCATGGCAAAATCCCAGGCGAAGGACCCCGTGTGGCTGAACTCTCCGTTGTTGCCCTGGCTGATTGTCCGCGAGCGACCCGCCGCCCAGGGCAGAAAGAACCTCGGGGGGTCGTCGGCGGCCACCGCGATGAACTCCGCAGTTATGAACATGTCCCGGTCCAGCAGGATCGCCTTCGACGCCTCGGTGCTGTCCAGATCACCGCTCCAACGGAGGAACCGATAGCCCTGAGCGGGAATGGCCTGCAGGGCGACCACCTCAAACGTAGGGTAGGCTGAACTGCCCGGCGGCGGGATCGTGTCACCGCTGCCACTGAAGGCGATGACCAGAGTGACCTCATCCGGTGTGAACTCGGACACCGTAACGGTGAACGTGTCCCGGGCAGTCCGCCCCGCTCCGTCGACCACCTCGAGGGTGATCTGATGCTCCCCGACCTCCAGGAGAACATCCGCGATCGGACCGCCGGCAATGGGTGCGTCGCCGGCCAGCCAGGTGTAGCTGGTTATCACCCCGGCCGGGCTGCTCGATAGGGTTCCATCGAAGCGGACCGTAGCCGGGCTGCCCGCGACAGTCTCCACCGCGAGCGTGCTGCGTCCGGCATCGGCCAGAAGTCCGCGTGGAGCCGTGTTGAAGAGGAACTCGGGGAAGGCATCGCCGCCACACCCGGCAAGCGCAGCCCAGCCATACGCCCCCAGCATGGCGAAGAGCCTCCAAGCGTTTTGCCTGGGATCCGTCGACCCACGGCCGATCAGACGGTTCATTGATCCGGATCGCGCCAAGATTGATGCTTCCTTCACTCGTACCGACCCGACCACGTCCACTACATCAACAATGTTCGACTAAGCGCACTGTCCGAACAAGCCTGCCAGTTCGCCCGACCGCCTCGGGGCGTTCTCACCCGTAGACCGGCCCGACCCCCGCATGGCGCGCGTTTTCGAGGCACACCAGAACACCTGGCTTCTCATCCCTTCATTCTCTCGCGTAACCATAGTTTAAACAATAGATTACGAAGTCTTGTGTGCAATACTCACAGGGATTGCCGCTCCTGCGGCGCCTTCCCGAAGGACGATTCTCAGTGCTGGCGTCAAGTGCCGGCGGGGTTCGCTCCGATAAAACCTTTCAGGAGCGGGAGGGAACCGGGTAGCCAATGGAGGCCGAGCATCATGGATGATTTAATCAAGTGCACCGCAGCACGTCAGGCGGTGGGGCGCACGCGGCGTTCACCCGGTGAACCCTTTCGGGTCCACGCCGCCTTCCAGGACGGCGCCGCACTCGGTGATGAGATCATCCCCGGCCCGATCGATCTGGAGATTGAAGCCACCGGTGCGGATGGTGAAGTAGCCCCCTGGTTCCACGACGTCTGGTGGATGGAAGTTCTGCAGCGGTGGGGGGACGGGCTGGTTACCGTCCAGATCCTGCCGACTCCCGCTGCCCTGTTGCACCCGGTCATAATGCACCACCTGGAGATGATTGCCCGCGTTGCTCCCCGATGGCGCCTGGTCGGACACGCTTACCTGGGCGATGTTTCCACCGACGACGACATCGCCCTGCTCGCCAGGAGTCCCTACCACGAGGTTCGCTTCTTCGACCAGACCAGGCCCCGAAGGACGCTTTCGGACCGCTGCTCGAGCGTACAGGAGATGGGGGAGCTCTTCGGCAAGGTCCGAAGCGAACAGTTGCACATTAAGACCACCCGACCGATCCTGGTTCGCCTGCCCGCGCCCGCCGCAGATCAGGCGGAGACTCCCCGGGCCAAGAGCGACACCGGCGTCGTCGCCTCGTAAGAGCCTATCCCGGCAGGGCGAAGATTCTCTTTGCCCACTTCACGGGGTCGTCAGGACCCGCGCGGGCGGCTACCATCGGGTCTATGTCCTTAATCGTGCAGAAGTTCGGGGGCACGAGCCTGGCTACCGCAGCGAAGATACACCGGGCGGCCCGGCGGGCGATTCGCGCCAAACTTAACGGTTACCAGGTGGTCCTTGTAGTTTCCGCGATGGGGGACACCACCGACGAGCTGCTGGCCCTCGCCCGGGAAGTTTGCTCGGACCCGCCCAAACGCGAACTGGACATGCTCCTGACCACCGGCGAGCAAGTTTCCATCGCCCTGATGGCCATGGCGATCGACGCCGCCGGGCACGAAGCGATCAGCCTCACCGCCGCCCAGCTAGGGCTGCTCACCGACAACGCCCACACCCGCGCCCGAATCCAGCGGATAAGTCGCGACCGGATCGCCCGCGAGCTCGCTGCGGGGAAGACAGTCATCGTAGCCGGGTTTCAAGGGATCGACCCCAGCGGTGAGATCACCACCCTGGGCCGCGGAGCGTCCGACACCACCGCCACCGCCCTGGCGGCGGTTTTGGGGGCAAAGGTGTGTGAGGTTTACACGGACGTGGACGGGGTATACACGGCCGATCCGCGCCTGGTGCCCCAGGCTCGCAAGATGGACGAGATCAGCTACGATGTCATGATGGAGATGGCCGCCTCCGGAGCGACCGTCATGCACTCGCGAGCCATCGAGTTCGGCAAAAAGTTCCGCGTCCCGGTCCACGTGCGAAGCTCGCTGACCGACTCGGAAGGAACCATGATCGTGGCAGAGACCCCGGGGATGGAGGCTGTAGCGGTCGAGGGGGTGACCCTCAAAGAGGATCTGGCCATGGTCTCGCTGTACGCCGTGCCGAACAAAGCGGGGCTGGCTGCCCGAGTCTTCGCCGAGGTCGGGCGAAACAACATCCTGGTAGACGACATCGTCCAGAACATCTACGACCAAGGCCGCCTCGCCAACCTCAGCTTCTCGACGAACGCGGCGGACTTGGCCGAGGCCCGTATGGTATGCGAACGCATCGCCGACGAGCTTGGAATCGGCGGGGTGGAAATTGATGAAGGGGTCTCCAAAGTCAGTGCCATCGGCGTCGGTATGCGCTCCCATGCCGGTGTCGCCTCGACCATGTTCAATGCCCTGGCCAAGGCCGAGGTCAACATCGAGAACATTTCCACCAGCGAAATCGTGATCAGTTGCATCGTGCGGCGCGAGGACGGCCCCTTGGCTTTGCAACACGTCCACGACGCCTTCGGACTGGATAAACCGCCGGGGAGTGAGGCAGCGACCGAGAATCCAACATCGACCGGAATGCAGAATGGCGAATAGCGAAAGAAAAGTCGAAAAGTCAAAACGTCGAAAAGTCGAAACCAGGAGGTGTCGACGTTTTGACGTTTCGGCAGTTTCGACGTTTTGACGTTTTGATGTTTTGACTTTTCGACGTTCATCTTCTCTCCCGGATTCTGTACAGATGCCATCCGCATGGCGCAGGCGAGGGCCGGCAGCTCTCATCGTTGCAATCCTGATTGTGCTCGTGGTCTGCGGTCGAGCGCGGAACGAGCCGGGACGGACGGACGATCGATCGGGCTACCACGACCGAACCTTCCGCGTCGCCCGCGTGGTCGACGGCGACACGCTGGACATTGAAGCTCCCGACGGCGAGAAACCGGTGACACGTGTACGCCTGTGGGGGGTCGACACGCCCGAAATCGGCCACGGCAAGAAGCCCGATGCCCATTTCGGACCCCAAGCCAAGGCCTTCGCCCAAGCGACCCTTTCGGGCCGTGAGGTGCACCTCGTGTTGTCGCCGCGAAGGACCCGTGGCAAGTACGGCCGGCTGCTGGCCTACGTTTACCTCCAACGGGGCGGGCGGATGTTCAACGAAATGCTGCTGAAGGAAGGCTACGCCTACGCGGACCTGCGATTCCCACACCACTACGATAAGCAGTTCAAAGCCATCGAAAAGCGAGCCCGCAGGTCCGGGATCGGCCTGTGGGCAGAAGTATCCCTCTCCGACATGCCTGCATGGAAGCAGCGGTTCGAGCGATTGGAGATTGGGAATTGAAGATTGAGGATTGGAGATTGAGGCACCAGAGAGAGCGGCGTCCCTCTTTTCTGGTTTGCCCCGTTCGCCTGCGGACGGTATGATGCGCCGCTTGGTGGTACGGTCATTCCCATGGGGCTGGCGCGGCTCCTGTGGAATACTTGTTCGCCCTTATGGGAAACCGGCATTGTGCGCAGCCGGAGCAGCGATTTGACATCTATCCAGAACGGCAAACTCAGGTCGACGTGGCTCGGCGTGGTCGTGTGCTGTCTCGGGGCGGGCTTTGGGCCCCGGACGGGATTGGGCGCGCAAGAAAAGCCCGCCCTAACCATCACGCAGGAGCGGCCCGTGATCTTGGCGGTTCGCTTTCTGGGCAACGAGAAGTTCAGTGAAAAGAAGCTGCGGTCCGAGGTGAGCGTGAAGGTGGGGGATCCGGTCGATCGGTTTTCCGTTCGGGACGGGCGGGAGGCGATCACCGCGAAATACCGTGAGGCGGGATACAGTGACGTCGTCGTAACGGTCGACGAAGAGCTGCTCGGGCGCACCGGTGAGTTGCTCTATCGGATAGAGGAGGGTCCGCGGACGCGCATTCGCAGGATCGTCTTCGACGGTAACGAGTCCTTCCCCGACCGCGTGCTGAAAAGGCAGATCGAATCCAAGACCGCCCTTTGGATTCTTCGAACCGGGACGTTCGACTCTGACCAGGCTGATGGAGATGTCGCCAGATTGCAGAACTACTACCGCGACCGGGGGTTTCTGGACGTCCGGGTCAGCTATCGCCGCGAGGTGACGGAGGACGGCGCGGGCCTGACGCTGATCTTTACTGTTGAGGAGGGCGCACGGTACGCAATCGAGGAGATTCAGTTTCGCGGCAACATCTTGTTTTCGGCGGAGGAGTTGCTTTCGATGATGACGTCGGCCGTCGGCGAGACGGTCAAGCCGCCGCTCATCGACCTCGACGCCCGCACCATCCAAACTCGTTACGGCGAGCTGGGCCACATTTACGCCAACGTCGAAGCGATTCGGGTTTTCTCGGACACTCCGGGCCTGGTGCGCCTCACCCTCGACGTCCGGGAGGGCGAGCAGTATCGCGTGGGGGAGATCAGGGTTCGAGGAAACCTGCAAACGCGGGACAAGGTGGTTCGCCGGGCGCTGAATCTCTATCCGCCGGACGACCTCTTCAACCTGACCGAAGCCCGGGAAGCGGAGCGGCGGCTTATCGAGACGCGTATATTCAGCTCGGCCCGGGTTCTTCCGGTGGGTGACGCCCCGGGCAGGCGCGACGTGGTGATCGACGTGCAGGAGGCGGGGAAGACCGGTGATTTCCTGTTCGGCTTCGGCGTTACCAGCAACAGCGGCCTGGTGGGAAACATTGTTCTGGACCTTAAAAACTTCGATCTGTTTGACCGGCCTCGGAGCTTCTGGGAGCTCGTCAAGTTCCAGTCGTTTGTCGGTGGCGGCCAACACCTGCGGCTCGAGTTGCAGCCCGGCACGGACGTGAACCGGTTCCGGCTGCAATTCACCGAGCCGTATCTGATGGACAAACCGGTGCGCTTCGACGCGGGCCTGTACTTGTTCGACCGCGGTCGTGACGGATATGTGGAGGAGCGGGTGGGCGGCACGGTGAGCCTCGGCAAGCGTTTTGAGCGCGGCAGGCTGCAGGGCTGGTCAGCCGAGCTGGCCCTGCGAGTGGAGAGCGCCACCGTTGACGGCCTCGACCTGTTCGCGTCGCGGGAAATCCGCGAGGATCGGGGCTCGAACCTGATGACCAGCGCCAAGGTGACCTTGGCCCGTGACCGGACGGACAGCCGGTTCGTACCCTCGAGCGGCGACCGGCTGCGGATCGGATACGAACAGTACGGCGTGCTGGGCGGCGATCATGACTTCGGGCGGCTGACCGCCGGCTACACTTGGTACAAGACGCTCCGCACGGATCTGCAGGAGCGCAAGGGCGTGCTCAAGCTCAGAGCCGAGGGCGGGGTGATCGTTGGCGATGCTCCGGTTTTCGAGCGCTTCTACGCCGGGGGAACCGGGACGATTCGCGGGTTTGAGTTTCGCGGCGTCGGGCCTCGCGACGGGCTCGAGGACAACAACGTCGGCGGTGATTTCCTGGTGCTTCTGGGCGGTGAATACTCCTTCCCGCTGATCGGCGACAACATCCGCGGGTTGTTCTTTATCGACTCGGGGGCGGTTGGATCGGGAACTTACCGTGCTTCTATCGGCGCCGGTGTTCGCCTGACGATTGATCTTCTGGGGCCGCTCCCGCTGGAGTTCGACCTGGCCCTCCCGTTCCTTGCCGACTCCGACGATGATCAGCAGGTCTTCAGCTTCTTGATCGGCGGCCTGTTCTGAATGACCGTGCGCCAGCGTGCAAACTGCATTCCGAGCCCCAAGCGCCAGCGCGGGGTCTTCGACCGTTCATTCGCGCTCTTCGACCGGTCGCTCGCGCTCGCGGCTCCGTTCAGCGCCGCGGAATCACGCACGGCCATCTCGACCGTGTCTTTAGAGTCCAAATTGAGAGGAAGTCGATATGGCGGTTGTATCTTTTTGGCTGGCTGCGGTGCTGCCGTTGGTCGGGCAGCAGGCCGTTTCGGGGTCGGTTCGCGTTGCGGTGGTGAACGTGCCGGCAGTGTCTGAGAAATACCTCAAGACGACTGATTTGGAGACGGAGTTCGAGAAGCTGCGTCAGACGTTCAATCAGCAGCGCGAGGCTTTGCAGTCCAGGATTGATCGTACGGCGCAGTCGCTGCAGGAGGAGCTCAAGCCGGGGACCGAAGAGCACTGGGAGAGGCGTAAGCAGCTCGCTTTGCTGGATGCGGAATTGCGGGTGTTTATCGAATCCGAAGGGCAGAAGGTCGAGTCGAAGATCGCCTCTTCGCTTCGGGCCATCTTCGATGACATCCTGGCGGCAACCAGGGAAACCGCCCTCGAGCGGGGCATCGACGTTGTGCTGGCTACCGACCAGATGCCCAAGAACGTGCCCGACTCGAGCACGCAGGTGCGCCAACAGATCATGCTTCAAAAGGTGCTGTACTGGAGCCCGCGTGTCGATCTGACCGACGATGTCATCACCCGGGTGAACGCGAACTACAAAGCGCCGCCCTCGAGTTCACCGCCGGTGGGCTCAGCCCGGCCTGTGGGTGGTGCCGAGAGGCCGGCGAGCCGCAACACGTTAGGTGCCCGGCTCTTCGCCTCTGGGATGGGTGCCCCATCCTTCGCCTCTGGCGAAGGGTGGGGGACGGATACCGCGTGCGAGAGTCGCTGAGACGCGATGCGTCCCCCACCCTTGCTGCGCAAGAATGGGGCACCCGCTGGGCGAAGAATGGGGCACCCAGTGATCCGTCCGCCACCGTTGCTACGCAAAAAGGGGCACCCGCGCGCCCGCCAGCGAGCAGCCGGCCCCACCGGCAGGGAAGAAGGACGATTGATAATCCGGCGCAGGCGGCCCATAATATGGGCGTCGGGCGGCGACGCCGGGTCGCCCATAGTATCGAGCTTCCGGCAGCGGACGTGTACGGGCCGTTCGCCGGGGCCGGCCGAACAGCTCGAAGATCTCCGGGCTCAGGTGGCGCGGCTTGAAGCATCAGCACACCATCAGTCGTGACGTGGAGTTGGAAGGGCGGGGCCTGTTTACCGGCCAGCCCGCGAAAATGCGCCTGCGCCCCGGTGCCCCGCATACCGGAATCTGGTTCGTCCGCACCGATCAATCACCCCCGGCCAGGATCGCCGCCCGAGTGGAGAACGTCTCGAAACGTTCCCGCCGAACCTCGCTGCGCAACGGGACCGTGGCCGTCGAGACCGTCGAGCACTGCCTCAGTGCGTGCGCCGGGCTCGGCCTGGACAACCTGCTGATCGAGCTTTCCGGGCTTGAAGTTCCGGGGGTGGACGGCAGCAGCCTGCCCTTCGTGGAGCAGCTCAAAAGCGCGGGAGTTTGCCAGCAGGACGCCCTTTGCGAACCTTACGTCCTGGAAGATGTTACGCGAGTGGTGGAGGACGACAGCGAGCTTCTTGCTCTGCCCCCCCTGGACCGGAAGTCCGAGCTGCTGGAAATCGAGTACGATCTGGACTTCGGCGCAAGCGCCCCGATCGAGCGCCAGACCTTCCGCGTGGCGGTGACACCGGAGAGCTTCGAGGCCAACATCGCCCCGGCGCGGACGTTCCTGCTGGAGGAGGAGGCCGCTGAGCTCCGTGAGGCCGGGCTGGGGCAGCATCTGTCCTATGCGGACGTTCTCGTTTTCGGCAGCGGTGGCCCGATCGACAACACCCTCCGGTTCCCGGACGAGTGTGTTCGCCACAAGATTCTGGATCTTCTGGGCGATCTGATGCTCCTGGGCTTGCCGATCGTCGGCCGGATCCACGCCCGCAAGAGCGGACATTCACTCAACCATGCCCTGGTGCGGGCCCTTCGCGAAAAGTACGAGTCCAGACAGCGGGAGTCGTTCGCCGGCCAGCCGCCCGCGTTCGACATCCGGCGCGTTCAGCGCATCCTGCCGCATCGTTACCCGTGCCTGATGATCGACCGGATACTCGAAATCGAAGGCAGCCGGCGGGTCGTGGGCCTCAAAAACGTGACCATCAACGAAGCGTTCTTTCAGGGCCATTACCCCGGGGAACCGATCATGCCGGGTGTCCTGATAATCGAAGCACTCGCTCAGATCGGCGGGGTGCTGCTCAGCCAGGAGCTGGAACACAAGGGCAAGGTGGCTGTCCTGCTCAGCCTGGACAAGGTGAAGTTCCGGCGATCGGTCAGGCCGGGGGATCAGTTGATCCTGGAGGCGGTGGCGATCCGGGTCCGCTCGACCACCGGCCACGTGAAGGGTCGGGCCCGCGTCGCCGGTCAGTTAGCGGCGGAGGCGGATATAAAATTCATGCTGACCGATGCGGAGTCGCACTAGCCGTATACGGAGAACATTGCTGCCGTGAGCCGGATTCATCCCACCGCCATCATCGAGCCCGGTGCCCGGGTCGGACGCGACGCCCATATCGGCCCGTACTGCGTGGTCGGTTCAGACGTGGCCATCGGCGATTGTTGCACGCTACACCATCATGCCAGCGTCCAGGGCATTGTCACCCTCGGTGATGGGTGCGAGGTGTTTCCCCAGGCCGTCTTGGGCATGCCACCGCAAGACATTAAGTATCAGGGCGAGCGGACCACCCTCGAGATCGGCAAGGGCAACATCTTCCGCGAGATGGTGACCGCCCATCCCGGCACCGGCAACGGCGGTGGAGTAACCCGGATCGGTGACGGGAATCTGTTCCTGATCGGGGTGCACGTAGCCCACGACTGCCACATCGGTGACAACTGCATCTTCGCCAACTACGTACAGTTCGCCGGACACGTACGCGTCGAAGACAATGTTAACATGGGCGGGCACAGTGCGGTGCATCACTTTGTCACCATCGGGAAGCACGCCTTTATAGGGGGGATGACGCGCATCGCCTCCGACGTGCCGCCCTTTATGGTGGTGGTCGCAGCCCGGGGCACCCGGCCGGAGGTCCGCATGATCAACGGTGTCGGTCTGCAACGATGCGGCTACAGCGAGGAAGACGTAACCGCCCTGAAGGCTGCATTCATGCGGCTCTATTCGCGAAGGGCCCGCCAGGAGAGGATTCCGATCCGCGAGCGCGTGCAGGAGTTGCTGGACGTCCGTCCGATCAACCCCCACGTGGAGTATCTGTGTGAGTTTTTGATGCGGGCGTTCGCCCACGGGCGACACGGGCGCTACCTCGAATCGCTGCGCGCCGACCCGGTGCATCGCACCTCGCGGGTCCCCACTGAGCAATACAAACTCACCGTGGAAGTGTCCGGCCGTGGTTCGGTCAGCAGGAAGCCGGGGCCAAACCCCCCAAGCGGGTGCGATGTGTTCGAGCTCACCGCGTCGGCTGAGCCCGGCTGGGTGTTTGCGGGGTGGAACGGGAACCTATCCGGACGGGCTAACCCGGTACGCATCATCCTCGACTCGAACAAGACCATCACCGCCGCCTTCACCCCCGATTCCGAGCCGCGGGCTTCAGCCCGCGCGAACGTTCGCCCGGGCTGAATCCCGCGGCTCGGGAGAGCTTCCTCGAACGTGTAGATCAGTCTTGGAAAGCGACCAAACACCATGAGTAAACCGTTTCGAGTTGCCCTCATCGGCGCCGGGCACATGGGCAAGCACCACGCCCGCATCTATAGCCAGCTCAAAGACTGCGAGCTGGTGGCGGTGATCGACAAGGATCTAGACCGGGCTCGCCAAATCGCCGCCCAGCACGGTGGTGAGGCGGTCACGCGCGCTACCGATGTGAAAGGTGACCTCGATGCCGTCAGCGTGGCAGTGCCCACGGTCTATCATGCGGAAGTGGCTATTCCGCTCATCGAGCGGGGTGTAGCCGTGCTGGTGGAGAAGCCCCTGGCTCCGGACACAACCAGCGCCAAACAACTGCTGGACGCTTCGCGGAAGCACAACTGCCTGCTGCAGGTGGGCCATTCCGAACGGTTCAACCCCGTGGTCCAGGCCATGCTGCGCCTGGAGGTTATGCCGCGATTCATCGAGACCCACCGGATCAGCCCGTTTACCTTCCGCAGTGCGGACATCGGGGTGGTGTTCGACATGATGATCCACGACATCGACATCGTGCTCCATCTGGTCAAACAGCGCAAGTACACCATCGATGCGGTGGGGGTCGCCCTTTTGGGAGCCTGCGAAGACGTGGCCAATGCACGGGTCAGGTTCGAAGGTGGAGCCGTGGTGAACCTGACCGCATCGCGCCTGGCCCTTAAGACCGAACGGAAGATCCGCATCTTCTGCCCGACAGCCTATCTATCGATGGATTACCAGAAGAAGTCCGGGGTGGCCATCAAGCTGGCCGACAACCTCGATCTGATCCGCATGGCCAAGGAGCGCAACTTCGAGGACCTCTCCCAGATGCAGAACCTCAACTACAGCTCGATGATGCAGGTCGAGCCCCTAATCGTCGACGACACCGAACCCCTCCGCGCCGAGATCGAATCCTTCCTCGACTCCCTCCGCACGGGCGCCGCAGCCGCAGTAAGCGCCGAAGACGGCTACGCCGCAGTAGAAATGGCCGAACGAATCACCACCGCGGTCAAAGAACAGGACTGGGCGAAAGGCCTGGAAGCCTCCGCGGGGTCCTAGCACCGCGTTTCATAAACGCTACGACCATGAGTGACGACCCGAGCCGCGGGCTTCAGCCCGCGCGAACGTTCGCGCGGGCTGAAGCCCGCGGGTCAGGTAGTCGTGAGACTTCCGACACACGGTACAAGCGGCGTAGCCTCACGGGTCCGTGACAGAAACCGCGATTGGGGTTGCCGGCCGAAAGCCTGCTCGGAAGTAGCCGGGGGCAAGTCCCGGCGCGCCGGGACGCCGCCCCCGGATGGCCCCGCCACCAACCCGCCCCACGCCCGCCCCGAGTCCGCCAAAGACCCGCCCGGCGGTCGGCAAACTATTGGAGGCAATGGCGTTGGCGTCGTATACGTCGGTGGCATGATGCGTGCAAGGAGAACTTCGGCGGACCACTGATGCTGAACCGCGACAGCCACACGGTCATCTTGTGTATGACAGCCCTTGCAGGTTGGGCCTGTCTGCCGTGCTGCCTGGTTCGAGCCGGCGATGACCCGCGCCCGCCGCCTGTGTCGAGTTCGGCTGCAAGTCTGGTAAGTTCGTCGTCCGTCCAAGCCGCCGAAGAGAACGACCGGTCCCCTGGAGACTTCTGGTTCCACAGGCGGCTCACCGGTGACTGGGGTGGCGCTCGGACCGAACTGGAAGAAGCTGGACTAAGCTTTGCATTGCACTACAACTCCTACTTTGGGGTCAACGCCCATGGGGGCATGGACACCAACAACGCCCACCGGTTCAGCGGAAGTTACGACCTGATCATCACGGTTGATTTTGACAGGATGGGGGTGATCCCCGGGGGCAAGCTGCTCGCGTTTGCCCAGGGATTCTACGGCGACAGCAGGAATGTCAACACGAAGGTCGGTGCCATCGGCCAGCCGTTTGACGACGCCGACGGCACGCGGGCGATCTACGTCGATCAGCTCTGGTACCAGCAGACCTTTTGGGATGGCAAGGCCCGTCTTCGCCTCGGCCGCCTTGACCAGCAGTCGATTCTGGACCGCAATCTCTACGCAAACAGTGAAGACAAGCAGTTCATGAATACCTACCTGGATAACAACAACGCCATCATCCCACTGGCAATCGGGAACGGGGCATCGTTGTTCTTGGACCCCACGGACTGGCTGGGGTTTGTGATCGGGGTCGCGGACGGTGAGGCCCGGCAATTTGATACCGGACTGGATACAACCTTTCACGATGGGGGCGACCTCTTCGGTTTTTTCCAGACAGATTTTCGGATCAATTTGCCCAGCAAGAACGGCAAGTTGCCCGGCAACTACCGGCTCGGCCTGCTTTACGACCCGGGAACCAAACCGGTGATTATGGATGAGACGGACGGGGGGGATCTTCCCAATAACGAGACCGGTGACGTGGCCTTCTACCTCAGCTTCGACCAATTGGTCTACCGTGAAGGCACGGGAGATCTGCAGGGGCTGGGGTTGTTTCTCCGATATGGTCGGCGGGATGATACGCGTATCAACCGTATCAGCAACTTCTGGTCCTTTGGGATGCAGTATGCAGGCTTGCTGCCCACACGCGACGAGGACGTCCTGGGCTTGGGCATGTACTCGGTCCACTCGTCTCACCGCTACCGGCGGGAGATCGACTCTGCGTTCGTCTGGGAAACAGGGTACGAACTGTACTACAGAATCCAGGTCGCGCCGTGGCTGCAGATCACGCCGGACCTGCAGTACATCACTAACCCCGGCGCGCTAAGCTCCAGCGACGACGCGTTCATCATGGGGCTTCGGGCCAGGCTGACATTCTGATCAATGCTTAACCGTATGTCTTTTCAAGGAGATTCCCATGAGTACGGCGACCGCGACTCAACCGCAGGTGTTCCCGCCGCTGGAGGATTCTGTAGCCCGGGCTCACATCGACTCGATGCCGCAGTACCAGGCCATGTACGACCGCTCCATCAACGATCCCGACGGCTTCTGGGCCGACGTGGCTGAGGATTTCTATTGGAAGGAAAAATGGTCCAAGGTGCGCGAGTTCGACTTCGCAGGCTCGATTTCCATCAAGTACTACCTCGGGGCCAAGACCAACATCAGCTACAACTGCCTGGACCGCCACCTGGCGCAACGTGGTGACCAGACGGCCATCATCTGGGAGGGGAACCAGCCCGGGGAGGATTCCACACTCACCTACAGCGAACTGCACCGGCAGGTCTGCAAGTTCGCCAACGCGCTCAAAGGGCTTGGCGTCCGGAAGGGCGACCGCGTCTGCTTGTATATGCAGATGATCCCGCAACTGCCCGTGGCCATGCTGGCCTGCGCCCGCATCGGAGCTGTCCACTCGGTCGTGTTCGGTGCCTTCTCCGAGGACTCACTCCGCGATCGCATCCAAGATTCAGCCTGCAAGATCCTGGTGACCCAGGATACTGCTTTGCGCGGGCCGAAAAACAACATCCCAATGAAGACCAAAGGCGACAAGGCCGTCGCCCAGTGCCCCAGCATTGAGAAGGTCATCGTGGTCAAGCGTACCGGCTGTGCGGTTCCCATGGAGAGCGGTCGCGACGTCTGGTGGGACGATCTGATGGCCGATGCCGATCCGACTTGCGAATGCGAGTGGATGGACTCGGAAGACCCGCTTTTCATCCTCTACACCTCCGGCTCGACCGGCAAACCCAAGGGCGTGTTGCACACGACCGGCGGGTACATGGTCTTCACGGCCACCACCTTCAAGTACATCTTCGACTATCACGACGGCGACATCTGGTGGTGTACGGCCGACATCGGCTGGGTCACCGGACACTCGTACATCGTCTACGGCCCGCTGGCGATCGGGGCGACCTCGGTCATGTTCGAAGGCATCCCCACCTATCCAGACGCCGGCCGTTTCTGGGACGTGGTCGACAAGTTCAAGGTTACTCAGTTCTATACCGCCCCGACGGCCATCCGTGCCCTGATGCGCGAGGGTGAGAAGTTCCCGCTGGCACGCGATCTATCCAGTCTGAAGGTCCTCGGCACGGTCGGCGAGCCAATCAATCCCGAGGCGTGGATGTGGTATCACAAGAACGTCGGGCGTGAGCGCTGCCCGATCGTCGATACCTGGTGGCAGACTGAGACCGGCGGGATCCTGATCACCCCGCTTCCTGGGGCTATCCCCACCAAGCCCGGTTCGGCAACACTGCCGTTCTTCGGTGTTAAGCCAGTGCTGCTGACTCCCGAGGGAGATCGGATCGAGGGGCCCGGCTCGGGCGTGTTGTGCATTGAAGAGCCCTGGCCAGGCATCATGCGTACGGTCTACGGCGAGCACGAGCGTTTCAAGGAGATGTACTTCACCAACTATCCCGGTCTGTATTTCACCGGCGACGGCTGCCGCCGTGATGAGGACGGCTATTACTGGATCACCGGGCGGGTCGATGACGTCATCAACGTCTCGGGCCATCGTATGGGCACAGCCGAGGTCGAGAGCGCCCTCGTGTCACATCCCAAAGTGGTCGAAGCCGCCGTGGTGGGCTTCCCCCACGAGATCAAGGGCCAGGGTATCTACGGCTATGTAACGCTGAAAAAAGGCGAGCAGTACACCGACGAGTTGAAGAAGGAGCTGGTCAGACACGTGCGGGCCGAGATCGGTCCCATCGCCGCGCCCGACATGATCCACTGGGCCCCGGGTCTACCCAAGACCCGCTCGGGCAAGATCATGCGGCGTATCCTCCGCAAGATCGCCGAGGGCCAGCCGGACAAGGTCGGTGACACCAGCACCCTGGCAGACCCGAGCGTGGTCGAGGATCTGGTCAGGACGTACAAGCCGCTGTAACAGAGTTTGGTGCATCCTGATGCACTGTGACGACTTGACTTCACTGCAAACCGATCCCGTTTGCTGTGAGGAGATGACTTATGACCAGGGTCACGTCAGACGCCGGTTTGTCCAAGTCCGCAAACTCTTTCGCCCGTTGGAAGGTCCTGGCCGGAGCCGTTCTGGTCCAGCTCATTCTGGGCACGGTCTACGGCTACAGCATTTTCTGGGAGCCTCTCCAGGCGGACGTGTTTCCCACGGTGCTGACTCAGGTCCAGCATGACTCCGCAGTCGCAGCGGGGCAGGATGTATCCGGAGCGACTGTCGTGGCCACCGAAGCCGACGCCCAGGCAGAACGGGCCGTCCAGCAGAGTTATCTCAAATACGCCTTCTCCATCTGCATCCTGTCGTTCGCCGTGGTCATGGTCATCGCCGGCCGCGTTCAAGATCTGAAGGGGCCGCGCTTCACGGCCATCATCGGTGCTGTGCTCATGGGGCTCGGGTTCGTGCTGGCCGGGCTGATGACCAAGCCAATCGTCTTCTATCTGGGCCACGCCGCCTTCGCGGGGGCGGTGGGCATCGTTCTGCTCATGTTGTTCGACGCCCTGTTCGGCAAGGTGGATCGCAAGGAAGTGCCCGTCCTCCAGCATGTACCGCTAGCCCTGATCGGCGCGGTGGTCGTCGCTGGAGTGTTGCTGGGCAACCAGTACGTGGGGAAGGCCGGCGAGTTCGACAAGCTCTTTCTGCTCTGGGGAACAGTGGGTTTCCTCGCCGGGGCGGGCATCGGCTTTGCATACGTCTGCCCCATCGCCGCTCTGATCAAATGGTTCCCCGAGCAAAAGGGCCTGGTCTCGGGAGTCGCCGTTGCCGGTTTCGGATTCGGGGCTTATCTCTTCAAAGGTCGCAGTATCGGAGCCCTGGGCTACATTCAGGAGAACGGCATCGCCCAATTCTTCCTGATCCACGGGGCGGTCTGTTTCGTAGCCGTCACGCTGGGCGCCCTGCTGCTGCGCAATCCACCAGGTGCGCAGGCGGCGCCCAATCGCACCGGGGAGTCGAGTTGGCAGGAAACGCTGCGCCAGCCGGTCTTCTACATTCTCTGGCTGATGTTCTTTAGCGGGGCGATGGCGGGGCTCATGGTCATCGGCATCCTCAAGGTCTTCGCCGGCGAGCAGCTCGTCGCCGCCGCCGGCACCGGGATCGATCAGGCAACGACCAAGGCGCTGCTTCTCAAAGGAGCGGAAGCCGTCGGATGGTTGGCGATCTTCAACGCAGTCGGACGCGTGGTCTGGGGATTCGCATCCGACCGCATCGGACGGACCAGTGCATTCGTGGCCATGTTCGTCCTCCAGGCCGGTATGATGTTCGTCCTGGCCGGCATGAACACCGAGCTGAGCTTGGCCGTAGGTGCTTCCATCGTGGGATTCAACTTCGGCGGCAACTTCGCCCTGTTCCCCTCGGCTACTGCCGATCTGTTTGGAGCCAAGAACCTCGGTGCCAACTACGGCTGGGTCTTCACCGCCTACGGTATCGCCGGTGTCGTGGGCATTGCCGGGGGCAACGCCGCCAAGACCATGACCGGCAGCTATGCGGCCGCGTTTGTTGTAGCCGGTTGCCTTTGCCTGATTTCCGCCGTTCTGGCGATCGGGCTGAAGACCTCGTGGAAGCAGACCGCAGCCGTGAGAAGCACTTAAGGAAGAGAGGCTGTGTCGGGCCAGTGATCCTTACGCGGATGATTGACGCACCATCGGTGGCCCGCAAGGGCAAAACCTCCGAAAACGAAGCTTGAGAAGCTCAGGTCGACGCACAAACATGGCGCAAGCGATGCCGAATACCTGGCGCACCTACGCTGCGCGTTTCAACGAGACGATCGGTAGTTGTTTTTAACATCGTGAAAGTCGACTTGGAGTGTGAATCGATCGCCTGGCTGTCCGGCGACGAGCGTGCTAGGTTTTGCACAGGACGCACTGCGAGGCCAGCGTTTGCGCGGTTCGACGCGCGGTCTCCGATTGGCTGGGGGCAGACGGAAGTAGACTTCGTTGGGTGTCTTGCCCGCAAGCGTCGCGTGAGGGCGATACTCGTTGTACCACACAATATAGGTCTTGAGCTCCCTGAGAAGACTCGTGCGGTGATGCGGAACGATAATCCTGCGCGTGCCCTCATCCTTCATCGTACTGATGAAGCGGTCGACAACGGCGATGCTTCCAAGGTGTCCGGCAGCGCCGTACCGGGCACGGATTGCCTAGCGTTGGCACCAGCGCTTGAAGTCCTTGCACCAGAAAACAGTGTCCTTATCGCAAATGACGTATTTGGGCGTCGCGTTGACCCGGGCGATCGTCCTTTCAAGAAACGCGCGCACTGCGATCGACTTGGATCGCTTGGCAAACACTGCGAAGCCCATCGCCCGTCGCGAGTAGTGGTCAATAGCCACCGCCACCCACCTGCAGAATGGCCAGCACTGCGGCATCGCAAATGGCAGGCACGGTGCACGGAAGCCGCGGCCCGTGGACACAGTAGTCAAGTAGATGTGCCGGGCGTGGTTCAGCTCTGTCGCAGTGACCACATGATTTGTTGTTGCAGAGTAAGCCTTCGACGAAGCACATCTTGAATGGCTCACCTTCGGCGCGATGATGCGGCCGGAGGTGTTGCATGACAGAGCGAGCGAAGTATTGGGCGACCC